>Ga0326727_10003945_pt1 | contig 45994 bp, 33 predicted proteins | sample MB2enrmetagenome_FD_207643 | JGI IMG/M metagenome (GOLD analysis project Ga0326727, IMG submission 207643) | Lab enriched peat soil microbial communities from McLean, Ithaca, NY, United States - MB29MY | ecosystem: Environmental > Terrestrial > Soil > Wetlands > Peat | place: USA: New York... | reverse complement strand
CGAAAACGATCTCGTTCCGAGTATTGTTTGAACCGGCTTCAATGGGGCCGCGACCAATCGGTCGCGGAAACTTCATTCACGCGGTCCCGTATGGCCTCGTCTGGAACGCTTCAATGGGGCCGCGACCAATCGGTCGCGGAAACAATAGATCGTCACGTCAACCTGGTTGGTCGCACCATGCTTCAATGGGGCCGCGACCAATCGGTCGCGGAAACCACGATGATTGCCGAGATGCGGGCGTCCTTCGACGCGCTTCAATGGGGCCGCGACCAATCGGTCGCGGAAACGCAAATGTCCAGGCTGTGGCAAGCGCACGATGCGGAGGCTTCAATGGGGCCGCGACCAATCGGTCGCGGAAACTCTGCCATTCTAACCCCTTCAATGTCAAAGAACAACACAACCATCTCCGAGCGGCGACGCAAGTCAGTCATTCCACTGAACACCACAGCTTCAGGACAGTTGGTAAGCTCTTGCAAATGCGCGCGTTCCAGTCTGCGAGCGGTGCTGCATGGGATTGAGCGGACCTGACCGCTCGCGCCACTTTCGCTGAAAAACAATACAGACGCACACGCACCTTCACCGGGTGACGAAGGGTTGGTAAGAACGGGTTTCATGTGTCAGCAATCGCGCCAATAGTCGCGTTTGAATCTCCAAAATGCGACGGTAGTTCACACGATAACCGAATAGCGGGTGCGTGACAAGTGTATCCATACGTTGCTCGTATGCACGGAAGAATCCTTTGCGGCCCTCGGGTTTGAGCATTACCGCCGGGCCAGTCTGCACGAAGTCGTTGGGGGTGATCATGTGATTGTTGATTGCGCTGAGCACGGCAGAATCGGCAATGAGCGGGCGGAATGGTTCCATCAAATCCAATGCAAGAGCGGGTCGGCCAAAACGTGGCTGATGATAAAAACCGAGGTATTGATCGAATCCCACCGCAAGACAGGTCACGGCAAGGTCTTTCGCGAGCATCGAATACGCGAGTGACAGCAAGGCGTTGACCGCATCACGCGGGGGACGACGATTGCGATTGATAAAATCGAACGTGAACTGAGATCTAGTTTTGTCACCTGGTTCCTCACTGAGCTTGATCATCCCCGCGAAGTTCTCGAAGTAGATACGCGAAGCATTGCCTTCAATTCCCAGCAAGGTTTCCATGGAATCGGTCGTTTGTGCTTCCTCCATCGCGCGTTTCAATCCCACTAATGCTGTGGTGGGCGGCTCCACATGATTCCGCTGGATCATGGTCCTCTGGTTCTGAATCTTTCCCGTGACCAGTGCGCGGGCAACACTGAGGCAGAACGGCGGCAAATCAGCGTGACGGAATTGTTCGCGGCGCAGGAAAATGTTCTTCAAACCCATGCCGCGCGTAATGCCGTAGAACCAGCCGCCCTGAGAGAAATAGGCGATGGGAATGTCCTCGGCACAGAGCGACTGGATAGCCTGAGTCGTCAGTTGGACGTTGCCAAAAAGATTGAGTTGGCAAATCTCGCCCATGCGGACTTCCTCCACCAGCTTGTCGCGGTCTTTGACTTGCAATACCTCACCGGTCTTGCCGACGCGCAGCCCCTGGGTGTTGAGATAAAGCGGTCGCAGATCATCGCGTGCGGGTACGAGCCGTCGGACTTCGCGCTCAGCTGGATTTGGGTCCTGCGCCGACGAGAAGAAGTCCAACTGGTGAGCCGTCACTTCATCAGCCACGTCAATGACTTCGATTTCCATGCTCAGGCGGGTTTCGTCCGGCAGGCAGATGCCTACCAAGGAACAGCGCGGACATTTGGGACTGTCGATCAAGGGTGGCGGAATCTGTCTCGAAGCGGCGAGTGCGCGAGCTTGATTACTGATCGCTGTCACGTGGGCGATTAAATCGTCCGTAAGTGGCACGCGGACGCGCTGCCGCGTGGCCACGTAATAAATGATGCCCTCGTCACAACGGTAACCGTTTTCACGCAGTACCATGGCCTGAACCGCCAATTGCATGCGGTCGGCGTCCCACACCTCGATTCCTTCATCCCCTTCGCGTGGTGCGCCACGTTTGTAATCGACCGGCGAAACGATGCCACCTTCGCCCTCGACCAAATCCATCTTCGCAATCAGTCCATATTGCGCACTGCTAAGAGTCAGGGAGCGACCGTGAATCGTCTCTCCGTCCGAAGTTGAAGCAGCGGCCTCGGGCGTGGGGAAGGCACTCGCTTCTTTCTTATCGATTTTGCTATGGCGCAGTGCGCCTTCGACCACTTCTGTGTTCTCGGCAAACAAACCTTCGACCCACTCGTAGTAGAAAAGACGCGGACAATACACGAACTCATTGAGCATCCGCGCCGGTAGCAAGTCGGGCAGGTCGCGATTTGGCGACGCCACAGCTATCGTTGACGAAGTGTCATTACTGCTGGCCGTCGAATCTCCGCTGGGATTCGCAGACGGTGTACCGGTTTGTTCATCTGCATTCATTCATTTGCAGCCGATTGTTCTCTCGTCACACGACGATGCACGGCGCATCCACGTTGATGTACGGTTTACCAAGAGCGTTGATCACGCGGTCGCCACGCCCTTCAGCAGGTCCAAGGCAAATGAACAACACCTGGTCCTGCTCATGGTGGATGATTTCCGACAACACATGTCGGCATCGCGCCAAGTCAGCGGGTGTGAACTGGCACTCAAAGACGGAGTATTGAAGATGGTCTCCAAAGTCCCGCATGGACTTGAATACCTTCTTCAGCCGCTTGTCGTCCGCAATGTCGTAAGAAACAATGTAGGTTGAGCGCACGCTGATTCGTCACGCAGTTCTCTTGCCAATTGTAGGCACGAACAGTCCGATGCCAAAGTGAGCGGAGTGACCGAGCGCGAGGGGACCGCAGACTGGATCGCCAAATGTCAGGCAAATCCGGTAACCAAGTTTGAGATCGTTGGTAGTTTCGCTTCTTAACCGTTTAGGCCGGTGAACCTTAACCCACCGACGCGCCCTTTCTACGACCTCAATTTCAGCCGAAGGGAAACCAGCATTGGTAAGGTCAGCGAGAACTTGCTCAGCGACTGAATGGCCAGGCTTAGGCTTGCCATTGCGCGCCAGCACGTGGCGTGAGGGCACGTAGGGCGTGGCCGTCTCCCAGTAGCGCGACTTGGCGTTGATTTCGGCAGGTAGAGGGGTCTCAGGCGGCAATGGAACGAGTCGAAGCAGCCAATCGGGATTACCGAACTGCCACGACAGCGTTCGCTCCGACGCGGCAAGAAAGGCTTCCTGTTCCAACGCGTCGAAAGGCGTGCGACGATAGCACACCAGCCGCGTGGGGCTTCCCTGCTTGTCAGGTACGAGCCAGAGAAACGAGTGCGCATGACCTTCAACAGGCTTCCCATTGCGGTCCTTGCCCGTGAGCAACGAATATGCGGCGCGCTGTTCGGCTGAAAGGTTTCGGAACTTGGCATCCGAACGTCGTGTCAATACACGGGCAAGCGCATCGAGTGCCGCGCCACGAAAACGTTCCGTGATGCGAATCCAAGAGTCGAGAGGTGGAAACACACGGCCACCAACGGCGAACTGCAGCAGCGACACTGGCGGTTTGTCCGCAAGGCGAACGACAGACTTGATGACTGGCTTCGCCGGCCGTCGTGCATACCACCACGCAGTGCCCGGCGGAATTCGTCGTCCCTTCATTAGGCGATCCTCGCTGTTGGCGAGCAGCACCGCGAAGTTGAGTGGTTGCAGCGGGTCGGCTACTAATACCGGCGATGCTTCGACGGGTTCGGGGCGCAGTTCGCAGTTTGGTTGTAGGCAGGCTGCCGAGTCTGGTCCACAGCGCATGAGCGAGAGTGATTCGGCCCGTCCAAAGTACGTGACGCGGCGAAGCAAGTGGACAAGCAATTTAGCTTCGTCAGACGGCAGATCAAGATTCGGCCAGATCCAGCACACGGGTTCGTTGCATGGCACGCAAGCGAACGAATCCACGACTAGCGTTGTTTGGTGACGTAGCACCCACGGTTCACCTCGATTCTTGTTCGACTTAACAAGTTCAGTCGGTTGGTACTGTCTTAGTCCACGCGTGGACAAAGAACTGGTGTGAGCAGCATTGGTCGGCAAATGAAATGCTGGTGGTGTTTGCGCCAAACGCTGCAACAACCGGTTGCGAAGGTCTTCGTTGCGGTCGCCCGTCTCCCGTGCGTGCTCAAACCAGCGCGCCGCAAATGTGCGGAGCAATCGCCACGGTGACGGCGGCCACTCACCGTGTGAATCCTCAAACGGATTTTGATTCCACCGCGTGGCGTGAAAGCGTCCGGTGAGGAAGTATTGCTCGATGACGAGCGGCATGATTACGCCTCCGGCTGATCACTTTTCTCTTCAGTCCCTCCAGAACTGGTCTCTGCTGCTACCACATCGGAAGCGGTTTGTGGGGTGAACAGTTCGTTAGCGGGATAATAAACGTCATTCACCGGATTCTCGCCGAAGTTGCAGGCTCGAATGGCAGCTTGGATGTCCAAACCAAACGCTTCGGGATTCAGTACCACCGTCTCATCCTCAGTCGTGTAGTGCCGGTTGACGCATCGCAAATGGCAGCCGGAGCGGAAACGGAACGGCGTCGCCAGCATCCGCTGCACTTTCCAAAGGGCCAATTCGAGAAGGAGCCGCTTTTGCGAGCCGTTGAGGCCATTAACATCGTGGCCGTAGGAACGCAGCAAGCCGAGATCAATGAGAAAGATGGCCTCGATCCGATGAGCCGTTTCCTCGTCCTTTGAGAAGATGGGCTGGCCCGACGTGGTCTTGCCGAGGCGGTCGAACTTCACGCCCGCACTGCCGACGCGTGCCGCACCGAATGCCTCTAGGTGTGCCGTGAGCAGCCGGCTGACCTTGATCTGCTCCTTGGCGAAGAGGACGCCGTGGACGAGCGAATTCGGGTCGTAACGGAAAATTGTACCGTAAATCGTCCACCAATTCTCCGGTGTGATGAAGTAGGTTTCGTCCCTGCTGATTTCGACGATCCCAAATTGGTGGCGCAGTTCCTCGCGCAACGAGCGATTATTCAATCGGCCTCGCAGGAAGTAGTCGGAAGCAATACGGTGTCCCTCAGTGAGTGTGGTGCAAATGAGACGCGTGTGCTGTCCGTTCGCATCGTCAGTTACACAGCGGACATAGGGCAAGCCGTTCAAGTCTGGATGCAGAATGGCAGCGGCTGGATTAGTAAAGCAGAGGGTCTCAAGGTGGTTGGCCATGCTAGCTGCGCTGTCTACCATGCAGACTTTTTCCGGTGCCGTTGAGTTTCCCTTTTCGTCGGTACGTGGCGCGTCGTAGATGACATGGCCCATTTCGGGAAAACCGGCAGGCTGGAAACGGTCCTGATCACCTAGCGGGTCAAACTGTGCCTTTATGATCAGACAGGCCGGGCCGTCGGATGCGAGCAACTGGGAGATGGTGAGGCTGTGAGGCGTTGGTGTGTTCATGGTTTTTCTCCTGCGTTGTGTTTCAGAGGTTCGAGCCAGCGGTTGACCAGCCGGGCCAAATTGCCGGTTGAAATGGAAAGCGCCAGTGCGCCAGCCAACCGTCCATGGTTGAGCGCGACTGGAACGGCGGGCTGAATCACCCGCAAACCTTGCGCTTGGTAGCCGGCGAGCGCAAGTGTGATGGCTTCAGTCATCGCGCCGTGGCGGAGCAGATTGAAGACTTGCCGGGTGAAGGACGCCTTGGGACCAGCACCATCACGGAAGAACTTACGATCACCAAGCATGATGGCATCCGTCGTGAAGAACGGTTTGAAAAACGACCAAAGCAGCAAGTTCGGCTCGGCGGAACCGGAATATGATTCGAACGGCCACGGATGCCCCGTGCGTCCCCAATCCACTAGAGCCATAGCCGGTAACCAGCGCTGCACTTCTTCCAGCGCAGCAGCGTCGGCACACAAGAATGCAGTCATATCAGCGGCGGTAAGACGAACGCGCGCCTCCAGCGAGGATAGTTCGCCAACCTTACTGTCGGTCAGCCGTCGCTGCACCAAATCGAGAATAGCCACCTGTGCCTCGCCGTCGTGCCAGACAGCTTGCGGAGGGCGGGCCTCCGGAAAAAAGATGCGGCCAGATTTGGTCGCAGTCACACCAAACACATTGCAGATGGTCGGACGCTCGCTTCCTGCTCCGAGTGACGCGAATGCGACAGCGAGACGGACTTCCAAAGGCGGAGTGACGGAAAAGAGGCGCGACAACCAAGACGGCGACAACCATGGTAGCGCCCGACAGGATTTGCGGAGCTTGAGATTTCGGTCAACACGCGCTTGGGTTTCGACAAGGCGCAGGACTAGGTCGCGCCAGGTCTCAGGGTTTTCCGGCTCCTGTGCAACGGCCAAGATGAGACGCTCCAATGGTCCACGCAACCCGGAGAATTTCTTGTTGGAGTCACGGCGAGCAGGCTCGTAAGGAAGCGAATCGAACCAACGCCGGCCGAGGAACTCTGACAGCAGAAGCGACGGCGATGCCTTGTCTGGAGCAGAAGACAGCGCCTTGGCTATCGCAAACGTTTGGCGCGGCAGCGCCTCATAAACCTGCGAACTAGTGGTCTGACGGAGTTCAAACCGAATGAAATTGGTCACACCTGCGTCCGCTCCTGCTGCGAGCGCCGCAACTGCAAACTCGTGGGGTGCCGCAGCGGCACGCCCGCCAACCCGCGCCAGACCGCGCTGGAACAAGACACGCACTTCGCCGAGCGTTGCCGGCTGCTCCCAAAGTGGTGCCCAGAACTCGCCAGCAGTCTTTTGGCCGACCTCTTCTGCGGCGGCTGGCTGGAGTGGCTGCGACACGAACGGAAACACAGCGTAGGGCCGGGCGCGGGCGCCGAGCCTGCGCCCGCTGCCCCCGCGTACGAGCAGGGCACCTTCCATTGCGAGCAGAAACGACCACGGGGAAAGCGCGCCTTCACGGTACCAGTCGAGACCGCTGTTAAAAGTTTTATTGTTGTAAGCGAACCAAGTCCCGGCGTTTGTGAATGGTGGATTATCGGTGGTTTCACGGCCAAAGAGCGTCGCTTCCAACCACTGTCGGCTGTCAGGCTGTGTCCTCAGTTTGTTGGCTTCCTGCCAAGCGGTCTCCAAATTGCGTTTACCGACGTTGCCACCCGTGCCGAAGAGTGGACTGAACTGGTTGCGGTTCGTGGCGACGATCGTGCTGTCTGCCACTCTCACCTGCGCCAGTGGCCACGTGGAGCGAGCAGCCCAGAGATGCATGGATGCCTTCGCCTTTGTGTCGGCCTTTTGGGCGTCGCTCCACCACTGTTTCTTGTAAGGCGTTGGCTGCCAATTCTGCAAAATGAAGTCGGAGACATCCGGCTCCGTGAACGGGCCAACAAGATGAAACCGGCTATTGTGCCAGCAACCGCGCGCTTCGACCCACTTGGCACTGACTGCGTGGAGCAGGCCAAGACCCATGAGGTAATGGCCGAGACAGTCGGTGTTGACCCCGTGAAACGCTATGACGTTCAAGTGCTCGTTCATGCTTCACCGGGAGAAAATTCACCGCGAGAAGCGCGCGCATCGGCGGCACGAAACACCGCTTCCAAATAGGCGAGTTGGAAGGGACCAAGCTGTCGCGGTTCATTGTTGGGCACGGCGAGTTGTGTGACCGGATCACCTCGCCACGGCGGGCCGAGTAGTTCGTCCACGATGGCATTCCAAGATGGGCGTTCGGGTTTGTACCGTCTCGCGGTCCAATCCACCGCGCCACGCCCGGCGAAGTTCTTTACCGACAAGTCCAGCGCACAGGGTGCGTGTCCTTCCAGCGGCAAAGGCTCGTCGTCTCCACGCCAACCAAACAGGTTGTTGCCCTCGCCGGTGCTGCGCAGGGCGGTGCGAACCTTTCCATGGTGACTGGCAATCAGATAGAGCACGAGCGCCGTGAGGTCGTTGTCACCCCCTTGCCAACGTTCCCACGCCGCGAGTAGGCTGAATGCTTCGTGGCGAACACCTGGCCGGAACACGGCAACATCCTTGAACTTGGCCCAAGGACCTGACTGCTTTGCCGGCGCGTACGGGAGCAGCGGTTCCTGCCAACGGCGATGAGCTTTTCCTACATCATGCCACTTTGCGGCGGCTTTCAGAGCAGCCTGCTTGTCTGACGGCAAGTCGAGCGTCGCGCCGAATCTCGCCGCTGCGGTCTGCATCATTGCCGTGTGCTGAGAAAGCGTTTGCCAGCGCACATCGTTTTGACGCTCGGTAAAGAACGACGAGCGGCGCGACCGCTGCATCGTGGGGACTGTCGGTTTATCGGTTGCGTTACCTGTCCAGCCGCGTTCGTTCGAATAGCCGCCGGCAGAGACAGGAAGCAACAGCGTCATTCCTGGTACAACTTCCCAAGCAGGGATCGGCTGCCAGCGTTCGGCGTCTTCGTCCCACAAAAAGGCTGAGCGTTTCACATTCTTGAGGAAATGGCTGAACAAATGCGACGGAACTTGAACCGTCTCTTCGGCAGTTGGTTCCTCCATTTCGGACGGAGGTGTGTCTTTGAATTCTCGGAAGTAAACCGTCACATCGCTACTCAGTTCCGTCGTCCTCACGAACGGGGCGATGTTTGTGAATCCGCCGGCGAGATCAGGTTCTGTCGAAAACAGCCCGTACACATCATCGGAGCGGATTACAACCGGAGTAGCGATTCGGAGTGCATCCTGCGAAGCACCACTCGTGAGCACGTCATCGAGCGCGGCACGATACCTCTTACCTGCCCCCTGTTTGACTGCCACAGCTTTGATGAGTTCTTCGGCTTGCTTTAGCGCACTCTTCTCGTAGGGACCATTTCGCCCTGTGTTGGGAGAGTCCTTTCCGTTTTCTTCATCCTGCGGTTTGGGCATCCAAAACCGTGCGACCGCATTTGGCTGTTTGTCGTCGCGATTGAGTCGGCCCAAGCGCTGAATCACGGACGCCCAAGGTGCGACTTCCGACCAAAGAGCTACCGAAGACAAGTCCACTCCCGCCTCCACGACTTGTGTAGCTACGACAACGAGACCGGGATGTCTTCCTGGCGCGACACCAGTTTTGTTTGCGAGATTCAGGAAGTTCTGTAACCGCTGCATATTCTGGCGCCGCTCCACAGGACGGAAGCGGCTATGCAGGAGCATTAACTCAGGTATCTGGACCGTGGCCTTCCATGTGACGCTGCGCATCTTATCTAGATCTGCCTTGAGGTCGGTATGCCACTGCAACGCGGAATTCACAGTGTTGACCACGATCAGTGTCAGGCGTCCGGCTTGGTGTAGGTCGAGCACGCCCGTGCGTTCACGCGACGTGAGCTTTGGCGGCTTGGCTAACAATTCCAATTTTTTCTCAGCGTTCAAACGAGAGGCGAGCCGTTCATCTTGGCGATCACGTTCTGTGAGACCAAAGGGTTCAGGAGTTTTGATGCTCAGTTCGTGACGGTCTGTTGTTCCAAATACCTCGGCGGAACTTGTCGCCGACATCCAGCAGGTCATGCACGGTTTTGCGGTCGGCCACAGCGCAGATCGAAAGGCGTCCAACTGGATACCAGTCGCCAAACCGTTTCCCAAAAGCTGCACTTCATCGAAGATCCACAAGCAATCGTTGTTCAGCAGCCCAAAGTGCATTGGCCAGCGGTATCGGCTCATGGCGTAGCCGCGGTTCAGGGCGCGCGATAACAGCATGTCTTGCGTGCCAATGAGGATGCAGTCTCGCTCCGGGTACAAGTCCCAATCGTCTGCGCCCTCGCCACCCATGAGGATGATTGGGGAATGCTGGCTGAGCCAAACGAGTTCTGTGCGAGTTGCATTTAATACCACGTCCGCGAGAGAACCGCGTCCGTCCCACGGTTTGTCCGTTTTAAGTTGGTTGACGGCGTTTCGCCGTTTCGAGTCGAGCCTCGCCAAGGCGGCTTCGACAGCGTTGCGTTCGCCGCTTCCTTCGCCGGTGACTGCCAACGCAAGCCGAAAAAGCCACGTCTCGGCGTTGTCCCGCGTCTGCTCCACCAATACGCGCATCGGCAGGCAATAGACCAGACGGCGCGGAGTGGATTGGCGGGTTTTCTCATCGGCGAATCGACGACGCCAGAGCCAAGCGAGCACCACAGCAGCGGTTTTACCGAGGCCGGTCGGGATGTCGAGCAACCCAGGGAACTGTTCGGCGGTCGCGAGACGAGTTTGAAAAGGGTACGGCAGCTTTCCCGTTGCCCGCTCGAAGAAAGCCTTGAACTCGCTTCCGTCCGTCGCTGCTGCTTCTCGCATAGCAGGTGGTAGAATAAACCGATTTCCCGCATGGGTGAACAAGATTCTTGTGCGGCTAGCGGCTTCAACAACCGATGTGGCCGCGAGAACCCAGCGCTCACAGCGGCGACATCGGAGCGCGGTCTGGTCGCAAACGGCCGAGCCATTGTCTTTGGGTTTTGCAGCGTAGCACCGCGAAGCGAGCCGGAGCGCAAAATCCCAAAGTCTATGGCGGGCCGCACGGATAGTGTCGGTGCATCCGATCAGGATATGCGCTCGCTAAAGCTTGCGTTTGACAGCATGTGTGCGCAATGACGGGCTTGTCAATTTCCTTGCTTCTGATATAATTGTTCACATGGCAGCGTTGCTAAAGACGAATCCGTACCTGCGGAACGTGCGTTCCCGCCGTCGCATGATTGCTGACACCGCCCGGCAATCCTCCTATTTCGAGGGCGCACGCGGTCTGCGACTGAAGATTCATTCGGGCGTTTCCTCCAAGCGTCGCGTGATCGCTCCGGCGAAGAAGTCTGTCAAAGCAGCGTAATCCTGGGCGTATCCGCGCGTGACCGCCGCGAGATACGTGTCCTGCCTTTTCGTGCTCCCTTTGCCGGTAAACCCATAATCCGGGAGGGGGAAGCCGGCCTGTAAGCTCATCAGTTCCGCCAGCCAGCGCAGCGAGGCGTCCATTACCTTCACGGAACGGATGAATCAACAACAGTTCGGCGTGCACCTCGGCAATCCGCCGCGCCACTTCCGGCAACGGGCCTGGCCGACAGGGCGTTTGTCGGGCGAGCAAGTCGCGCTCCAACGTTGCCATATTCTCCGCCACGCGAAATGCCGGCGGCCAACGAAATGCGCCTTTCTGCAATTCCACTGTTCGGTAGTGTCCGGCCCAAGGGTAAATCTTTCCCAGCCAGTCGCGGTGCATCCGGCAAATTAGCGTCGCGGTGAATCGCTTGTCGGCGTCGATCTTCTTCAAGTACGCTTCCTGGACCCGCAACAGTGCTTGGTACTCAGCTTTGTCCATCTCACGTTTGCTTGTGATTCCGAGCAAATTCCGCAAGACCTGCCGACGCGATCCGGGCTGGAATTCAGTTTCCGGCCCCTTCGGTGTGTTGTAGCGGCTGATCTTTTTCTTAGTCGCCATAGAGAAGCCTCACTTCGCGGCGCAGACTAGCAAACTATGCGGCAATCGGGCAAGCGTGGCACGGACGTCTCCTTTCAGGCGGAAGATCTCAAGACGCCAACGTGTCAGAACCGCGCAGGTAGTTTGTGGTTCTTACCGCGAGCGGCTGATCCGCGCGAGACTACAGCCCCACAACCGGCGCACAGCTTGCGCCTATACGGCCTGTCAACGAGTCGGTGAACAAATTGCCGATGCACCGAGATTGCGCAAAACGCCCCGGATGGGCAACACCGGGCGAAAACGGCTTCGTAAAATTCGATTTGCGGCACGATCTCGACGCGGCGCGATAGACTGGACGTTGGAAACTCAGCACCCACGCTTCGCGTGGAGTATCGCTTGGCTCGCAGAAGCTCCGCGCGCTGACGCGGTAGACACGCTCCGCTTGCCAATCGCTTTCGTGAGTCGCGCCAGTTGCGCCCTTCTTACGGCGACACAGTTTCGAGAGGATGAAACCAAGTTCGCACCGGCTTGAACGTACAAGCCCTTGACGACGTGGTACGGGATGCCGTTGGTCTTGCAGATTTTGGCAAGGTTCACGCCTTTGGCATGGATAAGCACCAGTCCGCCCGGTCGCAATTTGAGAAACTGCGTTACGTCGATGGTGTGTTTGCCTTGAAGCTTCACGCGCGAATCGTATGCGCCCGGTCCGCCGGGGTCAAGCGGGACACGATCACCACGGCCCCGAACCTTCGTCGAAAGAGATGCCACGATAGAGGCGGGGCGGTCGCTTCGGGACGTGTGTGCAAATCTTCTCGCCCAGGATGCGAAGCGCAACGTGCGGAAAGCGGTCAGCCGTCGTCACGGGCGGATACCACTTCCTGAGTCGCCACGCCAGTCTTACGTCGCGTCGCAACAAGTCCATACCGCACACCAGCGCCGCGAACAAAATTTGCTCGTTGCTGTAGTGCGGATGCTGCAACCGGATATCCTCTAGCCATTCTTCAAGGCGTGGCGTCAACTCCACTCGGAACTGCGGCCCCCACTTCAGCGTCATACGGTCTCCTTAATCGGCTGTATGTTGCTCGGTTTGTCCACGGCGGGCGAATTGACTTCCCGCGACACGGGGTAAAACTCCATTTCGTCGGACGGATACTGCCTCAGAAGAGGCAACAACTTCTCAGGGTCTTGCGTTTTCGGGTCAAGCCAAGCCGTCTCAGCATCCCGTGTGAGAATCACCGGCATTCGCTCGTGGACGGGTTTCAACAGCTCGTTGGCTTCCGTTGTGACGATGGTACAACTCAGCACTTCCTCGCCTTCTGGCGACAACCAACGCTCCCAAAGGCCTGCAAACCCGAATGGCTCGCGCGACTTCAACACGATACGCAATGGTTGCTTTCCTCCACTGAGTTTCTGCCACTCGTAAAACCCGTCCGCCGGGATTATGCACCGCCGTTTCTTCAACGCTGCGCGAAACGCGGGCTTCTCTGCCAACGTCTCAGCGCGGGCGTTAATCATCCGGTTGCCGATACCGGGATCTTTCGCCCAGGACGGAATCAGTCCCCAAAGCATCTCTTTCATGTACCGCTTGCCGTCGTCACCAACAACAATCACTGCCTGCGTTGGGGCGATATTGAATCGGGGATTATATGTGGCCGATGCCGGTGGCAACGGTGCGCCGAAACGGTCAGCCACCTTTTCCAAATCAGCGGTCAGGGTGTAGCGCCCACACATTCCGCATTCACAATAGCTGGACATGCGTTGAAGAGCAACGTCGCGTCGCGGAGTCAAAACTTGTGGGACCATTTGAGCGGGCGGGTCTACTGTGCGCTGCGCCGCTGGGTACCACGACAGATGCACGGCCCAGACGAGGTCAAAATCTTAATGTAGCAACCGAAACAACTGACCTCTGGCTGGAATCAACCGGTTTGTCGGCTCAAATCATGAATCTGACCATCGGCGCGGAGCCCTCGCTATCTTTCCAACCGCAATCACTTTTTCGGGAGAAGCTTTCGAGGACGTTCTTCGCTGCATCAACTCTGCCACTACCTCACGTAGCTGACGCCCCGTATCGATAGGGGGAAAGACTTCGTCCAGACGAACGTTGAACGCCCTGGCGAAGTAGAGCAATTCATATTCTTCCACGTGCACCAGTCGGGATTCGATCTTGGCCAGACTCACACGGCCGATGTCCCAGCCAAGTAGCTGTAGCTTCTCCGCGAGCTTTTCTTGCGACCATCCCCGCTGGTAGCGCAATCTTCTCACTTGCGGACCGATCATGTTCTGGCACTTCATCCGCTCCCCCTTTGCCCAGCGTGACAAAGGGGCACATGGAATAACCGGGTGACTTCCCACCGAAATGGCTCCGTGATAACGCGGAATGAGTCCTCAGTGCACCACAGGCCCGATATCCCCGCCATCGCAGAAATCAACGGATACCGCAACGCTGCATCGCCAGCTATGCACAACGACGTGGCCATCGCGCGCTTGTTCTAACGCGACGCGCGAAATCCGTCATGACGGGAAAAGGCAAATTCTCGTGTAGGTAAAAGGAGTAGGGTACTTGACAAATTCAGGGCATATCCGTATCACCCTGGTATCGCCACTACATCACTATGGGGAGGCAAACCATTAGACCGGAGCAGATTCCGTCTCCGCTTGCGAATCAGTCCACAAAACCGCGGCTCGAAGAACAGCGGGAGACGTTCCAAGTCGTAGCTTGACCCGGATGCGTTGCCGGTATAGCTCGACCGTTTTGTGATCGAGTGTGAGTTGCTCGGCGATCTCCTTAATATCCAGTCCACGCCCCAACATTTCGAAGACCTGCAATTCACGGGGACTGAGACTGTTAAGGGGATGTCGCGGCTCTATGGTTTCCCGGGTCATCGCGCAACTCGTAAACCACTTCAGCATCCGTGCGCTCAAGTATATGTTGCCGTCCAATATGGTCCGGATGGCGTGAACGATGGTCTGGACATCCTCGCCTTTATTCATATAGCCGCGCGCTCCCATGTGGAAACACAACGGGGCGTACAACTCTTCGGTGTGAGCGGAATGAATAAACATCCGCAGGCTCGGATAGCGAATATGCAGATCGCGGATCAGGTCCAACCCGTGGGATCGTTTCAGCGCGATGTCGATAATCACGATGTCCGGGCACAAATGCTCGACCATCGCCAAGGCCGGTTGCGCATCCTCAGCCTCACCGCACACGACCATGTCCGGCTCGCCATTGATCACGAATCGCAACGACATCCGCACGGAGGGATGATCGTCCACGATCAACGCTTGCCGCTTCTGCGACCCTTCAAACTTCGTTGGCGTCTCGCCTTGCATACGCCAACCCCCTTTCACCCCACCCTACATCTAAACCAGTAGCTATAAGGGCTTGACGACATGAATTGCAAGCCAAAAATGACGAAAATGGCGAATTTGCGCCTGGGATCATGGGGGTAGACCCGGTCGTTGCGGCGCTTGAATCTTGGTGACCGCGATGCTGGCGATATGGACGCCCTCGCCATTGGCAGCCGCCACGAAGCGTCCCGGCTGCAATTCCTTCACCCAATCAATCGTGAACTTTTGAAACGCCAAGGCCAACTCTCGCAAGTTCTTGCCCGTGATCTTCACCTCGTGGCTAGAGATGGTGATGTTGATCGTCTCGTCGGTTCCCGGCTCAAATTTCACGTGGGCTAGGTGTTGATACGGAAACAAATAGGAGGTTCCGTCAGCCAATTCTACCCGCAGACATCTTGGCTGACCGGCTCTGTTCCACGAGAGAGAATTCCCCTTCGGCTGGTCACCCGAAGGGACGTCTTTACTTTGGCTTCGTTTCATAGATTTCCTCAAACGGAAGGTGGTCGTCCGATGCCTTGTGCTTTGTCCATACTCACGCTCACGTCCATCCCTTGCCGGAGCGCCCCAGCCATGTCTAAGGCCAATTCGCGGTCACCGGACCGGCAGATGTTTTCCCGCAGTTGCTCCTTGTCGCTGGTAAATATCCGGATCCCCTTGCGCCCCCGCGAAATTGTCACGTACCACTGCTGCTGGTTGGTCGCAGCCTTGACGGCTGAATCGGAAAACAGGACGTACTCGACCGTTTTGCCCTGCGAGGCATACGAGGTGATGGCAAAGCCCCGCACGAACTGCCGGTAATCCGCGTCGAGCACCCGGCCATCCTGCAATTTGATCCGCCCATCAGCCATGACTTTCTGCACGGTCACTAACTCCCCGTTCACCAACCGTTGCCGCTGCCGGGTTCGGCTGTTGGCCTTCAATTGGAGACGGTCCCCGCCCGTCAGACGTAGCTGACGCATCTGGCACACGGTGAAGTGACCCGTTCGTCTGAAGGGGACAGTCCGAACCTTGTCCGTGCTCTCCACCACCAGACCTGTTTGTGTAATGGTTACCAAACGCGCCATTTCACCCCTTTCAAAGCCTACGGCAGGACGTTGGAACACCAGCACACGCTCATTCGTATACGAGCGTTGATCACGTTTCTGGGCATCGGTCAGATCGACCGGTTCGAACGTGGTGACAGTGCGGTCTTCCGCGCCGAGCAATCGACGGGATTTCAAGGCTTCTCGTACGCGGTCATTGACCCTGTGGATTTCCGACCAGGTTTGCGACACCACCACCACCGACTGCCTGTTCACAGCCAGGTCGATGTAATGTTCCGCCAACCGATCTTGTTGGTCTGCCAGCGAACACGCGACAATGGCTTCTTGTTTCTCCAAACGGTCAAAAGAGCCGACGAGGTTCCCCTCAGAGGCTTCCTTGACGGCTTCCCGGTATTGTTCAATCCGGTGCTGTTCGGCGCGCGTCCACCCCCGCGCCGGATCCTGGCGACGAATCTCATTCAGCTCCGCCGCCTTCAGTCCTGAGTACTTCTCAATGGCGCGCAATGCATCCGATGCTTGCACGGCTCCGTGTTGGCGCGTGTCTCCGCTGAGGATGACCCGGCCAGAGTTGACACGGACATAACGGAGCAATTGTTGCATCTGCTTGGCGCCGATCTGGCCCGCTTCGTCAACGATGACGACCGCATGTGGCAGCATGTGCTGTTTCGTCAGAAACTCGCTGACGGTCTGTACGCGTCGGAATCCATCGCACTCCAACCCGATGACTTGTTGTCGCTGCGGGGCAATGACCTGAATTGGATGACCGGCGGCCTCCAGTCCACGGCGCACTTCTCGCAGGGCGTAACTTTTGCCCGTGCCGGCCCCACCGCGAAACAGCGTGATGAAATCGCGAGAATTCAGGATTTGACCAACCGCCACACGTTGGCCTGAGTCCAGTCTCGAATCGCGAAGGGTATGGCCGGGAGCCAGCGGGTGGAATCGCCCGACACCGTTCTTCGCCAAGCAAACAATCTCCCACTCCCGCTCCAATGTGCCTTTGGTTGTGACATTGCGTGGTTTCCGTTCGTTGCGGATGTAGCCACGATCCCGAGTGGCCTGCTGCAACTCTTGAATAGTCACGTTCTGGCCACGGGCGTGCTCCAAGGCATGCCGCCACAGCTCATGCTCAAGAACAACAGAACGACGGTCGAACAGGTGTTCCTCGGCCCAAGTCACTGCGGCCAATGCACCACCCCCGATTTGCTGGTCCCGTTTGGGTGTGCTGTTCTTCAGACTGACGAGGGCCTGCTTATCCATGGCGGAGATTTGGGTGTCCCAGTGACGCCGCAAGTCCTCTAGACGAATCCCTTTGATTTTGCGCAGCCGGTCGTTCTGGGCCATGTCTTCACGAATGTCCTTTACGTTGCCATCGCGTAGATGAGGTTTTTCCGCCAGCAACGCCTGTGTTTTCTCATCAATCTCCTGATGCCGCTTCGAGAACCGCTGGCAGAGTTCCGGGGATACCCCCTTGATCTCGAAGTCGCCACGGGGATGGTGCTCCAGTTCGTAACCGAATTCCCCGAGTTCACGCGCCAGCACATGATAATAGACGTTCTCGACGTATTTCCGGGCCCGCAGCATCTCGTAGTTCTGCAACGCCTTCCAACGGTTTTCTTCCGGGTCGAATGTTGCGTTGAACAGGATGCAATGGCTATGGAGGTGCGGATCTAGGGCGCGTGAGGTCTCATGACGAAACATGGCGCAGACGATATTCGCCGTGGTTCGGTCCGACAAACTCCCCCCGACACGTACCCGCGTGGCAGCGAACCGCTCCACCTCCCTGACCGCCGCCACGACAGCACAGTTGTGGGCGTCCACGATGCGGGAGTCGCGACCGACCAGTGCGGCAATCGAAACCGATTTGGGAGGCGAAAAGGTAAAATCGTAGAACACGCGTCGATTCGCCACCTCGTGCACTTCCCCGGCGTCTCCAGCTACCGTCCGAGTCGTTTTGAGCCGTTGCGTCAGTCGTTGGCCGGTGCGCGGATCGAGGTTGTCGCAAAGACGAAGGAACTCGTCGCGCTGAACCGTTCCCGCGAGGTGGAGAGACTCCGCCCCTTTGCCTAACCACTGTCCGGCAATGGATTGTCCTTCGCTGTAATAATCGCCTGCACACAGGTGCTCTTCGAAATACTCCTTGGCATTGGCCAGGCGGTACTGTGTTTGGGGCGACAGCATGCGAGTGGTTCTACCACTTGCCACCGCGAAACTTGTTCCCATTTGGGAACAACATTCTCTGCCGGATGCGCTTTACTCCAGCGCATGGAAAGATTGTACGCCCGACCCCTAGCTCCCGCTAGAGGCTTAAGTGCCACCGGGATGACAATCACCTGTACCAATGAATGAGCCGTCTACATCCGATCAGGCGAACCACCGATTTGCCGAGGCCGTGCGTGCCTATGCCCCGACTGTGCCACGGAAGTGGCAGAAGCTTCTCACGCTCAAGTCAGGGATTGCCGAGCTTCGGCGCAGGGGCGCGTCGTACCAGGCCATCACGGAAATTCTGCGTGCCGCCGATGTGCCGGTTTCGCGCACGACTGTCGCGCGGTTTTGCCGGGCCGTACTGCACCCCTCCCATCCACGGAAGCAGCGCCGTCCTGCTTCCCGACACTCGCCATCACAACCACAGCGCTCTTCCGTGCCGCCCGTGAGCACCGGCGGACCGCGCATCGCCGACCCCCGGACGATCTAGCCATGCAAAGGCAGCTAAACCTGATTCTTAACGGAAAGGGCGGCGTCGGGAAGAGTTTCTTTGCCGTCAACTTCGTCCAGTACCTCAAAGACCATCAGATCAAGCATACTGTCATTGACACGGACAATGAGAACTCGACCTTGAAGCGATTCCACCCGGAGGCGCGATTCGTGAATCTGGCGAACGCACGGGAACTCGACGAACTCGTTGTCGCCGTCGAAACCGTGCCGCTTGTGGTGGTGGATTGCCGGGCCGCGTCGACGGACCTGTTCGTGGACTATTTCGCCGAATTAGCTGTCTTCGATGTCCTCAAAAGTATGGATGCAGTTCTGACGGTTGTGTCGCTGATCAATCACGATCTCGACAGCGTGGAACAGGCCCGGATCATCTCGAACGCATTTGACCGCCGGTGCCGCTATCTGGTGGTGAAGAACCAAGCCCTGTCGGAGCACTTCACGATTTACGACGCTAGCGAGACACGGAAGCGATTGCTGGAGGAACTCGCCGCCAAGGAAATCACCATGCCCAAACTCCATGACTGGCTGGTCGCCTTGCTACAGCAGGACAATTTGCCGGTCGGGCAGGGGATTCAGCATCAGAAATTCTCCCTCATGGATCGCCAGCGGCTCAAAAACTGGCAGCGGCAGTTCCACGAACAAATCGACACCGTCTGTCAGATCATTTTGCCGGGTGAGCCATGAGCGACGAAGACCCAAAACAGGCGCTGAAGAACGCCATACTGGAGTGGCGGAAGAAGTTCAATGTTCAGGACGGCGATCCGATCCTGGCCGCCGTGGAATTATGGGAAATCTACTTCACCCATGCCCAACTCAATGGACCGAAACCCCCGTCGTTTGAAGACTTCCGCAGTACGATGGAACAGTTGGAGCGGCTATGCGGCGACTTCACGGGACGCGCCGCTGACATTATCAAGGAAATGCGGGATGTGCCGAAGATCCGCAATGACCTGAACCGGTTCCCGATATTCGCCTTGGTGTTCAGTGCTGCTTTGGCCCTGCTGGCGGGCATCCTGATCGGTAGGTATGCACGGTGAGCAACGCTCGGTCTCTCGGATTCACAGTCGCCGGCTTGTCCCTTGCCGCCGGTGCGTACTTTCTCCTGCGTCATGCTCCACCGCTCTCGTGGACGTTCGCGGCGGTTTTTGGGACTCTGGCGGTTAACGCGATTGCGGCAACGCGTCGCCGGCCTGGTAACGCAATCGTGCACCTGAAGGGACTGTCGTGGTCACGTGAGGACTTTTGTCGCGGCTGGCTGATTACGGGCGACACCGGCTCGGGGAAAACCCGCTCCGGGATTACCCCGCTTCTATATCAAGTCTTCCAGAATGAACCGCATTGGGGCGGCCTGTGCATTGATGACAAGGGCATTTTTTGGGAAACGCTCTCGGAGATGGCCCGGCATTTCAACCGGCAAAACGATTTGATCCTGCTCCAGATCAGGCCCGACAACGCGCTCCTCAGTTGGAAACCAACCCACACCTACAATCTCACGTCCGATACTGGCATCCCGTACAGCACGTTTGCCAAATTCGTCGTCGATACCGCCACCAGCCTCAGTCAACAGGGCGACAAGGGATTCTTCAAGAGCCAGGCGCAGACCCACATCGCCCACGCGTTGGAGGCCCTGCGCGAAGTTCAGGCCGACGTGACCTTGGAGAATGCCCACGATCTACTGCTGAACGACGAGGAATTGGACGACACGCTCGCCGAGTTGTCGGAAGGCTACCCGACCGAGCGTCGCCGCGCGCTCGTGGAGCATCTCCAGTTCCGCTACCGCACCCAACCGCCGGAACAGATGGGCGGCGTGAAGGAGACCATCGCCAACTACTTGCATAATTTTCTGAGCCCCGACATTGCCCAAGTCTTTTGTCCCGGCAACAACACCTTCGAGTTCAGCGACATCGACCGAGGAAAGATCATCTGCGTCGCCATGCCGCAGAAGTACCAAACCGAACGTCGGTACGTGAACACGTTCCTGAAGATGCTGTTCTACACGCACGTCTTGCGGCGCTTCGACCGGCCAAAGGAACAGCGTAAAGACAAGAATCTCCTCATTCTGTGGGCTGACGAAGCGCAGCGATTCGTCACCTCTAACGACGAAGGAATGAGCGACTACAACACGATCGACGTGATCCGCGAAGCGAACGCCACCATCGTTGCCGCCGTGCAATCATCTACATCGTTACTACCGGCGTTGGGAAAGGAAAAGGCGAAGGTCCTCGTGCTCAATCTGCGTAACCGGATCATTTTCAAAGCCGCCGACGAGGATGGCGCACTAGACAGCGCCGATTTCCTTGGCAAGAAGCGGGTTGTCAAGAAATCATGGGGCGTTTCCGCCGGCCAAACCAACCGCAGCTACGCCGAGCACGAAGAACACAAGCTCAAGACCCACATTCTCCGCGCACTGCCGAAGCACACCGCAGTTCTGGTCCATTGCGAACATGGCTTCAAACGCACTCTTTTGCCACCTATCGAACCGAACGGCAAGGTCTCGCGGTGGTTCAGGAGGGAATGGTTTTGAGTGCTTGGAAACGGCTGGATTCGCGGGTCAGGTTTCGTGATACTCAACCTGATGCGAACCAAGCGGCATGAAGCAGCGGACAGGATGAGCATGCTGAGAGTGTTCGTCAGTTCCGTCCAAAAGGAATTGGAAGACGAACGGGTCATCGTTCAGAATCTTCTGAACACCGACTCTTTCCTTACGGCTCACTGTGCTCCTGTGCTCTATGAGTTCGAGCCCGCCTCGGCTGACAAGGCATTGGAGGGATGTCTCAAAACCCTCGATACCTGTGAGGTTTACTTGCTCATCGTCGCGGTGCAATACGGTGCGCCTCTTGGTGAGCTTTCGATCACTCATGCAGAATACCGTCGCGCCAAGGAACGGAAACTGCCCGTACTGGCCTTCATCAAGGGCGAGCGTAACATGAAGCGCGAGGAGGGCACCGACCTCCTGCTAAAGGAATTGGAGTCCGATGGCTACAAGTACAAGCGCTTTGGCAATGTCATCGAGTTGCAAAAGGAAGTCCGGGCAGCGCTCGTAAAGCTGCTCAAAGACCAGTTTGGCGTGGCACCGTCCACAGACGAGAACGAAATCGCACAGCAGACCATCGAGGCTACCTCCACCTTCGAATCGCAGCCGATGAAACGACTGTCTTGGGAGAATCTCGACCACGCTGTTATTCGACGGTTGATCGCCACGGCTGAGGCGAGAAACCCCGAGGACATTTCCCCGGCTGACCTTTTGGCTGGGGCGTCGCTGCGTGGCCTCCTCTGGCACGACGCGGATTCAAACAAGCACTACGCCACCGCAGCCGGCATCGTGCTGCTGTCGAAAGACCCGTCAGCCGTTTTCCCACAATGCCGCATCCTGGCGGACGCGTACCGGACCACGGAGCCTGACGGCCAGCCGCGCGACCACGAAGACATCCGTGGCCCCATGCCGTTGGCTATTGACCGCGCCATCGCCTTCATCGACCGCAACACGCGGCACCCGATGAAGGTGGTTGGACTCAACCGCGTTCGGTTGGATGAATATCCTGTCGAGGCATTGCGGGAAGCCTTGGTCAATGCCGCAGCACATCGACGATACGAAGACGCCGGGCGCAAGATCATGCTGGAAGTGTTCGCTGACCGGGTGGTCGTCTCCAGTCCCGGCATGCCGCCCGCCCCGATCACTTTCGAGCGACTGCGCAAAGGCAAGTATCGGCCCTGTTCCCGCAACCCCGTTTTAGCTCAGTGCCTGTCCTACTTCCATCGCATCGAGGAGCGCGGCAGTGGGTTTCGCCGGATGCGTGACGAGATGCTCGATCACGGATTGAACCAGCCGCTGCTCGGCAGTGACACCGGCTATTTCCAAGTCACGTTCCCCGGGCCGGGCGATGACCTCGACCGCATCCGGGTGCCTGAAACCCAACTCACAGTGACTCCAGCGGTGGAGGAACAGCTTAACGAGCGGCAGAAGGAAATGGTTGGCCTGCTGGTTCGCGGTGAATCCCTAACCAGTCGCCGTTGTCAAAAACTCTTTGGCGTGACCGGACCAACCGTGGCGAGTGATTTTGCCCTGTTGGTGGAACTTGGACTCGCCCAGCAGCAAGGCAAAGGACGGTCAACCAGGTACGTCCTGACCATCAAACCGAATCGTTAAGTAATCGTAAAGCAATTGCCCGTAATCGTTAAATGCACGACCACCACGAACTAACCCACCGAAATCGACTGACGTTCAGATAGAATCGACCGATTCGCCGCGCTCCACCGGGAGCGGAATCGTCAGTTAATCGTCAGCTTCATGGCCCTAATCCCTGTACGAAGTCTCCCTTGCGCTTGCCTCGGTCGGGACTGCGAAATACACTCTCGCCTGCTGAAGGAGAACTACACGGAAATTGCGACACTTGCCCGGTTGCCACACAATTTGCTAGTCTGTATCTCGAAGCGAGGCGTTTTCCTAGCGAGACGTTCATGCAAGCGAACAAGTTGAAGCCAAATGTAATCGTTCGCGGTCCAATTCTTCCCGAGCCGGTGCAGGTGATTGTAACCGTGCCGATGGGCGACTCGATCAAACTGGTTGGAAAGGGCTTGACCAGTGGTCGAGTCCATGAGCCCATTCTGAGTCCACAGCAAGTCGCCCAGCTAGAAATCTCTCCAGTCCAAGAACCGTTTGACGGCGATGCCAAGAATTTCAGGCTGGGGATTGAGGCGCTGAGGCTTGGCCTAGCCTACGAATACGACCCGTATTTTACGTTGTCGATTGCCCGTGTTGATCCACTGCCGCACCAACTGGAGGCGGTTTACGATCATTTCATGAAGTTGCCGCGCATCCGCTTCCTGCTTGCGGATGATCCTGGCGCGGGCAAGACGATCATGGCCGGACTGCTGATCAAAGAATTGAAGATTCGCGGGCTGGTGAAACGCACCCTCATCGTAACGCCTGCAAATCTGTCCTTCCAGTGGCAGCGCGAACTGAAGGACAAGTTCCACGAGCAGTTCGAGGTCATTCGCAGCGACGTGCTGCGGGCCAATTACGGCACGAATCCTTGGCAGGAGCGTAATCAGGTGATCACGTCGGTATCGTGGGTGTCACGGATCGAGGATGCGAAGGAAAGCCTGCTCCGCAGCCATTGGGATCTCATCATCGTGGACGAAGCGCATAAGATGAGTGCGGCCAGCGCGGACAAAAAGACGTTGGCGTATCAACTTGGCGAAGCACTCTCCCGAATGACCGATCACTACCTCCTGATGACCGCCACGCCGCACAAGGGCGACCCGAAGAACTTCTGTCTGTTCCTCGAATTGTTGGACAAAGACGTTTATGGCGATGTAAAAAGTTTGGAAGAGGCGATGCGCCTTCAGGATGCGCCGTTCTACCTCCGGCGGGTGAAAGAGGCGCTGGTCAGTTTCCCGGACCCGGAGACCGGCCATGTCAAAGCCCTCTTCACCAAGCGAAATGTTCGCACCAGCGATTTCCAGATCAGCGCCGATGAATGGGATTTCTACGATGCCCTGACCCGCTACGTCGAAGACCAGTCCATCAAAGCTGCCGCAGACGAATCCGCCCGTGGCCGAGCACTCGGATTTACGATGGCGATGCTGCAACGCCGATTCGCTTCCAGCATGTATGCCGTCCGCCGCAGTCTGGAGCGGATGAAAGAAAAGCGGGAGAAAATTCTCGCCGACCCCCAAGGCTACCGGGATGACCAAATCACGAAGAAGTTACCGGAGGATTTTGACGACCTGCCCGACGACGAACAGCAGGAGATCATGGACCAACTCGAAGAGGTCGTGGCCTCGGTTGATCCCACCGCGTTACGCGAGGAAATCCTCCAACTCACCAAGCTGATTGACCAGGCCCGCTTGCTGGAACAACGCGAGATCGAGACAAAGTTGGTGAAACTGAAGCAATTGCTCGCCGACCAGGGCATTTTCAAGGATGCCAAGCTCAAGCTCCTGATTTTCACCGAGCACAAGGACACGCTCGATTATCTCGTCGGCAAGCTCCGCGAGTGGAACCTGGCCGTCACGCAAATCCATGGAGGGATGAAGATTGGCGACCGCGACACGCCCGGCTCACGCATTTATGCCGAGCGCGAGTTCCGCGAAGACGCCCAAGTGCTCGTCGCCACCGAGGCCGCAGGCGAAGGCATCAACCTCCAGTTTTGCTGGTTCATGATCAACTACGACATTCCGTGGAATCCCGTTCGTCTCGAACAACGGATGGGGCGCATCCATCGGTACGGTCAGGAAAAGGACTGCCTGATCTTCAATTTTGTCGCCACCAACACACGCGAGGGCCGCGTCCTTCACAAGCTTTTTGAGCGTATCGAAAAGATCGAGAACGACCTCGACCCCACCCGATCGGGCAAGGTGTTTAATGTTTTGGGTGAAATCTTCCCTTCCAATCAATTGGAGCGGATGCTACGCGACATGTACGCCCGCAACTTGACCGAGCAGGTCATTACGAGCCGTATCATCGAGCAAGTGGACACCAACCGCTTCCGCCGCATCACCGATTCCACGCTCGAAGGTCTGGCCAAGAAGGAACTGAATCTCTCCGCCATCATCGGCAAATCCGCAGAAGCCAAGGAGCGCCGGCTCGTCCCCGAAGTGGTCGAAGATTTCTTCCAACAAGCCGGCCCGCTGATCGGGATTCACCCGAAGGAAACCGGCAAGGACAAGCACATCTACCGTGTCGGTCGCATACCCCGCAATCTCTGGCCGACCGGCGAACGACTCGAATCCCGTTTCGGCAAGCTCGGACGGGAATACAAGCAGATCGTCTTCGACAAGAAACGGCTGGGCGACGACCCCACGTTGGAATGGGTCACACCGGGGCATCCGCTGTTCGAGTGCGTCCGCGAAGACGCGATGACCACAGTTCAAGGTGACTTGCGACGCGGCGCGGTGTTTTTCGACCTGCATCGCAAGGAGCCTGCCCGACTGGACGTGTTCTCAGCGGCGGTTCGGGACGGACGCGGCAACGAGTTGCATCGTCGCCTCTTCGTGGTGCAGACCGCAATGGACGGCACAATGAGTGTCCGCCAGCCGACCATCTTCCTTGACCTTATGCCTGCCCCTGCCGGGCTGGAGCTTCCCGACGATACCGGTCTGCCCACGCGCGAGCAGGCTGAACAGGTGTTAATCGAACAATCACTCCAGCCCTTCCTTGAGGAAATCCGGGTTCAACGGGAAAAGGAAACCGAGACTATCTCACGGCACATGGAAATCAGCCTCAACGAACTGATCCACCGCCAAAACTTACGGATGGCCGACTTGGTTGAACAACAGCAGAGCGACCCGAGCAACCCGCTCCATGCTGCCAACATCAAGCAGGTCGAAGATCGTCTTGATGAGTTGAACGGCCGGCTAGAACGCCGCCGTGAGGAACTGACACAGGAACGCAATTGCACCATCGCCGACATCCAGCACCACGGACGCGCCTGGGTCCTGCCGCACCCGGAGCGTACGTCACCGAAGATCGCTCCCATGGTGCAAGACGACGAAGTGGAACGGACCGCCGTCCAAGCCGTGATCGCCCACGAAGAATCGCGGGGCTGGAAAGTTGAGAGCGTGGAGAAAGACAACCGCGGGTTCGATCTCATATCCCGCCGACCGCATCCCGAAGATCCGTCCACCGCCATCGAGGTGCGGTTCATCGAGGTCAAAGGTCGCGCTCAGACCGGCGAGGTCTGGCTGACCGCCAACGAATACAAGACTGCCCAACGTCTTCGCAAAGATTTCTGGTTGTACGTTGTATTCCACTGCGCCACGACGCCATCAATTAACATCCTTCAAGACCCCTCCCAACTCGATTGGCAGCCGGTCGTGAAAGTGGAACATTACCGGCTGATGGCGGAGTCGGTGGAGAAACCGGTGATGTTGAAAGAATCGCCGGGTACATACCGGACAGGAGACGGACAGTGACCGGTCCAAACACCGCCATCAAAGGCCAGGCTCAGTTGCCTCCCGGCACAACGCGCATAGTCACGTTCGATACGAATGCTTATCGCCGACTTGGCAGGAACAAAGCGAAAGCTCTACGACAGCGGGAACGTGAGGCAGGGGTGTTAGCATTGGCAAGTCCAATTGTGATTCAGGAACTCGCTGCCCACCTCGCCGACCAGTCTGATCCTGACTATAAGTATTGCATGGGGGCGCTCGCAGGTCTGGCCGAACACACGTGGTCTCCCTCTGGCCAAGACATTGGACTTTGCCTCCACCCCGACACTCGCTCAACGATGTGTCGTCAATTGTTTGGCGTTATTCCACCTGACGCAGAGCAGCGCGTTAAAGACCTCAGCACCCTTGCTGTTTACGTCAAAGATAATGCCCCCACGATCAACGATCCAAGGGCCGTCGGAAATTTCAGGCGATGCGCGGCTTTCGTCGAGGAGCAGGAAAAGCAATGGGTTAAAATGATGAGAGATGTACTAGCCCAAAACACGGCACCATCAGTAGATGTTTGGATTCAGGGTGTGACAACCTTGACTGTGATCAACCAAGCCTTGCTGATCGGGCATAAATTAGATGTCGCCGATATTCAACAGAAGGCCAAAATCCTTACGAATGTTTTTCCTGTGCCATTCCATCTGGTGGCTACCTTGATGCAACGGGTCACTGCTATGGCCAAGCCTGCGTTGGATGACCCCAAGAAGAAGTGGGGAAACTATGTGTGGGATTTTCACATCTGTTTTTACGTTGGAGCCTCCCACGCAATCGGAGATGCGAAAATGTATCTGGTAGCTGGCGATAAGCAGATTGTGAAAGCCGCTGCCGCTGCTGGGTGCGGTGATCGAGTCATCTCAATCGAAGACCACATGAAGAGCGTTGGGTTGAGCTGACCAATACTTGGCAAATCATTACATGACCCATCCCACCCCCTACCCTAAGAAATGAAAACGGCTGCTACATCGTCTCAGGAAAAGGAGAGCGGACATTAGTGAGCGCAAAGGTCTTTGTGAGTTGTGGTCAGCGGCCCGGAGCAGAAAAGGAGTTTTGTGCCAAGCTCGACCAATGGCTCAGGGGGGAGGGGTTCAATCCATATTTTGCGATTCAATCGACCAGCATCCTCGATCTCAACTCCGGAATTATCCGTGAACTGCAATCATCTGATTATTACCTCTTCATCAATTTCGCTCGCGAGAAAGTGGTTTCAGGAACCGATTCGTGGCTACGTGGGTCGGTTTACACGAATCAAGAACTGGCCATCGCTGTGGCTGCTGGCTTTGAGAAGTGCCTCTTTGTGAACCAGAAAGGTATAAAAAGGGAGGGAATTCACGAATACCTAGTATCCAATGTTCCAGAGTTCGATTCGACATTGGACCTGCTACCGATTCTAAAGCGGGCCATCAAGGAGGACGCCAAATGGTCACCGGCTTATTCACGGCAACTGGAAGCCGAGCGATGCGTCTGGGGGCCGGTGGTGCTTTACGGAGATCAAACAGGTCGGAGATGCATCAAGGTTCTTTACGTTCACGTCCAAAACCGGCGGCCTGACCTTGCAGCTCTACACACTGTGGCCCGACTCGTTCGCTGGGGCGAACTTGGTCATGCGCGGCTAGAATCACCAGACATGAACCCACTGAAAGCCAGCGGTTTCCCGGGATATTCCCACACGATCTTCCCGGAAGGCTTCGTGAGCTTCGATTTGTGCGCGTTGAGCGCTGAAAAGCCGGGCGTTGTGTACTTGAACAGCGCCTTGGATGTTACACCGCGCGCACCCTTAATTGAACGGCCAGGAAACTATGAACTGGATTTTGAAGTTTTCTCACAAGGTTTTCCAAAACTGAGCTTCACTGTCGCGCTTACTGTCCCACAGGATCTTAATCAGAATCCAACTCCCAACTTCTCCCTTATCCCGAAATGACCCCATACCCCAAACGCCTCATTGAAGTGGACCTGCCGATCAAGCGCATCTCGGCACATGCGCGACGGGAGAAGTCTATTCGGCATGGGCATATCTCTACGCTCCATATCTGGTGGGCGCGGCGTCCGTTGGCAGCTTGCCGGGCGGTGATCTGCGCGGCGTTGTGGCCGGACCCGGCACCCGGTAAGGACGACGCACCTTGTCCGCCCGCGTTTATCAAAGCGGCGAAACGCGCGATGCTCGCCTGGACATCACACGAGCGCCAGCAGCTACTGAGTGCGGAAAGTCTGCCGCGGTTTGAAGCAGCCAGACGTAATACGAAGAAGTTCGATGACCCACTGGAACTGCGCCTGGCCCTGCTCGATTTCATTGCCGACTTCGCCAACTGGGACAACTCGACGGTGCCGGAGTACCTCGAAACCAGCCGGACGCTTACGCAGGCGGCACACGAGGCGCTCGGCGGCCCGCCTGGTACGAAACCGCTGGTAGTCGACCCCTTTGCTGGCGGCGGCTCAATCCCGCTGGAAGCGTTGCGCGTCGGCGCCGATGCCTTTGCCAGCGACCTCAATCCCGTCGCGGTACTGCTGAACAAGGCTGTCCTCGAATATATCCCCAAGTACGGTCAACGGCTCGCCGATGAAGTTCGCAAATGGGGCAAGTGGATCAAACAGCAGGCCGAGAAGGAACTGGCCGAGTTTTATCCAAAGGACAAGGACGGCGCGACGCCCATCGCCTATCTCTGGGCGCGGACGATCAAGTGCGAAGGCCCCGGCTGCGGCGCGGAAGTGCCGCTCATCCGGTCGCTGTGGCTCGCCAAGAAATCCAACCGCTCCGTTGCGCTCCAACTCGTGCCGAACAAGAAAGCCAAGCGCGTTGACTTCCAAATCATTATCAAGGAACGGGGCGGCTGGGTGGACCAGGATGACCAAAAAACCAAAATTACTGAGCCGAAGTTCGTCGAAACTGTGAAGCACGGTTCAGCGACGTGTCCATTTTGCGGCTATACGACGCAAGTTGCCCGCGTGCGAGCGCAACTCAAGACTCGACGAGGAGGCGCAAACGACTCACGGCTGTTATGTGTGGCATGCCTAAGCCCGAAAGCCGGAGGCCGAGTTTATCGCCTGCCCAGTAAAGCCGACTTTCAGGCGATTCAAAAAGGGGCCGTCGAATTGCAACAGCGCGCAATGAGCCACAAAGGAAGTGTCAGCTTGATTCCCAACGAGGCGTTAGACCCACGTGGTATCCGTCACACTTGGGCCATGATTTACGGCTTCGAGAATCAAGGAGACTTTTTCTCCAAACGACAGATGTTAGCGCTCACGACACTGACCCGATTGGTTAATGAGGTTGGTAGCAAACTGAGAAAGGAGCACGATGCAGATTTCGCAGCCGCGGTGCAGACAGGACTAGCATTTGCGGTTAGCAAAGAATCAGATTTGACCAACTCCCTTTGTAGCTGGAAGCCTGATGCGGAGTGCCCTGTCCACATGATGGCGCGGCAAGCCATCCCGATGCTATGGGACTTTGCCGAAGCCGTCGCAACATGCGAGTCCAGTGGCTCGTGGTCGAGCATGGTTGAGAGAACCGCGTATGCGATAAGCTCAGGCGTCATGCAGAATTCAGACACAGCCCACGCGATTCAGTGCTCCGCCACAAAGCACGTACTACCGGCAGACGCCGCGCACGCCTTCATCACCGACCCGCCCTATTATGATGCAGTGCCTTACGCTTACCTCTCAGACTTTTTTTACGTTTGGCTTCGCCGCAGTCTCGCATCCGTTCACGAAGACCTCTTCAAGCAGGCTGTTGTTCCGAAAGACGAAGAGATCGTCGTTGACCGGATGCACGAGTTAAGTAACTCGACACACGACATCGCATTTTATGAGCGCGAGTTGACCAAAGCCTTCGGCGAAGGCCGACGCGTGCTTCGGCCTGATGGCGTCGGAACCATCGTTTTCGCAAGCAAAACGACGGCGAGTTGGGAGGCCATTTTACAGGCCGTCGTTGACGCCGGTTGGACGATCACTGGCTCTTGGCCCATTGACACAGAAATGGAAACCCGTGTTGCTGCGCAAGGCCAAGCGCGCCTCGCCTCATCCGTTCACCTCGTCTGTCGTCCCCGCGACAACCCGGACGGTTCATTGCGCAATGACGCTGTCGGCGACTGGCGGGACGTGTTGGCGGAACTGCCGAAGCGCATCCACGACTGGATGCCGCGATTGGCACAGGAAGGCGTGGTCGGTGCGGACGCGATTTTCGCCTGTCTTGGCCCTGCCTTGGAAATTTTCTCCCGGTATGCCCGCGTCGAGAAACCCAGCGGAGAGACGGTCACGCTTAAGGAATATCTCGAACATGTTTGGGCTGCCATCGCCCGTGAGGCGTTACACCTGATTTTCGCTGGGGCCGACGCGACCGGGTTCGAGGAAGATTCCCGGCTGACGGCGATGTGGCTGTGGACGTTAAGCACGGGCGAACAGGAGACAGAAGATAGTGGTCAGGAATCAGAAGAAGCGGACGGCGAAGAAGAGGGCGGCAAGAATGGCAACAAGGTCGGTGGGTACGTGCTGGAGTACGATGCAGCGCGAAAGATTGCACAGGGACTCGGCGCACATCTGGAGGATTTGACGCACACTGTTGAGGTGATGGGCGAGAAGGCGCGGTTGTTGCCAGTCGCCGAGCGCACCCGGTATCTGTTTGGAAAGGACGAAGCCGACGCCCCGAAACGGCACAAGAAACGCGACGATCAGATGACGTTGAAAGGCATCGAGCGTGAGGTGGAAGAAGCTGCCGAGGACGGCGGCTGGGGTGAGAAGACCGCTCCAAAAGCTGGTAGCACCGTATTGGACCGGGTTCACCAAGCGATGATTCTTTTCGCCGCTGGTCGCGGCGAAGCAATGAAGCGTTTCCTCGTGGAAGAAGGCGTCGGCAACGATAGCCGTTTCTGGAAACTCGCCCAGGCCTTCAGTGCCCTGTACCCACCCAAGAGTGACGAGAAACGCTGGGTGGACGGTGTACTGGCCCGTAAGAAAGGGCTGGGGTTCTGAGGATGCAGTCCCTTGCTGAATCGTGGCGAGCGGCGTTTTGGGAGGTCGTGCAAGATCCGCAGAATGCCGAACTGTTGCGACGAGCGTCGGTCGAGGAACGATTGCGCGATTGGACGACAGCCTTGACTGCTGTGGCGATCCAAACCTGCCAACGAATCGGATGGCAGGCCTCTGCAAAAGGCCATCAGACGGACTTGCTGCCGGTATCCCGTGGCGAGTATCTCGGTTTGGACGTGATGGCCTTCACTGAGAGCGGCAAGCGATGGCGATTTCCGACAGCCGTGTTTGAGTTGGAGAACGGTACGACGGATGACCCGGTCGCTTACTCGCTTTGGAAGGTGTTGAGTGTTCGGGCAGACTTTCGGGCCGTTTTTTGCTACCGTCGCGAATCACAGGATGGCGCCGCACTGGTTCGCATGCTGCGGGACGAAGTTGTTCAGGCGATGGACGTGAAACAAAGGGCCGAACTGGACGGAAGCACGGTGGTCGTGGTGGGCAGCCGCAACGATTCCGCCACATTTCCGTATGGCTTTTTCAAGTGGTGGGAGCTAGATACGAACACCGGAAGTTTCCGTGTGATGTAGCAGGAGAACGATCATGGCACTGAAACCGTGGTTCAAGGTCGTGACACCGCGTGCGGATTTGCGCGAAGGCAAACCGCTCGATGCCGCAGAGTTTGCCGTGCATCTCGACCAAGTGCGGGATGGCCGGGCACCGGAGGATTACCAGAAGCCGCAGCGATTCTTTGAGCGCACCTATCTGACCAAGAGCCTGACCGGATTGGCGGCGGAAGTCATTCGCCGTCTCTCGGGAGAGAAGACGCAGACTTCCGCTGTATTCAATATGGCGACACAGTTCGGCGGCGGCAAGACCCACTCGCTGACGTTGCTCTATCACCTGGCGGAGAACGGGGCGAAGGCGAACAAGTGGGCCGGTGTGGCCAAGCTGCTCGAAAAGGCTGGCGTGCGTTCGGTGCCAGCGGCGGCGGTGGCCGTGTTTGTCGGCACAGAGTTCGACTCGGTTACCGGTCGTGGCGGCAAGGATGGCACGCCGGTACGGAAGACGCCGTGGGGCGAAATTGCATATCAGATTGGCGGCAAGAAGGCGCTCGACGTTCTTGCCGAGCACGAGAAGCAGATGACCGCCCCCGCAGGCGACGTGATCCGGCAGTTTCTCCCGAAGGATAAACCATGCCTGATCTTGATGGACGAGTTGATGAACTACGTCAGCCGCAGCCGGAAGATGGGGATGTCGGCACAGCTATACTCGTTTCTCCAGAATCTTTCCGAGGAAGCCCGGGGACGGGACAATATGGTGCTGGCAGTCTCTATTCCGGCTTCGGAACTGGAGATGAACGCCGAGGACCGATCGGATTATGAGCGCTGTAAGAAGCTGCTGGACCGGTTGGGCAAGGCGGTAATCATGGCGGCAGAGTCGGAGACCTCGGAAATCATTCGCCGACGTTTGTTCGAGTGGGACGAGAAAGCCATTACCCAGGCGGGCAAGGTGATGTTGCCGAAAGACGCGAGCGAGACGTGCAACGAATATGCGAAATGGATTGTTGCGAACCGCAGGCAGTTGACTGGCTGGTTTCCGGTGGACGGCGCGAAGGACGCCTTCCTGGACACATACCCGTTTCATCCAGCGGTAATGTCAGTGTTCGAAAGGAAGTGGGCAGTTCTGCCACGTTTTCAGCGCACTCGCGGCGTGTTGCGGCTCTTGGCCCTCTGGGTTGCCAAGGCATATCAGGACGGCTACCAAGGCAATCACAAGGACGCGCTCATCGACCTCGGGTCGGCGCCTCTGGATGATCCGAATTTTCGGCCCGCAGTTTTTGAGCAGTTAGGTGAACCGGAATTGGAGGCAGCCGTAACCGCCGACATCTGCGGGAAGAGGGATTCCAACGCGACACGACTCGACCAGGAAGCCGTGGATGCGATCAAGAAGGCGCGTTTGCATCGCAAAGTCGCCACGACAATTTTTTTCGAGTCCAACGGCGGGCAGTTTCAGAGCTACGCCACGTTACCGGAAATTCGGATGGGTGTGGCATCGCCGGACCTGGACATTGCCAACGTCGAGACCGTGTTGGATGCACTCGTTCCGCCCGACGGCGCGTGCTACTACCTCGACGCCTCGAAGAATCGGTATTGGTTCAGCCCAAAACCGAATCTGACGAAGATTCTGGCTGACCGGAAGGCAACGGTTCAGCAGCCGAAGATCGAAGAAACCGTGAAGGAGGAAGTTTTCAAGGTTTTCAAGAAGGTCGAAGGCATGGAAGTGATCCCGTTTCCGCAGAAGAGCGGCCAGATCACTGATCGCCCGGTTCTGACCCTCGTGGTGTTACCTCCCGAGCAGTCCTTGGACGACCCTGCAACGGCGAAGATGGTGGAGACGATGACCAAGGAGTGCGGGTCATCGGCGCGCACATTCAAGAGCGCATTGATCTGGTGTGTGGCCGATGCGGCTGGTCCCATGTATGAGGAAGCGAAGAAACTGCTGGCGTGGGAAGGAATCCAGGACGAGGAAGATGAACTACGTTTGGACGAAAGCCAGAAGCGACAGTTGATCGAGAACGTGAAAAAGGCCGAGCGTGACCTGCGGGAATCCGTGTGGCGGGCATACAAGAATCTATTCCTGCTGGCGAAGGACAATCAGATCCGGCAAGTCGATCTTCCATTGAGCCATTCCGGCAGTGCGGACTCCATCACGGCACTGGTTCTTAATAAATTACGCCAGGACGGCGAGGTCGTGAAAGACAGTCCGAGTCCGAACCTCCTGACCCGCAATTGGCCACCGGCGCATACCGAGTGGAACACCAAGTCCGTGCGCGATGCCTTCTTTGCCTCGCCCAAGTTCTGCCGGTTGATGAACCCGGATTCCATCAAGGATACCATCGCCAAAGGCGTCTCCGAGGGCATTCTCGGCTACGTCGGCAAGAAGCAAGGCGGCAAGTACAAGCCATTCTATTTCGACAAGCCGCTCTCCGCCGATGAGGTCGAGATTTCCGAGGACATGTTCATCATCACGGCGGAGGAAGCCAAAAAGCAGATTGAGCCACCCCGGCTGACAACCATCGCCGTGTCCCCATCCTCTGCACAAGTCGAACCCGGCAAGAAGCAGACGTTTATGGCAAAGGGACTAGACCAACACAGTCGAGATTTCAGTATCAAGAGCGCGAAGTGGACAGCGACCGGCGGCGCAATCGACAAGGACGGCGTTTTCGGTGCTGGCAAGGATGAAGGGAACTTTGTTGTGACCGCGACTGTTGAGGAAATCAGTGGCACAGCCACGTGCATCATCTCCAAACCCGGCGCGAAATCAGCGTTGCCGCCTCCGCCACCGCTCGGCGCGGGGAAACTGGTCTGGACTGGCGACGTTCCGCCGCAGAAGTGGATGAATTTCTATACCAAAGTGCTCTCGAAGTTCGCTGCGGGCAAAGGGCTCAAATTGACCGTTACCGTTGAGGCCTCACCGGACGGCGGGGTCACCAAGCAGCAAGCTGAGGAAACCAAAACTGCCCTTCGCGAACTCAACTTGAATGACGATGTGACCACGACATGATGTCCGCGCTCGGCAGAGAAGCTCTTACGCTAGAGCAGTTTAAATAAAAGTGTAGCCGAATTGGTGCCGAAAACTGCTGAAATACCGCCAAAAGTACAAGTTTCCGTGGCTATACCCATGCTGAAAATGCTCTAGCGGAACTCGCGCACCGAATCGTTTCGAAGTAACGCAGCAATAAACTACCTACTCCAATGGACACGACGCTTTGTGAGTCCCTACGCTTCTGTATGCTCTGTAAGAGCCCCGTCAGTCCATTTCCTATTCGCGTGCTTCCATGTCGCCTCTGAGGAACACCAACACCTGGCTTCCCGCCTCGATGATATCGCCATCGCGCAGTTCTCGTTCCCGAGCCTTCTCCCCATTCACATACGTCCCGTTCCGGGAATGGAGGTCTTTAATTATCACGCTTTCGGCGCGGATATAGACGCAGAAGTGCCGGCGCGAGAGTTTCGAATCGTTGATAACGTGGCTGGAAGGCAGTTCGCGCCCGACCGACAGTTCTCCGCCAATCCTCACAACACGAACTTCGCCGTCGTCCCCTCGGTAGAGCAAATGCGGCTGGGATGGCAGTTCCCCCACGTCGCGAATGATCTCCGCTACATACCTCAGCCGGTCATACAACCCGCGCGGCGCGTCAAGCGCTACGTCCAGAGTCGGTCCTGCGCGCCCCAGCCAATTCTCAATGTTCTCTTTCATTCATTCCGCGAAGATATTTAACCACGGATGAGTGCAAAGTCACACAGCGCGCGACACAACCCGTGTTTATGGCCAAATCCATATATTTGTATTGACTACGAGTGTGCGCATCTTACTCGCCCAACTCTGTGGTTAGTTTTTCCACTTCACGCTGCAATCGTCTAATGATGCGATTCTTGATTTGATAGACCGCGTTTTCCTTGACGCCAAACTGCTTCGCCACTTCTCCGACCGCTCGTTGTTTCAGCACGTAGGCATCGAAGACCTGCCACGTGCGTCCCGCAACTGTGGGATCTTCCCGTACCCGGCGCAATGCTTCATCCTGGATGCTCGCGCGCCAACTCTCCTCCGATGCCTTTCCCGGCAAAGTCGCTAGCTCATCCGCCAGTTTGTCGGCGTGAGACAGCCCATCGTCACCAACCGTCGCATCCAACGACTCCTCGCCACGACCTCCCGCGCGACGCAGCGCAGCGAGTGTTTTGCGGTGCACAATGGTCAGGAGGAAATTGCGAAACTTGCCCTTCTTGGGATCGTAGTGGAAAGTTGGCATCTGCCGGAGCAGCGCGACCATCGTCTCTTGCAACACATCATGCGCGGAGGTTTCGTCGAGTCCCAGTTTCTGCGCGTACCGGACAATGACTGCCCAGTACATCTGGTAAAACTCCGTCCACGCCTGTTCGGCGGTCGGGCTTCTCATCCGCTCCAGCAAACTCCCGCGAGTCGAGTGCATAACGCCTCAAAGAATGCTCAAGGCTTGCTCTTGTTCAGAATCTTGATGATCTGGTCGCTGATGTCGGTCGAATCCTCTGAAAACACAAGTCCCGGTACGCCATTGAGCGTGTTCCCTGACTTGTCGAAGATATACGTATATCCTGCCTTGCGCGCCTCGTATTGTATGACCTGGTTGATCTCCTTGAGAATGGTTTCGCGCATGCTCTTGGTTTGATCCTCCAAAATCTTCCTGTGACTGGTTCTATACTCATCGATCTCCTTTTGCCCCTGACCCGTCCGCTTGTAGTCTGCCATCATCTGATCATGCACGCGGTTGAACTGGTCCGCGGTCTCCTTGAGTTTTGCGGACGCAATGGGTGTCTTGTAGTATTCATTAAAGATACGATTCAAGTCAACGGACACGATTTTCACTGTGGCACCCGATGTCGAAACAAGGCGCGGAGGAGTTGCCGCGACGTAGCCAGCGATTTTGCTTCTCAGCCCTTTCGCTTCTTCGTTATTTGGGTCCAATTGAAGAAGCTGGTCCAGTGCCCATAACGCTACACTGCTTTGCTCGACGCTGTCGTTGGCGTGAGCAATTGATAGGAATTCAGCGACTTGTTTAGCTCGTTCACGAGTTCTGATCTGTTCTGGCGATTCGACCTTTGTGAGTGCACCCTCCAAGTACTCCGGTCGGAGTTGCCCATCAACCAAATCGGCAAACACTTTGCGCCGTTGGCGGTCCGTCTCATCAAGGTCCGATTCGGCCACTTCCAACAGTTTGCGCCCCTGCTCAAATTGAGCGGCGCTGACCTGTTTGTCCAAAAACAGGCTGCGCAACGTGCCCAGTCGTCGCATCGTCGCTTGCGCCTTTGAGACGAGCAGGCTGGAATTCACTGCCAACATGAACTTGCTGCCGAGTTGACCTTTGAGTTGCGGGTACTGCTCGCCGCCTTGTTGGCGAGCGATTTGCTCGGTGCGGTCCTTGACGTAATTCCAGAGTTTGTCCACCGTTACCACACCGTCGTTATCGGTGTCGGCCTGGCCGCGAAGCCCTTGAATGACCTGCCAAGTAAACACGGAGAACCCGAAACCAGGATCATTCTTGTCTTTGATCACAACGCTGAGTTGATCGCCTTTGCTGGCGGTGATGGCCACACGGCCCTCGCCTTGAAACTTCGGGAAGATCGTCGCTAAATCTAGTAACGACTTCGTCTGCTGCAGGTTGGCCGTGGCAGCAGAGTAACAAGCGTCAATTAAGGCTACCAACCGTGTCGTCTTCACCTCGCCGAGCAGTTCAGTAATGTCGGATTCGGCCAGGGCGGTAGCGCGAAGTTTGTCAATCTGTGTGTTGTTCATTACCCAGTAAGCTCTGCCGCGTTCATCTGTAGCCCCGTGGCCGGAGAAGAAGACCACGACAAGGTCTTGCGGCCCGGCGTGACGACCGAGCTGATCCAACGCATCAATCACATTCTCCTTCGTCACCTGTTGGTCAGTGAGCAGCGTGACGTTCTCCTTCGAGAACATCCCGATGGCTGGGTCAGTGAGGGTTTCATACAACGCCTTCGCATCATTTACACACGCGGGCAGCTTTGGTATCCGCTCATCGGCGTATTGGCCCGCTCCGACCACCACCGCAAACCGATTCGGTGTTTTCAGACCACTGGGTAGCGAAGCAATTGCTTCTTCCACACCTATGCCTTTTTTCTCTTCCTCGGCCAGTACCGCATCAGGCCAGCGGAACCCCGCCAAGACGATCAAGATAACTAGCCATAGATGTAGACGGATTCTGATGAATGTAATCGCCTTGGTTCTCATGGTTCATTCCTCACAATTCGCCGTTGCCGAATTATCTTCACAACGTAAGCGCCGGATCGTATTTGCCGGCGATCTCTGGCGACGCGCTTCGAAAATATTAAGGCCGTCTTCCGAGTGTCCGTATTGCTTCATTTCACCACCCCCATCACAATTTCCCCGGCCACCTCGTCAGCGCTCATCAGCGGGGTTTGAGTATTCTGTGTGGCTTGAGGCACCTGCGCACTCACATACTCATATAATTCGGTAACCGTAACGACCCCAGCGTGGTTCTTGTCCGCCTCTCCTTGCAAGCCTTTGAGGAGGTAGTACGTGAACACTCCATGTCCCAACTCATCTTTCTCCTGGCTGACTTCCGACCCGCGCGAAGCTGTCATAATGACCCGTCCGATGCCGGTGTCCCGCAGGCGTGCCAACAGATTGTCTTGATTGATGGAGCGGAACTCCGTGCCCGTAGGCATCAACGTACGACCACCGGCGGCGCCGGAATAGCAAGAATCCGCAATGAAAATGACGCGGTCACTGATCAGGCGACGGAAGATGGTACGGACTTCTTCCATTGCCAGCGCGGTGGAAAACAACGAGTCACGCTCCGCGTTTACTGGTAGAAGATACTTGGCCACGCCATCTTGGTCGGGCGAATGCGGATCAGCTTCAGGCGCGCCGTGCCCGGAGAAATAAATGATGACCGTATCATTCTTCCCGGCGCGCTGGCGCACCTTCACCCCGAGAACGTCCTTGATATTCTGCAACGTGGCTTCCTCGTCGGTGAACAAGTACGTGTTGGCTGCGGGGACGCCGAGATGCTGTTCGAAGCATTCCGCCACGCTGCGCGCGTCGGCAACGGCATATTTCAGATGCGGAATGCTCTGGTCTTGGTACTTGTCGATGCCAATGCAGACCAGATAAATACTACCCTTATCTTTCTCATAGACGACCGACAGTGTCTTCTCTGTCTTTAGGCCATCTGCATTCCACGCGGTGATCTCAATCTGATTCTGCCCCACTGCGAGGTCTGCCGTGAACGCAAATGGATACTCTCGTCCAAGCCCCGTCGTCTTTGCCTCGACGCCGATCCCGCGTTGGCCTTCGATCTGGACAGGCTGGCCGTTGAGCTTAAACTCGGCACGGCTGACGGCCTGATTGTCCACGATTACACCACTAACCTCGACGTGGGAGACCGCAACCTTCGCATCGTTGAGTGGTTTAGACACTGCGATTAACGGTGGCGCCTTCTGTAGAATCTCGATGACGCCCATTGATGGAGTCGCAGAGGCGACCTCGGTTGGCGAAGGCGGCTCAAATTGGACACCTGAGCGATGCACCCAGCCGACGCCAATCTTCGGCAACTCAACTCGCAACCACTGGCCGAGTTCGCCCGTAGCATCCAGCGACGTGCCTGGCTTGGCTCGCGCGATGACGCTTGTGTCATTACCTGCTCCACTCTGGACTGCGATCTCCTCCTTGCCGACATAAACGGTGGATTTGTAAACCATGATGCTCGGCGGCAGTTCGCTGTCTAGGGCGAGAACTAACGGCTCGTCGTGGTTGACGTTCAGGTATTGATCCAGCACGTGGATGGTAGGAATGAGTTTGTCCACCTTGGCGGTTTTCTTCGTGGTAACCGTCAAGCGCGTCTGCTTGGTCTCCCCTGCAGGAATCTCTCCAATGATAGCCTCGGGTACATTAACAATAACTCCTTCCTCGGAAATCCCGTCCATGGAGACCTTCACGTCCTTGGCTACACCATCCCCGATATTCTTTACCGTGACGAGCAGGTCAACAGCTTCGCCCTTCTGGATGCGGCCATCGCCATTTCCGACCGAGTTGCCCGAGTTGTCATCAATTACCTGCACGCTGGTCGCAAATCGAGGTCGGGGCAACCCGCGCACCATTATGCGCGCCTGCACCGGGTCGGGCTGATACCCATTAAGCTCTGACCAATTGAAGGTCACAATAACCGGACCTGTTGACTGTTCCTTTGGTATTTGCACCCTTTTCATCACCGTCAGCGTTTCATTTGGTCCGAGTTTCCCGAACTCCATTTTGACTCCATCCAACGCTGGCGTCGCTGATTCACCGGTCGCTACGAGTCGAAAAAACTCACCTTTGCCAGTGTTCCTCACTGCGAGTGAAATATCACATTCTGATCCTGCGTTTACTTCGCCTTCTGGAGTTTTAACGGAAATCCGTCCGAAAGGTGGCAGTAATGGCGTACCGGTCGCCGCTATGCTTCTCTCGGTGGCTCTTTCCACTATCTGTGCAATTCGCTCGTCAGTCAGCTTGGTTGTACCAAGTTGCATCCATCTCCCGTGCCATTGCCCCGAGATGCTCAATTCGACGGGTTCAAGTCTGAGCGCGTCAGACAGAGTCTGCGCAAGACTGAATACAACAACACCCGCCTCATCTGTCACGTTGGTCCAAAAGTTTTGCGATGATCCGCCAGATTCCACCTTGATCGTAAGTCCGGAACCCGGTATTTGTCGTACATCACTGTGGCTTGGGATGAGTTCTGTCTCGCTTCCGATCACTTCGCGCAGGTATTCTCGTGTTACAGATGTCGCACCTCCATCAGCAAAATACATATTCTCAACAACCTCCACCTCATTTGTCCCAGCTTTGAGACTAGCAATCGCAGAACCTTCCTTTGAATCCAAATCGCCCATGTTTCTTGACTCACCAATAATACGTCCCGCCGGATACAAGCCGGCTGTAAGGATAACAAGAGAAACATCTTCCAACGCTCCTCTTCCGGGCTGGTGGTTGACATTCTGTTCTCGAATTGCCTGAATTCGTTGGTATTTTTTCTCGATATCAAAACTCAGGGCTCGGCTCTGCTCTATTCTAAGTTGAAGGTCGGCGGAATCGTTTTCCCAATCCACCGCACTCAATTTTGGTTCGCCAAGTTCAACTCTTTCGTTGAGCTGTTTTTCGCCGAGAACGTCACCTCGCCAAGTTGCTACAACCACAGGTTTGTTGGTAGCACAACCGATGGTCAACGTGAGTAGGCAAGCGATAGTGAGAAGAGGATTCAACCGCTGTTTCTTGGGACTCGCTTCGTCGTGATGTGTGATATTCACGTTCGCGTTCCTCTCCCGTTTCTGAAGCCGGTTGGTGCAAGCGTCGTTTACTTGCGCGCGGATTCCTGTCGTCCTTGCGGGTCGCATTATGGTCAAGGCCCGCCCCAAACTCAAGCCGCAACACACCCCGCTAGTTCACCCCATCATTAGATACAACGGACGCAGGTCAACTACTCCGCCGGTTTCCACGTTTCATCGGGATTGTATTCTTCGATCTCTTTCGCCAACTCGTCGGTCTTTTCACCGAGGTTTTTTTGATAGACCTTGCCCTGCTGATTCACAATAAAAGTCATCACGCCGGAGTTCCCCCACTGGGCGGGGTAGGCGAGCAACGCGAAACCCGCAACCATGTGACCGTTGATGACGTAGTCGAACTTGCCCCCGGGGGCGTCTTTACCCTGTTTCCTCAAGATTCTGAAAATGTAGCCATGAAAAGGGTCGTGTTTGCGAGGAGTTGCGCTCACACTTTCTTGGCTATAGCCTTCTTCGCACGCGCTGGCCACCAAGGGACCAAATGGGCTCTCCTCCTCGCCGGGTTTGGTTGTCCAGAACAACCCGTCTTTCCTTCCGGGTGTGCTTTGCATCCTCTGGGCATATTCCATGACCCCGGTGCCGTCATGGCCCTTCTGGATGTATTCGCGTTGCGCCTTAACGTAGGCGTGGCAAACCTCCAAGGCGCTCAATTCGTTTCCCCCTATGCGCCGGTTGAGAATTTCTTCCTTGCCGGCTAGAGTATCAAAAAACCATTTATCGCCCTTTTGGGCCAGTGGGATCGGAAATGGCCAATGCTCATTGCCCAGGCGGAGAACCACGGTTCCATTGTCCTGCTTGGCCAACTCAATGGACTCGGCCAAGCGTTTGGCAAAACTCGCAAGATTATTCGCACGCTGGACCGGATCGGGATTGGTTATCTCCCGTATCGCCGGGCCAAATAGTCTCTGTAATGCATTTGTGTCGTTAGCTTTCACTGCGTCCTGCAACGCCACAACGGCTTGGTCCGGGGACACAAAAAGGGATTGTTCACTATCCTCTGTAGCGGCGATGACCGCTGGAATCATCAACGCGCAAGCCAATCCGGCCACAAGTACGGTTTGCATTGTAATTTTTGTTCTAGTTGCTTTAAGCATTTTTCTCCAGTCAGACGTAAAACGTCTTCAAACCATGCTAGGGGTTGCGTGCTTCAGATCATCGCTTTCGTGTATTCATGACGCCAACTCGGCTGGCAGAGCCACGGTTGCTGGCAGCACTTGTCATTGAACTATTTCCATACCCTTGAAACGCGCTTTGCTGAACCCTCTGCTGCGCTGCCTGCTGTTGTTCGCGTTGCTGCTGTTGTTGCTGTTCTTGGCGTTGCTGTTGCTGCTGCTCTTGTTGGCGTTGCTGTTGGACCCGCTGTTCTTGCTGCTGACGGGCTGCCGCCTCCTCAGTCTGCCGCTGAGCTTGTAACTGGGCCCTCAACTGCTCCTCCCGCTGGCGGGCAACTTCAGCACGCTGCTGCTCTTCACGTTGGCGGGCGAGTTCCTGAGCTCTCTGTTGCTCAGCCTGCTGACGAGCATAGACTTCAGCACGCTGCTGCTCCGCTTGCTTCTGAGCAAATTCCGCAGCGCGATGCTGCTGCTCTGCTGCCGACCGTTGCCGCTCTATCTCCTGATCATGCTGCCGCTGCTCGGCTTGCTTCTGTGCAACTTCCGCAGCGCGCTGCCGTTCCCTTTCCCGCAAGTTGGCTGCCGCCTCCTCAGCCTGCCGCTGTTGTGCCGCCGCCGCCTCGGCATGTTGCTGCTCTTGATGTTGGCGGGCCACTGCCGCTTCGTCGATCTGACGTCGACGCGCGTCCGCCTCGTCCATCTGGACCTTGGTAGCCGGAGGCACGGTACTCCCAGGTGTCTTGGCGAAGCGCGTCGCCTCGCGGCTGATTGCCCCGCGTTCTTGCTCACTCTGCACTACGGACGCTCCTTGATAGTTGCCGAAGACTGAGCCTTTGCGAGCCTCGACTTGCCTGGTTTGAGCGCTGGCTTGCCGCCGTGCGATGACCGCTTGCGGGGTTTCGTGCGTCGTGGACACTACATGAGGGGCATACACAGCCACCGATTCGCTGGAGATCGTACCGCTCCGTATGGGGTGGCCAGCCTCAATTTGCTGATCCACGATCCTCAGTGGTTTGACTGTTTGATGCGTTACTTTTTGAATGCGCGCGATCGACGGTCCGCGGTCGATAATGCGGTGATTGTAAGTATAATTGTTCTGGAGGGCGGTCGTCGCATTGTAGATGCGAGTCACCTCGGTCCGCGGTAACCGTAACCGATCTAGCTCCCGCTCGCTAAAGCTCCTGACAGGCACGAAAGTGAACTGCCGAGATTCCAGCCCAAACGAAAAATCCGCGCTCACCCGCCCCCCGTGAAAGAAAAAACCGACCCCAGCTTCATACCGAGCTTCCGGAGGCAACGGCGCCCATCCAATCGCCTCATCAGATTGCCGCCAACTTACCCAGGCGGGTCCCCATGTGGTGTCCGGCAGCCAAATCCAGCCAAATCTGGGATCTAATCTCCAGCGGCCATAGTGAAAGGGTGCCCACCCCCACGAATACGTAGACTGCCACAGCCAGCCGCAGTCGGTGTATACCCATTGGCCGCCCTGACAGTACGGGGTCCAGTCACTATCGGTGACCATGACTGTCGGCTGCCAATACCACGTGCCATCGACATTAAGCCAACTCCCGTAGGGCGACAGCGCGTCATAGAAGGTGGAGATGTCCACAGCATCCGGCGGTGGGGCTGTAACAACAGGAGCCTCCAGTATAGGCTCCTGCACCACTTCCTGGACAGCTTGAACGTTTTCGCCTGCGCCTGCTGCGTCTTCTGCTCCCACGTCCTGTGCAGGTGGAACACTGACACCGGGCGGCGGCGCATAAACCGCAAGCTGCAGGAGAGGTTCTGGCAGTGCTGGCGCGGGCCGCGGTGGCGATCCTTCCTCATTAGCCACCAGTCGGCTGCCCGTTGACACACCTGCGGCACCCTCTTTGCCATGTTCAATCACAGTCCTGATTATGTCCGCAGAAACGCCAAGGTCGTTGAGGTACAGAATCTCATCCACGGTAGGAGCAAATGCCACCGGGGAGGTGTCAATGTAAGCAGTCAACACTTCGTCATTCGCACCGGATTTCACCACTTTGACAAGATCTTCGAATCCTTCCGAGGCGTCTACTTGGCGAGCCATGATATGCGCGACGAGTATGACGACACTGGCAACAGTCAGCAGGATTTTCATTGGGCAGTCCGTCCTCTGTTATCGCTTGTCAGTTTGAAGTGTCTCCTGAAAGCCCCAGCGGCTATACGAAGTGCTTGTTCCCACTCGGAATAAGCCATTGTAGGCCTTGCGGTTAGAATTGGCACTTGCATTAGGAGTAGTCTCCTCGCGTTTTGACAGTCACCACTGTGTTTCTCGCACGCTCAAGAATTCGAAGTAACACTCGTATCGACTCCGACGAGAGAGTCAATCTTTGCGCGGACAAGACGCTTATGTCGGCCGTATAGAACAAGCCCCAAACGGGATGCGCATCCGATTCAAACACTCGGCTGCTGAAAAGGCAAGGTTGTTTCAAACGTCGCAGGAAGGCATAGGGAAAACGCCGACGGACAGCATCTGCACGCTCAAATTGGTGAAGAGCCGTATGGGTATGGCGGATCGCACCACTGGTGATTCCCGAGACCGTGCCGTCATTGCATTTGACACCCGCGCCGTACTGCTGTGCACGTGCGTCTATCGCCATGCAGGCCATGAAAAGGGAAGCGACCGCCGCGTGTATCGTTTGCTTCCTCATTGGTTTCCTCCGTTGGGATTCAGTTCTGTTCATCGCCTCGTGACAGTATTGCGCGAGACCGCTGTGTTCTTACGCGGCATGGCGTGTCCATCGCCCGCCGAAAAAGATGTTTATTTTTCCCACGTGCCCGCATAAGATTTCACCACCGAGGCGAATACTGGCTGTAGGAGAACTAGTTATTGCATCAGCCGCCCGCAATGGGCATGGAGGAGCGAGAAATGAAACCTGCAGTGAAGTCCGTCATCACATTAGCCGTACTGTTTTCTTTCGCGGCATCAAGCCGCGCCGCCACCAAACCCACCGAGAAAACCACTGACCTGCCTGCTGTCTGGCAGCAAGCTGGGCCACAGGAACGACTGAAAGCTGTGCGCGTGGCGGAGTTGGACGCCACGCGGTTGTTGTTGGAGCGGGTGTACGGCGTGAAGATTACCTCAGACACCACCATTTACGACCTCGCACTGGACAGCGACGAAGTGCGCGCTGCCGTGCGACAAACGATCAGGGGTGTTACTAACACAGAGGAGCCGGAGTATCGTGAAGATGGTCAGGTCTGGGTCGTGCGCGCGGTCAAGTTGCGCCAAGTATTGGAGACGATCACGGAGACAATCAAGGAGCAGAAAACGTGGCGGGGCACGGTCAAGGTGGAGGATGTTGAGAACGTTGAACGACAGAACCAGGACACGGTGATCGATGTGATGGGTAATGGTGCACTGCCCGGGTCGGAAGGGCTTGAGAAAATCCAAGCCAAGCGCGCAGCGGAGATTGACGCGTATCGGAAGCTGGCGGAACGGCTGATGGGAGTGAGTGTGACCAGTTCGACCAAGGTGAAGGACTTTGTTCTGGAGTCGGACCAAATTCGCGCCTGCGTCGCAGCCCTGATCAAGGGGGCGAAGCCTGTGAAGATTGAGTATGAAACGACCGATGATTCGTGCGACGTGACGATGCAACTCAAGATCGCGGATATTTTCCAAGTCATCCGCAAATACTCCAAAAGGGGGATAAACC
>Ga0326727_10003944_pt1 | contig 45994 bp, 42 predicted proteins | sample MB2enrmetagenome_FD_207643 | JGI IMG/M metagenome (GOLD analysis project Ga0326727, IMG submission 207643) | Lab enriched peat soil microbial communities from McLean, Ithaca, NY, United States - MB29MY | ecosystem: Environmental > Terrestrial > Soil > Wetlands > Peat | place: USA: New York... | reverse complement strand
GCCGCTCCTCGTCCATCAGCGGATTGCCGGCCCAGGCCTCCGGGATCAGCATCATCATCGCGTGGGCGAGCGAGTAGCCGCCGCGCACCAGGAATTCGAGCGCGTTGTCGAAGCAGGCGGTGTCCGATTGGCCTTCGTAGGAGATCGGCCACAGCTTCGAGATGTCGTTGCCGAACAGTTCCGAATCGACGCTGGCCTGACGCGCCGCCATCCAGTTGACGTTGCCGCGCAGGGTGTTGATCTCGCCGTTATGGGCGACCATGCGATAGGGGTGGGCGAGCCGCCAGGAGGGGAAGGTGTTGGTGGCGAATCGCTGATGCACCAGCGCCAGCGCGGTCTTGAAGCTGGGATCGAGCAGGTCCTTGTAATAGGGCGCGAGCTGACGCACCAACACCATGCCCTTGTAGACGATGGTGCGGCACGACAGCGAGACGGGATAATATTCGGCCATGCGCTCGCCGCCGACCGCGTAGACGCGATTGGAGATCACCTTGCGCAGGATGAACAGCTTGAGCTCGAAGGCGTCCTCGCCGACGCTGTTGGCGCGGCGGCCAATGAACAGTTGCCGCTGAACCGGCTCGACCGCCTTCACCCGTTCGCCCAGGCCCGAATTGTCGACGGGAATGTCGCGCCAGCCGATCAGGGCGAGCCCTTCGGCGGCGACGCTTTCCTCGACGATCGCCTCGACGTCGGCGCGCGCCGCCGCGTCGCGCGGCATGAAGAATTGTCCGACGGCGTAATGGCCGAGCTCGGGCAACTTCATCCCGAGCGCCTCGCATTCGCGCGCAAAGAACTCGTGCGGAATTTGTGTCAAGACGCCGCAGCCGTCGCCGAGCGCCGGGTCGGCGCCGACGGCGCCGCGATGGTCGAGATTGACGAGAATCTGCAAGCCCTTTTGCAGAATGGCGTGCGACTTGCGGCCCCTCATGTCGGCCACGACGCCGACGCCGCACGAATCGCGCTCGCTCGCCGGATCGTAAAGACCCTGCGCGCGCGGCGACAAGGGATCGGCGCCGCGCGCCGCGGGCGCGCGCTCAGCAGGGCCGCTCGAAGCGTCGAGCGCGTCGCGGCGGCGTTGGATTTCTTGGGCCATGGCGTCCATCTCTCCGCTCCCCCGGACGGTCGCGCTCCCATCCGACCGTCGTTCGTCAACACTTTGCTGCTATTTCTGGCTTATATCGGACAAGCGCGGCTGCAAAAGCGTGACAGCCGCAACGGCTTCACGCGGCGGGTTTTTTTCGATCCGTTTTGATCGTTGCGTCCGACATCGCTCGTCGCCCCCAGCCGGCCGGATCGGCAAATGGTCAGCACGGCTGTCCTATATCGGGCGACCTTGCCAGAAACGCTCGCCGGACACAAGACGCGGCGGCGCGTCCAGCCGAGTTTTTTTCTAATCCGCCTCAATCGCGCGCATTGCCAAGAGATCGCCGGCCGGGCATGAAACCGGGCCGCGGCGGCGGCGCGGGCGAGGTTCGAGCGAATGAATTTTGCAAGCGACAACGGCGCCGGCGTCGCGCCGGAAATTCTGGAGGCGATCGTCCAATCGAGCCGCGTCGAGGCGCCGGCGTATGGCGCCGACGACTACACCCGGCGCGCCGAGGCGCGGCTCGGCGAGGTTTTCGAGCGCCGCGTATCCGCCTATCTGGTCGCCACCGACACGGCCGCCAACGCGCTGGCGCTCGGCGCGCTGGCGCGCCCGTGGGAGGCGGTCTTCTGCCACGAGGAAGCGCATATCCAGGAGGACGAATGCGGCGCGCCCGAGTTCTTCACCGCGGGAGCGAAATTGGTCGGCATTCCCGGCGCGGCGGGAAAGATCGGGCCCGAGGCGCTACGCGAAACGCTCGCTCGGCGCCCGCGCGGGCAGGTCAAGACGACGCAGCCGGGCGCGCTGTCGCTCAGTCAGGCGAGCGAAGCGGGGACGATCTATCGGCCGAGCGAAGTCGCCGCGCTCGCCTCGATCGCGCATGAAGCGGGCCTCGCCGTGCATATGGACGGCGCGCGCCTCGCCAACGCTCTCGCCGCGGCCGGCGTCTCGCCGGCGGAAATGACGTGGCGCGCCGGCGTCGACGCGCTGTCGCTCGGAGCGACCAAGAACGGCGCGCTCGCCTGCGAGGCGGTGATCTTTTTCGATTCCGACAGGGCCGCCGGCTTCCCCTACCAGCGCAAGCGCGCCGGGCAAACGTTGTCGAAGGGCCGGTTCCTCGGCGCGCAAATGGAGGCCTATCTGAAGGGCGGGCTTTGGCTCGACCTGGCGCGGCGCGCCAACGAGGCCGCCAGGCGCCTCTCGCAGGGGCTTGGACGCGCGCCGGGCGTGCGGCTCGCGTGGCCGACCGAGGCCAACGAAGTCTTCGTCATCGCGCCCGATGAGCTGGCTTCGACATGGCGCGCCGCCGGCGCGAAATTCCACCCTTGGAGTTCGCGTTCGATCGCGCTCGACCAGGCGCCGCGCGCGGGCGAGACGATGGTGCGGCTGGTGACCTCGTTCGAAACCCGCGCGCGGGACGTCGAGGCGCTGATCGCCATGGCCGGCGCGCCGCACCGCCGCCGCAATTATTAGGGAAGACTCGGCGCGCAGGGGCGCCGTAAGGGAGTTCGGGAGCATGATCGATACTCAGAGCGCGGCGCGGACGCCGAGGCGATTGGCCCATTTGGCGGCGGCGGTCGCGGTCCTCCTCGCGCTGTCGCCCGCGGCAAAGGCGCAAGGGCTGTTTTCGTTCTTTGGCGGCGGCCCGTCGCCGCAAGATATCGAGCGCCGGCTCGAGGCCAGCGGTTACGAGCTGATCCACCCCCTGGTCCGTCGCGGAGACATCTATCTCGCCGACGTCGCATTCGGACGAGACGAAGTCGAGCGCCTGGCGATCGACGCCGAAACCGGGCGCATCGTGCAGCGCGTTCGCGCCGGATGGGCGCGCTGGCGCGACGCCGCTCCCCGCCCTTGGGATCGAGAGCAATTCGATCCGTGGGGTTCGCCGCCGCGCCCGCCGGCTGATGTCGATCGCGGCGAGCCTAGCGAGACGTTCGCTCTGCCCGACGCCCGCCAAGGGCCGCGCGCGCCGACAGGCGATCGATTCGCCCACGACGAGGGCGCGCCGGCGCCGGTGGTCATCCCCGGCCTTGGCGGCGCCCGTGCGACGCCCCTCGAGCGCATCGAAAAACCCAAACCCAAGCCGCCCGAGGCCAAGAGCAAGACCGCGGCGCCCGCGCCGGTCGCCAAGGCGGCCGCCCCGGCGCCTGCGGAAGCGCACGGCGCGCCCGCCGCGAACCCGCCGCCGGAAGCGAACGGAGCGCCCGCCGCCAACCCGCCTCCTCGAACAGCCACGGCGGAAGCGGCCGCGGCCGACGCGCCGAGCGCCGTCGCGGCCGCGAAGTCGCCAGCCCCCGAAGCGCCGGCGCCGCCCGCGCCGATGAAATCGAAGGCGGTGAACGATCTGCCGGTGACGCCGCTCGATTGAACGAAAAAGGGCGCCCCGCGGGGCGCCCTTCGCATGCTCGGGCCGCGGCGGCCCGACGGCCGCCCGGCCGACGGCGCGTTACGCCGCTTCTTTGGCCGCGGGCGCGGCGTCGATCGTCTTGCCGACGGTCTCGATGGCGATGGTGCGCGGCTTCTGAGCTTCGGGAACTTCGCGCACCAGGTCGATGTGCAGCAGCCCGTTCTCGCAGCTCGCGCGCGTCGCGCTCACGTGGTCCGCCAAGTGGAACCGGCGCTCGAAGGCCCGCGCGGCGATGCCCTGATAGAGCATATCGGGCTTCTCGCCGCCGTTCTTCTGCTGCGCGTCCTTGGCGCCTCGCACCGTCAGCGTGTTCTCGCGGGTTTCGACGGCGAGTTCGCTTTCGTCGAAGCCGGCGACCGCCAACGTGATGCGATAGGCGTTTTCGCCCGTGCGTTCGATATTGTAGGGCGGATAGGCGGGCGCGCTCGACTCCACCCCGGCGGACTTATCGAGCAGCGACAGCAACCGGTCGAAACCGATCGTGGAGCGATAAAACGGCGAAAAATCGTAGTTCAGCATGATCACATCCTCCTTTTGAAGCGACATGTCCGCCCGCGTCCCGTTCTGGCGACGCCGGCGGCGACCGCGACCCCCAAGGGCTCGCGCCGACTCAGAATCTGGTGACGCCTCGGCGCGGCGCAAGGGGGAGGAGGCCGCCGCGGCCGCAAAAATGCTTGGTTCGAAGGTTACCGCCCGACGCGCTTGGCGAGCGGCGTTGCGCGCCGCCCGGCCGCTCGGTATATGCCGCGCGTCAACCAAGCGGGCTCGCACGGAACCACAAGGACGGAAACATGAAACGCGCTCTTTCGCGGACGGCGATCGCCTTGATCGCGCTCGGCGCCGTCTTCGCCGCACAGGCGGCGCGCGCCGGGGACGACGACAAGCCCAAGGAGCCTTTGCCGCCGCAGCAGAAGAACTTTCCGCTCGACCAGACCTGGTCGCTGCGCGAACTCAACGGCAAGCCGATCGAATCGACGCTCGACGTCAGCCTCAAGATCGACAGCGCGCTGCGCGGCTCGGGCTTCACCGGCTGCAATTCGTGGTCGGCGACGATGTATCCGATCAAGGACCAGCACTTGCTGACGGGCCCCTACGCCCTGACCAAGAAGCAATGCGACAAGGATGTGATGGCGATCGAGTTCGGCTTCCTGTCGGCGTTGATGGCGCAGCCGAACTGGGACCTCGTCAACGGCGAACTCGTCATCAAGGGGCCGCGCGGGGCGCTGCGCATGGTTCGTTCGCTGTAATCCCCTCTCCCGCTCGCGGGAGCGGGTTGGGGCGAGGGTCTTCGCGCACGCCGCCGAGGCGGGCCTGAAACGCCCTCATCCGGCGCTTTGCGCCATCTTCGCCCGCTTGACGGGCGAAGGGACTATCCCGCGATCGTCGCCGGGCCGCCGATATGCGGCGTCAGGGCGATGCGCCGCTTGTGGAACGCCGCGAGGGTCGCGCGATGGCCGATCGAGACGAGGGTGGTCTTGGGCAGCGTGCGCGCGACGGCGCGATAGAGGTCGGCCTCGCTCTCTTCGTCGAGCGAGGCGGTCGCTTCGTCGAGAAACAGCCAGTCGGGCCTCGTCAGCAACGCTCGCGCGACCGCGAGCCGCTGCTGCTCGCCGCCGGAGAGGCGCATCTGCCAATTGTCGATTTCGTCGAGCTTGTCGGCCAGCGCGGGCAGGCCCGCGTTGGTCAGGGCGACGCGTAAGCTCTCGTCGGAGAACGCGGCGGCGCTGGCGGGATAGGCGAGCGCGCCGCGCAGCGGCCCGATGGGGACGTAAGGGCGCTGCGGCAGCAGCATCAGGCGCGCGGCGGCGGGTTCGCTGATGGCGCCGCGGCCGAACGGCCAGATGCCGGCGATGGCGCGAAACAGCGTCGACTTCCCCGCTCCCGACGGCCCGACCAGCAAGGTCGGCTCGCCGACGGCGAGGGCGAGATGGTCGACGCGAGCCAAGGCGCGCCCGTCGGGCAGCGTCAGGGAGAGATCGTCGATGACGATGCCGGTCGTCGCGACCGGCGCTTCGAGCATGTGGGGCGCGAAGGCCTCGCTCCTTTCGGCGCGGGCGATCGCCGCGTCGAAGGTCGCCAGACGTTCGAAGGTGGCGCGAAAATCCGCCAGGCCGATATAGTAGGTGACGAAGAAATTCATCGACTCGTTGACCGCATTGAAGGCGGCGCCGACTTGATTGAGCGCGCCCATGCTGATCTTGCCGAGAAAATAGAACGGCGCCGCCACGACGTAAGGGATCAGCACCGAGGCTTGCCCGTAACTGCGCGTGAACGCGGTCAGCCATTTGCGCACTCTGACGATGCGCATGTAATTGCCGAAGACGTCGGCGAACCGGGCGTTCGAGGCGTTGTTTTCGTATGACTCGCCGGCGAGAAGAGCGATTTGCTCGCTGTACTCGCGCGCCCGCGCCAGCCCGAAACGGAAGTTCGCCTCGAAACGCTGCTGGGCGAAATAGAGATTGGTCAGCGACCGCCCGATCGCATGCGTCACCGCGGTCCCCAGGCCGGTGTAGATCAGCGCGACCCAGAACAGCACCCCGGGGATGACCGGCGCCAGGCCCGGCAGCGTGACCCCGGCCGACAGCGTCCACAGCACGATCGCGTAGGAGACCAGCGAAGTCAGGTTCTGCAGCGCCACCACGGAATAATTGTAGAGCCCGGCACCGCCTCCGGTGCCGCCGGTGCCGTCGATGAACGAGTAGATGTCCTGCGATATGCGTTGATCCGGGTTGTCGGTGGCCCCACCTTCCAGCGCCATCTTGTAGTGCACGCCGTGACGCAGCCATCGCGCCGTATAATCGGCGGTCAACCATCGCCTCCAGCGGATGACGAAGGTCGAAGTGACGACGTATTCGATGGTGACGCTCGCCACCAGGACGGCGACGACCGGGGTGAACACGAACAGCAATTGGCGCCAGAACTCGCCCTGATTGGCGTTCTTCAGCGCGTTGGTGAAATCGGCGCGAAAGTAAGACAACCGCACGTCGAGGGCCACTTCGATCTGATTGATCACGATGAGAAAGACGAGGCTCGCCGCGGCGAGCTTGTTTTGCGCCACGACGAGGGCCGGCAGCGGCCAGACCTTGGCCTGCGTCGGCGCGCCAGCGTTGAAATAGCGATCGACGATGGCCATCATCCGGCCGACCAGCGGGATGAACGAAATCGCATAGACCAGCACGCCGAACAATGCGACGGCGAGCGGCAGGCTGTCGGGCAGCTTGTAGGCTTCGTAGTCGGCGGGCCACAGGCCCAGCCGGTCGATCAGGAAGGCGGCGCCGAAGACGATCGTTTCGACGGCGAAGATGCCCTTGAAGATTTTCAGGAAGGCCGAAAGGCGCGTCGAGAGAAACGCCGTCAGCGCGCTCGCGGCGGCGGCGGCGGCGATGAGGAACGTCATCGTGTCCGGCTCTTGGAGCCCGACGAGGAGAGCGGCGAGCGCAAAGGCGGCGACGGCGAGGCTCAAGGTTCGCATGAGGCGGGTCTTTCGCTTTAAGACGGCGGTCGGGTTTCGAATCGGCGTTAGCAGACCGGGCGGCGCAAAAGAAGGCGGACGCCCGGACCTGGAGGTGAAATCTTGGTGACTCGATCGTCGGGGAAAGGGGCCGCGGGGACGGGCGTTGCGCAAGGAAGCGACAGCGTCAGCGCGACGATCCTAGGCCGTCGACCTCTTGGAGAGCCTCTTTTTTCCGACCGTGAGGACCTGTCAAGGACTTGAGCTGCTGCGCGGCGGCCCGAAGGGCCGTCCTTGACAGGTCCTCACGGTCGGAAAAAAGAGGCTCTCCAAGAGGTCGACGGCGCGCGGCGTCGATGGCTCCGAGCGTTTGTCAGCCCGCACTCGCAGCTCGGCGGCGGACCTCCGCGCCGCGTCCGTCCGCAAACCCGCGCGGCGGCGCGCCCGCCGACAAAAAGGGCGGCCGAAGCCGCCCCTTCCGTTCATTCGCTTGGCAAGCGCTTGGATCAGAAGTCCATGCCGCCCATGCCGCCGCCGCCGCCCATCGGCATCGCCGGCTTCTCCTTCGGCACTTCGGCGACCATCGCCTCGGTGGTGATGAGCAGCCCGGCGACCGAGGCCGCGTCCTGCAGCGCCGTGCGCACGACTTTGGCCGGATCGACGATGCCGGCTTCGATCATGTCGACATATTTCTCGGTCTGAGCGTCGAAGCCGTAGGTCTGCGACTTGTTGTCGAGGATCTTGCCGACGACGATCGAGCCTTCGACGCCCGAATTCTCGACGATCTGACGGATCGGCGATTCCAGCGCCTTGAGCACGATGTTGATGCCGGCCTGCTCGTCGGCGTTGTCGCTCTTGAGCTTGGCGACCGCGGCCTTGGCGCGCAGCAGCGCGACGCCGCCGCCGGCCACGATGCCTTCCTCGACCGCCGCGCGGGTGGCGTTGAGGGCGTCGTCGACGCGGTCCTTCTTCTCCTTGACCTCGACTTCGGTCGCGCCGCCGACGCGGATCACCGCGACGCCGCCCGCCAGCTTGGCCAGGCGCTCCTGCAGCTTCTCCTTGTCGTAGTCGGAGGTGGTCTCCTCGATCTGCGCTTTGATCTGGCCGACGCGGCCTTCGATGTCCTTCTTGGCGCCGGCGCCGTTGATGATCGTGGTGTTCTCCTTCTCGATGCGCACGCGCTTGGCCTTGCCGAGCATCTGAAGGGTCACGTTCTCGAGCTTGATGCCGAGGTCCTCGGCGATCATCTGGCCGCCGGTGAGGATGGCGATGTCTTCCAGCATCGCCTTGCGGCGATCGCCGAAACCGGGTGCCTTGACCGCCGCGACCTTCAGGCCGCCGCGCAGCTTGTTGACGACCAGAGTCGCCAGCGCCTCGCCTTCGATGTCCTCGGCGATGATGACCAGCGGCTTGCCGGTCTGCACCACCGCCTCGAGGACGGGCAGCATCGGCTGCAGCGACGACAGCTTCTTCTCGTGGATGAGGATGTAGGCTTCCTCGAGTTCGGCCACCATCTTCTCGGCGTTGGTGATGAAATAGGGGGAGAGATAGCCGCGGTCGAACTGCATGCCCTCGACGACGTCGAGTTCGGTCTCCAGGCTCTTGGCCTCTTCGACCGTGATGACGCCTTCGTTGCCGACCTTCTGCATCGCCTGGGCGATCATGTCGCCGATCGACTTGTCGCCGTTGGCGGCGATCGAACCGACCTGCGCCACCTCCGCCGATTCCTTAATCTTCTTGGAGCGCTTGGCGATGTCCTTGACCGCCTCGGCGACCGCGAGGTCGACGCCGCGCTTGAGGTCCATCGGGTTCATGCCGGCGGCGACCGCCTTGGCGCCCTCCTTGACGATCGAATGGGCGAGCACGGTCGCGGTGGTGGTGCCGTCGCCGGCGGTGTCGTTGGTCTTGGAGGCGACTTCGCGCACCATCTGCGCGCCCATGTTCTCGAACTTGTCCTCGAGCTCGATTTCCTTGGCGACGGTGACGCCGTCCTTGGTGATGCGCGGCGCGCCGAACGACTTGTCGAGGATGACGTTGCGGCCCTTGGGGCCGAGCGTCACTCTGACCGCGTTGGCGAGAATGTCGACGCCGCGCAGCATCTTGTCGCGCGCGTCGGTGGAAAAACGTACGTCTTTGGCAGCCATGTTCAGGGTTCCATGATGAATGGTTTCGGGCAGTGGGCGATAGGCAGCGGGCAGTCGGCGGCGGGAGGCTCGAGGCGGCGGCTTCGGCTCTTCGCCTATCGCCTATTGCCTACTGCCTCATCCTTTCAGGCGATCACGCCCATGATGTCGGATTCCTTCATGATCAGAAGGTCCTGACCGTCGATCTTGACTTCGGTGCCGCTCCACTTGCCGAAAAGCACCTTGTCGCCCTTCTTCACGTCGAGCGGCGTCAGTTTGCCGTTCTCGTCGCGCCCGCCGGGGCCGACGGCGATGATCTCGCCCTCTTGCGGCTTCTCCTTGGCGGTGTCCGGGATAATGATGCCGCCCTTCGTCTTCTCCTCGCCTTCGAGGCGACGGACGACGACGCGGTCATGCAGGGGACGGAATTTCATGAGTTCAGCTTCCTATCTCGCGTTCGCCGGCGCTCAGGGAAAGCACGCCGGCCGGTTGAGTTGGGTGCGAAGCGCCGTTAGCACTCAGTTGAATAGAGTGCTAACGACCCGCGCTGAGATAGGGGGCTCGACCGACGGCGTCAAGGGTCGGCGCGCGGCGAAGACGCACGGGCGAGAAGATTTCTCGGCCGTGGTTTACGTCCGGGCGCGGTTCGCGCTCGGCGCTCTCCTCACGGCCGTTCGATCAATCGCTTGGCGTCGTCGCGCAGGGCTTTGCGCGTGTCGTCGCGGCTGTAGTGCATATGGCCGCCGGGATAGACTTTCAAAATCAGCCGTCCCGGCGCGCCGTAGTCGGGGATTTGATCGAGCATGAGTTTGGTGGCGAAATACGGCGTCTGCACGTCGGTCAGGCCGTGGCTGATCAGAACGCGGAAATTCGGGTCCAGCGCCAGCATTTGCCGCAAAGCCGTGATCGATTCCGGCGCGTCGAGCCCGCCGTCCCAGTTCCAGTGCTTGCCGACCGCCTCGTTCAGCAACTCATAGCGATCCTCGACCTTCCAGCCCAATTTGCGCTCGTAGAGGTCGGTGACCGCGCTCGAAAACGGGGCGTCGAAACCGGCCGTGACGGGGTCGAGAGCATGGCTCCGGTAATCGGTCGGAAAGGGATCGTAAGCGTCGATGGCGGCGTCGTAAAAGGCGAGCACCTTGCCCTGCGCGCGTTCGAATTCGTGCAGGAATTCGTCTTTGTCGATGCGACCGCCGAGCCGCCGCAGGATTTGCGGGTCGAGGCCCGTCAGCGCCGCGACGCGCTGCTCCGTCCGGTCCACCGCCGCGCGATCGCGCGGCCCGCGCAGCCAGTCCTGCAAATAGTCGCCAATCGCGTATTGCTCCACGTCGGCGAGGTCGGCTTGGCTCACCGGGCCTTTCTTTTCGCGATAGGCCGCCGCATAGGAGGGCAGGCGCGTGAGCAGCGTGAAGGGCTCGCTCGGGCCGCCGACATAGGCGCCGAAATCGAGCACCGGCGAAATCAGGATCAGGCCGCTGACGCCGACGCCCTGGGCGGTGGCGAGATTTTTCGCCAGGAGGGGGCCGCGAAAGCCGCCGTAGCTCTCGCCGACGATGAACTTCGGCGAGGCGAGCCGCTGGTTGGCGGCGAGCCAGCGGCGAATGACCACGCTCAACGCGTCGACGTCGCCTTTGACCGACCACAGCTTTTTCTTCGCGTCCTCGCCGGGCGCGACGATCTTGCTGTAGCCGGTCCCCGGCGGGTCGATGAAGACGAGATCGGTGAAGTCGAGCCAAGTCTCGGCGTTGTCGACGAGCGCCGGCGGCGAGGAGGGCGACAGGTCCTTCATCGGCAGGCGCCAGGGGCCGAGCGCGCCCAATTGCAGCCAAGCCGAGCCCGAGCCCGGCCCGCCGTTGATCGCGAAGGTCACGGGACGCTCGGCCGGATCGGCGCCGTCGAGCTGGTAGGCGACATAAGCGATTTCGGCCTGCGGCGCGCCGTTGTTGTCGGTCAGGCGCAGCGACCCGGCGGTCGCCTTGAACGAAAGGCTGCGGCCTTCGACGCCCAGCGTGAATTCGGCGCTCGAATCCGCAGGGAGCTTGGGCTTTTCCGTTTGGGCCGATTTCGTTTCCTTGGCGCCGGGCTCCGGCGGCTTGGCGGGCGTCTCCTGCGCCAGCCCGTCGAGAGGCAGGGCGGCGAGGAGGGCGAGGACCAGAAACAGGAAAAACGAGCGTCGCGCCATGTGAATGTCCGACCCGGCGATTTCAACCGCAGTATTTCATGCCGGGGCGCGGAAAAGCAATGATCATAGCGGGTCGGCGCAGGGCTCCCAATCCGGGTTGGCGCCAGGGCTGCGGCGATGCGGCGGCGCGCTGTGTCGAAGGCTGTAAGCGGCTGTCGACCCGAGTTCGGAGTCCTGGCGGGTCGGCGGGTCCTGATCTTGAAGTCAGAGCGGCCCGTCGATCATTGTCGCGGTTTGGCTCGGCGCAAGAGGACCGACGCCGGACGCTTCGGCCTCGCGGACGCCGACGTCACCGCGTTTTGGGCGCGATGTTCGGCGACGGGGCCAGCCCGGATCGGCGCGACGATCGCAGTCTCGAGGCCGCAAACGCGAGCGCCAAACCCACCACGACGATGGCGATCGACATCAGCGGCCGCACCGCGAACCAGGCGATCGCGATCATCAGCGGCCCCAGGATGAGGGTCAGAACGAACGACGCCAGTCCGGCGCCGGCGCCGACGAGGGACCCTAAGAAGGGGATGACGCCGGCGAGCACGGAAAGCGGCGAGAATATCAGCGCGAGGCCGATCCACATCGCGACAAGCGCGGCCCCGCGGATGATCCAGGCGATGATCGCGTTCTCGCTCTCGGCCTGCTTGAACATCTGCACGGCGTCGAGTTCGCCCGGATCGATGATGTAGAGCGCTCTGCCGGCCTTGGTCTGATAGGGGCCGAGGCTCGCGCCGGTCTGGCGGCCGATGGCGCTGACCGGGCCGTCGGGGTTGAGAGAATAGGAAATCTTGAGATCGCCGATCTGCGGGTCGGCGGAATTGGCGCCGACGTAGATCGCGCCGTCGACGATTCTTTCGGGTCTTTCGGGCGGCGTCTGCGCGGGTTGCCCCGCCAAGCTCGCCGCGTCGACGTCGTACTTCGCTCCGTCGCCGAGCTTGCCGACGAGGTCGGGGGCAAGCGAGAACGCGCCGAGCTTGGCGTCGCCGGCGACGAATGTCCGCCCGGAGAAGGCCATCGGCGGATTGACGTGCCCCTCGGGGTGACGGAAGGCGCTGGATTCGTTGCGGCCGTCTTTCCATTCGCGGCTATAGCTATAGGTCGTCACCGTCTCCTGGCCGCCGCCGAGCTTGTTGCGCGTCTCGCTGCGCTCGTCCTGGCGCCATTGATACATTTCGACGGCGCGCAGCAGTTTCAGCCCGCTCGCCTTGACCGGGAATTGCGGGTCGGCGAGCGGCGCCGTCGCGGCGGCCGCTCCCATGACATGCACGAGCTTGCCGTCGTTGGCCGGATCGACCGCGCCGGCGTCGACGCTGACGACCGCTCCTGCGCCCTCGGCGAGCGAGCGCGCCGTTTCTATCGCGCGGCCCTCGTTCCAGAAGATGGCGACGATCGAGGCGATGACGAGAACGAGCCCGACCAATGCGCCGACGAACGAATTGACGATGCGCTGGAGCCAGGAGGTGGAGGTCGTTTCGGCGAAACTGTCGCCCGCGCCCGTCGACGGCGCGTCGCCGAGGCCGGAATTTTTTGCGTCGCTCATGCCCTTCGCCCCCGCCGCGTTTCCCCTGGGCTCGCCGCCGATTCAGCCGAGACTCTCCGAACGGCGATCGCCCCAGCGGAAAGCTGCGACGTTTCGATGCATTTGGCAAGGCGGCGGGGCGGGGGGCGAATTTCGCCGGCGGGACGCGGGCCCGAGCCTTCCGCGCGCGGTCGATTGAGAAACTCGGTTTTCGAGAATCGATATCCGCGCTATCGCGACAACAATAACCCGCCACGTGGGGCATACGATCGCGCTTGGCGAGGACTGTCGATCGAAGGCGGAAGGTTAAGAATTTGGATTAACGGCGACGTTTCAGTGAAATACTGACAAGAATATGATTTATAACGAAAAGTTCTAGAAACTAAATTATATTAAATTGGCGAAAGGCTCTCCCTGCTGGATGCGCCTCTCGCCTTTCACGCCGCCTGCAACAGCCGCTGCACCTCGTTGACGAGGTCGCGCAGGTGGAAGGGTTTCGACAGCACGCGCGCGTCCTTGGGCGCCTTGTTGTCGGGGTTGAGCGCGACGGCGGCGAAGCCGGTGATGAACATCACCTTGATCTCGGGATCGAGCTCGGTGGCGCGGCGCGCCAGTTCGATGCCGTCCATCTCCGGCATCACGATGTCCGTCAGCAGCAGCTCGAACGGCTCTTCGCGCAGGCGATTGTACGCGGCGAGGCCGTTGTCGAAGGAGGCGACGCTATAGCCGGCGTTCTGGAGCGCCTTGACCAGGAAGCGGCGCATGTCGCCGTCGTCCTCGGCGAGCAGGATTCGTGCGGAAAAATCGGCCGGCGCGTTCATTTACATTCCCCAGTGATCTCTCCATCATCGCCCCCATCGAGTAAAAATCGGGTGAAGGCCAGGCGACTTTATGGCAATTGGCGTTTCCAGGTAAGGCGCGAATGCGATTATGATGCGGCGAGGAACGTGAATTCAATGGACGGCGGCGGAGAACGGGACGCGATGGGCGAGCGCGGATGGGCTGAGGACGCGGCGTTGCAGCCGCCGTTCGACGTCGTCGAGCCGCGCGTTCTGAGCGCGCCGCTGATCTTCGACTCGCCCCATTCGGGCTCGCGCTATCCCCAGCGCTTTCTGGCCGCCTCGCGGCTCGACGCGCTGACGCTGCGCCGCTCCGAGGACGCGTTCGTCGACGAATTGTTCCTGCCTTGCGTCGCGCTCGGCGCGCCGCTGCTGCGCGCGCATTTCCCGCGCGCGTTTCTCGACGTGAACCGCGAGCCGTTCGAACTCGATCCGCAGATGTTCGAGGGCTCGCTGCCCGAATTCGCCAACACCCGCTCGCTGCGCGTCGCCGCGGGCCTCGGCGCGATTCCGCGCGTCGTCGGCGACGCGCAGCCGATCTACCGGGGACGGATTTCCGTCGCCGACGCGCTGGCGCGGATCGCCGCGTTTCATCGTCCCTACCACCAGCGTCTGGGCGAATTAGTGGCGCGCGCGCGCGCGCGTTTCGGGCTGGCGATCCTGATCGACTGCCATTCCATGCCCTCGACGCTGGCCGAGGTCGCCTCGCTCGACGTGGTCATCGGCGACCGATTCGGGATGAGCGCCGCCGGCTGGGTGGTCGAGGCGCTGGAATCGACGTTGGTCGGTCGAGGCTATCGCGTACGCCGCAACAAGCCCTACGCCGGCGGCTTCATCGCTGAGCGTCACGGCGCGCCGGCGGATGCGCGCCACGCCGTGCAGATCGAGGTCAACCGCGCGCTTTACATGGACGAGCGCAGGATGGTGAAATCGGCGAAGGCGGACGCGCTCGCCGAGGCGTTGTTCGCGGCGGCCGAGGCGCTGATGGCGCGTTCCGCCGAGGAATCGGGGGGAGGGCGGCTGGCGGCCGAGTAGGACGACGGCGCTCGAATCCCAGCGCGCCTCGATCGCCTGATTAAATGGGGCGGAAATAAAAGGAGGCCGCCATGTCGCCACGGCGGCCCCGAGTCTAGGGAGGAAACGCCCAAGGAGGGCATATGCGGCAGATCATGCCGCACCGCAACAACATGTCCTTGCATCGCAATAAATGCAAGACATTTCTGCCCCCCGAAAGGGGGTTTGTCGGCCCCGCGACCATTTTGCAACACCCTGCTCAGACGCGATAATCGACGTGGGATAATATTCATATACCAACCAACGGCTTACATGTATTCGAGGTCGTCTTCGGCGCGCGACGTCCAACAACCGGGAATGGCTGATATGCACCTTGCGCATCTCTGTTTCGTCGCCCCGGAGTCGTCGGCATGACCGCGGTCGATTTCGCCGCCTTCGTCGAACGACTCGCGCAAGTTTCCGGCGAAGTGATTCTGCCGTTCTTTCGCACCACCATCGGCGCCGAGGACAAGTCGCGCGGCGGCGTCTTCGATCCCGTCACCGAGGCCGATCGCGGCGCCGAAGCGGCGATGCGGCGGCTGATCGCGCAGACCTTTCCCGCCCACGGCGTCATCGGCGAGGAATATGGCCAGGACCGGCCGGAGGCCGAATACGTCTGGGTGCTCGATCCCATCGACGGCACCAAGAGCTTCATCTCGGGACTGCCGACCTGGGGCACGCTGATCGGCCTGATGCATCGCGGCAAACCGGTCTACGGCATGATGGCGCAGCCGTTCACGCGCGAGCGTTATTTCGGCGACGGCAAGCGGGCCCGCGTGCGATGCCTGGCGGCCTCGCGCGGCGACGCGCCGCCGAGCGAGTGGACGACGCGGGGGCTTCGCGTGCGCGCCTGCGCGAGCCTCGCGGAAGCCACGGTGATGACGACGAACCCGTCGCTGATCCCCGACGAGCGCGATCGGCGGGCCTATCGCAAGGTCGAACATGCGGCCCGGCTGTCGCGCTACGGCGGGGATTGCTACGCCTATTGCGCGCTCGCGGGCGGCTTCGTCGACCTGGTCGTCGAGGCCAATCTCAAGCCGCACGACGTCGTCGCGCTCGTTCCGATCGTCATGGGCGCCGGCGGCGCGATCACGACCTGGGACGGCGACGACGCCGCCAAGGGCGGCCGAATCATCGCCGCCGGCGATCCGCGCGTCTATGACGAAGCGCGCCGCCTGCTCACGGCCTGAGCCTTCAGTCCATCGCCGCGAACGGCAGGTCGATGAACGGGTCGGCGCGCGCGCCGGTCTTCTGCGCGCCGGCGGCCCCGGGCGCGAAGGCGCCGACCACGGCGCCGACGAGAAGCGCGCCCGCGCCGGCGATCAACGCGCCGATCAGGATTTCGCTCGAGTTCGCGGACGGCCCCGCCGCGGTCCAGCGCGCCGCCAGCGCGGCGAGGCCGGCGATCAACGCCGCGAGGGCGGCCGACGAGCGCCCGCGCGAGGCCAACGCCAGCACGAGCGAGGGGACGATCAGCGCGACGGTGAGCGCCAGCGCGAGAACGATCGCTCTTGCCGGATCGACGAGCCTGAGGTCCGAGATGACGGCGGCCAGGACGATGACGCAGAGCATCACCAGGCGAATGCGGGCCAGGCGCTGGCTCGCCAGCACCGTGAGGCTGGCGTAGGCGGTGGCAAGATCGACCCCGGCGGCGCGCGCCGCCCCGAGGACGCCGGCGCGCGCGAACGCGAGCGCGGGCAGCCATGTCGCGGCGCCGACAAACGCGCCCGCCGTCGGCGAACGGGCCGCCGTCGCGGCGTCGGGCCAAAAGGCCGAAAGCGCGGTCGCGCCCAGCGCGAGGCCGGCGAGGGCGAACACAAGGCCCAAGAGCCCGGTGCGTTGGGCCCGCATCGGCGGCGCGCCGATCGCCGCGTGGGCGAACGCGAACAGCGCGCCGACGCCGAGCGCCGAGGCCGCGCCGAACAACAGCGAGGCCGAGTCGGGGCGGGCCAGCGGCGAGGCGAGCCAGCCGCCCGCCGTCTGAGCGAGCGACGGCGCGGGCGCGCCGAAGCCGCTCCACGCCAGACCGGCGCCGATCGCGGCGATCGCCAGCGCGCCGCCGGCGCTCGCCGCGTCGCTCCACAGCAAGCCCTGCAACCCGCCCGGAACGATCGACATCGCCAGCGACAGCGCGACGACGATCTCCGCCGCGCGCCGGCTCTGCCCGACATACGCGACAACGACGTCGACCGCCGTGGCGAACCCCGCCGTGGCGATCAAAACGCCGACGCACCACAGCGCGACGGCGAAGGCCCAGCGCGTCGGCGCGCCGGGAAAACGCGTCGCCAGGATGTCGCTGAGCGCGCTCGCATTGGCGCGCCGGACGAGCGGACCGAGGATCAGCGCCGCGCCGACTAGGCCGAGCGCGACGGCTGGCCAGGGCAGGGGGCTTCGGCCGGTCGCGCCGGCGTCGAGCGCGACGACGAATCCCACGGCGGTCGCCGCAAAGGCGAGCCCGCCGTAGGCCGGCGGGACCGCGCGTCGCGCCGCGAGGAAATCGACGTGCCGCGCGGTGCGGGTCATGACGCCGATGATCGTCAGGCCGACGAGCGCGATGAGCGGCCCCAGCGCTTCGACGAGCCGGTCCGGCGCGCCGACCCGCGCCAGCGCCGCCACCAGAGCCAAGCCGGTCAGGAACGCCGCCGCGGCGAAAATCGCCAAGCCGTCGATCCGGGCGCGATCAGTCTTGGTGGCGGCGTACATGGCGGGGCCCGTCGAGGAAGAGGTTCTGCGAAGTCGAGCGGCGGCGCGCCTTCCTTAAGCGAAGAGCGTCTGACGCGCCAGACGGTGCCGCACGCGCCGTCCGAGCGATCGCGCGGGAGAAAGTCGCCGGCGGCCGGCGAACGGTCGATCGGCAATCTTAAGTCGACGAATTTGAGCTTTAGCTGCGAAATTCCAAAACCGTCGGCCCGAAGCGCGCCTCGAACGCCCGGCGCAGGGCCGCGTCGACCTCCGCCATCGAAGCGCTGCGGCCGAGTTCGCCGAGGCTGGTGACGCCGTAATGCGCTTCGCCGACGCCGCAGGGGACGATGCCTTGGAAGTGCGCGAGGTCCGGCGCGACGTTGAGCGCGACGCCGTGGAACGAGACCCAGCGGCGCACGCGAACGCCGATCGCGGCGATCTTGTCCTCGGCCGGCGAACCGTCGATCCCGCGCGGCTTGTCCGGCCGCGCGACCCAGACGCCGACGCGAGTCTCGCGCGTTTCGCCGGCGACGCCGAAAGTCTTGAGCGCGTCGATCAGCCAAGCCTCCAGCGCGCCGACGAACGCGCGCACGTCGGGGCGGCGGCGCTTGAGATCGAGCATGACATAGGCGACGCGCTGTCCCGGCCCGTGATAGGTGAACTGTCCGCCGCGCCCGGCGCGATAGACGGGAAAGCGCGCGTCGAGGAGGTCGGCCGGCTTGGCGCTCGTCCCCGCGGTGTAGAGCGGCGGATGTTCGATGAGCCAGACCCGCTCGGGCGCGCGGCCCGAGGCGATGGCGTCCGCGCGCGATTCCATCACGGCGAGGGCGCGCGCGTAGTCGGTCAGGCCGGGCGAGACCAGCCATTCGACCGGCGGCGAGCCGGGGGCGGGGAGGAAGGGGGCGCGAAGCGAAAGACGGGGGGTGGACGCGAGATTCATCGGACCGAACGTGAGCCGCCGCGGCGGCGGTCTTCAAGACACAGATAGACTCGAGAGGGCGAAGCGTCGAGCAAGGCAGGTTCGCGCCGGCGGCGTTCGCGGACAGGGCGCGCAAAAGGTATATGATTAAGTCCAGGGGAGCGAGGTCGAGCATGTGCGATGACGTGAAGCCGATCCGTTCGGAGGCCGATTACCGGGCGGCGCTGGCTGAGATCGAGCGGCTGTGGGGAGCAAAGGCGGGAACGTCCGAGGGCGACCGCCTCGACGTCGTCACCACGCTCATCGACGCCTATGAGAGCGAACATGAGCCGATGGATCCGCCCGATCCAATCGAGGCGATCAAGTTTCGCATGGAGCAGCAGGGGCTGACACGACGCGATCTCGAGCCCATCATCGGTTCGCGAGCGCGCGTCGCTGATGTGCTCAATCGCAAACGCGATCTTTCGATCGCCATGATCCGGCGCCTGCACGAGCGCCTCGGCATTTCGGCCGAGGTGCTGATCCGCCCGGTGCGTAAGCGCGCGGCGTGAGGAAGCCATGTTAAACGATCTGATCAGTTTTCAGCGGCCGCCCGCCAATCGAGTCCGCTCCTGCGAAGGCGAAGACGAACACCACTTCTCGGAAGGAGCGGTGATGATCGCCTTCGCCATGCACCTCCTTCGAACCGTGCCCGGTCTGATGTCTGTAGACATTCACCCAGACGGCGAACATGGGAAACGGTTCGATTTTCGCGGATGGCTCGAAAAGCGCGATTTCGTGCGTTCCAAGCCACTCGGCGCGACGAAGTATGGGGGAGAATATCGAAACGCGGCGGGCCAGTCAGTCGTCATCGATCCAAGAAGCGGATGCGGCGACGTCGCCGCCGAACTGGGTGGCAAGCGCTTCGTCGCGGAGTGCAAGGGCGGGGTGATCAACACCAAGCATCCCGGTCAATTGTCGCGACTCCGAAGAGGCTTATGCGAAGCAGTCGGCCTATCTCTTAGCTCGGAGGTTGAGCTTGGCAAGCGACAGTTCGCGGTTGTGCCGAAAACGCCGACGACCGACAAGCTGGCGAGGCAAATGATCGGCAGAGCCAAGGCCGCCGGCATTGAGATTGCTCTCGTGGACGGAACCGGAAACGTATTCGACGTCACGTAACCGGTTTCGCGCTTTCGCCGGTCGGCACAGGAGGGCGAGGCTCGCCCCTCATTCGCTCTTGGCGAACAGCTCGCGCCCGATCAGCATCCGCCGGATCTCGCTCGTCCCCGCGCCGATCTCGTAGAGTTTCGCGTCGCGTAGCAAGCGCCCGACGGGATAATCGTTGGTGTAACCGTTGGCCCCAAGAATCTGAATCGCGTCGAGCGCGACCTCAGTGGCGCGTTCGGCGGCGTAGAGAATGGCGCCGGCGGCGTCCTCGCGGGTCGTCTCGCCGCGGTCGCAGGCCTTCGCCACCGCGTAGACGTAGGCGCGCGCAGCGCTCATCGCGACGTACATGTTGGCGAGCTTGCCCTGCACGAGCTGGAAGGCGCCGATCGGCTGGCCGAACTGCTTGCGCTGACGCGCATAGGGCAGGGCGACGTCCATCGCCGCCTGCATGATGCCGAGCGGCCCCGCCGCGAGCACGACGCGCTCGTAATCGAGCCCGCTCATCAGCACGTTAACGCCGCGTCCGAACTCGCCGACCAGGTTCTCCTCGGGGACTTCGCAGTCCTCAAAAATGAGTTCCGAAGTGTCGGAGCCGCGCATGCCGAGCTTGTCGAGCTTGGCGCCGTGCGAAAAACCCTTCGTGCCGCGCTCGACGAGGAACGCGCTGACGCCGCGCGCGCCGGCTTTCGGGTCGGTCTTGGCGTAGACGATCAGCGCGTCGGCGACGGGGCCGTTGGTGATCCACATCTTTGCGCCATTGAGGACGAAGCGGTCGCCCTTCTTGTCGGCGCGCGTCGTCATCGAGACGACATCGGAGCCGGCGCCGGGCTCGGACATGGCCAGCGCCCCGACGTGCTCGCCGGAGATCAGCCTGGGCAGATAGCGCCGCTTCTGCGCCTCATTGCCGTTGCGCACGATCTGATTGATGCAGAGGTTGGAATGCGCGCCGTAGGAGAGGCCGACCGAGGCCGAGGCGCGCGAGACTTCCTCGAGCGCGACGCAATGCTCGAGATAGCCGAGGCCGAGGCCGCCGTATTCCTCCGGCGCGGTGATCCCATGCAGGCCGAGCGCGCCCATCTTGGGCCAGAGGTCGCGCGGGAACAGGTTGTCGCGGTCGATCGCCGCGGCGCGCGGCGCAATTTCTCCGTCGGCGAATTCGCGCGTCGACTCGCGGATCATTTCGGCGGTTTCGCCGAGATCGAAATTGAGCGCGGCGGGACGATTGAGAATCATTTCGGGCGGCTCGGATGTTGAAGGCTGCCCCGACAGTGGTCGCCTTCGGCGGGGCTGGCAAGTTCGGGCGCATGCATTGATCGTCACGGGGTCCGGGGGCGACGGAATCGCGTACGGTCGACGGCCATAAATGAATTGCGCAGTTGCGTCGCATTTTGAGCCGGAAACGATTCTTTGGCGCGGCGTCGCCGTGCTACAGACAAGATCCTTCTACCCCAATTTCCGCTTCCACGGATTGATCGCCTCCACTCCGCGCCCCACAAAATCCGCCGAGTTGCGCGTCGCCAATATCGCGCCGCGCGAGCGGGCGACGGCGGCGATGGCCGCGTCAAAGGCGCCGATCGGGCGGCCGGCGCGGCGGCGGGTCGCGCCGATGTCGGCGTAGGCCGCAGCGGCGGCGGAATCGAACGGCCAAATACGCTCGCGAAACAGCTCGGCGAAGACCGCATCGACCGCTCGCGCGATTTCGTCCCGTCGTCGACCCGGCGGCAGGAGCGCGACGCCGTAGCGAGGTTCGGCTTGCGTGATCGAGGCGACGAACAACTCGACCCTCGGCAGGTCGTCGATCCACGCGACAACGCGCGCGTCCGGCGTCGCTTTCATCAACTCGGAGACGACGTTCGTGTCGAGAAGCGGCATCAATCGAAACTCGGCGGATCGCGCATCGCCTCTCTCGGCGGTGGAGCGACATCAACTCCGCCGAGCGGGCGGAACAGCGCGTGGATGGCGCTGCCGAGCCCCTTCGCGTGTCGATCCTCCGGCGGCAGCGCCGCCCGCAGCAGCACGCGGGCCTCTTCCTCCATCGATCGGCCGTGCGTCGCCGCCCGCACGCGCAAGCGGGATTTCAGCGACTCCTCGAGATTGCGAATCGTCAGACTGGCCATATCGCCTCCGTCATCATTGACGGCATTGTACGCATCGCCATCACGCTTGGCGAGACCGAAATCGCGCCGCGGCCCCTGGCGTCGTCTGCCGCACGCCCCCTTTTCAGCCGCACGCGGCGCGCCTATTGCATGGCGAGGGGCTCAGGCGGAGCGGCGAAGCGCATGATGCGGCATTTCTCATCCGACGGCGTGCGCATCGCCTTCATCGACGTCGCGCCCGAGGCGCAGAACCGCGGCGAGCCGATCCTGCTGATCCACGGCTTCGCCTCCAATCATCACGTCAACTGGGTCGAGCCGCGCTGGGTCGAGACCTTGACCAAGGCCGGCCGGCGCGTCGTCGCCTTCGACAATCGCGGCCACGGCGAGAGCGAGAAGTTCTATGATCCGCAAGCCTACCGCTCGCAGGCGATGGCGCGCGACGCGGCCAATCTCCTCGATCATCTCGAAATCGCGCGGGCCGACGCGATGGGCTATTCCATGGGAGCGCGCATCGCGAGTTTTCTCGCGCTCGCCGAGCCGGAGCGCGTGCGCTCGCTGATTTTGGGCGGCCTCGGTGACCGTCTCGTCCATGGCGTCGGGCTGCCGCTCAGCGCCGCCGAGGCGATGGAGGCGCCGTCGCTGGAATCCTTGAGCGATCCGACGCAGCGTATGTTCCGCGCCTTCGCCGAGCGGACGAGAAGCGACCTCGCGGCGCTGGCCGCGTGCGTCCGCGGCTCGCGCCAGACCCTTGACGAGGCCGCGCTCGCCGACATCGTTTGTCCCGTTCTGGTCGCGGTGGGAACGCGCGACGAAGTGGCGGGCGATCCCTCTGGCCTGGCGGCGATGTTCCCGCGCGGGCAAGCGCTGGCGATACCGGGGCGAGACCACAATCTCGCGGTCGGCGACAAAGTCTTCAAGGCGGGCGTCTTGTCGTTTCTGGCCAGCCTGAACGACGCTTCGTCTTCCCGGCAGTGAAGGCGGCGTCGCGATGTCGCGCCGCCGTGCGCGCTTCACTTCGGCCTGGTATGATATCGCATTGAATTGCAAGGCGAACCGCTATGGCGACTTCCTCCGTGACGAAATCCGACCCGCTCGCTTCGCCTTCGGCCCCGACGATCCCGGCCCAATCCGCCGAGGCGTCCGCTCGCGAAGCGCTCGATGCGATCCTCAAAATCCGCGAAAGCGTCCGGCGCGAGACCGAGCAACTGCTGAAGAGCTGGCGCGCCGCGATCGCGCTTCCCGCCTACCGGCCCTCCGCCAAGAACCTCGCGCGCTATCTGGCTCTTCGACGCCACGATCTCTCCGACTTGCAGCCGGCGCTGTCGGCGCTCGGCCTTTCCTCGCTCGGGCGCTGCGAGAGCCACGTCATGGCCAATCTCGACGCGGTCGCGGCGGCGCTGTCGCGAATCTGCGGCGTCGGCGCGGAACCCTTTCCCGCCGCCGACGTCTGGTCGGAGGGCGAGCGCTTTCTCGCCGCGCAGCGCCGCGCGCTGTTTGGCCGGGACGATAATGTGACGGCGATCATGGTTACGTTGCCCAGCCAAGCGGCGAGCGACGCGGCGTTGGTCGAGACTTTCGTCGCCGCCGGATTGGATTGCGCCCGGATCAACTGCGCGCACGACGACGAACCGGCGTGGGCCGCCATGGCCAGGCACGTCAGGCGGGCGGCGAAGAAATACGGCCGCGATTGCAAAATCCTCATGGACCTGCCCGGACCGAAATGCCGCATCGAAACGCTATGGCCCAGGAAGCCCGAACGGGTTCACGTGGGGGACTGCTTTCGCCTGGCGGTCGCTCCTGTCGAAGCGGAACTCGGCGCCATGCCGGTCATCACCGTCGGCTTTCCCGACGTAATCGCGCGTCTGCCGTTGCAGGCGTGGGTGTGGATCGACGACGGCAAGGTTCGCGGCCGCGTCGTCGGCCTGGAAGGATCGGATCGGATCGTCGAAGTCGTCGGCGCGCGCGCCAAGGGCGAAAGGCTTCGACTGGAAAAAGGCGTCAATTTTCCAGGGACGCCGCTCGACCTGCCCGCCCTTTCCGCCGACGACCTCGCAGCGCTGCCCGCGATCGCCAAGCACGCGGACATGATCGGCTTTTCCTTCGTCCAGCGGCCCGCCGACATCGTCGGTCTCGACCGGGCGATCGAGGCGATAAGGCCCGGTCGGCCGGCGATGCCGCTGGTCCTCAAGATCGAGACGCCCGAGGCGGTGCGCAACCTGCCGAGCCTGATCGTGCAGGCGGCGGGCGCGCGCCCGACCGCCGTAATGATCGCGCGCGGCGATCTCGCGGTGGAGCTGGGGTACGTGCGGATGGCCGAGATCCAGGAGGAAATCCTCTGGCTTTGCGAAGCCGCGCGGATTCCCGTGGTGTGGGCGACGCAGGTGCTCGACGATCTCGTCAAGGAGGGCCTGCCGAGCCGCGCGGAGACCACCGACGCCGCGATGGCCCAGCGCGCCGAGTGCGTCATGCTCAACAAAGGTCCGCACGTCGTCGAAGCCATTCGCTTTCTCTCGGACGTCATCGGCAAGATGAGCCGGCACCAGAGCAAGAAAACCTCCCTCCTCGGCGCCTTGCACTCCTGGCCGCTCGACGCGCTGGCGATCGAGAATCGGCCGCGCGCCGCCGCGACCGAACCGAACGCTTCGCCGGCGATTGTTCCGGCGCCGGACGCTTGATCCCGCGTCGCCGCGCGGGAATTCCTTGACATTGTGCGGCGCATCATCGATAAGCCGGCTGCCGCTTGAACCGCGGCCGATGCGCGCCGGCTGCGTGAAGGACTAGGTTGTCCTCCTGCCGAGCGCCTGTTTGTAAACCGCTCGATCGCCCGGACACGCGGGGCGTCCCCTTCAACGACTATTCGCCGCAGCGCGGGATTCGCCGCGCCTTTTGCGGTTGTGTGAAAGACAATCCTTTGGAAAACTTCAACGGCTTCGGCCTCGCCGCGCCGCTCCTGACCGCTTTGACCAAAATGGGCTACGCCAAGCCGACGCCGATCCAGGCTGAGGCCATTCCCGTCCTGATGAACGGGCGCGATCTCGTCGGCATCGCCCAGACCGGCTCCGGCAAGACCGCGGCGTTCGCGCTGCCGATCCTCAACCGCCTGATCGCCGACAAGCGTCCCGCACCGCGGGGCGGGGCGCGCGCGCTGGTTCTCAGCCCGACGCGCGAACTCGCCAGCCAGATCGCGCAGAGCTTTCGCGATCTCTCGGCGGGCCTCGCCCTCGACATCGCCACCGTCTTCGGCGGCGTTCCGCACGGCGCGCAGATCCGCGCGCTGGCGCGCGGCCTCGATGTGCTGGTGGCGACGCCGGGGCGCCTCGTCGATCATCTCGACGCGCGCGTCGCCAACCTCAGCGCCGTCGAATTCCTCGTCCTCGACGAGGTCGACCGAATGCTCGATCTCGGCTTCATCAAGCCGATCCGCCGCATCGTGCGCGAATTGCCGCGGAAGCGGCAGAACCTGTTCTTCTCCGCCACCATGCCGCCCGACATCCGCCGCCTCGCCGGCGAATTGCTGCATGAGCCGCACGAGGTCTCGGTGACGCCGGCCGCCACGACCGTCGACAGCGTCGAGCAGACCGTCATCCACGTCGACGCCCCGCGCAAGCGCGACATGCTGGTGGAGCTGTTCGCCGACGCGGCGCTGACGCGCGCGATCGTATTCACGCGCACCAAACACGGCGCCGATCGCGTCGCGAGGAGCCTCGACGAAGCCGGGATCAGCGCGCTCGCCATTCACGGCAACAAGAGCCAGGGCCAGCGCGAGCGCGCCCTGGCGGCGTTCCGCTCGGGCGCCTCGCGCGCGCTGGTCGCCACCGACATCGCCGCGCGCGGCATCGACATCGACGACGTCAGCCATGTCGTCAATTTCGAACTGCCCGAGGTCGCCGAGGCCTATGTCCATCGCATCGGCCGCACCGCCCGCGCCGGGCGGGCCGGCCAGGCGATCTCGCTGTGCGACGCCTCGGAGCGCGATTCTTTGCGCGCGATCGAGCGCCTGACGCGGCTGCGCATCTTCTCGCTCGATCGTCGCGGCGACAAGGGCCCCAAGCCGGCGCCGGTGGTGCGCAAGGCGGCGACGCCGCCCGCGCCGGACCGCCCGCATCACTTGCCGCATCGCAATCCGCGCTCGGCGGGCCAGCAGCCGCATCGCGCGCGCCCGGGCCGCCGCGCGCGCCCGGCCTATCAGGCTAGAAGCGCGCCGGCGCGCTGAGCCGACGCCGCCGAGCGGCTGCGCCGCTGGACAACGCGTGCGCGAAGGCCGATCGTCGCGGCGCGGCGGCGGGCGAAGCGGAGGGGGCGCGATGCGCGGTTGGTTACGAAGCGCGATCTACGCTCTCGCGCCGGTTCTGGCGTCGCTTCCGGGCTTCGCGCTCGCGGATCCCTTCCAGGACGCCGTCTCGGCCTACAATCGCAGCGACTACGCGGCGGCGGCGGCCGGCTTCGAGCGCCTGGCGCGGGCGGGCGACGCGCGCGCCCAGCACAACATCGCGCTGCTCTACGTCGAGGGCCAGGGCGTCGGGCAGGACTACGCCAAGGCGATGCTCTGGTATCGCAAGTCGGCCGAGCAGGGATTCGCCCCGTCGCAAGTGGACCTCGCCATCATGTACGAAGAGGGCGAGGGGGTTCCGGTCGACCTCGACCAGGCGATCGCATGGTACGCGAAGGCCGCCGCCCAGAACTTCCTGCCGGCGGAGCAGAAGCTGGTCGGCCTCTATCTCGATCGCCAAGACTTCGCCGACGCGCTGATCTGGGCGCGAAAGGGCGCCGAACAGGGCGACCCGGGCGAACAGTTCAACCTCGGGTCGTTCTATTTCAACGGCTGGGCGGTGCCGAAGGACGAGGCGCAGGCCCGTCAGTGGTACATGAAGGCGGCCGCCCAAGGCTTCGAGCCCGCCATCTCGGCGCTGGAGAAGATGAAGTGAGCGAAAGGAAAAGCCAACCAAGATCGGCGCGAAGGTCGTCGCTCACGCTCGCTACGTCGCGTTCCCGATGGCGGAGGTCGCCATTGGCGAGTCCCTGTTCGCCGACGTTCTGCGGATGATCGCCGGGCTGCGCCCGCCGCCGATCGCATCGACGTGGTGAAGCGTGTGCGTGGCGCGCATTCGCTTCAGCCGAGGGGAAAGGCGCGTCACAACGATGGAACGAGCCGCCAAAGCCGTCGTGGCGCAGACTTCGAAACGCCTTCTTGACATTGGCCCCTAGCCGCCAACGGCGCACGGCCCACGTTCCGCCTTGGCGACAACGGGACGGCGGCGTAGACTGCCGAGGGGATCGGCCGTCATCCGGCGGATGTCGGCTCAGGCTGGGGAGACTGTCGTGGACATAAAGGGCGGCATTGAAAAAATACCCGGCGGCATGATGATCGTGCCGCTGTTGCTGGGCGCCTGCCTAAACACCTTCGCCCCCGACACCGGCAAGTTCTTTGGCTCGTTCACCAACGGGATGATCACCGGGACGCTGCCGATCCTGTCCGTGTGGTTCTTCTGCATGGGTGCCAGCATCAGTCTGAAGGCGGCGCCGCTGGTGCTGCGCAAGAGCGGCGTGCTGGTCTCGGTGAAAGTCCTCACCGCCGCCGCCGTCGCTCTGATCGCCGCCCACTTCATTCCGCAGGGCAGCATCGACAGCGGCTTCTTCGCCGGGCTTTCGGTGCTGGCCATCATGGCGTCGATGAACGACACCAACGGCGGCCTCTACATGGCGCTGATGCAACAATTCGGCACGCAAGAGGAAGCGGCCGCCTTCTGCCTGATGTCGCTGGAATCCGGCCCGTTCATGACCATGTGCACGCTGGGTCTGACCGGGTTGGCGGCCTTCCCATGGCAGAGCCTGGTCGGCGCCCTGCTGCCGTTCCTGATCGGCTTCACGCTGGGCAACCTCGACAAGAACCTGCGCGTCTTCTTCAGCCAGGGCGTCAACGTGATGGTGCCGTTCTTCGCTTTTGCGCTGGGCAACGGCCTCAATTTCACGGTCATCGCGCATACGGGCTTGCTGGGCATCCTGCTCGGCTTGACCGTCATGGTCGTCACCGGCAGCTTGCTGACCCTGGCCGACATTCTTCTCGCGAAGGGAAACGGAACCGCAGGGGTCGCCGCCGGCTCGACCGCCGGCGCCGCCGTGACCGTGCCGGCGGTGATTGCGTCGCTGGCGCCGCAATACGTCCCGATTGCGCCTTCAGCGACGGCCCTGATCGCGACCTCGGTCGTGGTCACCGCGCTGCTCACGCCGTTCGCGACGGCGTGGTGGGCCACGCATTTCGGCGTTCATTCCAAATCTTACCAGCTCAGGGCGGCGGCGGTCGTCGCGGCCGAACCAACTGAACGAGCTGGTTAGTGGAAACGCGTCAAGCCATCCCCATGGCGTCCGCGGATGTGTGACTCCCTTAGGCCGCCGCCCGCGCCTGCATAAATCCGCGTCACGCTTTCGTTTCGGCGCGACGCTTGCGTTTGGCGAGCGTGCGCAGGCGCAGCGCATTGAGCTTGATGAAGCCCGAGGCGTCGTTCTGGTCATAGGCGACCGCGCCTTCCTCGAAGGTGACAAGCTCCTGATCGTAAAGCGACAGCGGGCTGTCGCGGCCGATCACATAGACGCCGCCCTTGTAGAGCTTCAGCCGCACGCGGCCGGCGACGAACTCCTGGCTCTTGTCGATCAGCGTCTGCAGCAATTCGCGCTCGGGGGCGAACCAGAAGCCGTTGTAGATCAGCTCGGCGTATTTGGGTGCCAGCTCGTCCTTGAGATGCGCCGCGCCGCGGTCGAGCGTGATCGATTCGATCGCGCGATGGGCGGCGAGTAGGATCGCGCCGCCGGGGGTCTCGTACATGCCGCGCGACTTCATGCCGACGAAGCGGTTCTCGACCAGGTCGAGCCGGCCGATCCCATTGTCGTGGCCGAGCTTGTTGAGCCGCGTCAACAGCGCGGCGGGCGACAGGCGCTCGCCGTCGACCGCGATCGGGTCGCCTTTTTCGAAAGCGATCTCGACGACGGTCGGCTTGTCGGGCGCCGATTCCGGATCGACGGTGCGCGAATAGACGTAAGGCGGCGTCTCCAGCGCCGGGTCTTCGAGCACCTTGCCCTCGGAGGAGACGTGCAACAGGTTGGCGTCGGTGGAGAACGGCGCTTCGCCGCGCTTGTCCTTGGATATGGGGATCTGGTGCTTTTCGGCGAAGGCGATCAGCGCGGTGCGCGAAGGGAACTCCCATTCGCGCCACGGCGCGATCACCTTGATGTCCGGCTCCAGCGCGTAGGCGCTGAGTTCGAAGCGCACCTGGTCGTTGCCCTTGCCGGTCGCGCCGTGGGCGATCGCGTCGGCGCCGACTAGGCGTGCGATTTCGACCAGCCGCTTGGCGATCAAGGGCCGCGCGATCGAAGTTCCCAGTAGATACTGACCCTCGTATTGCGCGTTGGCGCGAAACATCGGGAAGACGTAGTCGCGCACGAATTCCTCGCGCAGGTCCTCGATGAAAATGTGCTCGGGCTTGACGCCGAGCAGTTCCGCCTTGCGCCGCGCCGGCTCCAGTTCGTCGCCCTGGCCGAGATCGGCGGTGAAGGTGACGACCTCGCAGCCGTAGGCGGTCTGCAGCCACTTGAGGATGATCGAAGTGTCGAGCCCGCCCGAATAGGCCAGCACGACGCGCTTCACTTGGGTCTTGGGCTTGGGCATGAGATTGGGGACCGGGGTAGGGGACAGAAGGGAAGACTTGGGAAGCGGCCGAAGCGAATTTCCGAGCGATCCCTCGCCGCGTCATGGCCGGGCTTGTCCCGGCCATCCACGCGGTCGCGCCGCCGTCCCGTCTCCGGGCATGCGGCCTCCGTTCGGCGTCGCTTGCGTCACGGCCGACCCTGCGTCGGCCGCGCGAGCTTAAGCTCGAGAGAGGCTCCAAGTCGAACCGCGTGGATGGCCGGGACAAGCCCGGCCATGACGGCGAGGGCGGCGCTACGGGGAACTCGCCCCGGCTGCATCCGCGGCCCTTATAGACGGACGCAGGCGGCGCGCAACCCTTCAGGGCTCGCCGCGCGGCCTGATGACCCGATACGCAATGACGATGACGAGGAGCGAAATCAGTCCGCCGAGCAACGCGTCGGAGAGAAAATGCCCGCCGAACGCGATGCGCAGCAGGCTCGCGCCGACGCCGAACGCGATCGCGACGCCGATCGCCGGGCCGCGCAACGGCGGCGGGGCCAGAACCGCCGGAGCGACCATCCAGAAGCCCGAGGCCGCCTCGCCGGAGACGAACGAACAATTCTTCCGGCAGGCGCCGTCGAAGCGATACCATGGACGGAACTCCTCGTCGCCGCCGAATTCCACCACATGAACCGGACGCGGCCGGTGCGTGTGATCCTTGAGGCCGAGGTTGACGATCAGGCCTGGGCCGAGCGCCATGGTCACCGCCAGGAACAGCAGGCCGCGGCCGCTCGGTGCGTAGGGGACGGCGACGCCAAAGCGACGAAGGGCGTAGAGCGCGGCGAAAGCGGCGAGCACGATGAAAGGCGCCATGCGGAAGAAATCTCGCCCGAAGCGCTCCAGCCCATCGCGGCCGATAAAGCCGCCCCGGTCGTAGAAGTAATGGGAGACCGCCAGATCGATTCCCGGCCACAGCGCGAAGACGACAAGCGTGAGCGCGGTCAGCGCCAGCAGGAAGACCAGCGTACGCGTCATGCTTCACCGCACCTTGTAGACTTGGCCGGTCTGCCGGCCCTCGACGCTGCGGCTGAAGGCGCGCGCGGCGCGCCGCACCGGCACGGGGTCGAAGCCGCGGAACGACGGCCCATAGGCGTCCATCGATTCCTGGAACACCGTCGGGTTCACGATATTGACGCGAAGCCCGCGCGGCATTTCGATCGCCGCGGCGCGGACGAAGCTTTCCAGCGCCCCGTCGACCATGCTCGCCGAGGAGCCGGCGACAATCGGCTCATCGGCGAGGACGCCCGATATCAGGGTGACCGAGCCGCCGTCGCGCAACGCTTCGCGCGCCGCCAGGGTCAGGTTCACCTGGCCCATCAGCTTGTTGACGAGACCGAGGCCGTACGCCGACCCGGCGATCGGCGCCGGCGCGATGGCGCTCAAGGGGGCGTAATTCACCACGCCCGCCGCGCAGGCGACCGCGTCGAGCGGCCCGGCCGCCTTGAGCCCCGCCACGATGCTGTCGGGATCGGCGATATCGAGACGGATGTCGCCGGACTTCGAGCCGGCGGCGACGATCTCGTGGCGTGGCCTAAGTTCGGCGACGACCGCGCGCCCCAGCACGCCGCTCGCCCCCACGACGAGAATGCGCAATCGAGACGAATCGGACATTTTCGCGCCCCTGAGACGGCAGGGCCGCGACCCTAGCGGAAGCGCTTCCTCGGGGCAAAGCTGAAAATCGATCGACGCGCCCGCGACGAGTCGCGCGTTGCTTCGCTCGCCCGCCGCGATATAAAGGCGGGCGCCGGCGGGCGCCGGCGGGCGGCGTCGGGAGAAGGCGATGTTTCGATTGGACGAGAAGCTCGCGCGCATTCGCGCCGGCGCCTATCGACGCTCCGATTTCATCATCGCCGACGCCGGGGACCCCGAGATGGGGCCGGGGCTGCACGCGATCGGTCCGGCGCGCGAACGCGACGGATCGTCGAAGCGCTTTCGCACCCGCGCCGAATTCATCGAGGCGACCGAGGCGGTGATCCGGCAGGACATCGTCGACATCGTGCTGACCTCGGCGTCCAATCTCGAACGCCTCGTCGCGCGCGACGCCTTCGCCGGAACGGGCGTCAAGCCGGCGATCCGCGCCAACGATACGACCGACATCTGGCTTCTGCGCGGGGCGACTTACGCGGAGAGCCCGTCGCGCCCGTTTCGCACCGCTTCGTTGTCGCGCGTGCGCTTCGGCGAGGCGACGGCCGAGCCCGGCGCCGAGATCGCGCTGACCGATCTCGGGCTCTATTCCCTCACCTTCAACAACGACGTCAATCGGGACATCGCTTCGCTGGAGGCGTTCCGCGAATTTCGCGTCGACGCGGCCGCCAACGATTTCCATTATTTTCTCGAAGTCTTCAATCCCAACGTCGCCGGCGTCGCGCCGGAGCTGACGCCGCAATTCGTCAACGACGCGATCGTGCGCTGCCTCGCCGGCCTCCTGGAGGCCGAGCGGCCGCGCTTTCTCAAGATCGTCTACAACGGTCCGCGGGCGCTGGAGGAGCTGGCGTCGTTCGATCCCGAACTCGTCGTCGGCGTGCTCGGCGGCGGCGGCGGGACGACGCGCGATTGTTTCGAGCTGATCCGCCAGGCCGAGAAATACGGCGCGCGCGTCGCGCTGTTCGGGCGCAAGGTCAACCTCGCCGAATCGCCGCTCGAAATCGTCAGGCTGTTGCGCCTGGTCGCGGACGGCGATCTCACGCCCGGCGAGGCGGTCGCGGCCTATCACGACGCGTTGCGGCGCGAGAGCGTGACGCCGATGCGCGATTTGGACGCCGACAACACGATCACCGAGGCGGTTCTGCGGCTGGGTTGAGGGTTCGCCGATGAACGATCGCCGGGGCGTCGCGACGGCGGGAAGCTGGTGCGTCGACTACAACAAGTCGATCGCCGCCTGGCCCGCGGAAGACACCACCAACGAGGTCCTCGCCATGGATCGCCAAGGCGGCGGGTCCGCCTGCAACATGGCGATCGACCTCAAGCGGCTCGACCCCGCTTTTCCCGTCGAGACGATGGGCCTCGTCGGCGGCGACGACGACGGACGCTTTCTTCTCGCCCAATGCGACGCCTTCGGCGTCGAGCGCGAAGGGCTCCTCAGCCTGCCCGGCGGCGCGACGATGAGCGTCGACGCCTTCAACGTGATCTCCACCGGTCGGCGCACGCATTTCTATCGGCAGGGCGTCGCCGCGCTGATGAGTCCCGAGCATTTCGATTTCTCGCGTTCGCGCGCGCGTTTTCTGCATCTCGGCCTTCCCGGCGCCCATGTTCGCATGGACGCGCCGTGGGGCGGGGAAGCCAACGGTTGGGTCGCGACGCTGCGCGCCGCGCGCCGGCATGGACTCGCGACCAATCTCGAGCTGATGACGATCTCGCGCGAGAAAGTCGCCGCGCTGGCGCGGCCGTGCCTGCCGCATCTCGACTTGCTGATCGTCAATGATTTCGAGATCGGCGCCGTCGCCGAGATCGAAACGCGCGACGCAAGCGGCGCGAACCCGAGGGCGATCGCGCGCGCCGTCGAGGCGGCGCTGTCGCTGGGCGCAATGCGTCTCGTCGTCGCGCATTTCCCGCAAGGGGCGATCGCGGCGACGCGCGAAGGGGGACGCTTCGCTTTGGGTTCGCTGGCGGCGCCGAAGGAAGCGATCGCCGGCGTCAACGGGGCGGGCGACGCCTTCGCCGCCGGCATGCTCTATGCCGTGCATGAGGGCTGGCCGATCGAAAAGGGCCTGCGCCTCGCCCACGCCTGCGCGGCCGCGTCGATGCGCGCGGTTTCGACCACCGCGGGCGTCGCGCCGGTCGCCGAGTGCCTGGCGCTGGCGGAAAAATGGGGCTTGCGGCCTGCGCCGGCTTGACGCGCGGCGCATCCCGTGGGAGGCGGCCGAGCCCATCGTTTCGTCAAGCGAGGTCCGGTCGTCGTGGCGCCTTATCCCCACCGCATCATCTTCGTGCGCCACGGCGAAACGTCCTACAATGCGGAGAACCGGCTCCAGGGCCAGCGCGACATTCCGCTTGACGACAAAGGGCGCGAGCAGGCGAACGCGGTCGGTCGCGCGCTACGCGACGCGCTCGCCGACGACCTGGCGCGGCTCGACGCGCTCGGCGCCTTCTACGCTTCGCCGCTCATCCGGGCGCGTCAGACGACGGAGATCGCGCGCGCCGTGATCGGCCTCGAGCCCGAGCGCTATCGTCTTTCGTCGACGCTGAAGGAGTTGACGTTCGGCGACTGGGAAGGGCTGACATGGCCCAGGGTCGAGGCGCGCGATCCGGCCGGCAGCAAGGCGCGCGAGGCCGACAAGTGGAATTTCGCGCCGCCGCGCGGCGAAAGCTACGCCATGCTGGTCGAGCGCCTCAGGCCCTGGCTGGCGGCGCGCGAGGGCGATTGCTTCGTCGCCTCGCACGGCGGCGTCGCCCGCGCGATGATGTTCATTGTCGCCGGCCTCGCCGCCGACGAAGCGGCGAGCGCCGACATCTGGCAGGGGCGGGCGCTGATTTTCGACCAGGGCGGGTATCGCTGGGTGGGGTAGGAATTCCCCTTCTCCCGCGTCGTGGGGGAAGGTGTCATCGCATCAGCGATGACGGATGGGGGCGCGCGCAGCGCGCGGATGAGGGCGCGCGGAGCGCGACGCCTTTACTGAACGCCATTCACTTCCCCAAGGCGGGGCGAATCCGCGCCATTGCCAATTCGGTTGAACCGATCATCAATTCATTCGGCGAACTGTAGCGGGTCCGTTTCAATTCCTGCTGCGGGTGGAAGCCGGCCGCTCCTGCTTCTAGGGCCGGCGACGCCTCTGCGCCATGAACGGTCGTTCGCGACTGCGATCACAACACAATCTTCCGGAGTAAAATCGCCTCAATCTGAAGTTGTCGTTCATCTGGACGGCTACCCAATTTCCCGCTAGTCGTTCTATCACAATCAAGGCATTATAGCGCCGATCGACGCCCAACCGCCAACTCGTCGCAGAGGACGGATTTTCTCAGCCATCCGAGAGGCGCATCATTCATGATCGACTTACGAAAGGTCAGCTTCGGGAGTCCTGCCGCGATCACGACGGGCATGGGGTTGATCGTCGGCCTCGACGTCGCGACGGCAGTAAAGGCCACTATCGTCACCAGTCTGCTCATTGTTGGAATCGCGGACAACCTCACGGATTCACTAAGTGTCCATATTTATCAGGAGTCGGAAGGACTGCCTGAGCGCGGCGCATTTCGTACGACCGTATCAAATTTCTTCGCAAGGTTTTTGGTTACCATTACCTTCATAATCATCCTTCTTCCGCTACCCCTATCAACGGCCCTCCCTGTGTGTCTAGTTTGGGGGTTCGTTTTGCTATCGGTATTGACCTATTTCCTGGCAAAGGCCCGCGGGGTTAACACAGTCTCGGAAATCCTCAAACACTGTGCCGTCGCCTTCGTTGTGATTGCGATCAGTACGGCGATCGGGAGATGGATCCCGGCCATGGTCGGTTCCTGACGATTCGCTACTATCAAGTTGATATTGGCGCCGCCCCTCGGTTCATGCGCCTCACGTGCTTGAACGAGTGACAGGCGTCGCCATGCCGCGAGCGAAATGCGGGTCGATCGCGTGGGGGACTGGCCGCGCTTCGCGCGACCCCCCTCATCCGGCGCTTCGCGCTGCGTTCTCCCGAACGGGAGAAGGGGATCACGTCGCCAGCGCCAGCTGTCGCCCGACCATTTCGCGTAAGGCCGCCAGATCGTGGGCGAAAATGCGGATGCCTTCGGCGAGTTTCTCCGTCGCCATCGCGTCCTCGTTGAGCATCCAGCGGAAGCGATTCTCGTCCATGGCGATGCGGGCGGGCGCGGGGCCCGGCGCGTCGGGCGACATTTTTCGCGCCAGCGGCCCCTGGTCGTGGGCGAGCGCGTCGAGCAGGTGGGGCGAGATGGTCAGCCGGTCGCAGCCCGCCAGCGCTTCGATTTCGCCGGCGTTGCGGAACGAGGCGCCCATCACCACCGTCTTGACGCCGTAGGTCTTGTAGTAGGCGTAGATCGCGCGCACCGACTGGACGCCCGGATCGGTCTCGCCGGTGTATGGCCCGCCGCCCGCCTTGACGTGCCAATCGAGGATGCGCCCGACGAACGGCGAGACGAGGAAGGCGCCGGCGTCGGCGCAGGCGATCGCCTGCGCGAGCGAGAACATCAGCGTCAGATTGCAGTCGATCCCCTCGCGCTGCAACACGGCGGCGGCCTCGGCGCCTTCCCAGGTCGAGGCGATCTTGATTAGAATGCGCTCGCGCCCGACGCCGCGCGCTTCGTAGTCGGCGATCAGCGTCCTGGCCTTGGCGATCGTGCCGGCGGCGTCGAAGGAGAGGTCGGCGTCGACTTCGGTCGAGACGCGGCCGGGAACGATGCGGGTCAGCTCGACGCCGAAATCGACCGCCAGGCGATCGGTCGCCGCCCCGACCGGCGCCCCGCGCTTGCGCGCCCAAGCGACCGCCTCGTTGACGAGACGCGCATAGGCCGGCAATTGCGCCGCCTTGAGGATGAGCGACGGATTGGTGGTCGAATCGGTCGGCTTGAAGACTTGGATCGAGTCCATGTCGCCGGTGTCGGCGACCACCGTGGTCATGGCGCGCAATTGATCGAGTTTGCTCGGCATGGCGAGTCTCCCTTCTCCGCTCAGACTATGCGGCGCGAGAGCGGCGCGAGCAAGCCCATGCCCGCCGCGGCGCGCCGCGACCGCCGCTGGTCAATTCGGCGCCGCCGGCGCGGCGGCCGGAGCGCTCGCGGCCGGCGAAGGAGTCACGGCGGCGGGCGTCGCCGGGGCCGTCGGATCCGCATAGCCGCGGGCGTCGATGATCGACATCGCGCCAGCGTCCTGCGCGCGCGGCGCCGCCATTTGCGCGCCGATCGCGTGCAGCACGTCGGGCGCGTCCGCGTAGGCGCCGTGGTCGATGAATCCGTCGGAAACGTTCGAGAGGTCGTAGACCTTGGCGCCGAGGCCTTCCAGCGCCTGCCGATCTTCCGGCTTGGACGGGTCGATCGCGCCGACGCGCCGGCGCGACTGCGCGATTACGCTCGACAGCGACAGAGCGCGATCGTTCGCCGTCGCGAAGACGGTGACCTTGGCCGGCCTGATGTGCGCCATCTGCGCGGCGAAAACGTCCATGTCGATGTCGGGCGAGGCGAGCATCACCTCGCCCAGGCGCCCGGAAAGGTCGCGGTCGCCGGCGATCGAAGCCTGCCGCAAGGCCTCCATCGCCAGCCAGCCGCCCATCGAATGGGCGAGCACGTGGACTTTGCCGACGCCCGGCGTCGCGCTGAGGTCTTGCAACAGAGTCTGCAACGCGTCGCGCGAAGCCATCGCGCTGTCTTTGTCGGAGACGTAGCCGAACAATTCGTGCTTCGTCGGCCAGGTGAACAGCGCCGCGACGCCGCCGAAGCGGCTGTCGGCGACGATCTGCGCGGCGCGATCGAGCGCCTCCTCGTAGCTGACGTTGAAGCCGTGCACGTACACCAGAACGTCGCGATTGACGCCGATGCGGCCGGAAACGTGCGAAGCGAGTTCGGCGCGGAACTCATCGGCGTCGAGTTCGCGCTCGCCCGCGACGACGATGTGATCCCTGGCGTTGGCGGCGCCCCAGGTCGGCTCTTCGATGGAGCCCGGGCGATGGCCGGGGGGAATCGTCAGGGTGGCGAGCGCATAATGCACGCCCTCGGTCGAGGCGGCCTGCGCCGCCGCGCCTTTCTCGCCTTTGCGCGTCGAGGCGATGAAGATTTGCACCGGGCGCGGCTTGGCGGCCGTTGCGGCCGAGCCGCCGCCGAGCGAGCCGACTTCATTGGCCCCTTCCATGTCGGTCGCCGCGCAGCCGGCCAGGGCGAGGCCGAGCGCGACGACCGCGGCGAAGCGGCCGACCGCGGCCAAATATTCGCTCGCGCTGCGCAAGGCCGCGGCCATCGCGTCGAGTTTCCCTTGAATGGCGGCGGGCGGCAGGTCCGGCGCGCGTCGGGCGGGGTGATGGGGCAGGGATGTGGCGATTGTGAGACGAACGCTGGTCGCCTCACGCGCTCAAGCCGTTTGACCGAACGCTCCCCTGGCGGCTCGGCTCGCCTCGATATGATGGAGAAATTGCCGCGCGCTCTCCCGCCAGGTGAAGCGCAGCGAATGCTCGCGCGCGCGCTCGCGCGGAATTTCCAACGCGGCGAGGCACGCGGCGCGCAGGTCGTCGCTGAGCGTGCCGGCGCCGCTCTGGCCGATCACGTCGAGCGGTCCCGACACCGGGAACGCCGCGACCGGCAGGCCGCTCGCCAAGGCTTCGATGATGACGTTGCCGAAGGTGTCGGTCTTGGAGGGAAAGACGAAGACGTCGGCGCTGGCGTAGGCGCGGGCGAGCGCTTCGCCGTAGAGGGGGCCGAGGAAACGCGCGTGCGGATAGCGACGCTGGAGCGCCGCGCGCGCCGGGCCGTCGCCGACGATGACGACCGAGCCCGGCAGCTTCAGGTCGAGCAACGCTTCGAGGTTCTTCTCCACCGCGATGCGGCCGACGTAAAGAAAGATCGGGCGCGACAAATCGACCGCGTCGGCGGGGCGCGGACGGTAGAGCTCATGATCGACGCCGCGGGTCCACACTTTGACGCGATCGAATCCGCGCCGGGTCAGTTCGTTTCGAATCGACGTCGTCGGCGCCAGCGTCGCCGCCGCCGGCGCGTGAAACCGGCGCAGCGCGGCGTAGGTGAAGACTTCGGGAAAACGGGTGCGCGCGGCGATATATTCGGGAAAGCGGGTGTGATAGCTGGTGGTGAACAGCTTGCCGCGCTTGCGGCAATAGCGTCGCGCCGCCCAGCCGATCGGCCCCTCGGTGGCGATGTGGATGTGATCCGCGCCGGCCGCCTCGATGCGCCGCGCCACTTCCCAGGGCGAGGCCAGGGCCAGGCGAATGTCGGGATAGGTCGGCATCGGCAGGGAGGGAAATCCCTGCGGCGTCAGGAAGATGAATTCCGCTTGCAACTCGCGCGCCGCCGCCGACATCCGCTCGAGCGTATGGACGACGCCGTTGACTTGGGGTCGCCATGCATCGGTCGCGACCAATATCCGCATCAAGCCGCTTCCGCCTCCGCCTCTGCCGGTTGGTCGGCGCGCGCCGCAGCGGCGCCTTCGCGCCGGCGCTGGGCGTAGGGCGTCGACCAGATCATGACTTCGAGCGCGCCGTCGTCGTGTTCGACGACCAGCGAGCAGGATTCGACGAAATCGCCGGCGTTCACATAGATCACGCCGTTGATCGTGCTGATGGTGGGATGGTGAATATGTCCGCACACCACGCCGTCGGCGCCGCGCCGCTTCGCCTCCCCCGCGAGTTCGCGTTCGAACGAGCCGATGAAATTGACCGCGTTCTTCACCTTGAACTTGGCCCAGGCCGAGAACGACCAATAGTCGTAACCGAAGGCCCGCCGGATCGCGTTGAAGCGCGTGTTGACGAAGAGCGCCGTGTCGTAGGCCCAATCGCCGAAATAGGCGAGCCACTTGGAATGGCGCACCACCACGTCGAACTCGTCGCCGTGCATGACCAAATAACGCTTTCCGTCGGCCGCGACATGCATCGTGTTGCGCACGATCTCGATGCCGCCGAAGGTCAGGCCGACGAACTGGCGCGCGAATTCGTCATGGTTGCCCGGCACGAAGATCATGCGCGCGCCATGGCGCACCTTGCGCAGCAGTTTCTGCACCACGTCGTTGTGCGCCTGCGGCCAATACCAGCCCGAGCGCAGCCGCCAGCCGTCGATGATGTCGCCGATCAGAAAGATGGTGTCCGCGTCGTTGTGGCGCAGAAAATCCAACACCAGTTCGGCCTGGCAACCGTGCGTGCCGAGGTGCAGATCGGAAATGAAGATCGTGCGATAGCGTCGGATCGAGTCGTCTGGTTTGGCCACGTAAGCCTCGGCGGTCGCGTGTTGGCGAATTATCGCTTTTCCCTTGCGCAGATTCTCATGTCGGAGGGATGACAGCCGCGGGCGCGGCGCCGCGGCCGAGGGCATGGAATCTGCCGCGCCCGCCGAGACTTAGCGTCGCGGCGCACGCCGCCTATTCCAGCCCGAAGCGCGCCAGCGTCTTCTTGGCGCGCGTCCAATGCGGCAGATCGAGCATTTCGCCGTCGAGCGAGACGACGCCGGCGCCGGGCGCGGCGGCGAAAGCGGCGATCACCGCCCTGGCGCGCGCGACCGCCTCGGCCGAGGGGGTGAAGACTTTGTTGATGATCGGCACTTGCGCGGGATGGATGGCCATTTTCGCGCCGAAACCGTCGCGGCGCGCGGCGCGCGCCTCGGCGCCGAGGCCCTCGGCGTCGCGGAAATTGGTGAAGGCCGCGTCGATCGCGCTGACGCCCGCCGCCGCGGCGCCGATCAGCGTCAGCGCGCGCGCGAGCGCATAAGGGGCGGCGTAGGCGCCGTCGGCGAGGCGATTGGCCTCCGCGCCGAGGTCGGCGCTCAGGTCCTCGCCGCCCCAGGCGAGGCCGTCGAGCCGGCGGCTGCAGCCGATATAGCTGGCGAAGCCGTAGAGGGCTCGCGCGCTCTCGGTGGCGATGGCGAGAATGCGCGTCGCGCCGTCGGCGAGGTCGTGCTCGGCTTCGTGAACGGCGAGTTTGGCGCCGAGCTGCTGCACGCTGGCGCCGCCGAGGCACTTCGGCAGCATGACCGCATCCGGCGCCTCGGGCATGACGGCCTCGAGATCGGCGTCGATCAATTCGCCGCCGAGCAGATTGACGCGCACGATCAGGCGAGGGCGGGGCGAACGCCGGCGCGCCTCGCGCAAGAAAGCGGCGGCGGCGGCGCGAGCGGCGGGCTTGGCGGGAAGCGCGACCGAATCCTCGAGATCGACGATCAGCGCGTCGGCCTCGCTCGACAGCGCCTTGGCGAGCTTCTTTTCGTCGTCGCCGGGGACGAACAGCAGCGAGCGCATGGCGTCAGACCTCGACGCTCGCCGGCGCCGGCCGCCGGACCATGAACGCGGTGCGTCGGCATTCGGCCACCAGCGTTCCGTTCTGGTTGAAGGCGCGGTGGCGGAATTCGACCAGCCCGGCGTCGGCGCGCGATTGCGACGGGCGCTTGGCCAGCACCTCGGTGGTCGCGCTCACCGTGTCGCCTTCGAACAGCGGCGCGGGGAAGGTCGCCTCGCTTATGCCGAGGTTGGCGATGGTGGTGCCGACCGTGGTGTCGTTGACGGAAATGCCGACGAGCAGGCCGAGCGTGAACAGCGAGTTCATCAGCGGACGGCCCCATTCGGTCTCCGTGGCGCAGAAATGCGCGTCGATATGCAGGGGTTGCGGGTTCAGCGTCATGTTGGAGAACAGCATGTTGTCCATCTGGGTGACGGTGCGCGTCAGGCGATGGCGAAAGAGTTCGCCGACGGTGAAATCCTCGAAATAGAGCCCGCCGCGCGGATGAGGCGGTCCGGATCGCGTCATTTTGAACCTCGTCGGCGCGCCCTCTTAATCGGCCGTTTACCGTAATTGGGCGATGAAGGACGGGATGATCAACCCCTCGAGCGCTTCGGAGCCGCAGGTGAGAGAGAGCGAAGCCGTCGCCGAACGGCCGCAGGCCCTCGACCCCGGCGAGCCCGGCATTGTGCGACGATTCCTCGCCTGGGCGCAACGGGCCGACGCGGAAGGCCGCGCCGACGCCGTGAGCGCGCTGGCGCGCGCTTATCTCTATTCCGACCTCACGCCTGAAACGCGCGCCGAAGCGGCGCTCGGCCTGACGGCGGCGCTCGACGACCCTTCGACCCTGGTGCGCCGCGCCCTCGCGGAAGCCCTGGCGAGCGCCGCCGACGCGCCGCGCCATATCGTGCTGGCGCTCGCCGGCGATCAATCGGAAGTGGCGAGCGTCGTTCTCGAGCGCTCGCCGGCGCTGACCGACGTGGAACTTGTCGATTGCGGCGCGGCCGGCGACCTCGCGGCGCAGGCCGCCCTGGCGCGGCGTCCGCGCCTTAGCCCCGGCGTCGCGGCGGCGCTCGCCGAAATCGGCCGACGCGAAGCGGTCCTCGCCCTCGCCGGCAATCTCGAGGCCGAACTGCCGGCAAGCGCGCTGTGGCGCATTTTCGAGCGGTTCGGCGACGACGCCGAGACGCGCGAGGCGCTCGCTTCGCGCGGCCGGCTGCCCCCGGCCCTGCGCAACGAGCTGGCGGCGGCGACCGCGCGCTCTCTCGCCGACTTCGCCGCGCGCTGCGATTGGCTGAGTCCGGAGCGGGCCGAGCGCATCGCGCGCGACGCGCGCGAACAGGCGAGCGTGACGATCGCGCGCTCCAGCGAAGGCGAGGAACTCGGCGAACTCGTGCGCCGCATGCGCGATGCGGGAACCCTGACCGTCGCCGTGCTGATGCGCGCGTTGCTCAGCGGCGACCGCCGCTTCTTCATCCAGGCGCTCTGCGAGATTTCCGGCCTCTCCGAGCGGCGGGTCGCCGCCTTCGCGGCCAACCCCGCCGGCCCCGGCTTCGCCGCGCTCTATGAAAAAGCGCGGTTGCCTTTAGCGTTCTTGCCCGCCTTCCGCGCCGCCTTGGCCGGCGTCGAGGCGCTGAGGCCCGCGCGAGGCGACAAGGTGTCGCGCGCCCTGGCCGAGCGGGTGATCGAGGCCTGCGAACGCCAAGGCGGCGCCGGCCTCGCGCCGATCCAGTCGCTCATCTGGCGCCTCGCCGCCGAAGCCGCGCGCGAGGACGCGCGCGAGTTCGCCCAAGGCGCGGCGCGCGCCGTCCCGCCGCTTATCGCCGCGCCGCGGCTCGAGGCGCCGAACTACGCGCCTTTGCTGATCGAGGCGGTGGCCGCCGCGCTGGAGGACTTCGAGCCGCCCCAGGACGCGCCCGCCGTCGCGCTCAACCCGGAAGGCGAAGAGGGGTCGGCGCCGCGGGCGCTATTGCTCGAGGACATGCTCGCCGCGCTCGCCGACGCGGCGTGAGGGCGAAGGCCGCCTCCTAGCGAGAATCCGACGGCCGGCGCCCCGCTCTCCGGCCGTCAGCCGCTGCGCCATGAGCGGACCGTTCCCGGCGTCGCCGCCATCGGCTCGAAACCGACCCGAAGGCGACATTTGCGACCGAGTCGAAATCGGGAATCTTGCCCCTCAAGAAGGTTCTTGAGCGCCGCCTGATGCGGATGTGCGACTTCCGCCGCCGCGGAAGAAGTCGAGACAACGTCGACTGTCTTGGATGAGGCGCCCCGAGCATTTGCAGGGCGCACGCCGCAGGCGCCGAAGGCGGATTCGGCTGACATGCGTTTTTGTCGGGGTCCTTGCCAACCGTCCTTGGCGGGACTAGAGAGAATGGGAAAAGCTTTTCCCAACGCGGCGCGCCGCCGATGTCAGCGCAGAACGTGGGAGCGATGGCTTTTCTGCGAAAACGAAGACCCCGAATGATCTATCCTCGGAGGAAATCCATGAACACACGAACGACCTGCGCCGCGCTCGCCGCTTTCCTGATCGGCTCAACCGCGCTGGCGACGAACGCTCTCGCCGACATGATGACCATGTGGGTTTGAGCCGGCGGCGCCAACGCCGCGGCGCGCCTGGTCGACCTCTGGAATTCGAACCACTCCGACAAGATCGAGCTGACCGCGATCCCCGACACCCAGATGGTCACCGAGCTCGCCACCGGCGTGCGGGCGAACGAGGTTCCCGACCTGGTGTCCTTCGCCCTCATCTGAATGCCCGATTTCATGAAGGCGGGCGTTCTCACCGACCCGACCGCGGATCTGAAAGCCAACCCCAACTTCGCATCCGTCGCAAAGGCCTATGTGGATATCACCCCGGACGAGCAAAAATGGGAGGTATGTATGCGACTTTCGAACAGAACAATCGGGTTCGCCATGGGAGCGGCGGTCGCCGCCCTCATGACGCTCCCCATGGTGGCGGGCGCAGCCGACCAGACCTCTGGCGTCGACAACGGCGCCCATATCACGATGTGGTCGCGCGCCGCGACGCAGGCGCGCGCGGACGCACTGGTTCAAGCCTATAACGCGTCCCACAAGAACCACGTCGACGTCACTTACATTCCGACCGACGACTATCAGACGAAGGTCGGAGCGGCGGCAGCCGCCAGCTCGCTACCGGATTTGTTCTCGGCCGACGTCGTGTTTATGCCGAATTGGACCTCGGCGGGGCTGTTCCAGGATCTCACCGCCCGCATTGCCGCCCTGCCCTTCGCCGCGAACATCGCGCAGGGCGCCATCGCCGCCTCGACTTGGGAAGGCAAGAAATACGGCCTGCCGTTCGTCGTCGATCTTTCGGTCTGGATGTACAATAAGAAGCTATTCAAGGAAGCGGGCCTCGACCCTGCGAAAGCGCCAAATTCGCTAACTGAGTTCGCGGCGGACGCCCGCGCGGTGGCGAAGCTGGGCGGCGACATCCATGGAACCTTCTTCGGCGGCGACTGCGGCGGCTGCGGAGTGTTCACCTGGTTCCCGATTGCCTGGGCCGACGGCGAGACGGTCATGAACCCCGAGGGCGCCGAGTCGCACCTCAACAGCGCGGAGAACAAAGCGATCTACGCCATCTTCCGCGGCATGGTCGACGACGGAACCGCTTTGATGCCGGACTCCAAGACGGAGACCGGACCGACCTGGACCGGCTATTTCCCAAAGGGAAAGATTGGCATCATGCCGATGCCGGCAAGCCTACAAGGCATGGCCAACGCGGCCCTCGCCGACGAGGATATCGGCGTTGCTCCGATCGCCGGCGTCAAGGGCGGGACATCGACGTTCATCGGCGGCGATGCGATCGGCATCTCCCGTGATAGCAAGGTCGCCGACGCCGCCTGGAACTTCTTGGCTTGGGTGGAAAGCGACGACGCGCAGATCAACGTCGTCGCCAAAGGCGGCAACGTGCTGTCCCGGCCCGACCTCGCCAACAACAAGTACAGCGCGACGGACGCCCGCCTTGTGTTGTTCAACTCAGTCGCGAAGAACGGTCAGACCCCCTTCGCCAAGAACTTCGGCGCAACGTTTAACGACCCGCAGGGGCCATGGCTGGTGTTGCTGCGCGACGCGGTGTTCGGCGACGCCAGCAAGGTCGACGCTGACAACAAGGCTATGGACAGCTCGCTGAATCCGTAAGAATTGCGAAAGTCGGCGTGGTGGGACAAGTGCGCGCCCGCCACGCCCCGTTTGTCTCGGCATTCAAGGCATAGAGGCTTGGCCATGACTTCTATGGCGCCCGCGACGCGCGCCGCCTCGCCGGGGGCAGGCTGGCGGCGACGACATCAGCTGTTGGGCGTGGCCTACGCGATACCCACCATCGCCTTCCTCGCCGTGTTCTTCCTGACGCCGCTGGTTTTGGTGGCGCGAATGTCGCTCAGTTCCTGGCCGCTGCTCATTGGCTACAAGGGACTGAACTTTCCGAAGAATTTCGTCGCCATTTGGAATAACCAACTGTTCGGGCCGGCGGTCGTCTTTACGCTCGAATACACCGTCCTCGTCACCATCCTTCTGATCGGTTTGGGGCTTGGCATGGCCCTTCTCGTGCAGGAGGCCGGCCGATGGGTCGGCGCCTTGCGCACGATCTTTCTCCTCCCCGTCGCGGTCGGCCTGGCGTCGGCTTCGCTGCTCTTCTGGGGCTTCTACTCGCCCTCGATAGGGCCCATCAGTCCGATCCTCGAGGCGGTCGGCGTCATCCATCAGCCGATCTCGTTCCTGCAAAGCTCGACGAGCTCCCTGCTCTCGACGACTTTTCTCATCGTGTGGAAGTTTGCCGGCCTCTACATGCTCATCCTGCTCGTCGGACTGCAGGGCATTCCGAACGACGTCTACGAAGCGAGCGCGCTTGACGGAGCCAGCCGCGGCCAGACGTTCCGCTACATCACTTTACCGCTGCTCCGCCCGTCGCTGGCGCTGGCGCTCATCCTGTGCGTGACGGGCTCGCTGCTGGCTTTCGATCAATTCTATATCCTGACCAAGGGCGGTCCCGACAACACCACGGTGACTGTGGTCCAATTGATTTATCGAGAAGCATTCCAGCGGCAGAACCTCGGCACCGCTGCGGCCACCTCCGTCATTGTGCTGCTCGCCCTGCTTGTTCTGAACGCCGTCCAGTTCGGGCTGCTCCGCGATCCGGAGAGGAGCTGACGCGATGGGCGCGACCAGCCGCAACATCCTTGGCCGGACCCCCTACTACGTGCTGACGGGCGGCCTTGCGGTCATCTTCCTTTTTCCGATCCTGTGGGCCGCCGTCGCCTCGGTCAGTCCGCAAGCCGCAACCGGTCAGACGGTCGGAATGGGCCTCGGCAACTACACCACGCTTTTCAATTACGGGGCGGGCCTGCCGCGCTTCCTGTTCAACAGCGTGTTCGTCGCCTTCATGGTTGTCGCGATCACGCTTGTGGTGTCTGGGTTCGGCGGCTACGCCTTCGCCCGTTTCGATTTTCCCGGCCGTGACGTGCTCTTCCTGCTGACGCTCGCGATTCTCATGGTGCCCTACGCCACCGTCCTCATCCCGCTCTACGTGATGCTGCACGGCGTCGGTCTGCAAAACTCGCTGGTTGGCCTCAGCCTCGTGCTGGCCGTGTTCCAGCTTCCCTTCGCCACCTACATGATGCGCATCTCGTTCGAAGCCGTGCCCCGCGAACTTGATGAATCCGCGCTGATGGACGGCTGCGGCGCCTTCAGCGTGCTCTGGCGCATTCTGCTTCCCTCCGTGCGCCCCGGTCTCGTCACGGTCAGCCTGTTCGCTTTCCTTGCGGCGTGGAACGATTTCTTCGCCCCGCTCATCCTTCTCAACGACCCGACGCAGGAGACCCTTCCGCTCGCCATCGCCACCCTCCGCCAACAGACGATGGGGGCGATCGATTATGGCGCGACGGAAGCCGGCGTCGTCGTGATGGCGCTGCCGTGCCTGATCCTGTTTCTGTTTCTCCAG
>Ga0326727_10003943_pt1 | contig 45995 bp, 45 predicted proteins | sample MB2enrmetagenome_FD_207643 | JGI IMG/M metagenome (GOLD analysis project Ga0326727, IMG submission 207643) | Lab enriched peat soil microbial communities from McLean, Ithaca, NY, United States - MB29MY | ecosystem: Environmental > Terrestrial > Soil > Wetlands > Peat | place: USA: New York... | reverse complement strand
TAAGTAAAACCCGCTCCTGCCATGTATACACCGACAGCATAGTTTGCAGCATTTATATACACTGAATAGAAAGTTCCGTTCCTCCTTTGAAAATCGTAAGTCCCGAATTGCCCGACCGCTGAACCAACGGCTATCAGGTTCAGCCAGTGTGCTTGTCCATCGGCGTACACCTTACAAAAATCCGCGTCTGGCGGCGCGTAGAAAGACGTTCCATCGCCCGCCGTCAGCGAGACTGCATCGTCCGGCACGTCGTGGACAATCTTCAGGCCGTTCGGCGGCGCCGGCTTGTCGGAGGCGGTCGGCGCTCGGTCAGCGGGGCTTTGGTTTGGAGTCGACAAGTGCGTCGCCGGAAGCGCGTCGTCGCTGTCAGCTCGCGTTGTAGTTGGGCTCGCGTCGCTGTTCGTCTTCGGGTTTTCGTTGGCCGCGACTTGCACGCCCTTCGGCTTCTCGTCGCGTCCTGCGCCCGGCTCGACCGCGCCGTCCGCCGTCGTAAAGCGCCCGCGCTCGTCGTGATAGGGGTTGAATTTGCCGAAGGCCGGCGCGGCCGTCGCCTCCGCCGCCAGCCCCAAATCCGCGCGCGCCTCGGCGATCGTCTTGATCCCGGCGCCGACCAGGATGTTCAGCGTTTGCGCCTGTTGCAGCGGGTCGACCGCGTCGTCGCCGACCCACACGAATTCGAGGTCGGGCTGGTTCAGGTAGGTCTGGATGACCTCGTCGAGCGCGCCCTTGATCCACGCCTTCAGCGGAACGAGGCCCTCCTGCGTCGCCTGCAGCCGCAGCGTCTCGCTGGTGGCGCGGTTGACCTGGCTGACGAAGGCCGAAGCCGGCACCGAGAACGCGTAGCAGATCAGCCGCGCCAGCCACTCGTCGTACTGGTCCTTCAGCGGCGGCTGGCGCGCTTCGATCAGACGGAAGTCGGCGGGCATGAACTTGGTCATGCGCCGGCGCGCTGAATTCCCGCTCATCAGCGCGTCGAAATAGTCCTGGAACTGGCGGATCTGGTCGACCGTCCATTCCTTCGGCAAGGTCGCGAAGGCGTCGGGGGTCGAGCCGGCGCGATAGTAGTCGAGCGTCGCCGCCTCGCGCCTCAGCGCGATGTTGACGGTGAGCGCGATCTGCTCGACGGGACTGAAGCCGTAGAGCTTGTGGGCGCGGAGGTTGCGCGGCAGGTAGAGCAGCTCGTCGGATGAGAAGTCGGCGGCGGGGACGCCGTGAAGGATCTGCTGATAGGCCGGGTCGGGCGGGTCGGGCGAGCGGCCGTCCTCGCCGATCAGCGGCGTGATCGTCGCGCCGTCGATCACGTCGAGGCTGTAGAGCGCGCCGTCGCGCGCAAAACGCGGATAGAGCGTCGCCGCGTCTATGACCAGCAGGTCCTCGAGCAACATGCGCAGCCAGGCCGAGAAGGCATGGCGCCGGTCGGGGCGGGCGAGGAAGGCGAGGGCGGCCTTGGCGCGCTCCGCGGCGTCGCCGGCGTTGGCGGGATCGCGCGCGCGCACCGAATAGCTCAGCGCCGCGACTTGGTCCTTGCGCGTCTCGATCACCGTCCGCAGCAGCGGCAGCGCGTCGGCGAGCGCGCGCAGCTCGGCGAAGGAAATGCCGCCTGTCGCGCGCGGGACATAGGAGAGGTTGACGCCGAACGGATAGTCGAACTGCCGCCCTTTGACGTCAGGCGGCGCCTGCGGGGCAAGCGGCTGCTGCGGCCCGAACCACGTGTCGGGCGAAACGCCGCTGATTGCATAGCGCGCCGCAACGGCGAGGCGCGCGATCAGGCTCTGCGGCAAAGGAGTCTCACGGCCTTCGTCGGGCATGGGCGGATGGTCCTTGGGATGGAGGACGCCGGCGCGCAGCGCGGAATCACGCACCGCGGCATATGTTTCGGCTCGCCGATACGGGCTTGTGATAGGCGACTCGGATGGTCGTCGCCGACGATCGGCTTCTTGGCGACTAAGGCGCCGCCGAGTGCATCGTTCAATTCGACGACGAGACGCGCCCGGACTCTCGTCGCGGCTCGCTCGCAGTGAGGCCGTCAATCAAATGTCCAGGCTCGGACGCTAGCACCGCGCATTCAATCTCGTCGATGTTGAAGACGATCGCGTACCCGCCGGCGGTCTGGGATGGAACGATGCGCTGCTGCGGCGCAAATTGCCGCGACGAAATTTCGGGATCACTCAGAGTCGAGTCGGGAAAGAGCAGCGAAATTCGACGCGGCGGACTCTGGACGGCGACTCCATCCACCGGTCGGTCGCCGTCAATCAAAGTTCCGCCTTCGATCGCCGATGCAGAACCGCTTCGGCCAACCGACCTGACGCCTTGGAAACGCACTCCAATAACCGGAGCGATCGAAGCCCAGTCCAGTGGGCTGGGGTTCTTGAGCGAAGCGACCATGGCTTTGAGGAGCGTCAGAACGTCTAACATTGTCGTCTCATCAATAGGGGAGAAGTGGCGAGAGCGGCAGACCCTTTGCGCATTCGTCCATTCGCTGCGGCATCCCCTTCATGCATTGTCCCTGAAAATAGGGGTCGCCGTCAAAAATGGCCGAACGGCAAATTGCCAAGTCAGACTCTGCAATCTCCTCGCACGAAACGTTCACGTGGTTGACGAAGTTGCTCGAGGGAGGAAGGAGGATCTGCGCGCGAGAGGGCGCACGGCCACCCGTCTCAGATCGACTGGAGCCGGCGCTCGGTTCTAGATATTGCGCCCAATTTGAGGAGGCATCTGCGATCTGGACGCCTCTTGTGCGCACTGGCGGTTGCGCCCCCGCGTCGCCAACCCAATCATTAGTCCATTGCCCGCCGTCCGGATTGCCCGCCGGCACGCGCGGCTGGTCAGGGCTGTATTTTGCCGCAGGCGGGCCGCCGCTCGTCGTCTCGCTCGTGAGCGCCGCGACGATGGCGCTAGGTGCGACGCCCGCGTCTATCAGCGCGTCGGCGAGAAACAGTCGCCGCGCCCCTTCCAGAGGATCGCCGAGCTTCGCAAGGCGGCTCAACGCGAGGTGGGTGAGCGCCACCACACGATCGCCGTCGCGCCAAGTCTCGACCGCGCGCCGAACATGCGTGAGGCGCGAAGCCTCGATCGGCCCGCCGTGCGCGCTGGTCAGCAAAGCGGCGAGACGCGGCTCGTCGAGCGGCGCGCCAATCTTCGCCAACCGCGTCCCGGCGCCGAGCGTCATATAGCCATTGACGAACGCCATCTCGGCGACGATCGGCTGCGCCGCCATGTACTCGTCGCAGCGCCGAACCAAGTCTTCGTTTCGCATCGTCGCTTTCTCGTTCACGGCAGCACGACCCTCACCGCGACCACGGCGATCGCGTCGCCGTCGAGGTCGCCGGGGTCGCGCACCGGGACGCCGCTGATCTTGCAATCGTGGACGGCGCCGCCGAGCGTCTGGCGGCCGAGCGCGAGATCGGCGCCGGACGGCGCCAGCGCGCTGTCCAGCGCGTCGAGCGCCGCGTTGATCGCGCTCGCGCCGGGAGCGGCCGGATCGCGCGCGTCGAAATAGAGGAAGAGCTTCGCCTCCAGCGTGCGCTTCGGCGCCGCGGGCGTCGGCCATTGATAGGTCTCGGGGCCGCTTTCGAGCTGGAACAGGGCGGGGCGCAGCGCCGCCGGGACCTCGCCCCACAGCCTCAGCCGCCGCGCGGCGAGACCCCACGGATAGGCGGCCGAGACGGCGGCGAACAAGGCGGAGAAGGCGGCTTCGCGGCTCATGTCTGGCCCCAGGTTTCTTCGAGCGTCGCGGCGAGGGCGGCGACGATCGCGTCGCTTTGCTCGTCGAGCGTCGCGCGCAAATAGGAGCGCTCCGGGATCAGCGAGCCGGGGTGCTCGACGCGGCGCGCAAAATGCGTCGCGCCGCCGTCGACGAAGGCGAGCGCGCGCGCCTTCACCGGCAGAATCTCGTGCGCCGCGGTCTTGCCGCCGTATTCCTGGATCGCCGCATATTTCAGCTCGCCCATCGAGCCGACGGTGGCGACGATCGTCCCGCCCTCCGCCGCGACCTCGGCGGCGATCGAGTCGCGCAGCGCGCCGGAGCGCGCGGCGAGGACCTGGCCGGAGAGCTTGTCGAGCCGGATCGTGTCCGCGAGCGCCAGCGCCAGCGTCGCCGCCTTGGCGGAGAGCGCGGTTTGAAGCGCGTCGGGAAAGGCGTCGAGGCGCGTGAGAAGCGCGTCGTCGCCGGAGAGGGCGAAGGAGAACATCGAAACACGCTCGCGAGTTCATGGCGCGCAGGCGGTCGAGGGAGGCGAAAGCGCGCGCCTCTCGCCGTCATCGCGAGCGAAGCGACGCGATCCGACGCTGGCGCGCGCGGCGCCGGCTCATCAATCGCGTCGTCGCTGGCGCTTCTCGCGATGACGGGTTGTCGGCTCGGGTTGGATGAGCGTGGAAGGCCGCCGTCGCCGATCGTCGCCGCGAGCGCCGCGGTCCAGTCCAGTCGGGCGGCGGCGCGGTTGAGACGCCTGAAGGTTTTCGGCTATCGGCGCGGCCGTCGTTCGCATCACGGCCGACAGCGCGATTGCGCTTCTGACTCCTGGCCGACCTCCGCCGCGGTGTTTCAGTCCTGGTAGAGCAGCAGTTTCACGATGCTGCAGCTCTTCTTGTCGACGACGAGGATCGGGAAGCTTCCTTCCCTCGCGTGCTTGTCTTCATCGAAGGCTTCAATCGGCGTGACGTATGTGATCGTCCACACATCGCCCCTGTCGACGACGTCGATGTGTTTGTCGCTTAAGTCGAAGCTCGGAAAACGCTCGTCGTGGAATCGCTCGAGAACAGCGATTGGATTGCAGGTCGTCGCGTCTGACATACGCGTTTCCCCATTTGCGGCGCAACAAACCCAGGCTGAGGCGCCTCCAGCCAAGAAGCACAAAATGGGAAGCGAAGGTCGCCGGCGGGCGGCCGGCTGCCGCATGCTAGTGCCTTCGGCGGAGCAACGGACCATAGAAATAGAGGCCCCGATCGGATTCGACGATACCGGCGAGACCGGCCTTGTATGCGGAAGACATATCGGCTGCGCTCGGACCAGGCAAGTACACCACCGGCTCGCCCTGCTCGAAGACCTGCTGTCCATTGATGATCACAGGAGTCCCCGTTGGATTCGGATGGGTGTGAAACGTCGCGATCGTCGTCGACGGCGCTCCGGCCATCCTTATCGCGCCGGCGAAACCTGGCGCGACCCATTGCACCGAGATGGCGCCTGTTTCCGGGTTCTCCACGACGAAGAAGCCGGTCTCATGAACATGCTGGGGATCGGCCGTCGAATCTCTCCAGGCCGTCTCGATTGCCGCCTTCACGGTCGGGTCGTTGATTAGGCCCAAGAACTCTTGAATGTCGGCTCGGTTCCACTGGCCCGGTCCGAGGACGAGTTGGCCGGTCGCAGTCTCGGCTTGGGCAGCGGTCAAGTCAGGAGGAATGTCCGTTTTAGGACCTCGGGCGCTCAGGGGAGGCGCGCCGGTTTGCGAGGCGCTTTCCGCTTGCGCTGCGGCACCATCTACCGCTTCGGCCGTCCAATCCCCACTCTTCCACCGGCCGCTCGCGCGGCCGGCGCCTGCCGGCACGCGTGGCTGATCGGGGCTGTACTTGTCCAGCACCGGACCGTTCTCGGCGGAATCGACGCCGAACCCTTTGAGGATCGCATTCGGTTCGACGCCGTCATCGATGAGCGCTTCGATGACGAACATCCGCCGTGCGTCCTCTCGCGGGCGAGCGAGCGTTCCCAGCCGGCTCAAGGCGATGTGCATGTGCGCGAGAGCGATGTCGCCGTCGCGTTTCGCCTTCAGCGCACGCTCAAGGTATCGCAGCCCGGAGGCTGCGATCGGCCGCCGGTGCGCCGCCGTAAGCAATGCGATGAGCCGCGCGCGCTCGCGCGGCGACATGTCCGCGTCGATCTTGGCCAGGCGCGTTCCGGCGCCGAAGACGAGCCAACCCTTGGCGAAATCCATCGCGACGCCGATGGAGTGTTTCGCACCGTCTTCGTTCCATCGTCGGCGCGCTCGGTCGATCGTCATCGCCGATAGTCTCCGTCGCTTCGAAAGGAGAGATTGGTTGCGGCGTCACCCCGCCACCCGCCGATACGGCTGAATCAGCGCCAGCACCGGCGCCGAGATGGCGGAGGCGTCGAAGGCGATCGTCTCTTGGCCGCCGAGCGACTTCGAGCGCACGCCGATATGCTCGGCGGCGCGGAAGCGCTCGGCGGCGAGCTCGAGCGCCGCCTGCGCCAGGTCCTGCGGGACGTAGCCGTAGCTCAGCGAAACCGCCGCGCCCGCGTCGGCGGCGGCGAACGCGTAGACGCCGCCGCTGACCGCGTACTGACCCGCCGCTGGCGCGCTTGCGACTGCGGTCAGGGCTGCGCCGCTCGCCGCGTCGACGACGCCGAGGTCGCTCGCCCACGGGCCGTAAGGCGCGAGCGCCGCGAGCTCGATCGGCGCGGCGAGGGGAACCGCCTGGGTCTCGCCGCGCACGGCGTAGCCGGCCTGATAATCGATGACGACGTTGTCGCGCCGATGCGACGGCCAGACGCCGAACAGGTCGAGCGCCTGCGGCGCGCCGGGCGGCGCGAGGTCGCCGGGCCTCAGCGTCCAGCCGAAGGCGGCGGCGAGGCTGGCGGCGTCGATCTCGGGCACGATCAGCCCGTTCCAGGTCACGGAATTGACGCCGAGCACCGGCCAGTGACGCAGGTAGAGCGTGCGGCGCTCGCCGTTGCGCAGCTCGACATAGTTCTGCGGCAGCAGGCCGGGGCGCGACAGCGCGGCGAGGATGGCGCGGCTCGCCGCGCCGATGAGCGCGCCGAGCGTGGCGTCGTTGGCGGAAGGCGCGGCGGGCAGGCCGAGCCACGCCTTCAGCGCGGCGAGGTTGGTGAGGTCGTAGGGGCTCATGAGCGGGGCCGAGGGTCGGAGGACGGGGAGGGCGAGCGCGGGGGAGCAGGAGGCGAGGGGGGCCGCGTCGCGGCGCCCCGCCCTCCGGTCTCGGTCAGCCGTTGCCGATGTTGGTGAGGACGCCGACGCCGAACGGCGCGTAGACCGCCAGCGTCTCTTCGGCGTAGACGCCGAACTCGCGCCGCCGCGTGCGCAGCGGCCAGTCGACGCGGTAGTAGTCGCGCCGCGTCAGCACTTCGGCGACGTTGGGCGTCTGGTTCGACTGGTACCAGACCGGCAGCCGCTCGCACAGCGCCAGAAGGGTGCCCGGCGGCAGGTCGGGGTGGACCTTCACGGGAATGTCGAAGCCGCCGTCGACGCTGAACGGGTTGTAGTACCAGCGCACCACGCCGGAGGCCGAGACGCCGTAGGGGCCGCCGTTGTCGCTGTCGGCGGCGACGTTGTAGCGGATCAGCGGCCCCGAGGCGTTGGTCAGGCACTTGTTCGTGATGTTCTTCTGCTCCTGCGCGTTGACGTAAAGCACGGTGGGCGACAGCCGGTAGGCGTTCCACATCTCGACCAGCATGTTGTCGATCTCGACGACCGAGCCGCGCCCCGAAGCGGTGAGGAACGAACCCGTCCCCGCCGCGCCCGAGGCGAGCGCCTGCACATAGGACGAGTTGGCGGGATTGAAGCCGACGGTGAGCAGGCCGTCGAAGGCGAGCGTTGGGTTGCGCGAGTTGTCGCCCGTGATCGCGCTCGCCGCTTGCTGGCCGGAGACGAGCGGCGCGGAGAAGGTCGCGCTGTTGATGGAGGTGATCGCCTGCAGCGTCTCCGCGCCGGCGGCGCCGACGTACCAGGCGTAGGCGACCGCGCCGTTGACGATCGGGACGACGGCGGAGAGCGTCTCGCCGAGCGTCACCGCCTGCGTCGCGTTGGCGCTCTTGTTCGACGAACCGCCGGCGAGCGTGTAGCTGTTGCCGTCGTTGCCGGCGATGGTCTTGGTGGTGGCGACGCCGCCGGCGAGGCTCGAATTGGCGAAGCCTTCGAAGGTCAGGGCGACGACGATCGTCGAATACGTCGCGGCGGGCAGGGTGGCGCCCGTCCCCGAGGCGGAAAGCGTCGGCTGCGCCGGCGTTCCCAGCGCGAGCGAGGCGTTGCCGCCGAGCAGCGCCGTCTCCTCCTTGCGCATGGTCTTTTGCAGCAGGCGCAACGTGGCGGTCGAGTCAATGTCCTCGAAGCCCTGCGCCGCCGCTTCGGCTTCGAAGGTCACCGAGTCCTCTTCGCCGAGCGTCAGGTAGGGGGCGACCCGCAGCGCCGCCGCGTACGACATGCTGGCGGTGCGCTGGCCTTCCGGCACCCAGCCCATCGCCTCGTAGCCGGAGCCGGCGATCGCGCTGATGGCGCGCCAGCGCGCCGCGTCGCCGGGATTGAGCCGGCCGACGCGCGGCAGCGCGTTGCGCAGCGGCGTGATGACCGGATAGAGATTCTTGGCCGGCGCCTGCAAGTCGTAGGCGGTGAGGCCGGTGGCGAGGGTGACGGCCTTGGTGAGCGATTCCTTGACCAGGCCGAGGGTTTCTTGCGTGGCTTGTGCGATGTCCATGGGAGGGTCCTTGCTGGGTTGCTGGGGAGGAAGCAGCGTCGAAAAGGTGTGCGCCGACGGCCGCGGCGCGCTTGGGCGTCGCGGTTAAGAGAGCCAGGAGGTGTGAGGTGAAGACGTCGCGCTTCTACGTCCCGTGCCACGGGTCTCTGGAAGTTGCGTCAATCAAACCGGGGCCAAGTTCTTAGGCGTCACGCATTCTGGTGACGGGTTGACGCGGGAATATCTGACGCGATCGATGATCGCGATCCGCGCGGTGGTCAGTAGCCTTCCTGGCTCGCCTCAGCGTAACACGAGGAGACCGCGCACACTTCGCTGAAGGTTGCGGTGAGTTCGGATTCTATTTGCGTCCTCACAACGCGTTTCGCTTTGTCACTGAGAGCTGCCTGCTCGGCGCAATACTTTAGAGCAGCGTGTCCGTTGTGTTCACCATCTTCGACCTTATCCAGAACGCAAATCGATCTCAGGAGCGCTGGCGAGGTGCTGGAAGTGACTTCGGCTATGAGGCTTCGAAGCGCGTCGGCCCGAGAAACCGCAATTCCCTGGAAGTGCTGCGACTGCCGTCCGGGCGCAATTACATAGTCGCGGAATGTCGCCCAGCTCGTGTGAGCATGTCGCGCTAGCGACAAGTCGCCTCTCTTCAAGCGGTTAGTCGGAAAGTCTTTCTCGATCAGTCTTGTTCCGAGGCGCGCGTCGGCGCGGAAGACCGCAAAAATAAGGCATTCGGAGGGGAGCACCGGGCCAGGTCCGGCGCCGACGCCGAGATAGTGATGACACTCCATCTCGGTCGGACACGGTTGGCCAACTAAGTCAGCGCAAGGCAAAGATCGCCTCTGACAAATTTGGCGGAATGCCGCCAGAAACGGCGTATTCCCTTGCCCCATTGATATATCGCTTGCGATCACCGTCGCGCACGGACGCCGTGAATGTCCCGTCACCCGTAAACACCAGGAGTATCCCGGAGGGCCAAGCCTCCCATTTCACGGCAGCTACGCCCTCATCGTTCACCCAAATCAGCGGCGTCGAAGGGAAGTGCAGCGAAGCCACCGTCAGCCGCGCATCAGCAATTGCGCGTTCAGCAGCCACGAGATCTTCCTCGGAAAGAGTATCTCTGACCTCTCCCAGCGCATCGTCGAACTTGTCGGGAATTGCGCGTCCCGTCTGAATCGGTGGGAGGTCGTGAGCAACGCTGACGGACGCCTCCGATTCACTGGGAACAAAGATTATCTCACCCGATCCATCGTTGAGAAGTTCAAGCCTCATGCCCGTCGGAAGCGGCCCACCGATCACAAAGCTTGGGCCGGCCGCATACTCGTTGACGTTATGCTCAGCGATGAGAATGGATTTCGTGGTTTCGGGAGTCGACTCCTCAATCGTCACACACAGCCCCGCCGTCAGTGTGCCAACGGAAATTGTAACGCCGCCACTTCCCTGTGCGCCAAGGAGAACTGCTGTCGAAGCATGAGCTTCTGAATTCCATACGGCTCTGCCCGCACTTCCGGAGAGGATGCAGTTACCGCTCCCGTTGCTCCACACGCCCAGGACCGCGAACGACGATCCTAGCGTCGGGGCGTTCGCACAGAAATTCGTGGTTGCGTAGGTTTGGAGCCCCAAATGCTCTAGCGTCGCCGCTTGAGTCGAGACGTTGTCGGCCGCTAGTGCACGCGTTGACGCACCGAGGTCGACGGCTGCGACACTTGAGCCGACAACGTCAGCGCGCGGCAGGGCAGTGGACCCCACGCCGTGTACGCCCCCTTTCCGCCTCAGGAGACGCCACCTCAGGGCAGGATCCCGCAGCTGCGGCGGGGCGGTACCGTTTGCGCCGGTGTTTTCCAGCAACATCAGGGACAAGGAATTTCTCCTGCTCGCGCGTTCTCGGCGGCTAGCTCGAGCAACTCCTCATATATAGGCGCCAACTTAGCTCGAGAGAGGGGTGCAGCGGTCTGCAGCGGCGCCGGCGTGCTGAGATCGAGTTCCAGCTGAGGTCCCTGGACGATAATTGTATCAACGGCCAGGTTTGGGGAACTCGGAGACGCCTGAGCCTCTAATCGTCCTCTGATCTCCACGTTTGCCCACTTGGTGATCCGGTTCAATGAGGTCTCGGAAAGGACTCGAGACGGCGTTGGCCAGTTAACCACGAACGTCAGGTCCCTCATGGATTGGGGGACCACGTTAACGGACCTCAGAAGAGATCCGAGTCGAGCGTAGGACTCGGCCCTGTCTTTGCAAGGGCTCAGGAGTGTAGCGCCGAAGGCCACGCGGAGCACATCAAAGCTCACGTTTGCTAGCCAGTGAGAAGTCGCCTCTCGAAATGCTGCCAACGCCTGAAAAAACTCCCCCACAAAAATGGGGGCGTCAGCGCCCGTGGGGAATTCCGAGGGAGAACCAGACACTTGGGGCTTCTGCATAAGGATAATGTCTATTCGGCCCGGCAAGGACGCCACGATCAGTTGGGCCCCGAGCGCCGACCCAGACAATTGCTTCATTCCGAATTGTTGGATTTGGGTTTCGGGACTGTCCGAACCGGTCACCAGCCTCCAGTCCTCGACGCCAACGTCTCTCGTCTGAGGAAGGAAGACTGATAACCTCAGATTCAGAACGCGCCACTCGACGTCAGATCTGTCGTCCATCGAAGCGCCTCGGGCGGATCAAAACACCAGGCTAGCCGGAAATCGTTAGCACAATGGGCACCGAATGCAAAAATCCGTGCGCCTAGAGGGAATTCAGGGGTTCTTGATGCCGCTGCAAGCAGTTGGACTCAGGGGCATTCCCACTCTCGTCGGAGAACGAGAGCCGCGTCGGCGGGAAACGAGAGTCGCGCGTTTCCCGTCCATTGCGGCGACGCGTCAGAACCGCTGCGACAGCGGGTGTGCGAGGCTCAATTTCGTGAGCGCCAGCGCCGCGTCGCCCTCGCGCGCCGTGGCGAGCGCGCGGCGCGCGTGCGCGCGCTGCAGTTCGTCGAGCGGCCGCCCGATGGCGACGGTGATGAGCGCGACGGCGCGGTCCGCTTCCGTCGCGCGATCGGGCGCGGAGGCGTCGGCGATCTTCGTCCCGGCGCCGAGCATCAGCGCGCCGTCGGCGAATTCGGGCAGCGCCGTGACGCGCACGTCCACCCCGCGCGCGGACCAGTCCGCGCGCAGCGTTTCGACCAGCATGGCTTGCGCTCCGCCTTCAGAACCGCAGCGGCTGGGGGCTAGCGAGGCTGAGCTTGGTCAGCGCCGCGACGCGCGCGTTCGGCGCGCGCTCGGCGATGCGCTTGATCGCCTCATCGACGCCGAACGCCGGCTCGTCGACCCGCGCCGCGCCGGCCCGCTTCGGCGTCGCGCGCAGCGCGCGGCGCACGCGTGCGCGCTGCGCTCGGTCATCCGGGCGCCGCCTTGCCGGTCGCACATTCTACGCAGGCGTCGTCGCCTGTGTCGAAAGCTACGATGGTCACGGCTGCGGATTCTTGGGGGCCGCAATACGCTCCGCCGCGACCGCCGCCGCCGCGTCGTCGAGAATGCGCTCGATGTAAGTCTCGGGCGTCAGGCGGGGCCTGTCGACCCAGGTTTTGATGAGGCCGACGTGCTTGAGCAGCGTCGCGCGCGTCTTCGCGCGATCGGCGCCAACGGCCGCCGCAAGATACGCAACGATCGCGAAGCGACCGCCGCCAGTGCGGACCCAGGTCATCGGCTGATCGTCCCGTTCGAGGATTTCCAAGAACGCCGGGATCGAAACGATGTTTCTTACGAACGGAACGAGCTTCGACCGCGCGAGCTCCGTTACGGTATGCGCCAGCTCGTCCGAGGAATAGTCGGTCATGTCGATCGATCCGCGGCTCTCCCAGTCGAACAGGTCGCCAATCGAGAAATGCATATCGCAGAACCAGGGCGGACACTTGTAACCGCTGTCGCGAAGGGCGCGCAGAATGCCGCGGTTGGCGTAGCGCTGTAGACATTCCGCCGCGAAGGCCTCGGCGGCGCGATTGCGCAGGCCCGCGTCTCCGCGAAGGAAGTCCTTCGGGAGACCGTAGGTCTCAAAGGTCAGCACGTGCTCGATTTCCGGTGTGCTCCACTCGCCGCGATAGGTCAGTTTGGCGACTTTCCGATAGCCGGAGTCCGCGAGCCCGGGCGCCAAGACATCGTCGAGCTTGGCGCGCTTCAGTTTCGCGCCGATCGAGGCCGCGGTCGAAGCGTCCTCAGGGGGCGAATGGGCGCCGCCGCCGGGCGCCTCGGGCAGGCGGCTGCGAATTTGCTTGATCGTCTTGAGCATGCGCTTGGCCGCCGCCCTCTCTTCGGGCGAAACCTCGCCGGGAACCGCCCGGATCACGCCGGCGATCGATTGCGGCAGACCGAGCGCGGGGGAACCCGAACGGGACGCCGGCCCGGAATGCTTGTCGCTCTCGTCGGGGGGTGGCGGTTTGGCGCCGGAATTCGTCGTCGTCATCCGAGGGGTCCCTAATCGAAACTGCCGCCGGGATACTGATACGAGCGAACGCGGATTCCCGCCGCGAGCAACTGGAGGGACAGATCCGCTTTGGCGAGGTTAATCATCGCGCAGTAGACGCAAAAGGTCTCGTACGCAACTTCCGTTATATGCGCTGTCAAGGCAGGCGCGAAGCCGCCTTCCGGCGATTCGTATATGGCGACGTCCTTCTCCACCTGCGATTCATTGAAGCGGATCGTGTCGTACATCGTCGTCTTGACCGCGACGCCGATGTAGACTCCAGCAATCGGGTCGAAGACGACGAAGTCGTAGACGCGCGGCGTATCGAAACCGGGAACGTTGACGTATGTCGGGCCATCGGACGCGATCACGAACCCGTGGGCCTGGTACAGGGCGATCGCCTGGCGGACGCCGGCTTGATGTTGCGCGTTCGGCGCAGCGCCATTGAACGGCGCCTTCCCGCTTTCCGCCGCCGCCGCCGAATGGACAGGGTTGAGGTGTTCGATCCAATCGTCTGAGGCGTCGGCGATTTGAACGCCTTGGGCTTCGCTACTCGCTCCTGCGTTCCGTGCGCCAGTGGGCGTGGCCGTGTCGTCCGCCTCGACCGTGTCGTCCGTCCAATCCCCGTTCGTCCACCGCCCGCTTGGCCGCCCGTTCCCCGCCGGCACGCGCGGCTGGTCGGGGTTGTAGGCGCGGTCCAGAGCGTCGGGCGGCGCGTCGCTGAGCGCGGCGAGGATGGTCGACGGCGGGACGTCGGCCTTCATCAGCCCATCGGCGATGAACGGCCGCCGCGAGTCCTCGCGCGGATCGTCGAGACGGCCAACGCCGGCGAGCGCCAGGTGAGTCAACGCCAGCGGCGCATCGCCCTCGCGGGCCTTGGCGAGCGAGCGGCGCACGTGGGTCGCGGCCGAAGCGTCGAGCGGGCGGCCGATGGCGACAGAGACCAGCGCGACGGCGCGCTCGCTCTCCGCCGCCTCGACGCGGCGTTCGTCGCGCGCTTCGGCGAGCTTCGTCCCGGCGCCGAGGATCAGCGCGCCGTTCGCAAACTCGGGCAGCGCTGAGACACGCACGCTCGTTCCGCGCGCGGCCCAATCCGCGCGCAGCGTCTCGACCAGCATGGCGGCGCTCCGAGGCTGAAGGATTTGCGAAGAGCGAGAGGGCGCTGGCCCTCACCCCAGCCCCCTCCCGCGTAGGGCGTCCGAAGGACGCCCGTCTTTGACGGGCTTTGCGGGAGAAGGCGACCGGGGGGAAGACCGGCCGGATGAAAGCCCGTCAGAACCGCAGCGGCTGCGGGTTGGCGAGGCTGAGCTTGGTCAGCGCCAACGCGCGCGCTTCCGGCGCGAGCTCGGCGAGGCGTCGGATCGCCTCGTTGACGCCGAACGCCGGCTCGTCGCCGAAGGCGGCGTCGGCGCGCTTCGGCGTCGCACGCAGCGCGGCGTGCGCGGACGGAGGCCGGTCCTCGCCGACGGCGCTATGGCGCTTACCCGCCGCTGATCATCGCTTCGGCGTCGTCGAGAATGTGGTCGATGAACGATTCTGGCGTAAATCGCGCTGTGTCGAGCGAGTTGGCCATGTATTCGGCTCGCTTCATCAGAACATCGCGCGTCTCCTGGCGCGCGACGCCGAGCTTGGCGGCGAGATAGGCGACGATGGCGGCGCGAATATACCCCGCGACGCGGAACCAGCGCATCGGCCCCTCGTCGCGTTCGGCGAACTCCAGCGATTTCGCGATCGTCGTAATCCCGCCGACGTAAGGAACGAGCTTGTCGCGAACCGGCCCCGCGATCGCCGCCTCCAGCGCGTCGGGCGCGTAATCAAGCGTATTGAGGCTGCCGCGCACGCTCCAGCCGAACAGGTCGCCGATCGAGAACTGGAGCCAACAATGCCAAGGCGGAGGAACAGAGCCGGATTCGCGCAGGCAGCGCAGCACAACCGGATGAGCGTAGCGGCTCTGGCATTGCAGAGCGAAGCGATCGGCCTCGGCGTTGCGCAAGCCGGCGTCGCCGCAAAGGAAGATCTTCGGCGTTCCGTAGGTGTCGAAAGCGAGAATGTGCTCGACGTCCTCAGCGCTCCATTCCGCTCGATATGTGAGTTTGGCGATGCGGCGATAGCCGGCTTGGGCGACCGCCTTGCTGAGCAGGTCGTCGAGGCGCGGGCGCTGCGGCGGCGGTCCGACTTCGATGTTTGAGTCTTCCGGCGGCGGCGGATTCGTCTCTTCACTCATCCCTTGGGGGGCGTCGTTCTTTCGCCTGGGCCTATGGCGATCAGCAATCGCGTCGCCCAGGCGCGTTGCGTCGCCGACAAGGTGCGCGAGACGACGCGCAGCGGACCGTTGATGGCGTTCGGCGGCGTTCGTGACGGGTCGCGCGTCGTCTTCGCGTCCTGGCCTTCGGGCGGGCGACGGGGCGCTTGCGCGTCTCCCGACGGCGGAATTGGCGCTTTCATCGTGGTCGTCCTCAAAGGAAATCCGCCCCACCGGGGTAGGGATGTCGGTGGACTTCGACGCCAGTCTCCCACAGCCTAAGGAACAGAGATAACGATCGCAAGTCGATGAATGAGCGTCGCCTGCAATAGGCCTCGTACGCCACCTCGGTGACGCGCTCGCCCGACGTCTGGATTATGCCGCCAGTTTTGTAAAGCGCGACGTCCTTGTCGACCTGGCTGCGATCAAAGAAGATGGTGTCGTACATCGTGGTCTTGACCTCCACGCCCGCGTAAACCTTGGCGATCGGGTCAAACACGATGAAGTCATAGACGCGTGGAGTCGGGAACCCCGGAACCATGACGGCCGTCGCGCGGGCGGACACGATCACGAAGCCATGAGCTTGGTAGTCTTGCAGCACCCTCGCCGCGCCGTCTTGGTGTTGGACGTTGGGCCCTTGGCCGTTGAAGGAAGGGCCGCCTCGCCCGGCCGCCTCGGCCGGCGAGACGAGAATGGACTCACATATTAAAGCCAATCGTCGGACGCGTCGGCGATCTGAACGCCTTGATCCTGACCGCCTTCCGATTGTCGCGCAGGCGGCGGCGCGCCTTCGCCGTTCAGACTGGTTTCGTCGCTCCAATCTCCGCTCGTCCATTGTCCGCTTGGCCGCCCGTTCCCCGCCGGCACGCGCGGCTGGTCGGGGTTGTAGGCGCGGTCGAGGGCGTCGGGCGGCGGCGCGTCGCCGAGCGCGGCGAGGATGGTCGCCGGGGGGACGCCGGCCTTCATCAGCCCATCGGCGATGAACAGCCGCCGCGCGTCCTCGCGCGGATCGTTGAGATGGCCGACGCCGGCGAGCGCGAGATGGGTCAGCGCCAGCGCGCGCTTCCGGCGCGAGCGCGGCGAGGCGCTGGATCGCCGCCTCGACGCCGAACGGCGGCTTGTCGGCGAGCGTCGCGTTGGCGCGCTTCGGCGTCGCGCGCGGCGCGGCTGCCGCCGGAGGGCGCTGGATATCGCCTCGCCCAACGTCGCGTCGGCTTCGGCCAGCGCGCAATCGGTGAATTCGTCGGCCGACGGCGCCGACGTGTTCGGCGGCGACTTGAACATTCCGAGTTGGGAAACAGGCGCGGCTCGACCCAGTCGAGCGACGCGCGCTTCACTCCCGCGGCTTCGTCGCTTTCTTGTTCGCGCGGGCTTCCGCCTCGGTTTCCATCCGATTGAATTCCGCCAGAGGCGGTAATCCCACGAGCTTCAGCATGGCTTCGAGGCGTTCGATATACTGTTCCTCCGACAACGGCGTCTTGACGTCCGATACGAAGACGTCCGAACTGACGATGTTTGGCGTCTCAGGGCCGACCACACCCTGCGGACCAGGATCGTCGGGCTGCGAAGGGCGGCGTGTCTTGGCCTCAGGCGATGTCATTGGATGGCTCCGCAAGCTTCAGACTTTGCCTATGGCAGGAGGTCATGCGAGAACGGGACCCTGGCCAGCCTCAGCAAATTGTAAAGGACTGCGCCCCGGACATCAACTTTGTCGCAGGCGCGACAATACGTGGCGTATGCGACGCCCTGAATTGGAGCGCCGCTCACTTGGGCGACACCGCCTCCCCTCATCATCAAGGCGACATTCTTGATGACCTGCGCTGGATTTAGAAAGATCGTTTCGCCGAGCGTCGTCTTCACTTCGACGCCGATCAAGACTCCATCGTGGGATTGCACGACGAAATCATAGACACGCGGCGACGAGAAGCCAGGAACGCTCACTGCGGTCGCGTTGCGAGAGAAGATCACATAGCCTAAGGCCTCGTAGTGGGCTATTGCGGCGGCGACTCCAAGTTGATGTCGCGCGTATGGACCCGCCCCGTTGAATGGAGAGCCGCCGGCTTGCGCAGCTTCCGCCGAGGCGATGGGACTGAGGTATTGCACCCAGTTTGTTGAGGCATCAGCAATTTGTATCGGTTTGGCGGGTTCGCTGTCGGCGGAGCTCGTGGGACGCTCCAGCTCTATCGGCCGCTTGCCGCCGTTTGCTTCGTCCGTCCAATCCCCACTCGTCCACCGCCCGCTCGGCCGCCCGTTGCCCGCCGGCACGCGCGGTTGGTCGGGGTTGTAGGCGCGGTCGAGGGCGTCGGGCGGCGGCGTCTCGCCCAGCGCGGCGAGGATGGTCGCCGGGGGGACGCTGGCGTTCATCAGCCCGTCGGCGATGAACAGCCGCCGCGCGTCCTCGCGCGGATCGTCGAGATGGCCAACGCCGGCGAGCGCGAGATGGGTCAGCGCCAGCGCGCGATCGCCCTCGCGGGCCTTGGCGAGCGCGCGGCGCACGTGAGTCGCGGCCGAAGCATCGAGCAGGCGGCCGATGGCGACAGAGACCAGCGCGACGGCGCGCTCGCTCTCCGCCGCGTCGTCGCGGCGTTCGGCGCGCGCTTCGGCGAGCTTCGTCCCGGCGCCGAGCGTCAACGCGCCGTTCGCGAACTCCGGTAGCGCTGAGACGCGCACGTTCGCTCCGCGTGCGGCCCAATCCGCGCGTAGCGTGTCCAAGAGCATGGTGGCGCTCCGGCTTCAGTTGTTGGCGAGGAAAGTCGGCGCGAAGCGCCGGATGAGGGCCTTATCGGAACCGCAGCGGCTGCGTATGCGCCAAGCTCAGTTTCGTCAGCGCCGGCGCCGAGGCCGCCTCGGCGGGCGCGGCCGAGCTTTACGCCGTCAATTCGGATGGTTCGGTTTGGCCGGCGTGGCGTTGGGATCGAAGCGAATCCAACGCAGTTCGATTCCCATGCCGGCGAGGTAATGGGTGAGATTGTTGACTAGGTTTCGGCCGTCCTGGCTCAGCTCGAACAGGGAGTAGATGGCGATTGCGAAGGGACGTCCGCGCGTGAAAGGAATCTTCTCGGCGACCTCCCCCGATTCGATCGCGTCAAGCTGACGGTAGACCTTGGCCTGCAACAGTTCGAGATGGGGCCCTTCGTCGACGTCCCAGGGCAAATGATCGGTGATCACCAGCACGGCGTGGCCGGTGCTGGGATCAAGGTAGGTTCGGTCGATCTTATCCAGCTCTTCGATGGTCATGGCGGCGTCCAAAAGTTCAAATCATTCAGGTTCGAAGGTCGGATCACTTCGACCCTGGTCGGAGGAATGATCGTTCCACCCGGGAACCCTGGTTTTCCTGCGCCGACGATCGTCGCCCCGGTCGACTCGATTTCAGGAAACGCGACTTGTTGGTTGGGCGTCAAGGGCGCCGTCTCCGACGACTTGCATTCGATGCAACGGATCGCGTTGGTCGTCGGATCGCGGAACAAATGGTCCAGACGCGTCTTTGCGCCGCCTATTGTCTGCACGGTTGTTTCGTCCGCCGTTTTGGCGCCGAGGGTTCCAAGCTGGTCTCCAACCTAATTTTTGAACGCCTCGCCTGCGAGTTTGTTCGCCGCCAATTGAATTGCGCGGCGGTCGCCGAGCGTCAACCTTTCTAAGGCGGCCCGTGTTGTGGCCGAGACGACTTCCGCACCGGTTGAAGCGGCGCGGACGGCGGGCGCGAAAATGAGGGCGGCCTCGAGCGTCGCTGCGCCTTGGTAGAGGGCGAAGTTGACGTAATCGCCGCTGTGCCAGGCTTGGACGGCAAGAGCGCTGTAACGAGTTCCCGGAAGGGCGTTCCAGAGGCCCGTCAAAAACGACTGCAGGGCTGAAGGCTTCTCAGGCGCGGAGGGCGCCGCCGAGGTCGCCGATGCGTCGGACCTGACTTCGCGGCCTTGCGTCGAGGAGGAATCCGCGACTTGCTCGCCCGACGCTCGGGCCGAGCGATTATCGCTAGCTTCAGCCGCGGAATCCCCGGCCGTCCACCGCCCGCTCGGCCGCCCGTTCCCGGCTGGCACGCGCGGCTGGTCGGGGTTGTAGGCGCGGTCGAGGGCGTCGGGCGGCGCGTCGCCGAGCGCGGCGAGGATGGTCGCCGGCGGGACGCCGGCCTTCATCAGCTCGTCGGCGATGAACAGCCGCCGCGCGTCCTCGCGCGGATCGTCGAGATGGCCAACGCCGGCGAGCGCGAGATGGGTCAGCGCGAGCGGGGCGTCGCCCTCGCGGGCCTTGGCGAGCGCGCGGCGCACGTGGGTCGCGGCCGAAGCGTCGAGCGGGCGGCCGATGGCGACAGAGACCAGCGCGACGGCGCGCTCGCTCTCCGCCGCCTCGTCGCGGCGTTCGCCGCGCGCTTCGGCGAGCTTCGTCGCGGCGCCGAGGATCAGCGCGCCGTCGGCGAACTCGGGCAGCGCTGACACAAGCGCGTTCGCTCCGCGCGCGGCCCAATCCGCGCGCAGCGTCTCGACCAGCATGACGACGCTCCGGCTTCAGTCGTTGGCGAGGAAAGTCGGCGCGAAGCGCCGGATGAGGGCCTTGTCAGAACCGCGGCGGCTGGGGGCTAGCGAGGCTGAGCTTGGTCAGGGCCAGCGCGCACTTCCGGCGCAAGCTCGGCGAGGCGTCGGATCGCTTCATCAGCGCCGAACGCCGGCTCGTCGGCGAAGGCGGCGTCGGCGCGCTTCGGCGTCGCGTGCGACCCCGCTGTCGCCGGAAGCCGTTGGCTATTGCCTCTCCAGAGATGCGTCGGCCTCAGTGAGCGTGCGAGCGACGAATTCCTCCACCCGCGGCGTCGACGTGTTCGGCGGCGACCTGAGTTTTACAACGTGAGGAACGAGCACGAATTTCAAAAAGGTGCGAACCTCACCGACGCGGTTTGGCCGCATCCTTGTTTGCGGCGGCGTTCGCTTCGGCTTCCATTCGATTGACTTCTTCCAAGGGCGGTAATCCGATAAACTTCAGGATGGCTTCGATACGTTCAATTCGCTGCTCCGGCGTGAGAGGACCCTCGACACGCGAAACGAACACATCCGAGCTCACGATGCGCTGGACCTCGGGCCCGACCACGGGCGCCGATTTGGCGTCCATCATCGGCACCGGGGGACTATTGTTGGCGTCAGGCGGATTCATCCGATCACTCCGCAACTTCAACAGCGCTCACGGCAGTTGATCATAGGAGAACGCGATGTTGGCGAACTTGAGTAAACCATAAAGGACGGCGCCGCGTATATCAATTTTGTCGCAGTAGCGACAATATGTGGTATAAGCGACGCCCCGGATCGAAGCGCCGCTCACGCGGGCGACCCCGCCGCCATCCAACATCAAAGTGACATCCTTTGCAACCTGTATCGGCTTGAGAAAGATCGTGTCACCCATCGTCGTCTTCACTTCAACGCCGATTAAGAGGCCATCGGGAGATTGCACGACGAAATCATAAACGCGGGGCGACGCGAAGCCAGGAACGTCCACTGCGGTCGCGGTACGGGAAAAGATCACATAGCCTAAAGCCTCATAGTGGGCTATTGCGGCGGCGACTCCGAGTTGATGTTGTGTGTATGGCCCGACGCCGTTGAATGGAGAGGCGCCGGCTTGCGCGGCTTCCGCCGAGGCGATTGGGTTGAGGTGCTGGGTCCAGTCGTTAGAAGCGTCCGATATTTGGACGCTCTGCGACCGGCCGCTGACCACGTCATTTGACGCGCTTGTGGGCGCGGAAGCGTCATCCGAGCCGCCGTCGTCCTCCCAATCCCCGCTCGTCCACTGTCCGCTCGGCCGCCCGTTCCCCGCCGGCACGCGCGGCTGGTCGGGGTTGTAGGCGCGGTCGAGGGCGTCGGGCGGCGGCGCGTCGCCGAGCGCGGCGAGGATGGTCGCCGGCGGGACGCCGGCCTTCATCAGCCCGTCGGCGATGAACAGCCGCCGCGCGTCCTCGCGCGGGTCGCCGAGACGGCCGACGCCGGCGAGCGCGAGATGGGTCAGCGCCAGCGGCGCGTCGCCCTCGCGGGCCTTGGCGAGCGCGCGGCGCACGTGGGTCGCGGTCGAAGCGTCGAGCGGGCGGCCGATGGCGACAGAGACCAGCGCGACAGCGCACTCGCTCTCCGCCGCGTCGTCGCGGCGTTCGCCGCGCGCTTCGGCGAGCTTCGTCCCGGCGCCGAGGATCAGCGCGCCGTTCGCGAACCCCGGCAGCGCTGAGACGCGCGCATTCGTTCCGCGCGCGGCCCAATCCGCGCGCAGCGTTTCGACCAGCATGGCTTGCGCTCCGCTTCTAGAAGCGCAGCGGCTGCGGGTGGGCGAGGCTGAGCTTGGTCAGGGCCAGCGCGCGGGCTTCCGGCGCGAGCTCGGCGAGGCGCTTGATCGCCTCGTCGACGCCGAACGCCGGCTCGTCGGCGAAGGCGGCGTCGGCGCGCTTCGGCGTCGCGCGCAGCGCGGCGCGCGCGGGCTGCGGCTGCGCCTCCAGCGCGGCGACGCGCGCCAGGAGCGCCGCCACTTCCGGCGCCAGCGCGCCGACCGACTGGCGCAGCGCCGCGTTCTCGGCGACGGCGCGCTCGAGCTTGTCGGCGGCGAGCGCCAGCGCCGAGGCCGCCTTGGCGAGCGCGGCGGAGGGGGACGGGCCTGCCGCGGCGGGCGGGCTCTCGGCGCTGGCGGGCGCGGTCGGGGCGGCCGCGCCTTCCGGTCGAGCGACCGGAACTTCTTCGCCCGCCTGCGCGGCGGGCGCGTCGAGGCGCGGCGCGAAGGCGCGCTGGTCGACCGCGCCGTCCTTGACGACCTCGAAGGTCGCGCCGGGCAGGCAGGGCAGGTCGACGAGCGAGATTTCGTTGGGCTCGGCGGTGTAGCGGGTGAGGCCGGTGTCGGGGTCGGGCCAGCGCTTCACGTAGCGGCCGCCCTGGGAAAAGCCGGTGTAGACGCCCTCCTGGACTTTCCGCCATTCCTCGTCGTCGACGATCTTCGCCGTCACCAGGATGCGCTTGCCTTCGTCGTCGAAGGCGATGTCGGTGAGCTTGCCGGCGGCGACGCGGCCGTGCATGGCGCGCACCGCGCCGAGCGACTTGCCTTCCGACGCCTTCAGCGCCTCGGCCGACCACGCCTCGAAGTAGGGCTTGGTGGAGGCGTAGTCGCAGATCTCGCCGACGCGGTCGGGGACTTCCGCGGTGGCGACCCCCTGGACGATGCGGCGGTCGAGATCGACCTTGGAAAGAGCGAGGAAGAGATCGAGCGTCGGCATGGGTCGCGAGCTCCGTGCAAAGGGACGCGCGCGGGCGCCGCGTGGGGCGCGGCGGCGCGGGCGTTGGGGAGAGGGGGGAAGGGAAGGGAGCGGGGCCGCCGGCTTCTCGGCGCCAAAACCCCAGCGTCGAGGATTATGCCGCGAACCGCGTAAGCGCGCAAGCAAAAGTTCGCGGTTTGTTCTCGTTCGACCGCGCCGCCGACCGAAATGCGCCAATGACGTCAGAGAGATATGCGACCCGCCAGCGCGCGCGAAACGGCCGCTTGCGTCGCGCGCGCGTTCGGCCGCGTCGCGCGCGCCGCCGGTCGCAGGCTTGTGCGCCTGGGCGGTTGTTCAGCGGACAGCGGACTGGGGATTTTGCCGCGGACGGCCTCGACGGGGCGCCGTCGCCGCTCTAGTTTTCGACGTATGGACCTGTTCGCTTCGGCTGGGATGGACTTGCCGCGCTCGGGAGGGCCGGGGCGGCGGCCGTCCGCGCCGCGGTCGCTGCACGCGCCGCTGTTCGCCCACAAAGTCGTCGAGGAGGCGATTGGACGCTGTCCGCCATTTGACGAGGCGATCGTCAGTGCGGCTTCCGAATATTCTCGCAAAGTGCGTGGGCTGAAGGCGGCGAAGGAGAAGACGTTCAGCCCCGTCTTCATCGATGACGTCCTCATCAGGATTCTCGGCTATTCGCGGATTGATCCCGACAAGCCCTATACGCTCGCCGACCAACAGACCTTGGGCGCCGGGGCCGTCGATACGGCGCTCGGACATTTCCGAGTTGGGGAGGAGACAAAGGTCGTCGCGCCCTTCGAACTGAAAGGCCCTGACACCAAGGACCTCGACCGCATCATGCCGGGGCGCGGCAAGACGCCGGTGCAGCAGGCGTGGGAATACGCCAACGACGCGCCCGGCGCGAAATGGGTGCTGGTGTCGAACTGCGTCGAGGCGCGGCTCTACGGCTACGGCCGCGGGCGCGAAGCCTACGAAGTCTTCGACCTCGCCCACCTCGACGAAGCCGACGAGCTGCGCCGATTGTGGGTCGCTCTCGCCGCCGAAAATCTTCTCGGCGAGGCGACCGAGCGGCTCCTGCGCGAGACGGACGCCGCGCACAAAGACATCACCGACCGGCTCTACAAGGACTACAGCGATCTGCGCGAAAGGCTGATCGCCTATCTGACCGATTCGGCCGACGGGCCGAAGCTCGCGCTCGGCGCGGCGATCGAGCCGGCGCAGAAGATCCTCGACCGCATCCTCTTCATCGCCTTCGCCCAGCGGCGCGATCTGATGCGCGACGGCCTGCTGCAAAGCGCGCTCAAGGAGCATAACGACTGGAGCCCCGTGCCGGTTTGGCGCAATTTTCTCGGGCTGTTCCATTATGTCGACAAGGGCAATTTCGACATGGACATCCCGCCCTACAACGGCGGCCTGTTCGCCCATGATCCGCTTGTCGACTCGCTCATCTTGCCCGAGGCGCTCGCCAAGGACATCGCCGCCCTCGGCGACTGGGATTATCGGCGCGAGGTTCCGGTGACGGTGCTTGGCCATATCTTCGAGCAGTCGATCACCGACATCGAAAAGAAACGCGCCGAGGCGCGTGGCGAAGCGGCGCCGAAGGTCGGCAAGCGCAAGCGCGAGGGGGTCGTCTACACGCCCGACATGGTGACGCGGTTTCTCGTCGAACGGACGATCGGCCGCACGCTCGACGAGAAGCGCGCCGAGCTGCGCTCGCAGCATGGCGCGAGCGAGGGCGCCGTCCCGCCGGACAAGGAGGTCGCCTACTGGCGCGCCTGGCTCGAAGCGTTGCGAGGCCTGACGATCGTCGATCCCGCCTGCGGTTCCGGCGCCTTCCTCGTCGCGGCGTTCGACCGTCTCGCGCAGGAATACCGGCCGGTGCTGGCGCGGCTCGACGAGCTCGGCGCGCCGACCGGCGTCGACGCCTTCGACGAGATCGTGACCAGGAACCTGCATGGCGTCGATCTGAACCCCGAGTCGGTCGAGATCACCCGTCTTTCGCTTTGGCTGAAGACGGCCCGCCGGGACCACCGCCTCCGGAATTTGAGCGAGACCATTCGTGTAGGCGACAGTCTCATTGAGGACGCCGAGTTCACCAGCCGTCCGTTCGATTGGCAGGCCGCGTTCCCGCAGGTTTTCGCAAACGGCCGCTTCGACGTCGTCATCGGCAATCCGCCCTATGTGCGCATGGAGTTGGTCAAGCCGTTCAAGCCCTACCTTGAAAAGCGCTACGCGGTCGCCGCCGACCGCGCGGACCTTTACGCCTATTTCTACGAGCGCGGCGTCTCGATTCTAAAAGAAGGCGGCCGGCTCGGCTTCATTTCGTCGTCAACCTTCTTCCGCACCGGCTCGGGCGAGCCGCTGCGCAAGTTTCTCAGCGAAACCACGGCGGTCGAGACGATCGTCGATTTCGGCGACGCGCAACTGTTCGAGGGCGTGACCACCTATCCGGCGATTATCGCTTTGAAGAAGGCGAGCGGCGCCGAGGGCGACCTGCGCTACTTGGTCGTTCAGGGCGACGCGCCGGCCGATCTCGGGCAGGCGTTCGCCAAGGGCGCGCGCGACATGCCGCGCACGCGACTGTCAGCCGAAACCTGGCGGGTCGAGGGCGGCGCGTTGGCGCGGGTGCGCGACAAGATCGCCAACGGGCGCAGGACTCTCGGCGAGGTCTATGGCGCGCCGCTCTACGGCATCAAGACCGGGCTCAATGAGGCTTTCATCATCGATGCGCCGACGCGCGACCGCTTGGTCAAGACCGATCCGAAATCGGCGGAATTGCTGAAGCCGTTCCTGCGCGGCGAGGACGTCAAGCGCTGGCGCGTCGAGCCCGAGGGTCTCTGGCTGATCAATACGCCGAAGGGGAAAGTCGACATCGACGCCTATCCGGCGGTGCGCGACTGGCTGCTGCCGTTCAAGCCGCAATTGGCGGCGCGCGCGACGAAGCAGGAATGGTTCGAGCTGCAGCAGGCGCAGCTCGCGTATCAGCCGAAGTTGACACAGCCCAAATTGGTTTGGCCGCATTTCCAATCGGAGGCCTCCTTCAGTATCGAGCTTTCAGGCGCGCTGCTGAATAACAAGTGTTTCTTCTTGCCTTTCGCGGACTCGGCGCTGTGCGCTCTGCTCAACAGCGCGCTGGGCTGGCGTCAGTTGCAGGCGAACGCCAGGATCAAGCGCGGAGGTTACATCGAGGCGGAAGCCCAGTACGTCGAACGTCTCCCTATCCCCGACATGCCGCCAGATGCCCGCGCTCAGCTCGCCTCTCTCGGCGAGGCCTGCACGGACGCCGCGGGCGGGCGCTTCGAAATCGAGGCCGCCGTCCGCCGCCGCATCCTCGACCTTGCGCCCTCCGAGCGCGCCAAGCTGACGGGGAAGTTGGAGACCTGGCATGAACTCGACTTCGCCGCCTTCCGCGCCGAGGTCAAACGCGCCTTCCACGCCGACGTCCCGGTGAAGGAGCGCGGCGAGTGGGAGGCCTACCTCGCCGACAACGGCGCGCGCGTGCGCGCCCTGTCGGAGCAAATCGCGGCGGCCGAGCGTGAGATCGACCGGATCGTCTACGCGCTGTTCGACCTTACCGCCGAAGACGTCGCGGTGCTCGAGTCTTCGCTCAAAGGATAATATTAATACTTATCAGCTCTGCTTAATACAGCCTCAAAGCGCCAAAATCTGGCGCCCAACCCCTTGATGTCGCCCGATCGCGTCCCGGAGCGGCGCCCCCCTCACCTCACCAGCACGTTCCTGAACTGCCAGGGGTCGCTTTCGTCGATGTCCTCGGGGAACAGGCCGGGGCGGCCGGAAAGCGGCGTCCAGTCGGTGTAGACGCCGACCACCGGGCCGAGATAGGGCGTCTGCACCTCGAGGCAGCGGCGGTAGTCGAGCTCGTCGGCTTCGACGATGCCCGCCTTCGGGTTCTCCAGCGCCCACACCATGCCGGCGAGCACCGCGCTGGTCACCTGCAGGCCGGTGGCGTTCTGGTAGGGGGCGACGGCGCGCGTCTCCTCGACCGAAAGCTGCGAGCCGAACCAATAGGCGTTGCGCTTGTGGCCGTAGAGCAGCACGCCGAGCTCGTCGATCCCGTCGACGATCTCGGCCTCGCCGAGAATGTGGTGCTCCTTCTGCGCTTGGCCGGCGCGGCCGAACATCTCGTGCAGGCTCAGCACCGCGTCGTCGCAGGGGTGGTAGGCGTAGTGGCAGGTCGGCCGGTAGATCGCCTCGCCCTTGTCGTCGCGCAGGGTGAAGTAGTCGGCGATCGAGATCGACTCATTGTGGGTGACGAGGAAGCCGTATTGCCCGAGCGCGGTCGGCGTCCACGAGCGCACGCGGGTGTTGGCGCCGGGCTGGTTCAAGTAGATCGCCGCGCCGCAGCCTTGTCTGTGGAAGCCGGCGTTGGCGGGCGCCCATTTCTCGTGGGTGCCCCAGCCGAGCTCGGCGGGCTGCAGGCCCTCGGAGACGAAGCCTTCCACCGACCAGGTGTTGACGAAGACGTTGCGCGGCTTGGGCTGCTTGGCGCGCTGGGTGTCGCGCTCGGCGATGTGGATCCCCTTGACGCCGAGCCGCTGGGCGAGGCGGCCCCAGTCCTCGCGCGTTTTCGGCTCGGCGACCTTCTCGCCGAGATCGGCGGCGAGGTTGATCAGCGCCTGCTTGACGAACCACGACACCATGCCCGGGTTGGCGCCGCAGCAGGAGATCGCGGTCGTCCCGCCGGGTCTCAAGCGCCGCTCGGCGAGCACCGTCTCGCGTAGCGCGTAGTTCGAGCGCGCCGCCGGGCCGAGGCTGCGGTCGAAATAGAAGCCGGGCCACGGCTCGATCACGGTGTCGACATAGAGCGCGCCGATCTCGCGGCAGCAGCGCATGATGTCGAGCGAGGAGGTGTCGACCGACAGGTTGACGCAGAAGCCCTGGCCGCCGCCCTCGGTCAGGCGCTCGCTGAGGACCTCGCGATAGTTGTCGCGGCTGAGGCCGAGATGGAGAAATTCGATTCCGCGCTCGTCGAGCAGCTTGCGGTCCGACCCGTCGGGGTCGACGACCACGAAGCGGTCCTTGTCGTAATCGAAATGGCGTTCGATCAACGGCAGGGTTCCCTTGCCGATCGAGCCGAAGCCGATCATCACGATCGGGCCGTCGATGCTCGCGTGGCGTGGCCAATGCGACATGGCGTCGGTCTCCTCATCAGCCGGCGCTCGGCTGCGCGCGTCTGGCGCCGGCTTAAAAGCAAGCCGCGCGCCGGCCGTCAATAGCGCGCCGCGCCGCCTCCGCTCGAGGGGCGGGCGGACGGATCGGCGGCGCTTGCGCGTCGTCGCCCGATGGTATAGCCGTGGCGCCGTTGTGAGACCGGCAAAATGAGCGCTACGCACGCCAAAGGCTCGATCAATTGGCTCAACGTGTCGACGCTGTTCAGCGTCGGCGTGCTGGTCGGCACCGAGTTCGTCGGCGCGGCGGCGGCGGCGGGCTGGGCGATCGGCGGCCTGTTCCAGCTCGGCGACCTCATCACCCACGCCCTCGAGGGCGTGCTGATTCTTACGGCGCTGTTCGGCTTGGCCCGCTTCCTTCATGCGGCGCTCGCCCACGAGCAGTTCCGCTACTGACGATCAGGCCTTCCCCATCCCCCGCCCGTCGGCGTGACGATCTCGATCGCTTCGGCTGCTTCCTACGGGCGGCAATCGCTCACGAGCCGATCAGGCGCCGATTGGCCGCTGGACAACGCCGTCAGCTTCGGCTATGCGAGGAACAAAGAGGGAACACTATGCGCCTTGGCTACGTGATCCTGCATGTTGTCGACGTGAACGCCAGCGTCGCGTTCTACGAACGCGCGTTCGGCCTCGTCCGGCGCTTTGTCCACGAATCCGGAACCTACGCGGAGATGGAGACCGGTGCGACCGCGCTCGCCTTTGCGGACGAGGCGTTCGTCGCCGAACGGGGACAGGACTTCAAGCCCAATCGATTGGCCTCACTGCCCGCCGGGGCGGAGATCGCGCTTGTAGCCGGCGACGTGCCGGCGGCCTTCGCCCGTGCGACGGCGTCCGGCGCAATCGAGGTCGCAAGTCCGACGCAAAAGCCTTGGGGGCAGACCGTCGCCTATGTGCGCGACCGCGACGGGTTCCTCGTCGAGATTTGCACTCCGATCGGAGGGTGACTTGAGAACGAGCGCAAAAGGCGGCGGCGGCGGCGCGAACCTCGCCACGTTGCGGAATGTCGGCAAGGCGACGCTCGCCGATTTCCATCTGCTCGGCGTCGCGACGGTCGCCGATCTCGCCGAACAGGACGCCGACGCGCTTTATGCGCGACTTTGCGCAATCATGGGTCGTCGCTGCGATCCCTGCGTCCATGATGTGTTCGCCGCCGCCATCCATCAGGCCAAGACCGGCGAAGCGTTGAACTGGTGGATTTTCTCGCGCCAGCGCAAACACGCGAAGACGCCGTTGGGCCTCCCCCTCGCGTAATCCGCCGCGCCCGTCGTCGCCCTATGAACAGCTCGGCGAACGCCGCCAGCATCCGACCGAGCGACGAGTTTCATGCGTTTAGGCAGGGGGCGAGCAAATGTCCCGACGCCGGCGGCCAAGACCTTGGACCTTCGTATGTCTTTCCTCGCGAGCGGCGCGGCGCGCGCAGGCGCCGAAAGCGCGCGCCTCTCACCCCTTCTTCCCCCATCCGCCGCCCGTCGGCGTGACGATCTCGATCGCTTCGCCGGCTTCGAGCACTGTCTGTGCGCAGCCTGGCAGTTCCTCGCGCCGCCCGTCGTTCCTGCGCACGACGTTGCGGCCCAACTCACCCGGTTCGCCGCCTTCCATGCCAAAGCTCCTCACGCGGCGACGGTCGGTGAGCAAGGCCAGCTCCATCGGCTCGCGGAAACGGATGCGGCGCAGCGTTCCGTCGCCGGCGTTCCAGCGGCCTTTGCCGCCGGAGCCGCGGCGGATGTGGAAATCTTCGAGCACGACCGGGAAACGGCTCTCCAACACTTCCGGGTCGGTGAGGCGCGAGTTGGTCATGTGGGTGTGCACCGCGCTCGCGCCGTCGAAGCCGGGCCCGGCCGGCGCGCCGGAGCAGATCGTTTCGTAATACTGGTAGCGCGCGTCGCCGAAAGTCAGGTTGTTCATCGTTCCCTGCGCCGAGCCGAGCGCGTCGAGCGCGCCGAACAACGCGTCGACGACCGCCTGGCTGGTCTCGACGTTGCCGGCGACCACCGCGGCGGGATAGCGCGGCGACAACATCGAGCCGTCGGGAATGACGATGCGGATCGGCCTGAGGCAGCCGGCGTTCATCGGGATGTCGTCGTCGACCATGACGCGGAAGACATAGAGAACCGCGGCGCGCGCGACGGGCTCGGGCGCGTTGAAGTTGTTCGGTTGCTGTGGCGACGTGCCGGTGAAATCGACGGTCGCCTCGCGCTTGGCGCGGTCGACCGAGATCTTCACCTTGATGACCGCGCCCTGGTCGGTGGCGACCGCGAATTCGCTGTCCTTCAGGCGGTCGACGACGCAGCGCACGCTCTCGGCGGCGTTGTCCTGCACGTGGCCCATGTAGGCCTGCACGGTCGCCAGCGAGAAGGCTTCCACCATGCGCTTAAGCTCGCGCGCGCCTTTCGCGTTGGCGGCGATCTGCGCCTTGAGGTCGTTGACATTCTGCAGCGGGTTGCGCGCCGGGCAGGGGCCGCTGGCGAGCAGCGCGCAGAGCTCCTTCTCGCGAAAGCGTCCGCGCTCGACCAGGAGGAAATTGTCGATGTAGACGCCCTCCTCGTGAATGTCGGTCGCGCGCGGGCTCATTGAGCCCGGCGCGATTCCGCCGATGTCGGCGTGGTGGCCGCGCGAGGCGACCCAGAACAGAATCTTCTCGCCGGCGTCGTCGAACGCCGGCGTGCAGACGGTGATGTCGGGCAGGTGGGTGCCGCCATTGTAGGGTGCGTTGAGGGCGAAAACGTCGCCTGAGCGGACGCGGCCGCGGTTGGCGCGGATCACGGTCTCGACCGAGCGGTCCATCGAGCCGAGGTGCACCGGCATGTGCGGCGCGTTGGCGACCAGGCGCCCTTCGGCGTCGAACACCGCGCAAGAGAAGTCGAGCCGCTCCTTGATGTTGACCGAATAGGCGGTGTTCTGCAGCGTCACGCCCATCTGCTCGGCGATCGACATGAAGAGGTTATTGAAGATCTCCAGCATCACCGGATCGACCGCGGTTCCGATCGCCGCGCGGCGCGCCGCCGGCGCGATCCGCCGCAGCACGACATGGTTCTTGGCGGTGATCTCGGCGCGCCAGCCCGCTTCGACGACGATCATCTGGTGCGGCTCGACGATCAGCGCCGGGCCGGCGACGCGCGCGCCGCGCGCCAGATTCTCGCGCCGGAACACGCCCGCCTCGCGCCAGCTCCCGTGCGAGAAGAAGCGCGCGCGCGAAGCGGGCGCGGGCGGGGCGGCGTCGGCGTCGACCGCGCGGGCGCGCTCAAAGAAGCGCGCCGCGCCGCTGATCGCCTCGACCCCGACCGCCTCGATCACCACCGGCTTCGAGCGGTCGACGAAGCCGAAGCGCGCGCGGTGCGCCTTCTCGAAGGCGCGGCGCATCGCCGCCGCCCCGCGCCAGCCGACCTCCAGTGCGCTGTCCGAGCCGGCGTAGCGCAGTTGCGCGCTTTCGCGCCGCTTGATCGCAGCGGCGTCGACCCCCTGGCCTTCGAGTTCGCTCGCCGCTTCGGCGCCAAGCTTGGCGACCAGCGGCGCGAGCCGCGCGACCGCCTCGTCGCCGAGCGGCTCGTCGACGCCCTGGTCGCGATGGGCGCGGATGTCGGCGAGCCCCATGCCGTAGGCCGACAGCAGCGACGACAGCGGATGGATCAGCACGGTTTCGATCGCCAGCGCGTCGGCGACGTCGCAGGCGTGCTGCCCGCCGGCGCCGCCGAAGCAGTTCAGCGCATAGCGGGTGACGTCATAGCCGCGCGCCACCGAGATCTTCTTGATCGCCTCCGCCATCTTGGCCACTGCGATGGCGATGAAGCCGTCGGCGACCTCCTCCGGACCTCGGCCGTCGCCAACCTCTTGCGCGAGCGCGCTGAAGGCGGCGCGCACGCTTTCGCCGTCGAGCGGCTCGTTCCCGCTTAGGCCGAATATTTTGGGGAAATGGTCGGGGATGAGCTTGCCGACCATCAGGTTGGCGTCGGTGACGGCGAGCGGGCCGTCGCGGCGATAGCTCTTCGGACCGGGATCGGCGCCGGCGGAATCCGGGCCGACGCGCAAGCGCGCGCCGTCATAGCGGAGGATCGAGCCGCCGCCGGCGGCGACGGTGTGGATGCGCATCATCGGCGCGCGCATGCGCACGCCGGCGACCTCGGTCTCGAAGGCGCGCTCGTAAGCGCCGTCGAAATGGGCGACGTCGGTCGAGGTTCCGCCCATGTCGAAGCCGATCGCGCGGCGGAAGCCCGCGCTTCGCGCCGTCTCGGCCATCGCCACCACGCCGCCCGCCGGGCCGGAGAGGATGGCGTCCTTGCCGGCGAACAGCTCGGCCGCGGTGAGCCCGCCCGACGACATCATGAACATCAAGCGCGCGCCGGTCCGCTTGGCGTCAAGCGCTTGCGACACGCGCTGAACGTAACGCGCGAGGATCGGCGTCAGGTAGGCGTCGACGACCGCGGTGTCGCCGCGGCCGACAAGCTTGATTAGCGGCGAGCATTGATGGCTCGCCGAGACCTGCGAAAAACCGAGCGCGCGCGCGAGCTCGGCGACCAATCGTTCGTGCCGCGGATGGCGATAGGCGTGCATGAAGACGACGGCGGCGGCGTCGAACCCTTGCGCCTTGGCGCGCGCGAGGTCGGCGCGCGCCGCGTCGAGATCGGGCTCTTTCTCGACCGTCCCGTCGGCGAGAACGCGCTCGTCGATCTCGACCACTTCGGCGTAAAGCTGCTCCGGCTTGACGACGGCGCGCGCGAAGATGTTCGGGCGCGCTTGATAGCCGATCTCCAGCGCGTCGCGGAAGCCTTTGGTCGTGACCAAAAGCGTGCGCTCGCCCTTGCGTTCGAGCAGCGCGTTGGTGGCGACGGTGGTTCCCATCTTGACGACGCCGATCGCGCCGGCGGGGATCGGCGCGTCGGCGTCGAGGCCGAGGAGATCGCGGATCGCCTGCACGGCGGCGTCGGGATAAGCGGGGCTGTCCGAGAGCAGCTTTCGCGCGTGCAGCCGCCCGCGCGGGTCGCGGCCGATGACGTCGGTGAAGGTGCCGCCGCGATCGATCCAGAAGTCCCAGCGACGCCGCTTCGCCTCGACGCGTCGTCGGCCATTCGTCGCCGCCACTTTCCGTTCTCCATTCGGCGTCGCGCGTTTTTGGCATGGCGCGCAGGCGCGGTCTATAGTCCGCAAGCGGGGCGTGGGGGCGTGGCGCGCGGAGGACGAAGGCGATGGAATATGTGCGATTCGGCAAGACCGGCATGAAGGTGTCGAGGCTTTGCCTCGGCTGCATGACCTATGGCTCGAGCAAGTGGCGCGAATGGGTGCTGGACGAGGAGGCGGCGCGTCCGTTCATCAAGCGGGCGCTCGATCTCGGCGTGAATTTCTTTGACACCGCGGACATGTATTCGCTCGGCGCCAGCGAGGAGGTGGTGGGCCGCGCGCTGAAAGACTTCGCCCGCCGCGAAGAGGTCGTCGTCGCCACCAAAGTATTCAACCCGATGGGGCCGGGGCCGAACGCGCGCGGTCTGTCGCGCAAGCATATCATGGAGGCGGTCGACGCTTCGCTGAAGCGCCTCGGCATGGATTACGTCGACCTCTACCAGATCCATCGCTTCGACTACGACACGCCGATCGAGGAGACGGTCGAGGCGCTGAGCGACGTGGTGCGCGCGGGCAAGGCGCTCTACGTCGGCGCCTCGTCGATGTGGACCTGGCAATTCGCGCGCATGATCTCCGTTGCGCGCGAGCGCGGCCTTGCTGAATTCGTGTCGATGCAGGACTTCTACAACCTCGTCTATCGCGAGGAGGAGCGCGAGATGATGAAGTTCTGCGTCGACCAGAAGATCGCCGTCATTCCGTGGTCGCCGATGGCGCGCGGCTTTCTCGTCCGCTCGGCTGCGGCCGAAGGCGCGGCGACGGCGCGCGAGCGCACCGACGCCTACGCGCGCGAGCTCGGGCTGGGGTCGCGCCAGGACGAAGCGATCCGCCGCCGCGTGTTCGAGGTCGCCGAGAAGCTCGGCGCGAAGCCGGCGAGCGTGGCGCTCGCCTGGGCGCTGTCCAAACCCTTCGTGACCGCGCCGATCGTCGGCGCCTCGAAGCCGCGTCATCTCGAGGACGCCGTGGCGGCGCTATCGCTGAAGCTCGACGCGCGCGCTATCGCGCGCCTGGAGGAGCTCTATCGCCCGAAGGCGGTGGTCGGCCACGCCTGAGACCCGCCCTCATTCGGCCGCGCTTCGCGCGGCCGCCTTCTCCCGGAAGCGGGCGAAGGGATTCGACGTCGCTTCCGCCCCTTCTCCCGCATAAGGCGGTCAAAGACGGGGGTCTTTCGGGCGCCCCACGCGGGAGGCCGCCGGGGCGAGGGCAGGCGCACGCTGACGCGCCGCGTCTTCTACGCGCTTCTCGCCAGCGTCGTCGCGACCGCCGCGGGGATTTCCTGCGGCGTCGCGATCAGCGGATCGGCGCCGGCGGCCGTGAGCTCCTCGGCGCCGCCGTAGCCCCACAAGGCGCCGATCGTCGGCAGGCCGACAGCGCGCGCGCCTTCGACGTCGAAGCGACGGTCGCCGATCATCACCGCGCCTTGCGTCGCGCCCGCGCGCTCGCGTTTCAACAGGTAGGCGAGCAGGTCTCGCTTGGCGGCGCGGCCGCCGTCGAGCTGGGATCCGTAGATCCCGTCGAAATGGCGCGCGAGGTCGAAACGGTCGAGGATGCGGCGCGCGTCGACCTCGGCCTTCGAGGTGGCGACGAAGCGCCGATAGCCGAGCGCCGCCAGGCTTTCGAGCGCCTCGACGACGCCGTCGTAGGGCGCGTTCTCGAACAGGCCGATGGTGGTGAAGCGCTCGCGAAAAAAGCCGATCGTCTTCTCGACGCGCTCGGCGCCGACGAGCTTGGCGAAGGTTCCGCGCATGGGCGGCCCGACGATCCAAGTCATTTCCGCCTCGGCGGGAATGGGAAAATCCGTGCCCTCGGCCGCGTTCAGCCGCTCGAGCGCGTAGCGCGCGGAGCGCACGATGCCGGTCTGGGAATCGGTGAGGGTGCCGTCGAGATCGAAGACAACCGCCGGAGCGAGTTTGGTCATTTCAGCAGGACAAAGATGTCGACCTGGAGATTGGGGTCGTCCGGGGTCTTGGTGTCGTTGAGATACTCTTCAATGAAGGCGTCCTGCGCCTCGATTCCCTTCTCGTCAAGATAGGCGGTGATCGCCTCGTAGGTGGCGTCGATGTCGTCGTAGGCGCCGCGGTGCTCGAAGCGCATCGCCTTGCCGGCCGGCGTCGAACCGAGCTTGACCGCGTCGGAGAGCGCGGTCTTGCCGTCAGGGACCGACTCGAGCGGGACGGCGGCGCGGAACTTAAATCCGACGTCGTCGGCTTCGAGGAACACCGCGATCGGCCGGCCCGCGGACTTCAGCCCCGCCTTGGCGATCTCGCCGCGAATCTGGTCGATCGCGTCCATGATGGCGCTGAACACCTCGTCGCGCCCCGCCTTGGCCTCGAGATAGGCGGCGGGATGCGGCGAAAGATCGAGCGTCTCGCCCATCGTGTCGCCGCCGCCGGGCGCGGCGGGCGACGCGCTAGGAGACGGCGCGGGGCTTGATGAAGGCGTGGGGCTCGGCGCCGGCGTGGGGCTCGGCGTCGGCGTCGCGGCGGGGGACGGCGCCGGGCTCGGCGTCGGAGTGGAGGCCGTCGCCGGCGTTGCGGCGGGCGCCGGCGCGCCGGTCGCGGTCGTCGACGGCGTAGGCGTCGCCGGACTCGCTGGCGAGGACGAGGCGCTCGTCGTGGGCGACGACGTCGCAACGGTCGGGCCGCTCGCCGTCGGCGATGGCGCAGGCGTGGCGACGGTCGAGGAAATCGGGCTTGGAGAGGCCGCAAGCGGCTGCTGAGCGCGCGCCGGCGCGAAAATGAGCGGTCCGACAAGGAGAAGGCTCGCCACGATCGCCAACCTCGTTCGAGCCATCCGCTGGCGGATCATCGCGCGGCCTTCCCTGCTGTGTTGGATTCAGTCGCCCCAGTATGCGCGCAAGCGCGCGCGCCGCCAAGCGCCGGCGCGCTGCGCCGCGCGGCGCTCATTCCATCGGCGTCGGCGCCGGCTTCGTCCAACGCAGGACCGGCTGCCGCGCCGCGCGCGTTTCGTCGAGGCGTCGGCGCGGCGCGTCGTAGGGCGCGCCGACGAATCGCTCGCGCTCGCCCGCGAGCGCGCTCATCGCAAGGTCGCGCAGCGTCATGATGAACAGGTCGAGGCTCGCCTTGGATTCCGATTCGGTCGGCTCGATCAGCATCGCGCCGTGGGCGATCAACGGGAAATAGACCGTCATCGGATGATAGCCCTCGTCGATCATCGCCTTGGCGAAATCGAGCGTCGTCACGCCGGAATCCTTCAGCCAATGGTCGTCGAACAGCGCCTCGTGCATGCAATGGCGGTCGCCGAACGGCGCCGACATCAGGTCGCTGAGGGAAGCGCGCACGTAATTGGCGGCGAGCACCGCGTCCTCCGATGCCTGCTTGAGGCCGTCGGCGCCGTGCGACAGGATGTAGGCCAGCGCGCGCACGAACATGCCCATCTGGCCGTGAAACGCGGCCATCCGGCCGAATTCGTCGCCGTCCGCGCGCTCGACCAAGCGAAAGGCGTCGCCGTCGCGCACGACGTGGGGGACCGGAGCGAAGGCGGCGAGGCGGTCGGAGAACACCACCGGGCCCGCGCCCGGCCCGCCGCCGCCGTGCGGCGTCGAGAAGGTCTTGTGCAGGTTGATGTGCATCGCGTCGACGCCGAGATCGCCTGGGCGGGTCTTGCCGACCACGGCGTTGAGATTGGCGCCGTCGCAATAGAAGTAAGCGCCCGCTTCATGCGCCGCCTCGGCGATGTCGACGATGTGACGCTCGAACAGGCCGCAGGTGTTGGGGTTGGTGAGCATGATGGCGGCGACGTCGGGCCCCAGCGCGGCGCGCGCGGCGTCCGCCTCGACCACGCCTTCCGCGCCCGAGGGCACCGCGCGCACCGAGAAGCCGATCAGCGCCGCCGAGGCGGGATTGGTGCCGTGCGCGGCGTCGGGCACGAGCACCACCTTGCGCGTCTGTTCTTCGCCGCGCGCGGCGATCGCCGCCTTGATCGTCATCATGCCGCACAGCTCGCCGTGCGCGCCGGCCTTCGGCGACATCGCCGCCGCGCGCATGCCAGTGATGGTCAGCAGCGCGCGCGCCAGCGCGTCGATCAGCGCGAGCGCGCCTTGGACGGTCGAGAGCGGCTGCAGCGGGTGGAGGTCGGCGAAGCCGGGCAGGCGCGCCAGCTTCTCGTTGAGGCGCGGGTTGTGCTTCATCGTGCACGAGCCGAGCGGGTAGAGGCCGGCGTCGATCGAATAGTTCTTGCGCGATAGGCGCACGTAATGGCGCACCGCCTCCGGCTCGGTGAGGCCGGGCAGGCCGATCTCGCCGTCGCGCGCGTGCGGGCCGAGCCGCGACTTGACGGGGGCGGGCGCTTCGATGTCGACGCCGCTGGCGTCGAGCCGGCCAGTCTCGAAGATCAGCGCCTCCTCCATCTCGAGGGCGCGATTGCCGGTGAACGAGCCGCGGCGCGCCGCGCTTTCGCGCGTCGGTCGGGTGGGGCGGCCTTGCGTGTTCATCGCTTTCCTCCACGCGTGAGGCTCTCGGCCAAGGCGGTCGCGTAGGCCGCGCGGTCGGCGGCGGTGGTCAGCTCGGTCGCGGCGACCACGATCAGGTCGTCGAGCCCCGCGTCGGGCGCGAGCCGCGAAACCGGCAGCCCGGCGATGATCCCGCGGCGCGCGAGCTCCTCGACTAGGCCGCTCGCCTCGCGCGGCGCGCGGATGGCGAATTCGTTGAAGAAGGCGTCGTTGAGCACGCTCACCCCTTCTATCGCGTCGAGCCGCTCGGCGAGTTCGACCGCATTGGCGTGATTGACGGCGGCGAGGCGTTTGAGGCCCGCCTCGCCGAGCAGCGCGAGATGGATCGAGAAGGCGAGGGCGCAGAGCCCCGAGTTGGTGCAGATGTTGCTCGTCGCCTTCTCGCGGCGGATGTGCTGCTCGCGCGTCGACAGCGTCAGCACGAAGCTGCGCCGGCCGTCGGCGTCGACCGTCTCGCCCGCCAGCCGCCCCGGCATCTGTCGCACATGCGGCGTTCGCGCGGCGAACAGGCCGAGATAGGGGCCGCCGAAATTGAGCGCGCCGCCGAGCGATTGGCCCTCGCCGACGACGATGTCGGCGCCCATCGCGCCGGGCGGGCGGATCGCGCCGAAAGCAACCGCCTCGGTGAACACGGCGATCAGCAGCGCGCCCTTGGCGTGGGCGGCGGCGGCGACCGGGCTGAGATCGCGCAGATTGCCGAAAAAGTCAGGCGTCTGAACGATGACGCAGCTCGTCGCTTCGTCGATCGCCGCGGCGAGGTCCTCGCCGGCGCCGACGTCGAGCGGCAGGCGGACGACCTCGTCGTCGGCGAGCCGCGCGAGCGTCGAGGCGACGTCGGCGTATTGCGGGTGCAGGCCGCCCGACAGCACCGCCTTGCGCCGGCGGGTGACGCGATGGGCCATCAGCATCGCTTCGGCGCAGGCGGTCGAGCCGTCGTACATCGAGGCGTTGGCGACCTCCATGCCGGTCAGCAGCGCGACCTGGGTCTGGAACTCGAACAGCGCCTGCAAGGTGCCCTGCGAGATCTCCGGCTGATAGGGCGTGTAGCTGGTGAGGAACTCGGAGCGTTGGATCAGGTGGTCGACCGTCGCGGGAACGTGGTGGCGATAGGCGCCGGCGCCGAGGAAGAAGGGGACCGATCCCGCGGCGACGTTCTTTCCCGCCAGGCGCGTCAGCGCGCGCTCAACCTCGATCTCGCCCGCGCCCTTCGGCAAGTCGAGCGGGCTCGTCAGCCGCTTGTCGGCGGGAATATCGGCAAACAGCGCGTCGATGTCGGCGACGCCGACGCGGTTGAGCATCAGTGCGCGGTCGGAATCGTCGAGCGGCAGATAGCGCATGGCGGATCACGCGAGGGTTTCAAGGAAGGCGTCGTAATCGGCCTGGCTGAGCAGGGCGTCGAGCTCGCTCAAGTCGGCGAGCTTCAGCTTGAAGATCCAGCCACGGCCGAGCGCGTCCTCGTTGATCAGGCCGGGCTGCCGGTCGACCTCGGCGTTGACGGCGACGACCTCGCCGCTGACGGGAGCGAAGACGTCGCTCGCCGCCTTCACGCTCTCGACCACCGCCGCGCCTGCGCCTTTGGCGAACTTGGCGCCGAGCGTCGGCAGCTCGACGAACACGACGTCGCCCAATTGCCGCTGGGCGTGGTCGCTGACGCCCACCGCGCCGACGTCGCCGTCGACGCGCAGATATTCGTGGTCCTTGGTGTAGCGGATTTCCGACATCGGCTCTTTCCTTGTTCGGCGGCGTCGCTCAGCCGCGGCGGTAGGCGTGCGGATGGAAGGGCAGGGGGACGACGCGCGCGGCGAGCGGCTTGCCGCGCGACATGAGAAAGAGCGGCGTTCCCGGCGCGGCGAAAGCGCTCTTGACGTAACCCATGGCGATCGGCGCGCCGACGCTCGGGCCGAAGCCGCCGGAGGTGACGCGGCCGACCGTCGCTCCCGCGGCGTCGACGATCTCGGCCCCATCGCGCGCGAGCGCCCGCCCCTCGGGCCTCAGCCCCACGCGCCGGCGAGCGGGGCCGTCGGCGAGCGCGGCGAGGATGCGCGGCGCGCCGGGAAATCCGCCTTCGCTCCGGCGCCGCTTCTGGATCGACCAGGCGAGCCCCGCCTCGATCGGATCGATCGTCTCGTCGAGCTCGTGGCCGTAGAGGCACAAGCCCGCCTCCAGGCGCAGCGTGTCGCGCGCGCCGAGGCCGATCGGCGCGACCTCGCTCTCGTCGAGCAGCCGGCGCGCCAACGCCTCCGCCTCGCGCGCCGGCAGCGAAATCTCGAAGCCGTCCTCGCCGGTGTAGCCCGACCGCGAGGTCAGCGTGTCGACTCCGGCGAGGCGGATCGGCTTCGCGCTCATGAACGCCATCGCTTCGACCTCGGCGTCCGGCGCGAACCGCTTGAGAACGCGCGCCGCAAAAGGGCCTTGCAGGGCGATCAGCGCGGCTTCGTCGAATCGGACGAGGCGGATCTCGCTCGGCAGCGACGATTCGATGAGCGCGAAATCGATCGTCTTGCGCGCGGCGTTGACCACCAGGCGCAGGCGCCCGTCGGCGCCCGGCGGACGGGTGACCATGAAGTCGTCGACCACGCCGCCCTCGGGGTTAAGCAGCTGCGCGTAGCGCTGCCGGCCTGGGGCGAGGGCGAGGATGTCAGCGGGGCACAGGCGCTCAAGCGCCCGCGCCGCCGTCGCGTGATCGGGGCCGACGAGATCGGCCTGTCCCATGTGGGAGACGTCGAACAGGCCGGCGTCGACGCGAGCGTGCAGGTGCTCGGCGAGGATGCCGGTCTGATATTGGATCGGCATGTCGTAGCCGGCGAACGGGCCCATGCGGGCGCCGAGCTCGACATGCAGGCGGTGAAGGGGCGTGCGCAGGATGGCGGTTTCCGACATGGTCCACCGGTCACGAGTTTAAGAGCGCGGCCATCAACCTCGCGCCAAACCCGCGCGATCCCGACGGCGCCCCCTCTGTCTCGTGACCTGAGAGATTCCCGCTGGCGAACCGCGGTTACCCCCTTCGGTGGGCGGACGCCATCGCGTCGGCCGCTTTCCAGAGCGTCATCACCCAACGGTCCTTCGGCCTGAGCGTTTCCGGGGCGGTTGCGCCTTCGGCGCCGGAAAGCGCGAAGCTTGTCCGGACTCTTCCGCTGGGTGTCTTGATCTGACTGACGGGAGCAAGCCCGATGCCGGAGGCTTTGTCAATGCGCGTCGGCGCTCTTGGCCGACTTATGCTTATGGGAGGGCGCGGACGGCGCGGCCTTGCCGGTGTCGAAGGCGATCGAGATCGCGTAGTCGTCGTCGAGCTCGGTGCGGGTCATCGGCAGCTCGATCGTCTCGGAGACGAGCTGGAACGGCGCCTGGGCGGCGCTCCCGGTGTTCACGTCGATCTTGTAGACCTTTGAATAGACAGTCTTCTTGTCAGCTTGGCTGGTCACGGTGAGGCGCACCGGGGCGCTGTAGGCGCCAGGCGAGCCGGCGGGGCCGATCAACAGCTCGCCGGAAACGCCGACCTTGAGGCTGAACTGGTCGCCCAGCGGCTGGCATTCGCGAGCGGTCTGCTTGATGTCGAACTGGTAGCGCACCGAGGCGTTTTCGGGGCCGCCCACCCGCAGCGTCGAGCCTTCGTCGGGGACGTCGACAATCGGGCAGTGGAGGTCCGCGGCGCTCAACGGCAGCCGGACGATCTTCTCCGATTCGGGAGCGTCCCGGTTTTGTTGAAGGGGGGCCACCCCCCGGGGCTTGGCTTCCGACGGCGTGAAGGCGTCCATCATGCCGCAGGCGCCGCAGAGGCCGGCCAAGCTGACGATCAGGGCCAGCCGCAGGCTGGCGGAAAGGACGCTCGCATTCATCGTCGATGGCTCCGGCTGGCGGACGCGCGGCTTATACCAAACTTTCCGGCCGCAGTGTGGAGGATCACGGCAATTGCTCGAAGCCTTCCTTGAAACCGGCGAGCGAGGCGGGCACGCCGATCCCCTCCTCCGGGGTCTGGAACAGGACAAAGGTCGCGGTCTGCGCGTTCTCCAGTTTTTCGAGCAGCTTGTCGTCGATCATGACCTCGGCGACGCAACCGTTGGGCAGGCAACGCACGAAGCTCATGCGGCCGAAATCGGTCTGGTCGAGCTTCAGGCCGAGGCCGGTGGGGATGAGCACGCCGAGCGGCGCGACGACGCGCAACAGTCGGCTCTTCCGATCGGCCGTCTTCAGCGCGATGATGACGAGCGCGATGTTCGGCCGATCTTCGTCGACGACGCTCTGGACGATCGCGCATTGCTGGGCCGCGGCGCCGGGCGGCGTCTCGCAGCGCGTCTCCCAGGCGCCGTGCTTGTCGGCGACCGCGGCGGCGGCCGGCGTCGCGCCGAACGACGCCGCCGCCGCAACCGCCAGCGCCGCGGCGGCGATGAGCCGCGTCGCCTTTCCCCTCCCGATCCCGCCGCCGGGAAAGACCCGAACCGTCAATGCCGTTTGTCCGCTGGTTAATGAGCCGGCATGGCCTAGCAAAAGCCCGGCGGCTGTCAAGGCGCGCGGAAAGGGCGTGCGACGCTTCCCGCGCCGACGCCGGCGAAACCGCGTCCGACGAACGACCTGCTCCTGTCGGATGGTCCGGATCAATGTTGGCCAGTCCGACTGCGATCCGGCCCGCGACGTCGGTCGGCGCGATCCTGGGTCGGGGACCGGCTCAATGGGTCGGCGGACCTGTCTTGCCGATGCGCCGGTTCTCCCGGGGGGGGGGCCGCGAGGCGTCATCAAGCGACAAGAAGCGCCGCCCGTCGCCCGCCGCGCGTCGGCGCGGCGGGCCTGGGGCGCCGGGTTCATTTCTCCGCGCCCGGCGGAAGCCTCAGCTTTTCAGCTTGGCCGCAATCGCGGCGACGCGCTGGCCGTACAGGACGGCGGTGTCGAGATCGCCTTTGTGGATTTCTGAAACCGACGCGTCAGCGGGCGATCGCGCCAGAAGGCCGACCGAACCGCCCAGATTGTTGACGTCGTCGCCGGTCGAGGCCTTGTTGTTGGAAGGAAGAGCGCCGAGGCTCACCCAGACGCCGCCGTGCTGCGAGGCGAGAGTCTGGAGCGCGATGAGGCTCACTTGCTTGTCGCCGCTCGGGCTCGCCGAGTTGGTGAAACCTCCAAACACTTTGTCGAGCCATCGACGCTGAAACCACACCTTGGAGCTGGCGTCGGCGAACTTCTTAAACTGCCAGCTGACATTGCCCATATAGGTCGGGCTGCCAAGAATGATGGCGTCGGCGGCGTCGAGGCTCGCCCAGTCGGCGTCGGTTATATCGCCTTCCGGGCTAATCGCGATCAACTGGGCTTTCGCGCCCTTGGCGACGTGCTCGGCGACGACCTTCGTGTGGCCATAGGTTGAATGATAGACGACAACGATCTTTGCCATTGCGGCCTCGCTACGGGATGGAGAGGCGATGCGAACTTATGCCGCTCGCCTGTCGTTCGACGCCTACCATCGTCCAATGAACAATTAAAGTAGGCGCATTGTCGTCAGTCAGTCGCCTGGGACAAACCGGCGGCGGCCCGCTCCCGTTGGGCAGGCGGGATTCAACGTCGGCGCGCCTGACCGCCGGAAACCGCGGTTGAGGCGCACGAGCGCCAAGCCTCGATCGCGGGCGCGTCCGCTCGCGGCCGCGAATTTGCGCCTTTCCGTGAAAGATGGCGACTGGCGCCCCGATGGAGGTGGCGGGCGCTACAAGGAGCGAACCTCTGGCCCCTACCATGTCAAATTACACCGTAACGTGAACCGCGTTACACAGCGCCCCGCGACAGGCTGATTTCAGTTGCGTATTTTCATAACCTCTCAACGCGCTCAAGTCGTGCGTTCCGCGTCCGCACGGATTTCCCGGACGTTTTTCGGTTCATTGGAACCCAAGAGCACTACCTTTTTCCATAGCTTGCGAAACCCGCGAACGCTAGTTCGGCCAGCCACGAAGCCGCCGGAACGAGAAGGTTATCGGAAATCTTTCCAGAATCGAGCAGAAGACTGTTTCGCCGGCGCCAATCGACTTTAGGCGTTGAAGACCTTTCCGCTGCTCATCATTCAAGTTTATGGGGAGACTCAGCGTTCGCCGCGCGCCTATAAGGTGGCTCTATGTCCGCAGCCCGACAGTCAAAGGCAAGTCCTAACCGACCTGCCGTCTCGCTTGTGGCGTTTGCGGCGTGACGCCTCTAACGCCGCTCTGTCGGGGGGATGGTGGGCGGCACAGGGATTGAACCTGTGGCCCCCTCGATGTCACCGAGGTGCTCTACCGCTGAGCTAGCCGCCCACTGAACCTTTCGCTACACGCAACCCCTTGATACTACTCCACGCTGGACCTACCATGCTAAGGTAGCCCTCTGCCGCTGAGCTAAGCGCCCAACGCCGCCTGATCGCGTCGAGAGGCTTCCCGACCGCGAGTGCGGCGGGATATAAACAATCGCGGCGGCGCGCGCAACGGCGTTTTCAGCGCCAAGGGATTTCGGAGCGACGGCCCGCCGATGGCCCCGCATCTTACGCTTCGCGCCGCCATCGAGGCCGATCTCAACGCGATCATGGCGATCGAGCGCACCGCAGGCTTCGAGCTTTATGTCGGCCGTTCCGCCGCGGCCGAGCACCGCGCAATGATGGCGTCGCCGAACTACGCCTATCTCGTCGGCGAGGCGGGCGAAGGGCGAATCGCGGCTTTCGCCATCCTGCGCGACCTCGGCGACCCGCACGGCAACCTCTATCTCAAGCGGATCGCCGTTTCTCGGCCCGGCGAAGGCGTCGGCGGCGCGTTTCTCGCCCTGGTCGTCGCCTGGGCTTTCGCCCACACCGAAGCCCACCGCTTCTGGCTCGACTGCTTCGTCCACAACGCGCGCGCCCAGAGGGCTTACGAGAAGCTCGGCTTCACCCACGACGGCGTCGCGCGCGAGGCCTATCGGGCCGACGACGGGAGCCGCGTCGACTTGGCCATCATGGCGATCACGCGGCCGGAATGGGCGGCGCGGGCCCCAGGCGGATGAATCGCCTCCGAGCCGCGGCGATCAGGCGGCGCGCCGTTCGAGGACGACGAGCGAGCCGTGAACGCGCGCGCCCGCTTCGAAGCGCAACGTCGTCGGCTCGGCGTTCCTCAGCGCGAACCACGGCGCGGCCTGCGACCGCAGCGCCGAGACGTCGTGGGCGAAACGGCCGGAGGGCAGCAGCCGATAAGGCGCCTCCCAGGTCGTCTCGACGCTGACGGCGAGCAACCCGCCGGGCGGCGTCACGCGCGCCGCGCCGGCGAGGAAGCCGGCGAGGTCGCCGAGGTAGATGAGGACGTCGGTGGCGAAGACGAGCTCGAAGCGTTCGCTGGTGGTCTCGAGAAAGTTGGCGATCTCGGCTTCGACCAGCGCGTCATAGACGCCGCGCTCGGCCGCTTTGGCGAGCATGCGCGGGGCGAGATCGACGCCGACGAGCCGCGCGCGACCGGGCTTCAGAAGCGGCCCGGCGAGACCGGTGCCGCAGCCGAGATCGACGGCGCGCGGCAAGGCCTTGCCAGCCAATTCGACCAGCCGGGAGAGCTTCGCCGGCGCGTCGTAGCCCAAGACGTCGACGAGCTGCCTGTCGAAGGCCTCGGCGAAGCGGTCGAAATGGTCGACGACGTAGTCGCGCGGCGCGCGATCGAACTTCTCTCCCGAGGCCACCTCGAACAGGTAGCGCAGGATCGGGTCGTCGCGAACCGTCGCGGCGCGCGCGCGGCCGAGCCGCAAGGCGACCTCGCGATGGCCGTAGGCGGCGAGCAGCTCCAGGGCCGCGCGCATGACCGTCCCGACGTCTTCGGCGCGCGCGCCGGCGGCGTCGCGATAGGCGGCGAAGGCCGCTTCGACGTCGCCGGCGATCGCGGTCGCGAGGAAACGCGCGAGAGCGAAGCGCCGCACCAGCCTGTCGTCGGCGCCGCCCGCGGCGACGTTGTCGCCCAACGCCTGCGCCGCGCCAGCGAAGTCGCCGATGTAGAACAACGCTTGGCCAAGACCCGCGTAGACGACCGGGTTGGGGCAGCCGAGCGCGACCACCATGCGCCAGTACTTCGCCGCCTCGGCGTAGCGGCGCTGCTCGAAGCACAAAAGGCCGAGACCGAAGGCGGCGTCGGCGAGCTTCGGATCGCAGCTCAGGGCGGCGCGGAAAGCCAGCTCGGCGCCGCGCTTGTCGGCAAGCTGATTGGCGGCGAGCGCGAGGCCGACCCAGCCGCGCGCCGGCGTCGGGTCGAGGGCGAGCGCCCATTCGAAAGCGGCGCGGGCCTGGGCGGGGTCGCCGGAGGCGTGCAAGGTGTAAGCGAGGTCGAGCCACAGCGCCGCGTTGTCGGGGGCGAGCGCGGCGGCCGTCGCGAACGCCTGGCTGGCGGCGCGCGCGTCGCCCGCCGTCCAGTGGGTGAGGCCGAAGCGGCGCAAGGCGTCGGCCGGCGGCGCCCCTTGCAGGAACAGCGCGTCGAGCGAGGGGCTCGCCTTGCGCCAGACGGCGATTCGTTTGCCGATCTCGGCCGCGCTCAGGTGGGCGACCACCGCGGGCGGGTCGGTGGCGGGCGATCTTGCGAGCCGCGGCCGATGGGCGGCGTCGGAGGCACGGACGCCCAGACCGCGCCAGCTTTGCAGCAATGCGCCGGCGTCCTCGGCTTCCGCGCGCTTGCGCGGCCCTTGCGCGACGTCTCTCGTCATCGTCAGCTCCTGCAGAAAAAACACTGCGGCGACCAAAGGTTGCAACAAAGTTGCGCGGCGGGCTGGCGCGAAGCTGACCAGCGGCGACCGCGGCCGGGGGGAGGCGGCGGCGCGGCCTTTCCTGCGCAGGGCTCCGAATCCGGGTTAACGCGTTAGGGCGCCGAGGCGGTCGGCGAGGTAATCGGAACTCCATCCTGCGATTTTTCGCCTGAGTTTGATGCTTCGCTTGTCTGGCGCGGCGCGGATCAGGTT
>Ga0326727_10003942_pt1 | contig 46004 bp, 38 predicted proteins | sample MB2enrmetagenome_FD_207643 | JGI IMG/M metagenome (GOLD analysis project Ga0326727, IMG submission 207643) | Lab enriched peat soil microbial communities from McLean, Ithaca, NY, United States - MB29MY | ecosystem: Environmental > Terrestrial > Soil > Wetlands > Peat | place: USA: New York... | reverse complement strand
CCTGTGGAAGTAGCCAGCCGCCGGTCAGGCGGCCAAACATCAACCGGGGCCGCGTTAGCGACCCCGCTCAAGCCGCTTTGAGCGGCTCACACAATAAGGCCCCCGGCTCTGCCGGGGGATACTTACTCTGTGCGCGATAATTGACCCGCAACACCCGGTTCGCCGGCGGTTACAACCATGGGTCGCGATGAGGCGGCAACCAATGCTCCGCCTGCGATACACTAAGCATCCCACACTAAGCATCCCCATACTGCGAGGAATCGGAGGCACGACCTTGAACGTGATTAAGATCGTCCGTGAGACGAAGAGATCCAAACTGGCCTTGTGGTGCGTCATGTTTGCGATGGGCCTCAGCGTACTTTTTTACAGCGAGATCGCTTTCCTTTATCCCTCAAACCCACTCCGCCCCCACTTTTACGCAATTCGCTTGTGGCTGCTGCCGCATATGCTTTGCGGAATCACCGCGATGTTCTCCGGGCCGTTTCAATTCTCCACCCGCCTGCGAAAACACAATCCGCGGCTTCATCGCACGCTGGGCAAGGTCTACGTCATCGCCGTTGTAATCGGAGCCTCATTGGCTGCATATATGGATGTGACCGTCGATGCAGACCCGAACTGGATGATCAATGCCGGCGACCTCAGCCACCCATTGGCCTGGGGTTTGACCGCGCTCATCGCCTACCGGACCGCCGTCACGCGGAGCTTCAATGTGCATCGTCAATGGATGATTCGCTCTTACCTCATCACCTTCACCTTCGTGCTGGTTCGCTTGCCCAATCCGATACGCGCCTGGAGAGAAATGAGTGACGCCAATTTCGCCATTGTCTTGCCCTTGCTAATGTTCCTCTGCTTCATCGGCACGGACATTGCCCACAACTGGCGGGAGATCGCAGCAAAGCGCGCCACGTAAAAGCGGTGGTCTGGCCAAACGGACTGAAGTTACCGCCTCACAAGTAGACCGTGGGGTTTCGAACCTATCGCCGGCAAACCGGAAGTTAGTCTTTGCGGGGGCAGCGCCTTGGTGAAAGCTGTCGAGGGCTTCTCGTTCATTCGTCCTATGCCCGTTATATGGCCTGCTCTAGGAATTGAGCCCGGTTCTCTGTTAAAATCAAAGTTCTGAGTTCAATAGCAGGAAGTCACCATGTCAATCCATCCCGTAATGCAGCGCCTGGCCGACAAGCTCAAGCGCACCGATTTGCCGGCGTTTGTGCCCGGCGACCAGATTCGCGTCCAGGTCAAGATCAAGGAAGGCGATAAAGAGCGCCTGCAGGCCTTTGAGGGCCTGGTGATCGCCGTCAACCGCGGCCCCCAGGGCACCTTTACCGTCCGCAAGATGAGCTTCGGCCAGGGTGTCGAGCGCATCTTCCCCTTCAATTCCAAGGTCATCGACAAAATAGACAAGATCCGCAGCTACAAGGTCCGCCGCGCCAAGCTGTTCTACATCCGCGGCCTGCGCGGCAAGGCAGCCCGCCTCAAGGAGATCGACCGCGAGACCGGCAAGGTCCGCGCCTAAGCTCCCGGCCGCCGGCATCCCGGCGAAAACCCCTTTCCAACCAGAGCCCTCAGCCCACCGGCTGGGGGTTTTGAGTTTTTGGGGGAGTGAGATCGGAGGGAGCAGAGGCCTTCAGGCCTCTGAATCGCCGGCTTACAGGCGAGCGGCCTTCAGGCCCGGGCTCTCCTGACTCCGCTAACTCCGCCAGCTTCGCTGCTTTTGCAGTTAATTCTCCCCTTCCGGCGCACAATCATCCCATGGCAGATCGCAGCGCTTACGCCCTTTGCACGAGAACCGATGCAAAACGGACACCGTAACCCCTTATTTATGAGGACTTTGTCATTTAAGCCGTTTGCTTTCAGCAGGTTACGCGAAAAGGTAAAAGGTACAAGCTGCTGAAAACAAACCGCTTAACCTCGAAAAGGGGGTATATATGGGGGGTGCCGCACAAACCATGCAGATACCTCGCAGGGCGCCCGGCCTAGCCCCGCCCGATCCGCCGGTTGCGCAGCCACTTGGCCACGCCCAGCGTCAGCAGCATTCCGCCGAAGGGCACGCACCCCAGCACCAGGATCAGCGCAAACCAGCCCGTGTTGGTGCTGGCCCCGGTGCGCGTGAATCCGCCCAGCACGGTCACGAGCAGCACGCCGGCCACCACGCCCGTGCCCATGATCGATCCGCCCCACTGCAGAAGCTGCCGCGTTCCATCGTCGGGCATCGACTTTCGTTCGATCTGGTCTGTGGTTCGTGCCATCGTTGTCTACGATCCCAGCGCCAGTCTCAGCATCGCCCAGGTGACGACGCCCGTGACCGACACATAAAGCCAAAGCGGAAACGTCCAGCGCGCCACCTTGCGGTGCTGTGGAATGCGCCCCGTGAGCGAGAAGAAGAAGGTGGCCAGCACCAGCGGCAGCGCCACCACGGCGAGCATGATGTGGCTGGCCAGCAGCGGCAGGTAGACCATGCGCCCGGCCGCGTGCAGCGGGTAGCGCACGTCGCCGTGCAGTGCGTGGTGAAGGATGTATCCCACCAGAAAGAGCGTCGAGAACGCAAACGCCGTGATCATGGCCGCGCGGTGCTGTTTGATGCGCCTGGCCCGGATGAACGTGTAGCCGATGAGCAGCGAGACCGCGGCCAGCCCGTTCATCGCGGCATTCAGCGCCGGCAAAAACGCATACTGCGCGCTTGTGGCTGCCGCCGGATGAACGTAGATAAGCCAGAACAGAAACAGCGAAGCCGCCACGCTGATGGCCAGAATCGCCGCGATTGCGCCGCCCGTGCCCGGCTTCGGTCCCGATCTCTGGGGCCGTGATGTTGTTGCTGCCGTCATAGGTTCCTTCAACGGGATTCGATGAATCTCCCGCTTTGAAAGGGCACGGCTTTAGCCGTGCCGATAAGGTCGTTCAAAAGAGTGGGGCTTTAGCCCCTGAGGTATGCGCAAGCTCATTGCTTCCTCAGTGCTTTCCTTTCGCGCAGATCATCAGCGCCGTAAACAGCAGCGGCAGGTACAGCACGCTCACCTTGAGCAGATCGCGCGCCAGTTTGCGGCTCTCGTCCTCGCTCTGCGCCTTCAATATCTGGGCAAACCGTACCGTGTAGCCCAGGTAAACCAGCCCCAGCACCGTGGCCGTGATTGCATAACTGGTGCCCACCATTCCCAGCCGCCACGGCGCCAGGCTTACAGGAATCATCAGCACCGCATAAAACAGCGCCTCAACCACGGTCGACCAGCCGTCGGGCTGCACCACGGGCAGCATGCGAATGTTGGCCCGCGCGTAGTCGTCGCGATAGAGCCATGCAATCGACATGAAGTGCGGGAACTGCCACACAAACAAAATGCCGAACAGCGCCACGGCCGGCCACTCGATCTGCGGTCTCGCCGCCGTCCAACCCAGCATGGGACCCATCGCCCCCGGAAACGCGCCGATAAACGTGGCCAGCGTGGTGACGCGCTTGAGTGGCGTGTAAATGGCCACATAGGTAAACGCGGTGAGCAGCGCCAGCGCTACGGTCAACAAATTGGTGCGCATCAGCAGCCAGTAAGCGCCAAGCGCGAGCGCGCCCATGCCCGCGGCCAGGCCAACCCACAGCGGAAACCTTCCCGAAGCCAGCGGCCGGTCCGCGGTGCGAATCATCTTTGCGTCGGTTGTTCGCTCCAGCACCTGGTTCAGCGCGCCGGCTCCGGCTGAAACCAGCCCGATCCCTATCAGAGTGTCGATCAATCCGCGCTGGACGCTGGTGACACCCGAGGCCAGCGAGCCCAGGTAATAGCCACCCCATCCGGTCACCAGCACCAGCCCCACCACCCTCACTTTGAAGAGCTCGCGCAGGTCGTGGATAAACGTGGCCGTCGCCCCCGCCTTCGGAGCATGAAGTGTGTGCCCGTGCACGCCGCTATGGGCTGACGCCTGCGCGCCGGTCCCGCTTGCGATTGCGGTCATTCCGGCCGGGTTGGCGGATTGTGAGGCGGAAGTCATCGGGAATGGGCCAGCCGCGCGCAAGCATAAGGAAACTCAGCGCGTGAACGCCTCTGTCGATCATATCAAGAGCGATTCTGGGCCAAGCGCGATTCTCGGTTCGTATCGCCGGGCAATCTATGCCACCGGACCTGCCCGGCGCAGCGTAATCACGCTGATTTCGGGCGGGCAGTTGAATCGGAAAGGCACGCCCACCGTCCCCAGTCCGCGGTTCACATACAGTTGCATGTTTCCGAACCGGAACCATCCCTCAACATACTTCCGGCCAAGCGGAGGAAGAGCGATCGCGCCGATCAGCGGCACCCGCACCTGACCTCCGTGCGTATGCCCGCTCAACATCAGGGCGACGGCCTGGCCCGCCGGACTCATCGACACTGTATCGGCAAAGTCCGGCTCGTGGCACAACAGAATCACGGGCTCCGCTGCTATGCCGCGAATTCGGGTGGGGATCGCCAGATCCAGTTGCGGATTGCCGTCACTGGCATCGTCGAGTCCCGCCAGCCAGATTCTGCCTCCGGCGCGCTCAATAGGCGTGCTGGTATTTACCAGCACCGGAATGCCGTTATCGATGAGCGCCGTCTGCACCTCTGTTGATCCGACCGCCACGTCGTGATTGCCGAGGACGGCGTAGCGCTGCGGACATGTAAGATTGCGCAGAATATTGGCGCATTGCCAGGCCGCGCCAACGGCAAAACGGTTCGGCGCAATACCGTCTGTCACGTAGTCACCGGTGAGAAATACAAAATCCGGATTCAGATTGTTCACCATCTTGACGGCGTGCTCCAGGAATACAGGTTCGGTGTACTCGTCAAGATGGATGTCGCTGAGTTGCGCAATGCGCGCGCCTTCAAACGCAGGCGGCAGGCCCTGGATCGCGGTCTCATGATGCGTAACGCTGATGAAATGGCGTTCGATTTCGCCCGCGTACACCGCCAGGCCCGCGGCCAGGGCAAGGCCCTGCTTGAGGAATTTGCGTCGTGTGATTGGCTTGCCCGGGGAAGTGATCGCAACCGCCATTCTTTTATGGTAATGGAACAACTGGCAAGAGGCGAATGGGGGCAGTGCGCAGGCCGGCCTCGACCTGAAGGCGCACAACTTGAGCGCTTGCTGAAGAGTGCGTTCAAAGAACAGCTCTGTAAAAGGGCATGACTTCAGTCGTGCCGAACAAACCGCAAAATGAGTCCGGGGCTTTAGCCCCTCGAAGACGCCCCGCCTCGCGTTACTGCTTCGCGCTCTGACTCCGCTCCGGCGCGTCCGCGCCCAGCGGATCGTTATCCCGATCCGTCACCTCAGCCAGCGCCGCGAGCCGCGCCGCAATCTCCGCGCTCCATGCGCCGCTGGGTGCGCGCCAGCTCCAGTTGCCCGCCGCAACCGACGGCGTATTCATGCGCGCCTCCGATCCCAGCTCCAGCAGATCCTGCGCGGGAATCACCACCATCTCGGCGACGCTTGCTTCGGCCGCGCGTATCAGAGGCCACACCGGACTTGCGCCGACCGGGCCGACATAGGCCTCAACCGCGGCGTGCTCAGTCTTGCTCGCGGTCCCAAACCAGCCGAGCGTTGTGTCGTTGTCGTGCGTGCCGGTGTAGGCAACTGTGCCAGGCGTATAACGGTGCGGCAAATGCGGATGCGCCCCCTTGTTCGAGAACCCGAACTGCATCACCTTCATCCCCGGCATTCCCGTCGCGCGGCGCAGCTCTTCAACTTCAGGCGTAATCATGCCCAGGTCTTCTGCCACCAGCGGCAGCGGGCCCAGCGCGCCTTCGAGCGCCTTGAACAGCGCCACGCCCGGACCCTTCACCCACTCGCCTTTCACCGCCGTCTTTTCTTTGGCTGGAATCGCCCAGTAGGCCTCGAATCCACGAAAGTGATCGAGCCGGACAATGTCATAGAGCCCCGTCGCGCGGCGCATGCGATTGATCCACCAGTCGAATCCACGCTGCTCGAGCACATCCCACCGGTAAAGCGGATTGCCCCACCGCTGCCCCGTCTTTGAAAAATAGTCGGGAGGCACGCCGGCTACGCGAACTGGATTCAGATCTTTATCGAGCTCAAACAGCCCGGAGTGAACCCACGCATCGGCCGAATCCATATTCACAAAAATGGCAATGTCGCCCAGGATCCTGATGCCGTTAAGTTCGGCGGCTTCGCGCAGGTCGTCCCATTGTTGCGAGAAGGCAAACTGCAGCACCTGTTCCTCAACCAGGGCGCTGCCGTGCGCCGCGCCGAAATCGTTCAGCGCCTTGCGGTCGCGGCGCTTGAACGGCTCGGGCCACTGGTTCCACGCCCCGGTCTTGAACTCGCGCCGCAGCACCGCGTAAAACGCGTAGTCGCTCAGCCAGGCTGCTTCATCGCGGCAAAACTGCTCAAACTCTTCCCACTGCGCGGCAGTCTTGTCGTTGTCGAGCGCATGATCGATGAAGTTCCGCGCCGCCTCATAAAGCAGCGGGAGCTTCCGCTCTTCGGCGCTCGCAAAATCGGTTGCGCCGCCCATGGCGGCCAGCGTGTTCACCCGCTCGGCGCCGGGCAATGAATTCAGGCGCTCCGCGCTGATCCAGCCCCAGTCGCGCAATACCTCGAGGCTGATGAGATAAGGGTTGCCCGCAAAGGCCGATGAAGCCGCGTACGGGGAGTTGCCGTACCCCGTCGGGCTCAACGGCAGCACCTGCCAGATGTGCTGCCTGGCCGCGGCCAGAAAGCTTACAAACTCATGTGCCGCCGGCCCCAAGTCGCCGATGGGTCCGCGCGAGGGCAGGGAACTGACGTGAAGAAGAACTCCGGCAGAGCGTTCGAATTCCATAGATTCATTATCGAACGGTCGCGCCGGGTTCAAAATTCCGAGTAGTGGGTCAGTTTGAAGGGTACGGGCTTCAGCCCGTACATAAATAGAGCAAAATAATTGCGGGCTTTAGCCCCTGAGGGAAGGTTTTTTCAAACTGACCCACTACCAGATTCCAGAATGAGACACAGCCAGCCTCTATAATCCCTGTGTCCGCCGAATCAATTGGGGAGAGTTTCCAAAGAAAGTCCAGGTGAATCCGTTGAAATTCGTTGAATTCCGTATTTTTGCCCTTGGTGCGCTCTCGGTAGCCATGCTCTCCATCGCAACACCGGTTCGCGCCGCATCCAGCGCGATTCCGGCGCCCGTGGTTCTCAACTCCGGCTGGCAACTGCAGGATGTTGCCAAAGCGCCCGAACCTGGCGCGCAGATCGCTTCTGCCGCCTACAAGCCGGACGGCTGGTACACGGCAACGGTGCCCGGCACGGTGCTCACCACGCTGGTCAACAACAAGGTCTACCCTGAGCCCCTCTACGGCGAGAACAACCGGCCTGAAGTCATTCCCGAGTCGCTCGTGCACACCTCGTACTGGTATCGCACCGTTGTCAAAATCCCGAGCGAATACAGGAATCGCCACGTCTGGCTCAACTTCGACGGCATCAACTATTCGGCTGCCGTATGGGTGAACGGAACCCAGGTGGGCTCAATCAAGGGCGCCTTCATCCGCGGCAACTTCGACATCTCGCCGCTGGTGCAGCCGGGCAAGAGTGCCGTGATCGCCGTGCTGATTACCCCGCAGCCCCATCCCGGCGTTCCCCACGAGCACACGGTTCGCAATGGCATTGGCGGCAACGGAGGCATCAGCGCCATCGATGGGCCCACCTTCCTCTGCACCCTCGGTTGGGACTGGCTGCCCGAGATTCACGACCGCGACTCCGGCATCTGGCAGAAGGCCTATCTCTCCGCCTCGGGCCCCGTGCTCGTCGAAAATCCGCTCGTCACTACCGATCTTCCGCTGCCCAGGACCGACTCCTCTGACGTTTCAGTGCAGGCTGCTGTCGAGAACGTCACTGACAAGCCTGTGAAAGGCATCCTCGAGGGAACGATCGGGGACATAAAATTCCAGCAGCCCGTCGAGCTCGCCGCACACGCCAAGCAGCAGATCGCCTTCAATCCCGCAAACACAGCGGCTTTGCACCTTACCAATCCGCGCCTCTGGTGGCCCAACGGGTACGGCGGGCAAGACCTCTATCACCTGCACCTGGAATTCGTCGCCGACCGTCGCGCCTCCGATGTCAACGATCTCGACTTCGGTATTCGCAAGATTTCCTACTCGGTTCCCGGCACCGACACGCTGACCATCTCAGTCAACGGCGTGCCGGTCTTCATTCGCGGCGGCGACTGGGGTCTCGACGAGGGCCTCAAGCGCATTCCTTTGGACCGAATGGAGGCCGAGATCCGCTACCACAAGCTGGCCAACCTCAACCTGATTCGCAACTGGGTGGGTCAAAGCACCAGCGAGCAGTTCTACGAGCTCTGCGATAAATACGGCATCATGGTGTGGGACGAGTTCTTCCAGCCCAACCCGAGCGACGGGCCTAATCCCACTGACATCGACACCTACGTTGCCAACGTGCGTGACAAAGTTTTGCGCTTCCGCAACCATCCCTCCATCATCCTGTGGTGCGCGCGCAACGAGGGCTTTCCTCCGCCTGAGATCGACGCTGCGCTGCGCAAGGTGCTGGGTGAGCTCGAGCCCACGCGCCGCTATCAGCCCAGCTCAACCGACGGCGCAGGCGTGCGCTCCGGCGGGCCCTATGCATGGCGAGCGCCCAGAGCTTTTTACCGCATCACTGACGATTACTTCAAGACTGAAACCGGCTCCATCAGCGTGCCCACGCTCGAGTCAATCCACGGCATGATGCCGAAGAAGGATTGGGATTCGATCAACGACGACTGGGCCGAGCACGACTTCACCGGCGGCAACTCAGGCGAGCAGAACTACCCCACCCAGTTGGCCGCGCGCTACGGCGCATTCCGCAACCTTGCCGACTTTGTCCGCAAAGCGCAGTTGGCAAACTACGAGGCCTTCCGCGCGATGTACGAGGGCCGCAATGCCCAAATGTTCCATCCCACTACGGCAGTCATCACCTGGATGAGCAACCCCGCCCAGCCCAGTTTCGTGTGGCAGATCTATCACTACGATCTCGATCCCATGTCGTCGTTCTTCGGCGTCATGCACGCGGCCGAGATCGTGCACATCCAGTTGAACGAAGCAAATGGCGAGCTTGAGGTCATCAACAACCTGCCGCAGCCGCTCGTTGGGGCGGTCGCGCACGTCTCGATTTGCAACCCGGACGGCGCTTTGGCCGCGCAAAAAGAAATACCGGTCAACGCGCCCGCGTCCTCCGTGACCAGTCTTGGTCCGGTCGGAATTCCTGCGAACGTCATGAACCTTCATTTCCTCAAGCTCGACCTGCGCGACGCCCAGGGAAAACTCATTTCGAGTAACTTCTACTGGCGCAAGCTGGCTGAGCCGGACGACCTCACCGGCCTGAATAGTCTGACCGCGGTGACGCTTAATGCCCAGGCTCAAAGCGCCGATGCCGATGGTACACGCACCATCACCGTAACACTCACCAACCCGTCGAAGGACATTGCGTTGATGGCGCACCTGCAACTCCGGCGCAAATCCGGCGATCGCGTTCTGCCCGTCTACTACAGCGACAACTACGTCTCGCTCGCGCCCGGCGACTCGAAGACAATCACCATCCAGGCCGGCACGAGCCAGTTCAACGGAGAAGACGCTCTGGTTGTCGTCGATGGCTGGAACGTGTCGGTCGCGCCGGCGAGCTTCAATGGTGTCGCAGTGGCGCCAAACACAGGTGCAATGCCCGAAAACTCGCCGGCCACCGGCCTGGCTGTCGCCACCGAGGGGCTGCGGTGAGAAGGCAGGGAGTAGGGAGCAGGGGATAGGGAATAGGGAATAAGGGAAAGGGGACAGCCGGTAGCCAATTAGCCAGTAGCCAGTGCTGAAAGCGAAAAGCCGGTAGCTCGTAGCGCAGAAATCCCGGCTACAGGCTACCGGCTACTGGCTCGTTTTCAGTCTCTATTGGAGCCTTTCTGACCCCTGATCCCTGACCACTGACCACTGGCGCGCAGCGCCTCACCACCCCAACACGTACGCAAACACCAGCGGCGCAACAATGCTCGCATCGCTCTCGATGATGAACTTCGGTGTCTTCTCGCCCAGCTTGCCCCAGGTGATCTTCTCGTTCGGCACCGCGCCGGAGTACGATCCATAGCTCGTCGTCGAGTCCGAGATCTGGCAGAAATACGCCCACAGCGGCACGTTCTCGCGCTGCAGGTCCTGGTGCAGCATCGGCACCACGCAAATAGGAAAGTCGCCCGCGATCCCGCCGCCAATCTGGAAGAATCCCAGCGGCGCAGTCTTCGTAGTCTCGGTGTACCACTCGGCCAGCTCCATCATGTACTCAATGCCGGTCCGAACGGTGTGCACCTTCTTCACGTCGCCTGTGATGCAGTGGCCGGCATACATGTTGCCCAGCGTTGCATCCTCCCACCCCGGCACAAACATGGGCAGGTTCTTCTGGGCCGCGGCCAGCAGCCAGCTGTCTTTGGCATCGATCTGGTAGCTCTTCTCCAGTCCGCCCGAGAGCAGAATCTTGTACATGAACTGATGCGGGAACCAGCGCTCGCCCGCCTGGTCGGCCTTCACCCACTCCGCCAGCACTTCATTCTCGATCCGCCGCATTGCCTCCATCTCGGGAATGCAGGTATCGGTCACGCGATTCATGTGCCGCGCCAGCAACGCTGCCTCGTCGGCCGGAGTCAGGTCACGGTAATGCGGCACGCGCTCATAAAAGTTGTGCGCCACCAGGTTGAACACGTCCTCTTCAAGGTTCGCGCCTGTGCAGCAGATGCCGTGAATCTTGTCCTGGCGGATCATCTCGGCCAGGCTCAGCCCCAGCTCCGCCGTGCTCATCGCGCCGGCGATGGTCACAAACATCTTGCCGCCCTCGGCCAGATGCTTCTTGTACGCCTCGGCCGCGTCCACCAGTGCCGCCGCGTTGAAATGCCTGTAGTGATGCTTGATGAATGTGGTAATTGCAGACATGACAGTATCCTCACTCTCTTTGAGCGTGATTTTCCGTTGAATTTTGCGGAAAATCTCCCGCGGATTGTCCTTCCTCACGCGAGAGGCAGCGGGTGCACTCTGATAGGCACACCGGTCGGAACTGCTCAACGTAGATTACCACAAACGAGACTCTGTTGCCGGTTGCTCCATCCCCGATTACTGGAAACTGATGGAGTTCAAGATACGCTCGAACGTGGAGCGCATGGCCTTGAAATCAGTCTCCGGCGCAACAAACACGAAATAACGCATCTCCCGATTCACCGGTACGCCGATGATCCAGTCATGCTCGCCGCGGCCATTGTTGGCAAACTGGTTTGTGCCTTCCATCGTGTCCACAGGCGTGTCAGCAACCGTCACCCGGTTCACGGGCCCCGGTTCAAGTCCCGGATTCGCGCGCGCGAGCTCTTTCACCAGCGAGTCGAATGTGTCTCTGAGACTGGCGGGATGCTCCGGCTTGTATACGTCCGTCACCACGCCACAGACCAGCGTCTCCCTCTGGCCGTTCGCGCCGACACTAATGCCGTCGGGCGGCGCCAGCAGGGCAGCGTTCTGGTTCCTTCGCACTTGCCAATCGGACGGAACCGCCATGGAGAAGCCTTCCCCCTGGAACGTCGTCCAGTACTGCGGAGGGGCGGTATTGACGCGGTTATTGGCAGAACTGTTCGAAGCGGACTCGTTTGCGCCGGTGCTGCCCGTCGGGTTGGGAGTGCTGCGCCTCCATACGCCCGAGGCTACCTCTTTCCCGGTGTAGGCATGCATGTTTGCAACCTGCTGGTGGATCGCGCGAAATTCCGGCGTGTTGACGATGTTGTTCGTGCGCGGCTCGAACGTGGTAATTTCGCGGTCTACGTATTCGTTGCGGTTGCCGGGGTTGGGATGGTCGCTCAGGAACTGCTTGCCTCCCTCGCCGTACTTTGCCTCTACAATCTCGAAGAACTGCAGCATGGCCCGCGGATCGTAGCCCGCGTCGTAGAGGATGCCCACGCCCTCCAGGTCGGCCTGCTTCTCGGCTCCGCGAGACATCTTCAGGAAGCCCATCTGCGCGGTCATACCGATGCCTTTCCCGGCCAGTTCCCCGGCTGCGCCTCCCAGCAGCACTCCGCCGGCAATCTGCCCGATGCCGGCCATCGTTCCCATGCGCTCCTCCTTCCCGAGATTGCAGACTGAGTGCTGGAGCACAACATGCGAGATCTCGTGCGCCATCACGCCTGCAAGTTGCGCTTCCGTGTCGGCGGCCTGAATCGTACCCAGATTGACGAAGATGGATCCGCCGGGGAGTGCGAATGCGTTGATATCCGACACATTGGCCACGTGAAAGTTGAAGGGCCACTGATAGCCGGGCGCCTGCGCTGCCAGTTTCTGCCCCAGCGACTGCACGTACTGCGTCACCGGACTGGAGTCGGGCAGGACCGGCATCTCGCGGTAAACCTGCTGCGCAGCCCTGCGGCCAAGTTCAATCTGTTTTTCCGGCGATACGTTGTTCTGGCACGGCTGCAGCTCAACCCGGGCCAGCGCCCGTTGCGGAGCGAAGATGCAGAGCAGCAGGAAGCACAGCCCAGCCGGTCCGATGGTTTTCGCGTGTACAGAATTCGCGGCCTTCATACCACCGATATGGTTTCAGAGGAGACCTCGTTCGGGCTGTGACGACAGTCAATGACAGTTCGAGACACCCACAGCCGGGGCGCCCCGAACCAGCCTTGAGCTGCGGCCGGAACTCGCGCTCCTCAGTCACTTAGTCCCTCAGTCCCTGAGTCCCTGCCTTTTACTCCGCCCGCAGCGCCTCCACCGCATTCACCGTTGCCGCGCGCGCTGCGGGCACGGCCGATGCAATCACCGCCGCGGCTAGAATCACAAATGCCGACGCGCCCAGCGCCAGCGCCCCCGGCTGACCGATGGCCGTAACGTAGCTCGCTGCCACGCGCGTCAACGCAATTCCGAGCACCACGCCAGCGCCCACTCCAATCCCCGCCATCAGCAATCCATCCAGCAGTACATCGGCAAGAATGTTGCTGGGCTGCGCGCCCAGCGCAATGCGAATTCCGAACTCGCGCGTGCGCCCGCTGACGTTGAACGCCAGCACGCCGGCCACGCCCACCACTGAGATGAGCAGCGCCACAGCCGCGAATCCGCCAAAGACGATCGCATTCAGCTTGTCAGGCGTGAGCACCTCGGCCCTCACATCGCCCAGCGTCGTCGCCCGCTCCACCGGCTGATCGGCCGACATCTTGTGAATCAGCGTCGTGATTGCCGGCACCAACGCGTACGGATCCTGGTGGGCGCGCACAAACAGCTTGCCGCTGAAACCCTCCTGGTCGATTGGCTGATAGATGGTCATGGCCGGCGCGGGAATAATGTTCTCGTCGTCGAAGTCGGGCGCCACGGCTACGATGCGTCGCGGCTCGCCGCTGATGCCGATGAACTTGATTACGCCGTCGGTCCACCACAGCGTGTGGTTCACCGCGTTCTGCCCGGGATAGAGCTCGTTTGCCAGGCTCTGGCTGATGATCACCACGCGCTCGTTGCCCTCGCGATCGCCGCCGTTAAAGTCGCGCCCATCAAGGAGCGGCACGCCCATCGTGGCAAAGAACCCCGGCGACACGCTGCGGAACTGCGCGCGGAATTCGTCTTTGCCATCTTGCCGATGCGCACCCTGCGCCGCAAATTGGAGACTGAAGCCCTGGCCCGGGCCGTCGCCGCGCCACGGCACGCTGAATCCCTCGGCAACATGCTCCACGCCGGGAAGCGTGCTCACGCGCTCCATCACCTCACGATAGAACTCGCTTATCTGCGCGTCGGTCTTGCCGTAATTCATCACCGGCAGGTTTACGGCCAGCACATTGGCTGAGTCAAACGGCGGCCGTGTCTGCTCAAGAACATAGAGCGTCTTCATCAGCACGCATGCGCCGGTGAGCAGCAGGAACGACGCTGCAATCTGCGTGATGGCAAAGATGCGCAGCTTGCGATTGCTTGAGCCGGTCACGCGCGCGCCGCGCCCGGTCAGACTGTTCGTCGGCGTATCGGGCGAGGGCAGCCGCGGAATGTAGGCGAGAAAAAACGCCGCGACGATGGCCAGCGCGGCCCCGAACCACAGCAGGCTCGAGTCGAGGGTAAGATCGGCCGCGCGCACGCTAAACCGCTGCGCGTAGTGGCCCAGCACCTTCACCATCGGTACGGCAAGCAGCACGGCCGCAATCGTTCCGCTGCCGCACAGCACAAAACTCTCGGCCAGCAGCGAGCGCCGCAACACCGCCGGGCTCGCGCCCAGTGCCGCGCGAATGGCCAGCTCCGGCTCACGCCGCACCGTGCGCGCCAGCACCAGGTTGGCCACATTTGAACTGGCAATCACAAACAGCAGCCCCGACGCTGCGAACAGCACCCATAGAACGGTGTTCGCCCGCGCATTGATCTGGTCGTGCATGCGCGTCACGCTGATCATGAAGTGATCCTCGGGTTTGTAGACCTCAGGATGCGCCTGGGTCATTGCCGAGTACACCGTGTTCAGCTCGGCGTGCGCTTGTTCTAGCGTGGTGCCCGGCGCAAGGCGCCCAAACACCTCGGTCATGCGGTGCTCGCGCCCTTCAACCATGGTGGCCGAAAGATGATGCGGGCTGGTCACCACGTTGGCAATGATCTCGGTCGACACGGGGTAGGGAACCGATGGCTCAAGCACGCCAACAATCGCCGCCGTGCGCGCGCCGCTGTAACTCTCTAGCCGCACCACCTTGCCCAGCACACTGGGGTCGGAGTGCAGAGAGTCGCGCCAGAACTTGTAGGTGAGCACAATGGCGCCGGGCGCGTTGGGCCCATCATCGGCAGGTGTGAGCAGCCGCCCCAGCACCGGACTCAGCCCCATCACCTGGAAGTAATTTCCATCCACCACTCCTGCAGGAATCGAGCGAGGAGTGCCCAGGCCCACGATCGTGAAGTCAATCTCAGAAAATGTGCCCAGCTCTCTGATCTTCGTGAGCTGCGCCCCGATGTCGTGAATCTCGGGAACGGAGAAGGTGGCATTCGGGACCCCGATTCCCGGCGCGCTCTGGCGCAGATACAAGAGCTGGCTCTCATTGCGATTAGCCAGCGGCCGCAACAGCACCGCGCGCACCACGCTGAAGATTGCCGCGTTGGCGCCGATGCCCAGCGCCAGCGTGAGGGCGATCGTGATCCACAGCGCGGGAACCCGCGCCAGCGAGCGCAGAGCGATTTTCAAATCGCGAAAGAAGGACATTTGCGGGACCTCCAAACGGGAAATCGGACCGGACTGAGACTGATGAGAACCTTTGGCAATTGGTAAGTCTGAAGGGTACGGGCTTCAGCCCGTACGTCAATAATCTCAAAAAACATCCCGGGGCATCAGCCCTCGAAGAACTTTTCATGCAAATCTGGAATCTTCAAACAATCGGAATCCGGGGAGAGACTTGACGAATACGTTGATATCAACTAATCTCGTCCCGTGTCAAGTAAAAATGTGCTCCCGTATGCAACCACGCTGCTAGTCCGGGACCATTGCATCTGCCTCCACGTGCAGCGCGCCGCCCGCGCCCTCGCCCGCCGCTTCGACGAGGCCTTCGGCCCGTTGGGGCTCACCAACGGCCAATTCTCGTTGCTCATGTCGCTGAACCGCCCCGAGCCGCCGCCTATGAGCCCGGTGGCAAACCTGCTGGCCATGGACCGCACCACCCTCACCGCGGCCCTCAAGCCGCTCGAACGCCGCGGCCTCGTCCGCGTTCAAATGGATCAAAACGACCGCCGCAGCCGCATCCTGATTCTTACCGCCAAAGGCCGAGATCTCCTCGCCCGCGCCGTCCCCATCTGGCAAAGCACGCACGCTGAAATTGAAGCGCAGCTCGGCGGCATAACGCCGGACGAGTTCCGCGCCAGCCTGCTGGCCGTGTCATATTGACTCGAAGGTTCGCATCAAGAATAGGTTGTCATCCTGAGTCCCTGTGGACCTGCGGGTCAAGCAACGGGGATGAAAATCGTGACTGCTCGAACCGCCCCCGGAGGGAGCAAGGAAACTAGCGCAGGACGAAGTCCTGGGAACGGCGCCCAACGGAGTCGAAGGACCTGCAGTTGGGGGCTTCGACTCAAGCAGTCAACCTCAGAGATACCACACTGGACCGTGCCTCCGCGACCGTTGGCTCCCGGGGGCGATGCGAGGATGATTGAAAGAAGCTAAATGCTACCCGGCCAGCAGCTCATTCACCCTTGCCATCACCTTGAACGCATCGGCGATGTAGACAACGTCGGCCTTGCCGCGCGTCCACCCGCAGTTGGGGTCGAGAGAGACAGCACGCCGCTCGCCGATAAACCGCCAGCCGACCACGTGCGGTTCCTCGCCATGGCAGCAGGTAGCCAGGCCCTTGGGATGACGCGGCGTTGAGCCCGTCTGTCCCACCTGGTTGAGATGCGTCAGAAATGGAAGAACCGAATTCCCTTCGCCGCCCTGGTCCACGAGTGACTTCGAGCTGCCCAGTGACGCTCCCGAGGCGGCGAGAAAATCGAGAATCAGCTTGCCCGCCTCCTCGACGTGAACCTGCCCGTCGGGCTGCTTCTTGGTCCAGCCGGCGCCGGCCACGAATAGCAATTTGGCGTCGGGCCGGATCGTCTGCTGATTCTGTTTGGGAGCCCGCATTCCCATCGCCTCGGTCCGCAGCGGCGGCAGCTCGACGGCAATGGCTATCTCGTCGACGTGAGCTTGCGACGCCTCGGAGGCAGACGGCGCGTGCGTTCCCGCATCCAGCAGGAGAAACCACGGCCGTGTAGTGCGGGCTAGGACTGCCTCAATGCGCTGGCGGTAAAACCAGCGTGTCGCTTCCACGTCCTCTGTTTCGCTAATGGCCGTCACGTGCGTGTCGATGGCTCCGCCTACGCGATAGGCAACCGCGGCCATGACCCGCGCGAACCGCGAGCTGTGCGGCGCCAGCACGATCATGGCCTGCGCCGCGCGCCACAACGCCTCGCACGCAGCGGCATCGCTGGCGAAGCGGGCTTGCGCATACGGCTCGCCCTGAACGGCCAGTAACTTCGCTCCTGCCCCGGCCACCTGCGCCACAGCGTCATTCGCATGTGTGGCCACGATGCCGATCGTCAACTCTGCGCCCAGCCGTGCGGCCAGCTCTTTGCCCGCGGTCACGGCTTCGAGCGAAGCCTTGGTCAGCGCCGTGCCGTTCTCGTCCGCATGTGTCAGTACCAGAATCGATTCCATCATTCCGCTCCGATCCACGCCGCGATCTCCGCCGCAATCTCATCTGGCGTCATGTTCTTCTCCACTCGCGTTGTGCGCTGCTGTTTCGGCAGACTCACGTTCACGTACCGCAATCCGTCCGCGGCCAGCGCAATGGTCTTCGCCTTCTGCAGCGCCGGCATGATGGTGCGCATGTTGGCCATGCCCACCTGGGGATTGTTGCGCGGCTCAGGCAGGTTGCCCGTCGCCCACCCCAGCACGGCCGGCGCGCCCGCGCAAACCGAGACCTGATGTTTGCCGCCCTCGACGCGTTCCAGCACTTCAAACGAGCCGTCGTCGCGCAGTTCGATCTGATCCACTCCCTGAAACTGATCCGTGATGCCCAGCCGCTCCCCGACGAGTTGCAGAGTGACGCCGGCCCCGCGCGATGCCGACTCCCATCCGCCGAACAGCAACAGCTTCGAGCGGTCGAGCCCGGGAATCGCACCGATCGCCTCAGTCAGTGCGGCCGCCGTCGCTTGCGCATCGGGAAACCCGCCGATGGGCCCGTCGACGGGCACCAACTCGAAGGCGACCTTCTGTGCGATGGTCATCATCACCTGCTGCAGCTTGGCCTTGGGTCCGAGCGAAACCAGCCAGAGTTTGCTGCCGGGGATTCTGGCAGCGAGGTTCGCGGCCTCATAGAGCGCGCTTGCCGCCCAGGGATCGAGCACCGCGGGGAGCACCATTTCGTTCTTGATTCCGGGGCCGCCGGGAGTGGTCGTTGGTTCGAGGGTTTGCAGCGGGTCGGGCACGATCCCTGCACAAACTACGATATGAAGTGGGTGGGGCATGAATCTACTCCTGACTCTCAAGCCTTCAGCTATCAGCTATCAGCTTTCAGTTTTTGCGTCGCCGGTCGGAGCTTCTCGATAAAAGCGAAAAGCATCTTCGAGACTTCCTCGCTCAGAAATCCCGCTTCGTCCAGTGATTTACCGTCTCCCATGCCGAGTTTCCTTGCGACGAGGAGCTGGGTTCTCAGCTCGAATACAGATCCCTGTGCAATCCCGAGAAACTGTCGGAACTCCGCGTGGCTTAGCCGGCCGCGACCCTCGGCGACGTTGCTCGCAATCGAAACGCTTGCCCGACGCATCTGCGAGGTCAAGCCATATATCTCATCTTTCGGAAACGATCGGGTCAATTCGTAGATCTTAACCGTTAACTCAATCGCCTTCTGCCAAACGACGAGGTTTTGAACATTTTGTGCCATCGTTATGCCTGCTCCTATTTTCTTCCAGTCGACCGAATGCGGTTCTCAGCGGCCTGTCGAGCTGACGGCTGAAAGCTGAGAGCTGAAAGCTGTCTTCTCAATTTTCCGCCGAGTGAAACCCTCCGCTTCCCGCCTTGAACTCAATGTTTGAGTCCTTGCCCTCAGGTGGATTGGCGCAATTCCACAGGCAGGCGCCGCAGTGCGCGCACTTCTCGCGCTCAAAGGCAGGCGTGTTCCCCGGTCCGAGCGTGATGGCCTGGCCCGAACACATGGCGATGCAGGTCTTCTCAATGCAGGCAATGCAGCGGGACTTGTCGAGAAAGACAACGTGATCGGCGAAGCCCGGCACGGCCTGAACCTTGCCGCCCATCAGCAGAGCATCCTGCTGGGTGATGAGCAGCCGTCCGTCGAAAGGAATCTCGGGCCAGCCGCGGGCCGACATCACGGCATCGTGCAGCGGCCGTCCATCTTCCATGCTCAGCTCGGCGGCGCGCTTCAGCGGTAGTCGCGCGGCTGCGTCGCTGCCGAATCGTCGAATCTGCTTCGAGGCCTGCGGAATGTGCGCATGGATCGAGAATCGTCCGTTCGAAAGCCCTGCCAGCGCCATCCCTATCAGCCCGCGGACGAAACCGTTATGAAATCCGTCGCGCGCGTGCTCGGCCTCGCGCGCTCCCTGCTCCACCCAGCTCTCGCGCCGGCGCTTCTCGTAAGTGGCGGCAAGATTCTGCTGCGTGAATTCGCCGCCCGTGCGCAACAGCTCAAGCACCGCCTCGCCAAGCTGCACGCCCGTGGTCCATGCCTCGTCAACGCCAGAGCCAGTGAGCATGTTGGTTGAGCCGGAGCACTCGCCGATGCGCGCGAATCCATTGCCTGCCAGCGCCGGCTCGCCGCGCTTGCCGCTCTCCTCAAGCGACTTTGCGCCCCATGAGCGCAACGTCCCGTTCTTCAAGTGCCTCCACAACGCCGGATGCTGGATGAAGTGCTGCAGGTACCGGTACGAAGTACGCTCTGGATCGCTCATCCACGAGGGAATGAAAATGCCGACCGACGCCAGCCGCTCAGGATGCACGTAGAGGAACCCGAAGATCTCGGGCTCCGGAAATCCGAAGGTATGCCACACCATGCCGGCCTCCAGCTCGGTGTCTTCCGGCAGCTCGATCACAAACTTCATCCCCAGCGCCCAGTCCTTCGGACGGTTCTCGTTTTGGAGGAGTGCACGGGAGATTTGGCCCACCGGCCCATCGCCAATCACGGTGAGCCGCGCGCGCACATCCATGCCGGGCATGAATCCGGCGTCAGGCGCTCCCGTTTTGTCTACTCCCTGATCCACCAGCCGCAGGCCTTCAACGCTGTTGCCAGCAACGAGCGGCCCGGCCACCGGGCTGCCCGGCCAGATCTGCACAAAGCCGGTGGACATAATCTGTCCGGCAACCCACTGGTTGAACTGGCCGATGGAGAGCACCAGCCCGTCATTCTTGTGGAGGAACTTCGGTGTCCAGGGCAGTTCGAAGGCATTGTCCTTGAGCAGAAGCCCATCTCCAAGACGAAGAAAAAAATCTCCAATACGCAATACCGCGGAGCGCCGGCTGGCGCCCACGGGATCGAGCAAATAGAGGACCCGCTCCCTGCGTACTTCAGCAGCCATGGGAATCTCGGCCGGGTTGAGCTCGGGAAAGCTGGCGCGAATGCCTTTGGCGCACGTGACCACGCCGCTCACGCCGGCATCGAGCGTGTCGGCGCGCTCATAGCAGATGACCTGCAAAGGCATGCCTGGCGCCACGCGGCTTTCAAAGGCCGGGTCGGTTGGATTCCCGGTCCATGCACGGGTGAGGGTGGTCAAAAAGCCACCCATGGCCGGACCGAACCCGGCGCAGGCAATGTCCACATCCATGGTCTGCCGGTCGACTTCGTATTGGGTTTGGGGATCGGTGCTCATGCGGGTTTCCCGTTTAATTGAGGTTTGTGCTTTCCCACCATGGCGGCAAAAACTAGAACGCCGCATGGGAAGGGCACCCGGCCTATTTGCCTGAACTGCTCCGCGCTCATCCTGCAGCCGGGTAATCGAGCGCTTCGGGAATCATCACCTTGCTCACCGTTTCAGCAGCGCGATCCTTGGCCAGGCGCGACCCGGTCAGGCAGGTGGTGAGCTTCGATTGCAGCCGCAGAAACTCCGCCGAGCCGGCGCAGCCGGCGCACGGGCCGGCCTTTTGCGGATGACCGCCATCGGCCGCGATCACATCCACAGCCATGGCGCAGATGCCGGGCATGGTCTCTTCCAGCTCTTCAAGTTCGGCGGTCGAGAAGCAATTGCGATGTTCCTGCTCATCCCACGAGGGGTGCGCATTGTAGCCAAAAACCAGCTCGGCGCAGATGCGCGAGGCCTCGCCGGCAGCCTGCGCGGCCTGGGTGTGGCAAAGATCGCTGAGGAACTGAACGGTGCCGGCCAAGCCCTCTGCCGCGACTGGATCCGAAGGCCCACGCAGCTCTAGCTCAAGCACGTCGAGAATCTGTGCGCGAGAGGCCAGCAGCCAGCAAAGCGCATCAGCGAGTGGAAATGTTACGCCCTGTCGCTGGCCGTGATAAAGCTTGTTACCGGCCGCGTCTTTGGCGTTTTGCAGGTGATTCAGCGTCCACAGCCACAGGTGCATGGCCGAGGCCAGTGTGCAGGCGCCCGTACCTGGGTGGTGGCTGGCGATGGCGCGCATCTCGCGAATCCAACTGCGGAACAGCGCCTGGAAAACCTCGCTGGTCATGGTGACAGTGAGCTGGCGGCGCTGCACGGCCTCGGGCCCTTCGTACGTGGCTTCGAGCTGCGCATCCATCCACTTGTTGGCCAGGAAACCGGGGCAGTCTTCCGTGATTCCGTAGCCGCCCATCAGGCTCACGGCCTCGCGCATCATGTTGGCGCCGTGACCGGTGTTCCAGAGCTTGGTTGCCGGGCACAGTACGTTGGCTTCGGCGTCGGCCAGCACGAATTCGACCAGCGGGTCGGCTTCGAGCTCGGCACGGCGGGGATCATCGACCTTCAGGCCCAGCGACTCGATGGCCCGCTGCTCCGACTCCTTGAGCGCCTTCATCTCGGCTCGGCCTCCCTGAATGCCGCGCCCGGCAAGGAGGACGTTCTTTTGCTTCTCCAGCGGATCGAGCTCGTCGAAAAGCAGCGCCGACGCAAAGCCGAGCGATGCAGCGGCTTCTCCCGCGGCCCAAACGTCAACCAGCCGGTGCAGTGCGTCTTCTCGCTGCTGGATTCCCTGCTCGTAGCGTACCGAGCCGGGCTTGGCGCCTTCGGCTCCGCGGAAGCGCTGCCGCTGGTACCGGATCACCGGCTCGACGGCTGAAAGCAGCTTGGCCGCGGTCATCAAGCCCACCGGCACGCGCGTGCGGCGGAAAACGGCCTCGATCACCTCGCCGTGGTTGTATCTGGGGACAATCACTCCGTCCTTGACCATATAGCCGCCCACGATGCGGCTGGCCGGAACCTTCAGGTTGAAGACCGGGTCGCCGGTGGACGAAAGCTGGTGAACGAGCTTTTTGGTTGCTGTTCCACGGTCGAAGATGCCCTCGTCGGTCTCTTCCAGGATCACTACGCAGCTGCCTTTGATGCGCGGGTCGGCGGAGTTGACCGCGGCGGTAACGAAGTTGGCAAAAGCGATGCCAGTGATGAAGCGTCCGCGCTTGTCCACCTGTAGAACAGGCTCTTCGCCTTCGTTCCACTCCGCGATGGTGAGCTTGCCGTTCAACATGCCGGTATCGACGCCCACGTAGGGAATCGGCTCAGTGAGCGCGAAGGCCCCGCGCCAGGGCTGGCGGTCTTCACCAGACTGAGGAGGCACGCAGAGCGTCATATAGCGCATTACCTGTTCGGGTGTGCCGCGCTCGTGGATGGGCGCCAAGGCCAGAGAACTCGCCAAGGCGGCCGTCGCCGCGCCGCCGTCCACCCACGCCAGCTCAAAGGCGGCGAGTGAGAGCGCCAGGTTCTTGGGGCCGATGATAAATCCGCCTTCTTCGGGCTCCATGGATGCCGCCGTAATGCCCGCCGAGTCGAAGGCCTGAAGCATGGACTGCTTGCCGGGCGTCCACTCATGGGTGTTGCGTTCGCCGGCGCCCACCAGGCGCGCCACGGTGCCGCGCGCTACCCCGCGGGCCGATTGCACCAGCATCTGCAGATCGAACCGGTCCGCGAACCGCCATTGAATCTGCCGCACCGCATCACTGGGGAGCGTGAGCATAACCGGGGTTTCAGAAAGAACCACTGTACCCATAACTGTGTACCTCGAGCAGCGGGACTATTGTCCCCGAACGGGCGCAGCCTGGCATGTGACTCACATCACCTGGACAGCAGCTACTAGCTATCAGCTGTCAGCCGTCAGCGTGACTGTGCCGGGGCGGACTCTCTCGAGTTTCACGTTTCTGTTTTCAGGCACTCCTCGCCGACGATGCGCGAGGTACCGCGAGAGGCCAATAGCTGAAGGCTGAGAGCGGATGGATTTCTTTTTGTGATCCAACGCACAAACAAACTATCGGTAAGCACGAGTATTTACCGAAATTGTGATTGTCATCATCGCGTTTGTGATAGGTGTCACTGCCAGTCATTTCTTCAAAGGAAGAATTTGATAACGCGGACCCTGCGATCATAGGACGATGAGACGTGGCAGGTTGCCCAGGCAGCGACGCCGTGCGCGAGGGTCCGGGCTCCTTTTGCCTGGAGAAAGAAGACGGCAAGTGAAGAAACTCGGCAGCGGAACAGTTGCTGCATTGTTTTGTTTGGTTCTTTTCGCCAGCGGGCCGGACGGCCGCGCACAAACTGAGTGTCTGGCCTGCCACTCTGACGCAACCCTGCAGGACGCGCAGGGGCACAGCGTAGGCGTCGACGGGCAGAAGTTCAGCGCGAGCGTTCACGGCGCGCTGGGCTGCAATGCCTGCCACGCCGACATCGCCAGCTACCCTCATCCCGACAAGATTGCCCCGGTTGAGTGCAAGACCTGCCACGCCGACCAGGGGAACGACATTGCCGGCAGCGTGCACGCCAAGGCGTCCGATCACCCCTGCACCGGCTGCCATGGCGATGCGCACCAGATTTTCCCGAAAACGGATACGCGATCGGCCGTTTATCCCTTGAATGTGCCCAAGACCTGCGGCAACTGCCACGGCAACGACGGAATTGCGAAAAAGCACGGTCTGCCCAGCGTCTACCCCATGTACATGGACTCGATCCACGGTTTCGCATTGAGCAAGGAGGGCCTGCTGGTTGCGGCCAACTGCCAAAGCTGCCACGGATCGCACAAGATTCTGAGCCACACCGATCCCAGGAGCCCCACTTTCAAGGCCAATGTTCCCAAAACCTGCGGTAACTGCCATGCCAAGATCGACGCCGACTATGAGACCGGCATTCATGGCAAGGCGATAGTGGCAGGCAAGATGGATGCGCCGGTCTGCACCGATTGCCACACCGCACACGCAATCCTGCAGCCGACGGAATCAGCCTTCCGCATGCAGTCCACGCCGATCTGCGGCAACTGCCACAAAGACAAGTTCTCAACCTATCGCGATACCTTCCACTCGCAGTTGGGTTCTCTGGGCGGATACGTTGAGACGGCCCGCTGCTGGGACTGCCACGGCGCGCACCACGTATTGCCGGCCTCCGATCCCGATTCGCCCATTAACAAGGCCAATCTGATCGCCACCTGCGGCCGCTGCCACGCCGGCGCCAACGCAAGCTTTGTCCAGTACCAGCCGCATGCCAACGCGCGCGATCGCAAGCTGAATCCGGGGCTCTACTTCGTGCGGTTATTCATGAACCTGCTGCTGGCCAGCGTGCTCACTTTCTTCCTGATTCACACCATCTTGTGGCTGATCCGGCAGCGGTACAACCAGGTCAGGAATCGCGCCAATGGAGGACAAAAGAATGCCTGATTTGGTTCAATCCGCTCCGGCAGGTGCGCCCGCGGGCGCGCCGGCGCAAAGATACTTCCGGCGTTTTACCCGCGAGCAGCGCTACATGCATTCGGTGCTGTTCACCACCTTTCTCGGCCTCGCGGCCACCGGGCTGCCCATGCGTTTCAGCGAGAGCTTCTGGGCGCGCAGGGTTGCGGCCGGCGTGGGCGGCTTCGGAGCCATCCTGTTCTTCCACAAATTCTTCGCGGTGGTTCTCACCATCGCGTTTCTGATTCACGTGAGGGAAGTGTTTGTGCGCGGCGTGCTTAACCGCGAAAAAGGAATCTTCTGGGGGGCGACCTCGATGGTCGCCAACTGGAAAGACGTGAAGGATCTCTTCGGCCACATGCGCTGGTTCCTGGGCCTCGGACCCAAGCCGCAGTTTGAGCGCTATGCCTACTGGGAGAAGTTCGACTACTGGGCGGTGTTCTGGGGCATGGTCATCATCGGGTTCTCGGGCTATGCCATGTGGTTTGCGCCGTTCTTCGCACACTTCCTGCCTGGATGGGCGCTGAACGCGGTGCTCGTCATCCACAGTGAAGAAGCCCTGCTCGCTATCCTCTTCATCTTCTCGATTCACTTCGTCAACACCCATCTGCGTCCCGACAGCTTCCCGATGGATATGGTGGTGTTCACCGGCGTCGAGAGCGAAGAGGAGTTCAAGAATAAGCGGCCGCTCGAGTACGAGCGGATGGTTAAGGGCGGCAAGGTTTTGACTCGGCTGAGTGAAAAGCCGCCCGTCTGGCTGGTGAACTTTTCGCGCGCAGTGGGATTCGCGGCTATCGCCATCGGCCTCACGCTGCTGGTGCTGACATTGACGGCGTACTTCAACGAGTAGCCTGAAAGACAGCTTTCAGCTCTCAGCTTTCAGCTTTCAGCTCTCAGCTCTCAGCCGTCAGCGAGCGTCATGCCCCACATGGCGCTCGCAACTGCGCTTCGTCCTGAGTCTCTATCGATCCGCGGTCCCAGCAAAGGGGAAGCAAATCGTGATCGTTCGAGCATGCCCCCGGAGGGAGCGAGGAACTTAGCCCAGGACGAAGCCCTGGGAACGACTTCAGATCCCCACGATAAGAGCTGGAAGCTAAAAGCTGAGAGCTGAAAGCTGAGAGCTGAAAGCTGAAAGCCGCCCCTGTGACTTCAATCACGGTGCTTTTTGATGCATAAGCGTCTCCTTTTATGCGTGAAATTCGCTCGATTTTTGCTGCTCTGCAATCTTGGAATCACTCTTGTTGTCTGGTCTGCCGACGCGCACGCCGCGCAAAAACGCAAGGACGCGGACTGCCTTGCCTGCCACTCCAACTCTTCACTGACAAAACAGGAAAACGGCAAGACGGTCAGTCTCTACATCGACCAGAATCAGCTCAAGCATTCCATTCACGGCAAGGTTCTCGCCTGCGTCGACTGCCACAAGGACCAGCAGAGCCACGATAAGTCGGCGCCCAAGGCAGCCTGCGCCAACTGCCACACTGCTGCGCAGATTGCTTACGCGCACAGCATGCACGCGAAGCCCGCTGGCACTGCGCCTGCCGCAGCTACATGTGTTGACTGCCACGGCCCCCCGCACGGCATTCTCGCGCCCGGCCACCCCAAGTCGCCGGTCAACCACGCCAACATTCCCGCAACCTGCGGCCGGTGCCACGGCCAGAAGTTCCTCATGGAGTCGAACGGCGTGAGCGCCCAGCCGTTCATCTCTTACCAGGCTAGCGTGCACGGCCGCGCCGTCGCCAACGGCTCCTTGAAGGCCGCTGTCTGCACCGATTGCCACGGAGACCACGAGATTCTGCCTGCCAACCAGGCCGGTTCGCCCATCTACAAGTTCATTGTGCCGGCCACCTGCGGTAAGTGCCATTCCGAAATTGCCGACACTTTCAACGCCAGCATTCACGGGCAGGCAATTGCGCACGGTAACGCGCAGGCTCCTGTGTGTACTGACTGCCACGGCATCCACTCCATCAAATCGCCCGGCAATCCCAGCTCGCCCGTGTCCGAACAGAATCTTTCGCGCGATACCTGCGCCCGCTGCCACGAGGGCGTGCGCCTTTCGCAGGAGTTCGGCGTGCCCGGCAACCGCGTCACCAGCTACTTTGACAGTTACCACGGCCTTGCCGCCGAAGGCGGATCGCTAATAGCCGCGAACTGCTCAAGCTGCCACGGCGTGCACGACATTCTGCCTTCGTCCGATCCGCGTTCGAGCATCAATCCCGCGCATCTTGACGCCACCTGCGGCAAATGCCACAAAGGTGTGACGCGGAAGTTCACGCTCACCAAGGTTCACCTGCAGGATGGCGCCGGAGCCCGCGCCAACGACATCGACTCCATCGCGGTGCGCTGGGTGCGCTACATCTACACGGTTGTCATCCTGCTCGTCATCGGCGCCATGTTCGTGCACAACTTCATCATCTGGCGCAGCAAGGCCGTGGCGCGCCGCCGCCTGCAGAAACCCATGATGACGCGCATGAGCGTGAACCAGCGCTGGCAGCATTTGACGCTGCTGTTGAGCTTCATCGTTCTCGTCGTCACCGGCTTCGCGCTCAAATTCCCCGAGTCATGGTTCGCTCATACGCTGGGCATGGGCGAGCACTGGCGCAGCATCGTCCACCGCATCGCCGGCGTGGTGCTCATTCTGGCCGGGATCTATCACATCTTCTACCTGGCCGCCGCGCACGAAGGCCGCAAGCTGCTGCGCGACATTGCGCCGCGCCCGCAAGACGCGTTCGACGCGTGGGCCACCATGCGCTACTACCTGGGCCTGAGCAGGCAGAAGCCAAAGTTCGGCCGCTTCAACTACGCCGAGAAGGCCGAGTACTGGGCGCTGGTGTGGGGCACCGCGCTCATGGGCCTTACCGGCGTCATGATGTGGGCCAAGGTGCTGGTGGGCGATCTGCTGGCGCGCTGGTGGGTCGATGTGGCCACGGCCATCCACTACTACGAAGCGATCCTGGCTACCCTGGCCATCATCGTCTGGCACTTCTACCAGGTCTTCTTCGATCCCGACGTGTATCCCATGAACTGGGCGTGGTGGGACGGCAAGATGCCGGTGGAACACTACAAGCACGAGCACGAGCTGGATGATGACGGGAAGCAGGGGCTAGGGACTAGGGAATAGGCAATAGAGAATTGCGCGTTGCTAGTCGTCCAGTACGCTCAGGTCGTTTGGCTCGCAAGCCGGCATGTGGAATTTCTTCATGTAGGGATGTTGGCCGTCGTACGCGAGGGGCTCCGATTTCAGCAGGCTTTCCATCTGCTTCAACCGATCAGGGGCCAATGCCTGAGCCTGGTAAAAGACCCCGCTGATCCAGAAGCCTTTTTCAGTTAGCTTAACGGGAAAGATGTCCACACGGCTGTAAGCCTCGCAGCTTCCGGGCCCTGCCGGGAAGAAGAAGTAATCGCTCATAAACGGGCGCAGGGAAACATAAAGCCGTCCATTCTTGATCAGGAAGCGTCCGCGATATGTGATGAATCCGCCATCTGAGGCCGAGTAAGACTTCTCTCCGGCGCGAATCTGCAGGGGAAGTTCGTCGAGGATTAACTCGCCGCTCCTGACGATCATTGTGTTTTCGTGGAACCATTGAGCGTCCGGCTCATGCGGGTTCTCGCTGGGCATTGGCGCAAAACCCATGTAATTACCATCCGCGACTGTCTGGGGAGCTGGCGCTAGGTTCTTAGAGGGCACTTGGCCACAAGCCGTTACAGCCAGAGACAAGGGCAATACGAAATACCATCGAGCGGATTTCATGCCAGCAGTGTACATCCAATCGGACACGCAGAGCCCCGTCCGACTCCGGGCATCCATCATGCTCCGACTGAAAGCTGAAAGCTGAGAGCTGAGAGCTGAAAGCTGATCGCTGACCACTGACCACTGTCTTCACACCCGCCAATAGTCCGCGCGCCAGCTAATGATCCGCTCCTTGATCTGTTTGCGGGTGAGGTTGTGTTCAAGAGCCTGCTTGGCCAGCTCCACGACCTCATCGTCGGCGGCAAAGCGCAGGCCGATCAGTTGGCCCTCAGTGAGCCGGTAGATCTGCGAGTGCCATTCCGTCGGGGCAAGAGCCTGCAGACGCAGCCGCTCCTCGAGGCGAATCACGCGATCCTGCACCTTGACCGCATACTGTCGAATCGTGAGCACGGCCAGAACCGCGGCCGCCGACATGACAAGATACCAAATTGTCCCGACGCCCGGGCGCTGCACGATGTGCACGATGGCAACGATGAAGTTAGCTGCGACGATGGGAACGAGGAAGAAATGAAAGGGAGGATCGAGACGCCCGTGGTTCTTCAGGTTCTGCGGTTCGTTCTTGCTCATTGCACGTCCTTTGCTTGATCGAAGGCGGCCGGTTGCGCTCCGTCATTGAGCGCCGAATCGACCGGGGCACATTACTTGTGGCCGCGGCAGTCTGCGTTCCGGCACTGGCCGGATTCTCCTTCGGTGCACGCCTGCCTGTCAATGCCGCCAGGTTCCCAGGCCCCCAAACCCCGTGCTGTTTGGGAATCAGGAGGTACTGTCCGCGCAGTAGGTGGTCATGGAGCAGACGCAGGCACGCCACATTTGTTAACGTTTTGGGGTCCATCATTTGCAGATTTTCTGCGGCGGCAATGCCGAATTTACCGCGCAAAGATACGAACGACGAACGAACCCATGAGGTACACGATGAAACTGCTCTCGCGTCTTTTGCTTTCTTCCTTCCTTGGTTTTGTTTTTTGTACGGCCACCGGCGCCCAGGTGACACTGCCCAAGATTCTTTCCAGCCACATGGTGGTCGAGCGCGACATTCCCGTTCACGTATGGGGGCTGGCCGCGCCCAGCGAGCAGGTGAGCGTGACCTTCCGCGGTGAGACTCGCACCACCACCGCCGGCGAGCTCGGCCGGTGGAGCGTTTACCTGAAGCCGGGCGCTGCGGGCGGTCCGTTTGAGATGACGGTGCAGGGAACCGCGCCGGGAGTCCAACCTCAGACCATCACCCTCGACGACGTGCTGGTGGGCGATGTGTGGGTCGCATCGGGGCAATCGAATATGGGGTTCGAGCTGCACGATGCGGCAACCGCGGCTGAAGACCTGCCCAAGGCCGGCATTCCCGATCTTCGTCTGCTCGATGTCAGGCAGACCGCCACACTCTTTCCGCAGGACGACCTGGAGGTTCGGGGCGACGGCTGGGCCGCATCTTCGTCCGAGACTGCTCAGCACTTCTCGGCCGTGGCCTGGTATTTTGCCCGCGAGATCGAGCAGCGCGAGCACGTGCCGGTGGGCATCGTCAACTCATCCTGGGGAGGCACGCCCGTGGATGCGTGGACGAGAATCGGCGCGATCGGCCGGGACGCCTCGCTCATGCCCCTTTTTATCTCCTGGGGCAAGATGATTGAGAACGAACCCGACAACATATTGCGCGAAAAGGATCACCAGCGCCAGATCGATGAGGCCAAGGCGCAGGGCAAGCCCGCGCCGACGTTCGGGTGGACGCCGCAACTGGAAAGCTGGGGCCCCGGCATGTTGTGGAACGGGATGATTGCCCCGATCACGCCGTTCCCGATTCGCGGAGCCATCTGGTACCAGGGCGAGTCGAACGCTTCACTTGACCGCGCGCCGCTCTACGGCCGCATCTTTGAGGACATGATTGAGGACTGGCGGCACCAGTGGGGGGTGGGCGAATTCCCGTTTCTCTTCGTGCAGATTGCCAACTTCAACGCGGGACCCGGCGATGGATGGCCGCAACTGCGCGAGCAGCAGCTCAAGACCCTCGAACTCCACAACACCGGCATGGCCGTAACCATCGACATTGGCAACCCCGACAACATTCACCCCACCGACAAGCTCGACGTGGGCCTGCGGCTGGCGCGCTGGGCGCGCGCACTTGCCTATGGCGAGAAGATTGAAGTCTCCGGTCCGCTCTTCCGCGAGGCGGTGCCTGAGGGACCGGCGATCCGCGCGTACTTTGACCACGCCAAAGGCCTGAAGGCAAAGGGCGGCGCGGTGACCGGCCCCCAGGTCACAGGTTTTGAGGTTGCCGGCGCCGACGGCAAGTTTGTGCCGGCGACGGCGACCATTGAAGGCGAGACGATTGTGGCCTCGAGCCCCGAAGTTGCACAGCCCATGCAGGTGCGCTATGGATGGGCGAGCAGTCCGCAGTGCAATCTGTTCAACGGCGACGCATTGCCGGCAAGCCCGTTCACGTCGGCGCAGTAACAGGCCTCCCTCAACCCGCCAATGAACCAGGGTGCCCCAGGTCTCCATTTTGGGACCTGGGGGAAACCAGGGACCTCAACTTTTTTGTGTCAGGGCACGAGTTTAGCGCGCCGATGCACAGCCTCCCGTAGGGAGGCAAGGAGTTTAGCCCAGGACGTAGTCCTGGGTAGTCGGTATAAAAAGGGCCGCAGCCCCGTAGGGGCGGCGCGAGTCGGCAGGCACGGGCTTCAGCCCGTGCCGGAACGTCGGCGTCCTCCTCCAGCTTAATAAGAGATTCCTTGAGCGGCGTCAGCTCCTCGCCGGCACAATAATCGTCGTCTCGTTGACTTCGATCAGGCCGCAGCCGCAGCGCTTTTCCAGCTCAGGCAGAACGGCGTCGACCTTTTCGCGCGTCTCAATGAACTCAACCTTGATGGGCAGATGGTCGCTGATCTCGAGGATGTGCGCCGAGTGCATCCGGTGTTTGGCGCCAAAGCCGGCCACGCCCTTGGTTACCGTTGCGCCCGCAATGCCCGATTTGAAGAGGAAATCGAGAATGCTGGTGTAGACCGGAATCCCGTGGTGCTTGGCTCCGTCGCTCAAGTAGAGGGTGACTTTGACGGCTTTTCCTGAGGTCAGCATGGCGCGCCTCGCGTTTATCCCGCGCTTCCCGATCGAGCTGCGGGACACCGTAGGATTGAAGCACTCCCGAACAGAAGATGCAAGTGGCGCGGATCGCCGATGGCCGAACGAAGGTTCACTGGAGCAGGATCTTTGCAGGCGCAGACAGGTTCACATTGCTCTGAAGGCTGTGAAGATTGAGCGTGTGCAGCTTCTTGTCCGGCATCTGCTGGGGCAGAATGGTGACCGCCCACTGGGCGTCGATGGCTTTCAGCAGCGGGGTCACGCCCTCGGCGATCGAACGCGGCGTCACTTCCAGCCCGCCGGTTTTCGCGCTTGCGTCCTTTAGAACTCGTTCGCCCGGGCCGTGTGAGTCGACGCTCAAGGCGAAGATTGCTGCGCCGTCCCGCTGCGCTGCCTGAATCGCTTCATCTAACGGCGTTTTGCTTTGGTTGTCATCCCCGTCAGTGATCAGAATGATTGCGCGCCTCGGGATGTTCGGATTCCTTTCCCGGCTGAGAATACCGTAGCTGCTCTGCGCAATTGCATCGAATACAGCCGATCCGCCGCCGATTTGTCTCTTGGCGAGAATCTGCTGCGCCTCCTGAACGGTAACGGGCCGGCTGGTAAAGGAAGATGCGACGTCGAAGAATCCCAGATACCCTTGAGATCCCTCAGAGGACAACCCCTTGAAAATCGCGAGAGCTGCGTCCTTCATTTCCTCGCCCCTCGCTCTCATCGAAGTGCTCTCATCCATCAGCACCACGAAGAGCAAGGGCTCATTTTTGGCGGGGTGGATTGATAGAACCTCAGCTGGCTTGTTGTCAATCGTGAAAGAGAGAGACGCCTTGTCGAGCGCGGGCGCTGCGGTGTTGCCGCTGGCAGTGAGGCGTACGGTAATCGGCGATGGCTTGGCGCCAGAAGCTGGAGCATCCTGCGCTGTAGAACAAATAGGCATTGCCACGCCCAAGACGAAGGCGCAAAGAACGCATGAAACTGTGCGGCGATTCATGCGCGGCATTCTAGCATGGCGCATTTGCAGCACACTGGCATGATCGGCAATACCAATCTGACGGCCAACGCACCGGGTCTACATCAGGTCTGCCAGCGCCGTACCGCACCATGTCGCGGCCAGGCCCACCACCAGGCTGCCCACCGCATAGAGCCCGCCAAGCAGGAACGCGCCCGAACGCATGGTCGAGAGCGTCTCCCACTCGAAAGTGGAGAATGTTGAGTACGCGCCGATGAAGCCCACAGGAATAAGGTAACGCCACGCAGGGCCAATGTCGCCGCGCTTGCCCATGTAGGTGAGCGTGAAGCCGAGGATGATGCAGGCCGTGATGTTAACCAGCAGCGTGCCGTAGGGGAACCTGACACCCATGCGGCCCGACACGGTAGACCCCACCCAGTAGCGCAGGATGGAGCCGAGCGCGCCCCCGGCGGCAATCAAAAGGTATTTCTGCAACGGTCTTCTCCTTTCGACTCAAAGCTCACTCAAGCTTCGTCCCCGGCCAGGCAGCGAACGCGCATATACCTCGCGGGCTGCCGGGCCTTTACCACGGCCAGCTCAAGTGTTTTCAGGGATCGCGCCGGGAATTGAGACTCCGCGACAGGATACCCTGCCAGGAGTCATCATCTGTCCGGCCCATCGGGAGAGGACAGCGGTTAAACTGCACCCGGGCCGGGCGCAGTCGGGTGAACTCCTTCACCCTATCTAACAATTCAATTACACGAGAACTGGAAGTTGCTGTCAACCTGACATTCGTTAGTAACGTACTCCGATGTGCAAATAGGCCCGATGGGTCAAGGACAGAGCTATAATCTCCACCAACAAGTAGACGCCAATGGGATCAGCGCGCTTCTCCTTCATGCCAGCGAGAAGAGGCAGTAGGTCTGGTGCGGGAACTCGGCAAATCCCAAAGTCTGTCGAAGAAATGAAGATTCCGGCTGCGTGTTCTGACGCGGAATCGGGACGAGGAATGTGGACGTACTGCCGTTGGTAAGTTCCCTCGCGTGGAAAGGTTATGCATGGACTTGGCCAAGAGGATTTTGGGAGGGAGTTTCGACTGCCGTAAACTCAATCCTTCGCGATCGTATTTTTACCTTTTAACTCTTTTGCTGTCCGCCTGCATGGGATTGGTGGGCTGTGGCTCGTCCGGTCCGTCCTCTGGAGGAGGCACCCAACCGGCGATCACCTCGTTTACTGCGAGTCCGACCGCCATAAACTCCGGAGCAAGCAGCACGCTGAGCTGGACGACCTCAGGAGCAACCAGCGTCGCCATCACGCCAGGGACATTCACGTCCACATCGTCGAGCGGATCGACGACGGTGAGCCCAACGTCGACAACCACCTACACGCTTACGGCGACGAATTCCGCGGGGTCGGCCACGGCTACCGTCAACGTGACGGTAAACGCCGTGAGCAAACCCACGATCAGCTCTTTTGCCGCGAGTCCGGCGAGCATTACCTCGGGCCAGAGCAGCACCTTGAGCTGGGTAACGACTGGAGCGACCAGCATCGCCATTACGCCTGGGACGTTCACGTCCCCATCGGCGAGCGGATCGACGACGGTGAGCCCAACCGCGACAACCACCTACACGCTCACGGCGACTAACTCGGCGGGGTCGGTCACGGCTACCGTTACCGTGACGGTGAACGCCGTGAGTAAACCCACGATCACGTCGTTTACTGCAAGTCCGGCAAGCATCACCTCGGGCCAGAGCAGCACATTGAGCTGGATGACCTCAGGAGCAGCTAGCATCGCTATTACGCCTGGGACATTCACGTCCACATCGGCGAGCGGATCGACGACGGTGAGCCCAGCGTCGACCACCACCTACACGCTTACGGCGACGAATTCCGCCGGATCCACGACGGCGACGGCAACCGTGACAGTTACGGCGGCCGGCGCCAAACTCCAGATAACCGCCACGACGTGCCCGGGCGGCACGCAGAACACCGCGTATGAAGGTTGCACGATTGCCGCGACAGGAGGTACACCGCCTTACACCTTTTCAGTGAGCGACAGCGCAAGCTATCCTCCGCTGCCCGAAGGGATGACGCTGGATGCATCGACCGGAGCCATCACGAGCTCGTTGATAGGCGGGCAGGGGACTTACATACCGGAGATTGTGGTCACCGATTCCACCGGCGCGCAGGCGAGCGCCGACATCAGCTTTGCGATCAACGGGAGCAATGCGTTCCTCGCAAATATCTTTCCGTCGAACTCCATTTTTCATCATCGAGTGGATGCTGCAACTACCGGCCTACCCGTGGATACATCTCCCGCGGCGCCGATGTACAGCGGCTATTTGCCTGAGTCGGTGAAGCCGTTCTTCGGGGATGAGTATGCTAACTTTCCAAATGGAATCCCATCGATCGAGGTTCCGTACAATCAGCCGCATGTGCAGGTTACAACGACGGTATATCAGTCGTACTTTACCTCGGGTCCGATCCCGGCCTACGCTCCGGTTGAGGGCACGAGCAACTCGACGGGAGACAGGCACGTTCTGGTCTACCTTGAAGCGGGCGGCGGAAACAAGCCCGCGCTCTACGAGATGTGGCAGGGAATCTACGAGGACGGCCCGTGGACCGACTCCTCGAATGCTCTCTGGCCCGATGTGACTTCGAATGCGCTGACCGAGCAGGGAGAGGGAACATCCGACGCCGCGGGACTGCCGGTAGCGCCGCTGCTGGTGAATGCCGATGAGGTGATTGGAACGGGCACGCCAAGTGCGCCCAACGGCGCCATAGAGCATCCCATCCGGTTCACGCTGAACCACATGTTGAACTACTGGGTGTGGCCGGCCACGCAGACGGCGGGGGTGGGCTACTGCACCGACTCGAACGGGAACGACATTCCCGTGGAGTCGGAAATCTCGCAGTCGTCGCCTCCGGCAACTTGCAGCATGTCAGGGGCGGCGGGCGAGATCTACCGGCTGATGGCCTCGGTCGCGACTCCTTCGTGCGCAGCCTCGAGTCCGCAGGCGGCGATCATCATTACGGCGTTCCGGAATTACGGAATCATCCTGGCCGATAACGGAGACAGCGGAGGCCTGATCGGCACGCCCGATGCCCGCTGGAACAACAACGATCTTTCGTGCATCACCAGCCTTACGCTAGGGGACTTTGAGCCGGTAAACGTGTCGAGCCTGATGGTGAACAATCAGAGCGGGCAGACGTCGAAGTAAGCGAGCGATCCCACTATCTTCGCGAAGGGACCCTGCCCCACGAACAACCACATTTTCGTGGGGCCACGGAAGAATGGAGCAACGAGATTTGCGCGGAAGGCGGAGCTACCGGTCCGTGCACGAGTAGCACGGATCGATCGACGCCTGAATCAGCGGTGTGTCGGCCAGGCGCGCCCCTTGCACCATCCAGCGCACCGAGGGCATGTTGACAAAGGTTGGCGTGCGCACGTGCACACGGTTGGGGTTGCGCGAGCCCTCTTTCCACGAGACCGAGTACATGACCTCGCCGCGCGGAGCCTCAACTCGGCTGGTCGCCGTGCCGGTGCGGAAGGCGAGCTTGGTTTCGCCGATGTTGATCTCTCCATGCGGCATACCCGTGAGCGCCTGGCGCAGGATGCGGCAGCTCTCCATGATCTCAAGCGCACGCACAAACAGCCGGGCGCGCACGTCGCCGGCCTGCTCCACCGGCACTTCAAACTCCATCTCGCCGTACGCCGCGTAGGGCGCTTGCTTGCGCAGGTCCTGGGTCACTCCCGAAGCCCGCGCCACCGGGCCCACCACGCCGCAGGAGACAGCCTTCTCGTGCGTCAGCACGCCGATGCCAGCGCAGCGCGCGCGCGCCGTCGTGCTGGTGGTGAATATGGGGATGACCGTGCGCGCCATCTCGCGCTCCAGCTCGTTCACCATCTCCACCAGCGCCAGCGGGTTTTCCACGTCGCGATTGACGCCGCCGATGCGGTTCATCGAGTAGTTCACGCGATTGCCCGAGATGGCCTGCAACACGTCCATCACTTTCTCGCGCAGTTCAAAGCAGGTCATGAACATGGTTTTGAAGCCCATGAGCTTTGAGGCGATGCCGGCCCACAGCACGTGCGAGTGCAGCCGTTCGAGCTCGCCCATCACAACGCGGATATATTGCGCGCGCGGCGGCGGAGTGACGCCCGCGAGATCTTCCATGGCCTGGCACAGCGTGAGAGTGTGAATGAACGAGCAGATGCCGCACACGCGCTCCATCAGCGCCACAACCTGGATGTAGTTGCGCGTCTCGGCCAGGTGTTCAATGCCGCGGAAGTTGAAACCGATATGCAGCTTCGCGTCCTTGACTGTCTCGCCTACGCAGACCATGTCGAGCTTGTAGGGCTCTTCAAGCGCAGGATGGTAAGGGCCCATGGGGATCTCGTAGCTCATTTTTTAACCTCCTGTTGCGCCGAGCCGGGAACAGGCTTGGCTGGCGTTGTCTCACGCAGATTCACGCCCGGTGTGTCGCCTTCGCGCAACAGCAGCGGTTCGTATTCGCGCCCGCTGAAATCGATGCCGAAGCCCTCGTGGACCTCGCGCTCGATCCAGTCGGCGGCCTCGCACAAGTCGAAGATGCTTTCGACGGTGTTGCCTGGAATGTTGAAGGCGAAGCCGAGCAGGCGGCCTTCCAGGTCCCAGTGATACTCCAGCTTGAATCCCTCGGCGCCCGGTAACTGGTAGGCCGTGATGGTAATAAACCGCGCGCCCACGGCGTTCATGGCTTTGGCAACTTCGCGCACGCTCTCAGATGGGTCGCCGCGCTTCATCCACCACACGCCGCCGTCGACCGTCCAGAGATCGGGGTTCCACAGTTCGCTCGCGGCAGGATTCTCGATCGTTTTTTCAAGCACAGTCATTGGGCGCCTCCACTAGATGTTGGGGCTGGATTCGGGGCCGGTTGTGCGGATGCGGCAGCGGCGGGTCTGGGCGCCGGCGGCCGTCGGGCGACGGTATAAGATTTTTTGAGTTCGTCCGGCGCCACGTAGATGGGCGGCGTGTCCTCAGCCTGCGAGAGCGCATGCTCAAGGTGGCCCTCTTTCAACGCGTGCTCGGCGCAGCCCTCAACGCAGCGGCCGCAGAAGGTGCATTGCCCGGGGTTGTAGCTCCAGGTGAACTCGCCTTTGCCGGCCTTGAATTCGATGGCCCGCGAGGTGCAGCGGAACCGGCAGACGGCACAGCCGGTGCAGAGCGCGGGATCGAACTGAACCAGGCCGCGAAAACGTTCGGTAACGGGCGGCCGGGCAGGGAAGAGCAGTGTGCGCGGTCCCCCGATGAGGTTCTTCCAGAGCATGGCAAGGATCTTCATAGCCGGTACCTCACAAAGAGCGCCGAAGAAATGGCCAGAACCGCGAAGATGAGTGTGCACTGCCAGTAGAAGCGCACGGTGGTGTCGATAGCCAGACGCGCTGTTGCCGAGGCGATGGCCGAGAGCAGGATCACGATCGCGAACGACAGCGCCACGAATACGAGCGCCGCCAGCCACCATGCTCCGAGTTGCGGAGCCATCAACGTGGCAACAAGGCCGGTTGCGGCAACCCACTCGAGCCCATGCGAAAGCTCCCACATGGCCAGCTCAGGCCCGGCGTATTCGGTCATCGGGCCGGAGTAGATCTCCTGCTCGGCGTTGGGCAGCGAGAACGGATTCAAATGCAGCTTGGCCGGCAGGCAAACGATGATGGCCAGAACGCCTAGCAACCGCAGCGGCGAAGAAGGCAGCGCGGCCAGCGCCTCAAGCCTGAAGGTGTGCTGCGACGCTGCGACGGAGAGAATCGCCAGCAGGAAAACGATGTTGTAGCTGACGCTCAGCGCAGCCTCGCGCGCCGAACCGATCTCACCGAAGATCGATTGCGACGAGAAGCCCGCTGCGATGATGCACATCGAGGGCAGTTCGAGCAGCGCGAGCAGCAGGATCAGATCGCCTTCAAATCCGCCCGAGGCGGGCAGCACCGGGAGCAATCCAACCGCGCCGGCCGCGGATGCGAGCGCAATCAGCGGCCACGCGCGCATCAGCGCGCCGGCTATCCCACTCCGCGGGGGAGTGCCTTTGGCCATGAGCTTTACGAAATCGAAAAACGGCTGCATGAAGGGCGGGCCTACGCGCCCCTGCATTAGCGCCACCGATTTCCGCTCGACCCAGAGGAAGAACCACGCGGCCGGAATGGCGAAGAGCAATCCGGGAAAGATCAGAAATCGCGCCAGTGCGGTGATCAGGTTCATCGCTGCTCCTCCGCGGTTTTGCGCTCATCGTGCGCAGCGCACAAAGTGTCAGGGCACGACTTCAGTCGTGCCGAAAGCGCATCCCCTTTTTCGGAGGGCTTCAGCCCCTGTGGGTTTGCATCCGCCCCCGATTCGATAGCGAGCGCAGCGACGGCCTCACCCTCCCGTCTCGCTCCCCGTTCAGCCAGAATCTGCGCGGCCTTCGCCACGCCCTGAATGATGGCGTCGGGCCGCGGCGGGCAGCCGGGCACGAAAACATCTACGGGGACGTGTTTCTGAAGCGGCCCGTCGAGCGTGCGGCTGTCGATGAACACGTTGGTCGTCGCCGGGCAGGAGCCGATGGCCACCACCGCCTTCGGCCCGCACACCTGTCCGTATACCGTGTGGATAGCGCCCACGGCGTTCTTCGTCACCGGACCGGTGATGCACAGAATGTCGGCATGCCGCGGGCTTCCTTCAAGGCGTACGCCCAACTGCTCGGCGTCGTAACGCGGGCTGAGCGCGGCCACCAGCTCAATGTCGCATCCATTGCATGAGCCCGAATTCATGTGGAAGAGCCACGGGCTGCGCCGGCGCGCGTAACAGATCAAGCGTCTCAGGAGATTCATGGCCTCACCTCCATGAGCTTCTCGAGAATCGCGGGCCAGAACCCCGCGCCAACCAGCACAATCACCACGCCGACGATTGCCACCTTGAGCGCGATGGGCTCACGAGCCGTAGCTGGAGGAGGCGAGTCGGCCTGCGAATCGTCCGGTGGCCCCCACCAGTTGCGCGTCAGCGCCAGCGTGTAGGCGATGAGTGCAAAGATTGACGAGAGAATGAAGATCGCCAGTGCCCACGGCCCGACCTGGAGCGCCATTGAATAAAGCCGCCAGCGGCCGATGAAACCCATCGTGGGCGGAATGCCCAGCATGGCCAGCATGCCGAACAGAAATCCGAAAGCGCTGTAGGGATAACGCACCGCCAGCGCGATCGGCGATTCGTTCAGCTCGCCTGCTGCCTCCGGCGCTGCGAGGCAGGCAAACAAGAGCGCCTTGGCCAACGCGTGGGTCGAAGCGGCAATCAGTGCGCCCTCAAGGCCGATGGCTTGAGCCGATGCGACCCCCAGCAGCAGGAAGCCGACGTCTTCGACTGTAGAGAGAACCAGAATGCGCTTGAGGCTGCGCTGGGTGAGCATCAGCAGCGCGGCGAGCAGCGACGTAAGCGCCGCGGCCCACACCAGCAATCCCTGTGGCTCGAGCGCGCCGCCGATCTTCGACGCGTTCGCGGCAAATTCGCCGAAGGCTGCCATGTCGACCACGGCAATGATGAGGCCGAGCACGAGAGCCGGCAGTTCATCCGCCAGCGAAAGCAACCAGAAGAACATGGGTATCGCAGCCAGCTTGATGAAGATGCCGGTGAGCAGGAACGCGCGCGCCCATGTGGGGTCCGTCGCGTTTGCCGTAACCTCGCTCATGATTGTGCAGAACATTGAGAGCAACACCGCGGCGAGGTAGGTGAACCTGGCGGCGCGGGAGCGGGCCGTGATAAAGACACCGACGGCCGTCAAGAGCACCGCGAATTCAAGCAAACCCAACCGCAGCCAGGGATTGCTAACCGCAAGTCCCGCGGCCGAAAGGCCACCGATGAGCAGCGTGGAGAGCCACAGGACCGGCCCATGCGCAGGCGCCTTGGCCAGCGCTGCAAAGAACAACGCAAGTGCGGCGATGCCGATGGCAACCGAGAGAAGCAGCGGAATGTGCGGCTCGGCCACCAAAGTTGAAGTAATTGGCGACGCGCCGGGCACCGCCCAGCGGAGTAAGGCGAAGATGGCTGCGCCAAGCACAACCACCAGTGCGGTCGCATTGCGCTCCATCCAGCCGGCAACCACGCGAAGCGCGCGCGAAACCACTTGTAGCCCGTCCCAGATACCCAGGTAAACCCGGTCGACGTTAGACCAGCGGAAGAACTCCTTCCAGTGCTCGAGAAAAATCTCTGAGAAGTCGCCGGCTGTCAGGCGTCCGCGCTCGCTCAGCGGCTCGCCGCCGGTAAATACGCCGCCGCCCGCGCCCGCCAGCGCCGCCCCGCCGGCCATCGGCCGAGAAACGTAGGCCACCAGGTAGACCGCTCCGCCCAGCACCAGCGACACAACCGCCAGCACCAGACCGCCGGTTGTTGAGAAGCTTCCCGCGTCGGCCGAGAGCCCCAGCCATGTCACATGCACTCCCGCGCCCATACCGAGCGCCAGGAGAATCGGATTGAGAAACACGCGAACGGCCAACTGCGGAGCGATGCCAAGCACCACGCTGCCCGCGGCCAGCAGCCCCATGCCCCAAACCATTGAGGAAGGCGACTCGTGCGCGTTTTCGGTCTCACGCGTGGGCGGTCCCAGAAAGACCGCGCTGGTGGCCTTTGCGCCCAGAAATACCGTGCCCAGGCTAACGGCCCACGCCACCATTGCCGGAGCGTACCAGCCGTCCTGCAACGCTGCCGTATACAACATCCACTTGCTCGCGAAGCCGCTCATTAGCGGAATGCCCATCATCGATCCGATGCCGATGAGCCAGCTGAGCGTGGTCTTCGGCATCTTGCCCGCCAGTCCGCCCAGGCGGTTCATGTCGCGCGTGCCGGCTGCATGCTGCACGCTGCCGGCGGTCAAAAATAACCCGCCCTTGAAGAATCCGTGGTTCAGGCAGTGCAGCAGGCCGGCGGTAATCGCCAGGGGCGTGCCGATGCCGATGCCCATCATCATGTAGCCGATCTGGCTCACTGTCGAGAAAGCCAGCATCCGTTTCAGATCGGTCTGCACCATGGCATACATCACGCCTACGGCCATCGTCACAGTACCAACCCAAATCAAAGAGCTGCTCCATGCAAAGTGCCATGCGCCAAAGCTGTGCATGCGCGCCGCCAGATAAACGCCGGCTTTCACATAGCAGGCAGCGTGCAGCAGCGCGCTCACCGGCGTGGGCGCGGCCATGGCCTCGGGGATCCACGTGTGCAGCGGCACCTGCACGCTCTTGGCCACCAGCGCCAGCAGCATCAGCGCGAAGATGCCGCCGGTGAAGCTCTTCGACACGGCAGGGTCGGTCCACAGCGCGGTTCCGGCGCGGTGATAGATCATCAAAATCGCCGCCAGCAGCCCGTAGCCGGCGATGTGGGTCATCAGCAGCACCTTGCGCGCGCCGTTCACCGCCTCGCGGTTGGTGTACCAGAAGCCCACCAGCGAGAACGAGCACAGGCCCACCAGCTCCCAGCAGAGATAGAAAATAAAGAGATTGGCGCTGTACACCAGCCCGATGAATCCGCCGATAAAGACCAGCATGGTTGCGTAGAAGCGCGAGGCCGATTTGTCGTGCGCCATGTAGCCGATGGAGTAGAGCAGCACCAGCCCGCCGATGCAGGCGCCCATGAAGGCAAATAGCACGCTCAGCGCGTCAACATGCAGCACCAGAGCCAGAGGTCCATCCCAGGGCATCGGCTTCAGGTCGATGGCACGGCCCGCGTGCACCAGCGGCGCCACCCCGGCCACGCCAAGAACCGCCGGCAGGCACGAGAGGAACGCCAGAACGCCCTTAACTCTTGCAGTACAAAGCTTTGCCACCAGAATTTGCAGTAGGGCTCCGGCCAAAAGCGAGCATGGAGCGATCAGGATAAGGGTCGCAGCGTCCATGCCTTAATTTGAGCCGGTTAAAGCACGACTCGATGTGATGGGGAGCACCGGGGCGGTCAAGTTCTTTTCAATATATGGTATATAATACTGTAATATGGTATTCGATAATTCCTTACTGATCGCTATCGATAAGTTTTTACTCGTTCCGATTCTGATTCAGGAGAACAGGTGCACTCGCGATCGCGAAGCGTTATGCGTTGCCCTCCCTCCACGTGGGTTTCAGCCGCTGATCATCGGCAGCTCGACAGGCGCGTTAAGATGTTCCTTGTCTCTGAAATCGGAGCCCCAATGAACACCAGCAAGAAGATGTTTTTCGTGCGCGCGATGGCTGCTTCAGCGGCCCTTATTGCGTTGTCTGCCGGCGGGACCGCGCAGAGCCCGAAGGCCGGCGCCGCGCCTGCCGGCCCTCGCGCTGCCGCTCAAATCGTGCGATCCGAGACGCCTGCCGATGCGTACGCGGCCGTTCAGCATCGCCTCGCCCGCGGATGGAACACCTGGGACACCAACAGCATGATGACCGAAGTGCTGCTCCCCGAGGGGCTGGCCATTCACGCCGGAATGAAGCACAACACGGGCGAATTCAGCGAGCGCTTTTTGCGCGATGCGTTTGTGGGCCAGTTCGATAAGAGCGCAGCGCGCGTGACGCCCGGCCCGCATAGCTGGGACGGGAGCTACACCAGCCTTACCATCGAGTGGGCCGGCCATGCGTGGCGCATCGAAACCGCTCACGCCGGCGGCGACGAGGTGATTCTGGCCACGCCGCTCAAAGTTGATAAGCCATCGGCGCTTCCGCCCACCATCGTCTTCTGGGTCGATTTTCTGTGGAACCGCCAAGGCACAGCGCAGCAGAGTCTGGGAGCTATTGAAACTCATGGGCCAGCCGGGAGCGTCCCCGTCTATTGCACGTGCGAAACTCCCGCAGCCGGTCTGCCAGGCACGCGGGGCAGTGCACCGGCCGCGCCTAAAGCATCCGCGCCTCCTCCCGATTTCCCCATCGGTGGGCCTTACTTCGCTGCGCCGTTCACCTCTCCTGTTGGCGTGAGCACCGGCCATCCCCGCGCCCTCGCCCAAATCCAGGCCGCGGTCGACGCTCAGCGCGCCGCATACGAGAAATCCGTCGCGGCCGCCGGCAACAATGCGCCCCTCGTCGACGCCATTGAAACCACGCTCGGCTGGGACACGATCTACGATCCCTCCAAGAGCCGCGTCATCTCGCCGGTGAGCCGCAACTGGAGCGTCGGTTGGGGCGGCTACGTGCTCTTTGACTGGGACACGTTCTTTGCCTCGACCCTGGCGTCAATCGGCGACAAAGACCTGGCCTATGCCAATGCGATGGAGATTCTGAATGAGGAGACTCCGCAGGGGTTTGTGCCCAACTATGCCAAACCCGGCGGATGGAAGAGCTTTGACCGCTCCGAGCCGCCGGTGGGCGCCATCACGGTGTGGGGGCTTTACGAGAAGTTCCACGACCGCTGGCTTCTCGCTGGAACCTTTCAGCCGCTCATGCGCTGGAACCGCTGGTGGGCCGAGCATCGCGACACCGGCGGCTATATGGCCTGGGGCAGCAATGACGACACCCAGCCGCAAAATCCCGACGACGGCGGAAGCGGCACGCGCGGTGGCGCGATCCTCGAGTCCGGCCTCGACAACAGCCCCATGTACGATACGGCCGCCTACAACCACACCACGCACCTGCTGGAATTTGCCGACGTCGGCCTGATGAGCATGTACGTGGCCGACTGCGATGCGCTGGTGAAAATTGCCGATGCCCTTGGCAAGTCCGCCGAAGCTGCAGAACTGCGCGAACGCGAGGCCCGCTACAAGGCCAAGCTCGGAACCATGTGGGACGAAAAGTCGGGAATGTTTCTCAACCTCGACCTGAAGACGCACCAGCCCAGCACCCGTCTCTCACCCACCAACTTTTATCCGCTGCTGGCAGGCGCGGCCAGTCCCGCGCAGGCGCAGGCCATGATCGCGAAGCACCTGCGCAATCCCGACGAGTTCTGGGGGCAATGGGTGATTCCCGCCATCGCGCGCAACGATCCAGCCTACAGCGACCAGGAGTACTGGCGCGGGCGCATCTGGGGACCGATGAATTATCTGGTCTACCTGGGGCTGCGCAACTACGACAAGGCGGCTGCCCGCGACGTGGCCACTAAATCGTACGAGCTGTTTTTGAAAGAGTGGACCGCGAACCGTCACGTACACGAGAACTACAACGCCAACACCGGCAGCGGCGACGATGTGACCAGCAGTGACCGGTTCTACCACTGGGGCGCACTGCTGGGTTATGTGGAGTATCTGGAGCGGGATCCGCAGCAACCGGGAACGGTGAAATGAAGTCCGGAGGATAGAGCAAGTCTCTGAGGGGCGCGAAGCCCTCAATACGGCCGGACAGGACACCGGCGGCACAATTCTCGGCGCCTTAGCGAGAAACGCCGCTCACGCGTAGGCAACAATGGTTTGCAGTGCCTCAAAGCACCTCGCATCCAGCTGCTGGGGCACCTCGCGGGAGATGTTGTGCATGGCCTGCTGCGGAGTGAGACCCGGCCGGTAAGGACGGTCTTCGGTCATCGCGCCGTAAATGTCGGCTACGGTAATGATGCGGGCTTCGATGGGCAGATCGGGAGCCATGAGGCCGTTCGGATAGCCGGAGCCGTCAAGCTTTTCGTGATGCGCGCCTGCAATCCTCGCCAGTTCAGCGAACGGGCGAATTCTCGATAGAATCTCGCGCGTCAGGTTTGGATGTTCGCGCACGACCCGCCACTCGTCGTCATTGAGTGCAGAGGGCTTATCCAGGATGGAACTCGGGACCCGCAGCTTGCCGAGGTCGTGGAGCAGCGCTCCTCGATGGACCAGCCGGGTGCGTTCCCTGGTCAGGCCGAGCACGCGGGCCATCTCATCGGCCACCTGCGTTACGCCCAGCGAGTGGCGGAAGGTAAAGGACGACTTGGCATCGACGACGTCGGAGAATGCTTCGCAGATGAGGTCGATGTCGCCCGCCTTCAACTGGTCCATCCCGTCAGGGGCGAGGTCGAGAACTGCGGCCCGGGTATCAACTTCGGGCGTGGCGTGCGAGGCGTAGCGCCACAGCGTTCCCTGGCGATGCAGCGCGACGGCCAAGCGGACGATCTTGGGATCGAACCAGCGCTCGCTGTGCTCGCACAGCACGCGAATCGCCGCCTCGCGCCCATGCTCGAAGGCGTAGACATCCAGAAACTGGGCGATGGAGATGATGCGCGATTCGAGAGGAATGTGATGACGCGCGCGATGACCTGGAAAACCGCTGCCGTCCCATTTTTCGTCAACGCCGCGAACCGACTCGGCAACGTCGTCGCCCAGCCCCAGCTTGCGCAGGATGCGCGCGCCGCGATCGCAGCGGAGAGAGACGATGGCCTCGCTCTGGCGTCGCTGCGCAAAGCCGAGATGAAGCAGGTTGGCGGCGCGGCGAAGCGGGTGTACCTGGCGATAGCCTGCATTCCAGAGGGCCGTGAACATTGAGTGCCGGGGCTCGCCGGACTGGTTCGAATCCTCTTGATTGCCTGCGGACCCTGAAGAGTGAGTGCCGTTGCCCAGGATTTCAGAAAGATGATCGAAGTTGTTATTGCACCCTACGTCCTTGAGCAGAAGCGCGTAGTACAGGATGCTCATCCGCGTAGCGGGTAGACAAAGGGCTTCACCCAGGCGCGTGCCGAGTGCGCAGGAGCGCAGCGCATGGCCCGGCATGGCTCCTTCCGTCAGGTCCAATGCGAACGAAAGGGCCGAGATGATCTCAGCCAGCGAGATATGGTTCAAGCTGACAAGGTACGGCTGCTGCGGTTCGAATCTCGATGCGATGGCTACAGTTGCCAATCAGTCCTCCGCGGATGGCGGTCCCGCTCTTTCGTCGTCTTTCAAAAGTAACAACTTGCGAGAATCTTGAAACTCCCACAAATGAGGATCGGGGCAAACGGAAGGTAACCGGTTACTAGCTAAACACGGGAGGCCCCCCGGCTCTGCCGGGGTGGCAGTAGAAGTTTGACATTTACGGGAGTCCACCCAAGAAACTCCAGGACGTGAGCCGCCAAGCACACGAGGAGGAGTTTCCGGATGGA
>Ga0326727_10003941_pt1 | contig 46013 bp, 37 predicted proteins | sample MB2enrmetagenome_FD_207643 | JGI IMG/M metagenome (GOLD analysis project Ga0326727, IMG submission 207643) | Lab enriched peat soil microbial communities from McLean, Ithaca, NY, United States - MB29MY | ecosystem: Environmental > Terrestrial > Soil > Wetlands > Peat | place: USA: New York... | reverse complement strand
CTTTGGGCTTTTCCCCTTTCCTATTGCGTTGCACTCTCCCATCGGGTTTAGCAGAGAAGGCGCTGTCCGCACGGAGGTTCTGTTCATCCGGAGCCTCGAGCATTTTTTCCCCATCTTGAGCGTTATGGCGTGCACAATGCTCTTTATCTTCAGATTTGTAACAACCGTTTTCATACTTAAGGCAACACATCAGGCGACCACAAATTCCGGAAATTTTAGTTGGGTTAAGCGAAAGCTTTTGGTCTTTAGCCATTCGTATCGAAACCGGCTCAAAATCGCCCAAGAAGGAAGTACAGCAGAGAATCCGTCCGCAAGAACCAACTCCCCCAAGCATTTTGGCTTCGTCGCGTACCCCAATTTGGCGCAGCTCTATGCGCGTCCTAAATATTGCTGCTAAATCCTTCACCAATTCCCGGAAATCAACTCGTCCCTCCGCCGTAAAAGAAAAAATGATCTTATTTCCATCAAACGTATATTCAACATCAACCAATTTCATTGGCAGCTGATGTTCTAAAATCTTCTTCAAGCAGATTTGAAAAGCTTCTTTTTCTTTTATTCTATTCTGTTCGACGAACTGTTCATCCGCTGTTGTTGCCTTACGAATGACCTGTTTTAAAGGCAGCACCACTTCCTCATCGGCGACTTGACGAGGAGGTATGACCAATTCCCCATATTCAATCCCCCTTGCTGTTTCCACAATCACATTATCTGATGCAGCAAGTTCAAGGTCTCCCGGCGAGAAATAATATATTTTCCCAGCGTGTTTAAAGCGAACGCCTACAACCTCAATCACAGAGAGCCCCTCCTTGTTGGAATAATTCTAACGCTAACACTTCAATTGCCAGTCTCGGATTTACTTGTTGTCGGAGTACATCAGTCGCTTTTCCAATTGCCAAAAGTTCACCAGGACGTCTAATACCTTTTTGAATTCCTTCTTGCGCCTGTACCGCCATGACCTGCAAGTAAAGAACAGCCTGATGCTTATCGATCGGGAAAAGAGTAAAGAGTTTAAGGAAATCTCGCTCGCTTACAGCAATCTGAAACTTCTCGACCCATTCTTCCAGCCTTAGTACACCATGCTCCAGGATAGCCGTCGCTAAATTTTGGTTTTTCCCACTTAGCCGAAGAGCCCGCACTGCTTCTTGCTGATCCACCTCTCCCAATCCCCTGAGCCAAGTCTCTTCAGAAAGATCCGGAAAATATACCAGTTGGGCACGGCTCTGTATCGTGGGTAAAATTCCTTCCGCATTGTCGGCACTTAAAATAATAACCGTTCGCTCCGGCGGTTCTTCAATGACTTTTAACAGCGCATTTGCTGCCGGTAAGGTCACTGTATCCGCATCCTCGATTACAGAAACCTTATACTTTCCTTCATAATGCTGAAGATATACCTTTTGTTGCCAGGCGAGGACTTGTTCGATTCCGATGGTTGTTTTAAGCGGTTTCAACCATAAAACATCCGGATGGTTTCCACTGAGAATCTTCCGGCAAGCTGAACAGCTTTGGCACGGACCCTCCGGCCTTAGCTGACTGCAATTTAAAATTTGTGCCAGCCGAAGAGCAACCTCCCTCTGATGCAGGGCACTTCCTCCGTGAAACAGCAAGAGATGTGCCAATCGATTTTCACGTGCCGCCTTCTCCAGAAATTCTAACTGTTGATTCATCTAAGTCACACCTTATTAAACCGTTCGCCAACCTGAATAAATACCCTACTCCACCGACCGGAACGCCCACCATTTTTCAGCCCCTATCCTTCCTCAACAATCCAAATTGTTTGGCTGACAAAACCATCCCATCCCTGCCAACGCCCTTCCCCGGCTGTAAGTAACGTATCCAGAACTTCACAGCTCATTTGTTCACCCATCACAACGACAGGAATTCCGGGTGGATAAGGGGAGATCGTTTCTCCGACAATATGCCCGAGACTTTCTTTAAGCGGGATCTGGCGTTTATGGGCAAAGAAAGCCTCCCGCGGGGAAAGAACTTGCTGAGGTAAAGAAGGTATTGTAATCCTCTCATTTCCCGCTTGCTTTTTTGATCCGGTATAACCTGACGTCTTAACAAAACTCGCGAAACTTTCCAACCCCTTCGTGAGTCTTCGAATATCCTCCGGCCTATTCCCAATTCCTAACATAAAAAGAATGTTCTCCTCATCCCAAAGTTCCGGTTCAATACCATAACCGTCTCGGAGATACTCTACACAATGCCGGGCGGGAACACCCAACGGTAACGTATTGATCAGGATTTTTGACCAATCTACCGTATGAATGCCATACTTACCGACATCTTTCTGAGAGAGAATACGGAAGCTTACCCCCACTTTCCGCTGGAGCTCCTCTACTTCCTCTTGAAGACACTCCCAACGTCCAAAATCCAAAGCAAATTCTGCAGCCCGTTCTAACGAGGCCAAAAGCAAATAACTCGGGCTTGAGGATTGCAGCAGTTCCAGACTTTGCCTTAAACGAGGGCGAGAAATTCTAGGCCCCTGAACATGCAGCATAGCAGACTGAGTCAAGGCACTTAACGTTTTATGAGAACTATGTAAGACGAGGTCCGCGCCAAGCTCTAAAGCGCTTGGCGGAAATAGAGGTCCAAGATAATGTGACCCATGTGCTTGATCAACAAGAATCGGTGTATTAGACCCCAAGCGCATTCTTTCATCCAATAATTCAACCAATTTAAAGGCTGTTCCATAATAATTGGGATACGTGACATGACAAGCTGCTACCGTTTGCCACGGAATCTGTTGCTTCTCCACATTAAAGCCTAACGGAAGATTAAAATCCGGATGAATCGTAGACATTACATATTCTGGTCTCAAGCCACTTAAAACCAAGGCCGACATCACAGAACGATGGGAACTTCGCTCTACGACGATCCCTTTAGTGGTCGTATCTTCCAAAGTGAGAAACATTGCTTGATTCCCAACCGATCCGCCATTAATAAGGAAAAAGGTTTCCTCTGCCCCAAAAATTTCAGCCGACCGTTTTTGGGCCTCTGCGATTATCCCGCTCGGTGAATGAAGCATATCGAGTCCCGGAAGCTCGGTTAAGTCAAAACCCAGAAAATCTAAGCCATTAAAAAACTCCTGTCGACCTTTATGGCCAGGAGTATGGAAAGAGCAAAATCCTTGTTTTTGATAACGACTCAATCCCTCTCCAAGATCACCCACCGATGAACCTCCATACAACTGACTTGTCCCATGCTAAATATAGTTAACACATGGTATTCCCTCTATTTTATCATAAGTTAGGAAATTTTTCATCTACTTCGACCGGCCCCTAGGCGATTCATGAGTCCTACTGGTTAAAAAGATGGCCTTTGACTAGAAATAAAAATTCTTGATATTCCGGAGAATCTTGCTCAGCAGTGAACAGCTCTCGCTGACAATCCGAACAGAAGAACATCCCCTTTAACCTGAACCCATCATAAAGTCCATTTTTCGGGATCTGTGCACAACGCTGACACACCGGGAGTACTTTTCCTTCATTCGAAACATATTCCTGACTTTGATCTTTTTCCTGAATTTCTGCAGTGCTTGGCGACTGGATATATACCGTCTTAATCATTATTATTCCCCCCATTTAACTTCTACTCCTAGTCTTACCTCTCTCCAGTCTAATTAGTCGTTGGACTGCCGCTTGACATTCCGGAATGCTGGATCGTTATTTCCACATTGACTGCAACCGGGAAGTTCACAATCTGCTCCTCCCAATGACCTTTTATCGTCTTCCAATAGGTTGGATTTTCCTCTTCGATGTGCCGTCCAATTCCCAAAAAATCAAGGCCCAGTTCCCTTTCTTTTTGGATGGACAACTGACATTCCTTCTCAATCACTTTAGCAAAGCTCTTTTCGGCCTCATTCAAAAGATCCACCCACTCTGTCTCCGAAAGTTGTTCCTTTAATCCCATAATTTCATCGACAGCAACACTTGCCTTAATCTGATATTGTAGTCCTACTACTCCGTCTTGATCAGACACTTTGTACTTTGTCGTGGATTTCAGGACTTGTCCACTAAAGTTAACCTTACTTCCTTCGCTGCCTGCCGTATTGAGAGTTCGATGATTAATATCATTATCCAGCCACATATATCCTTTGGTTTCTTCGTCCGTGAGAAAATCAGCTAAGTGGTCCCCGCGAAAAACTCCCGCCCCTTGTATCTCAATTTCTTCACCCTCTTTTCCATCTGCTTTGTATTTGATGCCCTCATCTCCTGATTTTATACTCTTAAGCACTGGGATAATTGGGGCTGTAATTTTTGTATCCAGAACCGTTAAGTAATGCCCCAAATGAACCTGCGGAAATATCGAGATACTATCCCCTGTTTCCAAGTTATTCTTAATGAAAATCGCCGGTAATAGCCCATTGCGCAATTTTAAATTTAAGATACTTTGAGCTTTTCCCTTAGCTACAACCAAATACATGGTCCGGCGAAATTCAGAAAAGCGTTGGGCAAAATCCAACATATCATTAATACCGGCTTTCGCCACATCCTCTCCAATAACGATCACCTTCAAGGAGCCCATAAACGGCAGGCGGGAGGAGATCTTCGAGATCTTTTCATACGCTTCTCTGGCGCTCGAGGCCTCGATACTGAATGTCCGATCTTGAATCTCTACACCTTCCTTACCTTGTTTTGCCCTGACAAATTGTTCCGTAATGAGATAACTCCCGGGTTTCTGCCCCAGATCAAATCCTAAGCCAATTAGCGGAGCCAATTCCTCCACTTCCCGCTTTCCCCAACATCCGGTTAACAATAAACTACAGGCGATCAAAGTCAATACAAGTCCTATTTTAGGCGGCCTAATACGTTCCATTAAACGCCCGCTCCCTTCTTCCAGCGCGCAACCCCCCACAGGATCGGTATCCAAAGGGACGCAAAAGGGAACATTAGATAACTTTCCGTGACTGAAACTTCCCTCAGCATATACGGCCCTCTTGTGAACCCTAACGCAATCCCCAAAAATACGGCACCCACTATAAAATTCCATTTTAATCCCTTCAAGTTAAAGACGGCTTCTATTCCCCATAGTACCATAAATAAAAAGGCACTCATTTTTATTACCATGGCACCAAGCCAAACTCCCATAAATAACGATTCAACCCCAGCAACCGTCCGGCTTAACTCCACCATCTTTCCCAAGACCAGTATTCCGTTTGCCAAACGGACCGTTTCTTCCGGTCCGAAAACAAGAATTTGAATTATGACAACCAGCATGTTTAGAACTCCTACCAAAAAAGTTGTTCGCCACACCTCAGTTCTCAATTGACCAAACTCCTGCTTCTCTGTCGGCAAAAAGGTTGCGACTCCTGCCAGAAAGAGGATGTATTCCATCGCAAAGGGCATTACTTTGAGCACCCCAAAAAAAAGCGGTGTTATCCCTTCTTCCAAAATTGGTAGAAGTTCTCCTTGCTCAATCCGCGGTATGGCAAGAGCAACACTCAGAATCAGAGCGATTACAACCACGGGAAAAACAACTTCGGAAAAACGGGCAAACACTTCGATCCCACTCCCCACCAAATATATAGCAAGTACTAATCCGCCCAGGTAGAACACCCAAAGAGGCGTGAACGGCATAATCGATCTCTCAAAGATATCTCCCAATATTGCCAGCAGCAATCCGCCATAGTAACCCGTAATTAAAATATAAATGAGACCCATGATTTTTCCTATCCATTTTCCAAAGAGTATTTCTGAAATCTGCAACAAATTCTTGCGCGGATACTGTTCTAAAAGCGAAAACACCATTAACGCATAAGGTATTCCCATAGTGAAGCCCGGCAAAACAGTCATCCAACCATCCCTGCCACTAGCTACTGTAACTCCCGATGCTAAGAGGAGAAACGTTCCGCCCATGAGAACCCCTGCCCCTAAGGTCATGAATTGATGTGGAGAGATTTTTTCCATTGTTACCCTTTCCCTTTCCTGCCCGCCGGAGTTTCCTTAAGATCGATAAGTTGAGGACGACGTTTTAACGCCCACCAAGGGGCTCGTACAATCGTATCTTGTAATAAGGCCCGCAACCGCAAAGGGGCAATCGGACTTAGGTAAGGCACACCGAAGGAACGAAGCCTAAGCAAGTGAATCAGCAGTATATAAAGACCTACTGAGATCCCAAAGAAACCAAGAATACCAGCCAAAATCATAAATGGAAATCGTATGAGCCGAACTGCCAGACCTAAATCGAAGGTTGGAATTGCATAACTCGATACAGCTGTCAAACCAATGATTATGACCATCAGTGGACTGATTAACCCTGCTTTAACTGCTGCATCACCAATGACAAGCGCCCCGACAATGCCAATCGTCGACCCAATAGGTTTTGGCAAGCGGAGCCCGGCTTCCTGTAAGATTTCCAAGGCGACCAACATCGCTAAGGCCTCCTGCAAGGCTGTAAGGGGCACTCCTTGCCGAGTTGCCGAGATGCTGATCAGGAGATCTGTCGGAATAATCTCCTGGTGAAACGTCGTCACTGCAATATATATACTGGGAGCCAACAAGGCTATGAAGGCTCCTAAATACCGGATAAAGCGCGCCAGTACTGCAACCATGGCCCGTTGATAATAGTCTTCATTCACACATAAAAACTGCGTCAATATTGCCGGTACAATTAGTACTATGGGGGTCCCGTCGACAATAATCCCCACCTTCCCCTCCAGAAGCTTTCCGGCCAAGACATCGGGACGCTCTGTAAAGGAAATTTGAGGAAAGGGGGAATAGGGATCATCCTCAATCATTTCCTCGATATAGCTGTTCCCCAGCATACTATCCATCTTAATTGTACCCAGTCTTCTAAAGACCTCGGAGACGATATCCGGACTTGCTATTTTCTCGATATAGGTAACTACAAGATCGGTATTCGTTAAGTCACCAAGTTTCAAAGAGATTATTCGTAAGGAAGGGTGTTTGATCTTGCGCCGCAACAGGGAGGTATTAATTCGAAGAGTTTCTGAAAACCCCTCACGCGGCCCTTTGACAATCGACTCCGTGATCGGCTCAGCAACACCACGATTAGCCCATCCTCTGGCCCCAAAAACGAGAGCCTCTTTAGACTCCCCGAAAAAGATAACCGCATCTCCGGACAAGATCGCATCGATTGCTTCTCCCATTTTCGCGACCTTTTTTAATTCCAGCCCCGGAAGTATACTCTGGAGTGTTTTGTCCAAAACATTGGCTAGTGTCAATTGGGCCACTTCCGGATGTCCCGCCAAATCCACCAGGAGTGGCTTTAAGATAAACTGATCCAGTTGATTTTTGTCAACCATTCCATCTACAACCACTAACATACAGGGAATACGTTCCTTCCCCTGGAGAAAAAACTCCCGGAATACGATATCGCTGCTCTCCGCTAAGATCTCCTTCACGGTTTGTCCGGATAAAGGCTTATTAAGCTCCTCGTCAAATGAATACGCGGGAGACTTCCTTATCTGCTTCACCTTTGGACGAATGGTGAGTTCTTTAAGCATTTTCAGCCAGCTGCGCACGTTTCATCCTCCCCCTCCGCTTATTTTGTCCCGCAACCAAGCTATTATTCGTATACAGCGGCGATTTATCCATCCCTAAATTTTGCTCCGCCTCTCGACCAGGCAAAACCCAACCCCTTGGTCTTCAACTGGTCATGACTCACTAAGCGGCGCAATGCCCAAATAAGGAGACGGCGCTTAACATTCATGCCAAGCGCCGTCTCCTTACCCTATTTTAACCCCGACCGAGATATCCCGGTTTCCACGTCTGTAAAATTCTCAAATAATAATTTGCTTCCCTCAAGGTATGATCGGCTAGAAGCGGGGAGAGCAGCGTTTTCACCTGACAGGCCAGGATGAGTTCCGTACCTGTAGCTGTAAATTCAGCAATTGATAGGGTTGCACTGATGTTCTCATGCATTAGCCGTCCAAAGCTCGAAGCGGGTAACCCTTCCCCTTTCATTTTTTGTTCCAACCGCTCAAAGCTTTTGATTAATTCTTTCGCCTGATGACAAAGCTTCCTTTCCGACGGGTCTAACAGATGTCGAACAAACTTGGCATGTTCACCCATGATCTCGTCCCAAAATACTTCTTGTTCAAGCAGATCGACACGGGCATCCACAAACTGATTGTTTTCCAGTCGTTTTAAAATTTTAAGGTAAAAAAGGGCTTCCTTATAGACATGTTCAAACTGCAAAGGAAACAGATTGCTGGTCAGACAACAGTGGGTGATCTGATCTAATACCCTAGCTTTAAACTCAGCAAAAGCGGAGGTTAAGACCAGGGCTTTTTGATTTAAGGCCTTAACCTGCGGTTCAATCTCCGCCGGAATTGTTTCCAGATCCGGGTTTAACTTCAATTCCTCTGCCGTTAATGACATATCGATAGCCACCCCTGTCAGCTCTTGAGTCTTTTGCTCAGCCCGCAGCGTTTTATCCGTTATCAATTCCTCGGATTGCAGCACTTCTCCCGATGCCGTACAGTCACTTAGCATAATGGCGGCCTTGAGTATTTCATCGTATTGGCACTTAAATTGTTCTGCCTGTTGTACATAAGTAACGTCTTTGCCCAAAAATGCACCTTGCATAAATATGGCATGTTCCCTCATAATTCGGGCAAAAAACAAGTGAAGATCTAACGACTCACGTGCGAAATTTCCGATCATCGGTACACTACTCGTATCCAACACTCCTTTCTGTCTCACTCATCTTATTCTTAAGGTCAATATGTTGACACATTAATGACTACTGCAAGGTGGAACATAATATGCCAAATAAAAAAGAGCAGGTTGCCCTGCTCTTTAAATCAATATTTATTAGCCATCTCTATAAGAATTAGTCCCACTTTTGCTCAGCGAGCCGTTTGTAGGAATCATAACGAATCTTGGCGTATTTCTCAGCACCCGCAAAGAGTTCCTCGGCACTATCCGGGAAAGCACTCAACAAGGAAGAGTAACGAACTTCACCCATGATGAACTCGCGGAAAGACTCCGTGGGCTCCTTAGAATCGAGGCTAAAGGGATTCTTGCCTTGATCAATCAGCTCCGGGTTGAAGCGATAGAGATGCCAATAGCCGGAGTCGACCGCCTTCTTGGCCTCTTGGACGCTCTTGGTCATTCCCTCTTTAATTCCATGATTGATACAGGGCGCATAGGCGATGATCAAAGAAGGCCCTTTATAAGCCTCTGCTTCTTTCATAACCTTGAGAGTATGAGCCATGTCCGCACCTAAAGCGATTTGCGCTACATAGACATAGCCATAACTCATCGCAATAACGCCAAGGTCTTTCTTACGGATCTTCTTACCGGCCGCTGCAAATTTAGCTACTGCAGCACAGGGAGTTGCTTTGGAAGATTGTCCGCCGGTATTGGAGTAAACTTCAGTATCGACGACAAGTACATTCACATCTTCTCCGGAAGCTAAGACATGGTCTAACCCGCCAAAGCCGATATCATAGGCCCAACCATCTCCCCCAATGATCCACTGTGATTTTTTGATGAGATGATCTTTCTTAACCAGAATTTCAGCGAGAACCTTGTTGTCCCCGGCATATCCTTGAAGCCCGGCCAGAATCTTGGCGGTGGCTGCTTTAGAGGCTTCGGCGTCATTCCAACCATTGAGCCACTCTTGGAAAGCTTCTTTCAGTTCAGCAGCGATGTCCATCTCAATTGCTTGCTTCATCAAATCAAAGAGCTTAGCGCGGAGTTGGCTAACGCCCACATACATACCGTAACCAAACTCAGCGTTGTCCTCAAACAAGGAATTAGCCCAAGCCGGTCCTTTCCCCTGCGCATTGGTCGTATAGGGAACTGCAGGAGCACTTCCGGTCCAGATCGAGGTACAACCCGTAGCATTGGCAATCATCATGCGGTCACCGTGAAGCTGCGTGATAAGTTTAATATACGGAGTCTCACCACACCCCGGACATGCTCCGGAAAACTCAAGTAAAGGTTGAGAGAACTGACTATTCTTAACTGAACTTGGTTCAAAATTCTTGCCCTTGTTCGGTATCGTAGTAGCGTATTCCCAGTTCTTAGCTTGAAGTTCGATCTGCTCATCCGCCGGCTTCATAATGAGCGCCTTACCTTTGGCCGGGCAAACTTCTGCGCAATTGCCGCAGCCGGTGCAATCCAAGGGACTGACTTGAACACGGAATTGTAAGCCTTCAGTCCCCTTACCCGTAGCTTTCTTGGTTGCAAACGTTTCCGGAACGTTTTTGACTTCTTCCTCAGTCATTAAGAACGGACGAATCGCAGCGTGCGGGCAAACGAAGGAACACTGGTTGCATTGGACACATCGTTCCACCTGCCACTCAGGAACGACGACAGCAATACCCCGTTTTTCGTAAGCAGAAGTTCCAAGCGGTACCGTCCCATCTTCTCTGCCTGAGAAAGTGCTGACCGGAAGGCAATCTCCTTCTAAAGCGCTGACCGGACGAACAAAATTCTTCACATAAGCAGGCTCTTCAACCGCCGCTGCAGCTTGAGCTTCAGCATTATTCGCCACAGCCCATGACGCCGGCACTTCAACTTTTACAAAGGAAGACACGCCCCGGTCAATCGCTGCAATATTCATATCTACAACGTTTTGGCCGCTTTTGCCATAGGCTTTCACAACCGAAGCTTTCAGATAATTGATCGCTTCATCGACAGGAATCACGTTAGCCAGTTTAAAGAAAGCAGCTTGCATGATCATGTTGATATGAGAACCAAGGCCGATTTCTTTAGCAATCGCTACCGCATCAATAATGTAGAAGTTGACATTGTTATCGGCAATGGATTGCTTCATGGCAGCCGGAAGCTTTTCATCCAATTCTTGGGCTGTCCAGTTGCAGTTCAGGACAAAAATACCATTTTTCTTGAGGCCCTTTAAAAGATCATATTTATAAACATAAGTCTGATTTGAACAAGCGATATAATTTGTGCCCGTGACATAATAGGGGGATTTGATAGGTTTTTTACCAAAACGGAGGTGAGAAATCGTGTTTCCGCCGGATTTCTTACTGTCATATTGGAAATAAGCTTGAGAATAAAGCTCCGTATGATCTCCGATGATCTTAATCGCTTGTTTATTGGCGCCGACAGTGCCATCTGAACCGAGACCAAAGAATTTGCAGGAAATAGTCCCTTCCGGAGCCGTGTCAATGATTTCGTCTTCAGCTAAAGAAGTATGGGTTACATCATCCACAATGCCAATCGTAAAGCCATTTCTCGGGCTGTCAGCTTTGAGGTTTTTGTAGACAGCCAGTATTTGAGAAGGAGTCGTGTCTTTTGAACCTAAGCCATAACGCCCACCGACAATCACTGGTTTAATAGCGCTCGTGTAGAAGATTTCTTTAATATCCAAATAGAGCGGTTCACCCAAGGCGCCTGATTCTTTGGTGCGTTCCAATACCGCAATCTTTTTTACGGTTTTTGGCAAGACTTTAAAGAAGTAATCGCTGGAAAACGGGCGGTAGAGATGAACTTTAACAACCCCGACCTTTTCCCCTTTAGCCATCAGATAATCGATGGTTTCCTCAATTGTGTCACAGATCGAACCCATAGTTACGATGATATACTCTGCGTCTTCTGCACCATAATATTGGAAAGGGTGATATTCCCGACCGGTGAGCTTCTTATATTCTTGCATATAATGTTCGACTAGGTCAGGAATTGCCGCATAAAAAGGATTACAGGCTTCACGGCCTTGGAAGTAGATATCCGGATTTTGAGCGGATCCCCGCAGAACCGGATGCTCCGGATTTAAAGCGCGGTCACGGAAGGCTTGCAGAGCCTCCCAATCTAATAGCTTAGCAACGTCCTCATACTCCGGCACTTCAATCTTTTGGATTTCATGAGAAGTTCGGAATCCGTCAAAGAAATGCAGGAACGGTACCCGGGCTTTAATCGTTGAAAGATGGGCAATAAAGGCCAGGTCCATCGCTTCTTGGACATTGTTTGAAGCAAGTTCAGCAAAACCGGTTGCCCGCACGGACATAACGTCCTGATGATCCCCGAAAATCGAAAGTGCGTGAGTTGCCAAGGCCCGGGCACTGACATGGAAAACGCAGGGCAGAAGCTCACCGGCAATTTTATACATATTCGGGATCATTAACAGTAAGCCTTGTGATGCCGTGTATGTGGACGTCAATGACCCACCCTGAAGTGAACCGTGTAAACACCCGGCGGCCCCTCCCTCGGATTGCATCTCCACAACCTTAACCGTTTGCCCAAATACGTTCTTCCTGCCAAAAGCAGACCATTCGTCAACCAATTCTGCCATCGTCGAAGAAGGAGTAATCGGGAAAATGGCTGCAACTTCCGTAAACGCATATGACGCGTGGGCAGCCGCCTCGTTACCATCCATAGTCTTCATTTTTGTCATTATTATAACCTCCTAATCATGTACTAAATTTAATTTAGGGATTATGTAGGATGTCCCTGTCTTATAACAGCATAGCATAATACAAGCACTTCTACAACAAATAATATAGCTAATAAGACGTTTTTATCTCATAAAATAAGCCAATATCCTTGCATAAGCACAAACAGAAGGCATCAACTTCAGATTTACTCTGAATAGTGCCATCTTACGCAAGGCTAATATACCTCCTATTTGCTTCATTCGTCAAGAATTATGTTCGCAAATTAGGACCACCAACTCCTCGGTTCCTGAGGCAACAGAAAAATATTCCTCAATCAGATCCCTAAAAGCTGCAGTATGACTAGAGCTATAACTCCTGGAAAGCCTAAAAGACCAACCAATATAATTGTGAAAAAATTAATAGGAATTGCAAATCCCAATATACTGAGCAAAAAGTCTAATAGCCAAAGTCCGACAATCCCACCTAACATATGAATAATAATTTTCAAGAATAAATTAGGCTTTCCCAGAGTAGTACGAACAACTAAGCCAATTAGTAAAATAAGCAGACCAAGAAAGATCAGAGTCATGCAATTTCCTCCTCATCAAGTGCTAGTCCATAAATATGCACTTGTCGGACAAAGAAGAACTCTGAGTAATTTATGCCTCCTAAAAAGGTCAATATAGTAATAAACAAAGCATGCTCACTGAATTCTTTACAGTAAGCATGCTTTGTCCGATTGATATTCTTAAAGTTGTCGTCGTCCTTCTAAAGCTCGGGCAATCGTTACCTCATCGGCATATTCCAGATCTCCGCCTACGGGTAAACCATGAGCGATTCTGGTTACCTTAATTCCCAAAGGTTTTAACAAACGCGCCAAATATAAGGCAGTTGCCTCACCCTCTACGGTTGGATTCAGAGCCATGACCACTTCTCGTACTCCCTCTAAACGTTTCAGGAGCAAATTGACGGTCAACTGCTCCGGACCAATTCCATCCATCGGCGAAAGTACACCGTGGAGAACATGATAAAGACCTTTAAATTCTCTGGTTTTTTCCAAAGAGACAACGTCCCGGGGATGCTCGACAACACAGAGTGATGTTTGATCTCTTTGGGTATTTTGACAGAGCGCACAGGGATCTTGATCTGTAAAATTCGAACAAATGGAACACTTCTTAATATCTCGGTTAGCCACGACAATAGCCTGCGCCAAATCCTCCGAAACCCGCGGGTGTTGGAGGAGATAAAAGGCCAATCGCCCTGCTGTTTTAGGACCGATCCCCGGAAGACGAGCTAAACTACTGATCAGATCCGCCAAAGGTTGAGGATATTGCAAAAAATCCATAGCTCGCCTAGAACAATCCGGGAATTTTTAAGCCACTGGTCAGTTTACCCATTTCATTGCTGGCCATTTCTTGGGCTTTTCTTAGTCCTTCATTTAATGCTGCTTTAATAAGATCCTCCAGCATTTCCACATCCTCCGGATCAACCGCTTCCGGTTTAATTTTCAACTCAACTAATTCCATTTTACCGCTCACGACGACTTGAACCATTCCTCCACCAGATGAGGCGTCCACCGTTTTAGTCTGCAACTCTTCCTGTACTTTTGCCATATCTTCTTGCATTTTTTGGGCCTGCTTTAACATCTGGCTCATATTGCCACCCATACCGCCGCCCATTCCCTTTGAACCTGCCATTTTAACACACATCCTATCACATTTTTTTCTACGCCCTATTATAAGCTCGTTACTTTCGATCCCTGATCATAAAAGCCTATAAACTATTCCAGAGTTACTCCTCTTTAACAACCACAAGATCCTCACCGAACATGTCTTTAGCTTTGTTAATCAACGCCTGCTCTTGAGTCTCCAAGTCTTGACTCTCAGTCGTTTCCGTGGTTTGAAATTCATTTTCCATAAAATTTTGCAAGGTTAGGGAAATACCAAATAGTTTTTCCAGAACATCTTCAATTGTCTGACGATTTTCGTTTTGGCTTACCTTGTCCTTATGAAAGGAAAATCCCTCGCGGAAAAGTATTGTCAAGGTGTTCTCCTCAAGATGAACCGGTTTACCTTCCATCAAAAAGGCTTGGGTTGACTTTTTGCGTTTTTTGACTTGGTCCAAAACGTCATTCCAACGCTCTTGAATGCTCTCTATACTTAGGTTCGGCTTAGGTCCTTCCGCAGGGTTTCCTAACTCAAGCGAATCAACTTTTGTAGCTTCTCCTTTGGGAACCTTCGGAGATGGAAGAGGTGAGTTTCTTTCAGGCCTATCCCTTTGAACTATAGGTGTACCTTGAATCTGTTGTTCCATTACCGAGAGCCGCTTTAAGATTGTCTCCTGATCACTGCTCAGCGTAGGTTGACTTTCATGAATAGTCTGAACCAACAAAAGTTCTACAGCCAACCGAGCGTTAGACGCATATTTAAGCTGACCTTCTCCTTGTAACAGAATAGAAATCCAGCGCAACATTCGGGAAATTCCGCACTGTTCGCTCTGTTTGATCAATTGATCTTGAATATGGGGTGCTACCAAAGGGGTTTCTCCCGTAGCAGCAGTCAAGAGCATTTGCCGAAGATAATCCAAGAGTTCTCTAATAATTTGCCGAGGATCACGGCCTTGCTCGATGCCCTCCGCTAAAAGGGTCAAACTCTTAGCGTAATCAGAGGAGAGGAGCGCTTCTGATAACTGAGCACTAAAGGTCTCGCCGATCATCCCCAGTACCTGATATACGTCTTCCACCTCAATCGGGTCATCTTGCAGCAGACATTGATCCATTATACTTAAGGCATCCCGAAGGCCCCCCTCGGACTTTTGAGCAATCACGACTAAGGCTTTCGGATTGACCTGCCTACTTAATGATGTGCATACTTCCGCCAATCGTCTTTGGATATTTTCTACGGAGATACGATGAAATTCAAAACGTTGTACGCGCGAGAGAATCGTCAAGGGTATCTTTTGAACCTCAGTCGTTGCCAAAATAAAAACAACCTGGGCCGGAGGTTCTTCCAATGTCTTGAGCAAAGCATTGAATGCTTCTGTTGTTAACATATGTACTTCATCAATAATATAAACTTTATGTTTCCCTTGTATCGCACTTAATTTTACATTTTCACGCAAGTCGCGTATCTCATCAATCCCACGGTTTGAAGCGGCATCAATCTCAAAGACTTCCATGGCTGAGCCATGGTCAATACTGAGGCAGGAGGCACATTGATTGCAAGGTTCTTCTCCATTCCGCTGCTCGCAATTCAAAGCTTTTGCTAGAACTTTAGCCGCGGTTGTTTTACCGGTACCTCTTGGACCACTGAATAAGTAAGCATGAGCGACTTTTTCTTGCTTTAGAGCATTGAGCAAGGTTTTCGTTATATGATCTTGCCCCACAATGTCCCTAAATGTTTTTGGACGCCATTCTCGGTAAAGTGCTAAATAAGCCATACTTTCACCCTCGATAAACAGAGTGTTCTATATACCAAAAAAGATGGTACATTGACCACCTTTATCTTAATTAGTAAATAGCCGTACACCCTTGATTGAACCGTCGCCTCCGAACGTTACCTTGGTTGGCAAACTCGATTCAGGCAACCTCACGGCACACAAAACGCTCTCCTTAGTGCTGCTTCCGTCAAGACCTGACACGGTTCGGAGTGTCCTGTTGCGTAAGACCAAAATCTCATCGCCGCCCACCAAAGACGGCTTCACAGGTGAGGACCTATCGCGGGAATTCCATCTTGCTAGAGCGGACTGCAAGTTACAGGGAACCGCTACCTCCCCATCTAGTACGGCTAAATCAATTATAGCAAAATATAGAAAACTTGGCTAGCGTCCTGCGCTGACCAAGGACGATCGAATATCCCTGCAACTATAGTCGATGGGCAGAGACCTTCCAGAAAGTTGTATTTCCTGACTAATAAAGTCAGTTTATACTATCTGACCAGTAAAAAAAGCCCAAGTCGGATACTTTGGCTCAAGTCTTCTTAAAATGGCGGAGAGAGAGGGATTTGAACCCTCGACACCGGTTGCCCAATGTACCCGCTTTCCAGGCGGGCGCCTTCGACCACTCAGCCACCTCTCCGAGTTCGATAAACCTTAAAACATTATTAATATTTTTAGGAATTTAGTGAACAAAAGAAATTATATCCTAAATAAGCATGTACGTCAATGCCTAAAGTCATGTAAATATCTGTTAAAGGCTTATTATGTTTATTTATCTTGCTTTATAAATCACCTGTATCAATCATGGTTCAAAATTCTATTGATCATTTCCCAAAAGTAAAAGCGTACCGTAGGTTTTGCCTTCTGTTTGATTGAATTAACTGTCGATTCGTTTTTAATTGGGATTCCCGGTTTTCCATCCACTTGCACAGCGGTGGAATGCTCAATATCAATAAAGCACAGCGGCGGAAAGAGCACACACCACCAGTTCGACCCTTGCCCTGCTCCGATCACAACGCGCAACGCTTCATAAGTACCGGCCGGTAAAACTAATGACCCATAGGACTTCGTGGGAAAGCTAAAATGCCCATACTCTGTATGTACCGTATAATCTTTGCCCCAGGCCTTCACTACCGAACGACCGGTGTTCTCCATATCTGATCGTACTTTCTTGATAATTTGCCGTGATTCATCTAATGACTGTGAAACGGCTAACCGAGGAGAAACCTCTTTTAAAATGGCATCTCGAACAGCTCGTTTCAATGCTTGGTCCTGTTCAGTGTCTGAATTTGCAATGACATGAAACCGGATTAATTGATCCGGTGCAGGTGTTGGTGTTGGTGCCACTTCCGTATAAGATTCTTTAACTTTATAGGCTTCTAGCGCATTTCCTTCATGAATCGGCCCGCAAATAGCACTAATTATTAAGATTCCAATCATGGTTATAATTATCCCTATTACTTTCATAATCTCGATACCCCTCTCCTCTGAACATCTTAACTCAGTTATCTCTATACCGAGTGGTAATTGTTTTCTGCTCCAACAATAGTCTGTACAGGTATGTGAATATTTAAACATAGTAAACGATTCCCTAGAGAGCGGAATCTGGTTTCGAATTGTAATGTTAAAAAAGCAGCCCTTAAGAGCTGCCGCAATACGAACCCGCCGGATCTCAAATTGAATACCCAGCGGGTTCATTTCTAAGTTATTAAGTTTAAAGGTTTGCTTTAACTATTCTACGTATTAGACCACCATGCCGCGCTACGGCACTGTTGATAAATAAAATAAGAGACGATTTGAGCCATACACTTGCGCTTGCTTATCCAAATCTTTACTTAAATACCCCAAAGGATACGATAAAGATCGCCAGCAATGCAATTCCTAACCCTAAACTATAAGAGATAAGCTTTTTCTCAATCGGCAGCAAATCGTACCATTCATCAACTTCGAGCTCAGGCTCCGCATTTACTGCGCACTTTCCAGCTTTCCCAAGTTGTCCTTCCGGCATATTCGAAACCCTCCCTTATCAAGTTTTGCAGTTCAATGTTAACCGCCGACGATAGGCGGTTTAATGCCATGATAGAACATCCAGGAAACAAAGAGACCAATCCACAGAATAAAACCGAATAGGCAGACAACGTAAACCCCCACAATCCGACTCATACCGGCGGCCCAGAGCTTACGAACATTGGTCACTAAGCCGATAGAGAAGAAACATAAGGCAAAGAAAAATGTCCTCAAAGCATTTGCCTGGTCTGAGCCTGCCGTAGCGGCCTTTACAATACCTGGATTTTTTAAGCCCATCACCAGCAGAATCAAAAAGGTTAGCGCAAAGCCTATGACAAATTTAGGGAAGCGCTCCCAAATCTCACTCGCCGAAACCTTGTTTCCTGCATTTGAGGTTTTAGCTTTATCAATACAGAAAACCGACCAGACGACAGCCAGAATAAATGCCCATACCCCGATAAATACGTCAATAAACACTTTAGTGGTGGTAGCAGCCATCAAAATCCAGCCTTCTTGGTAATTAATTCCCAATTCTTTCAGCGCCTTGGCTCGGATCAGCGAATCCGTGATCGCACCGCTGGCCACTGCCCCACCATCACTTTTCACAGCCAGACCCATCCAGGCACCGGCTACCATAGGTTCGCGAAACAGCCAGGATTGAGCAAGCCAAGGTAAAAAGAGCAGTTCCACAGCAACAAATACAATAATGACAGCAGACAAAACAGCCGGAATCATTTGGCGCGCACGAATTGCTCCGCCGGTAGCTATGGCTGCCGCAACTCCACAGATAGAGATACCTGACGCCAAAGGGGCAGCCCATTCCGGAGTAAATTTAAAGTATTTACGGGCAATAAAATAGGTTATTGGCCAATATATCAAGTAAGCTTCGACCACGGCGCAAAGTCCCCGGATAATAACCGTACTGGCCAGTCCCATAGCGCCAACCGTCTTAATCCCGATGGCCGCTCCCAAAATCACGATGCCAGTTTTAATGAACCATTCGGGCTTAGCTGCCTCTTCCAAGAATTTGGCAAAGTCAAGAAAAAAATTACCTATGATAAGACCAACAATCATAGCAAAAACAAAGCCTATCTCTCCCAAACTTAAAGACCAGGGTATTTTAAGGCTCGCTTGTTTGTCAGGGGTGGCGGCGATGTAACCATAGTTGCCTACACAAAGACAGATAAAAATAATCCAGTAAATGATGCTGAAGCCGACAAGGTATTTTGCCGGTCTTGCGCCCATCGCCACCGCGCCGACGGTGGTAACCACCAGTAAAAACAGATATGTCAGCACTGCCGAATTAAGGCCGGACAAACCTTGATAGCTTGCTGAAAATGGCGCCAATGCTTTGGACGCGTCTGCCCATACATTGAATTTAACCACCCATCCCAGCAGATCCAAGCCAAAAATAGGACCTAGACTCAGTAAAAAGACAAACAACCCCAGCCAAACAGCCCACCAGTCCTCACTTTTCAGCATGGGCTTTTTTTGGAATAGCTCATTTCCTTCCGAGATCATGTTTTCCATCCCTCCAGTTAATTTTTAAAGATATAACTCGAACTTAGCTAAGCAATTTTTTCACCTCCTTACCATTTGTTATTCTTTATTTCCAGAAATATAACGAAGGAATCAATGATACTCATTGTTTGCAATTGTTCAATGTAATCATTTCGCTCTATTACATTAAATTATTTAAAACAAGCTGAAACCAATTGTTGTATGTTGTATGTTGTATTCCTAATTCATTATAATATTCGTACAATGTCGAAGTACCGAGAAAGATGTTAAATAATTTAGAATTCAATGGCATAATTTATCAGATTTTGTTAGTTCTTAACAGAGAGATAACCTCTGCATGGTGGGATAATGTTTCGTGCAATAGAATAATTCATCAGAAAAAAGCCCTCCTACGTTAATTAAATGTAGGAGGGCTTTTAGTGAAATCGACTTCATCCGGCTTTAGGCACCAAATCTCTTTAACATTTTAATTGTTTCAACATGCATACCTTCATGATACATAGAAAATGTAAGAAATTCGCCGATCCTTTTTAAGGTCAACCCGGAAGGCATAACGAATGGCTTGGCAACTTCTTCATCTAGACGGTTGTTTAGCTTTGCTTCAATTCGAACTGTTTGATCTTCCAGTAATTTAATCAGCTCAGGTAATGTTGGTGGTTGTACCTTCCACTCGGCGGGTTTGGTGTCACGCCCAAATAGATCCATAAATTCGTCCGGCATTACCATGGGTTCCTCTGCAAAGCCAAAGGCAAATCGTTCTTGAACCAGATAAACATGGCCTAGATTCCAACGGATGTTGTTGTTGAATCCTTTAGGTATTAAATCGACTTGGCTTTCACTAAGTTCTTTTACTGCATTAATAGTGTTATTGCGGATAACCCTTAGCTGGTTGAATAAAAATTCTTTCAAATCTATTACACCTCCATGATTATTATATCAAATCATAAACAAATATCCAAAAGACAGGAAGGAAGGTATGGGGCTGACCCTTATCTCAAGAATATTCTTGATTGGGGGACGGTTCAATGAGCTTAAAGCCGCTAAAGGCAAGCACCCATAAGAAATTGGAAGCTGCCATGCAGCCTTCCTCATTGCCGCCAGATACAAAACTCGTCGCAGTTGTCCACAATGCTTGGACTACAGAAACGGCGCTGATTTCTCAGTGCCTCAAATCTCTTAACGGTATTCAGCTTTTACCCAGTTTTTAGTATTCATCCATGAGCAGGAATTCCGCAAGATGCTTGTGCTTCACGCCATCTACGTTATCCCTCCAAAAATCATCCATCGTGACAACATATTTGGGGTAATTGTCTTTGATGGCAAGCAGCGGCGCAAACTCGCGGTCAATGGTTTCCTGCGCAACTGTAGGCGTGTAAGATACCTGAATGTACACCTTCTCATTTCTTCGTTCGCCAATAAAGTCAACCTCTTTGGTATCGAGCTTTCCTACAAAAACCCGGTATCCTCGCCGTTCAAGCTCCAGCATCACGATGTTTTCCATTATACCGGTAATTAGCCTGTCTTTGTAGCCCATAACCGCATAGGCCAAAGACTGATCCCCGATATAATACTTTTCGTTGGTCTGCAAAATCTCTTTGCCTTTAATATCATACCGTGGAATCCTTCGGATGATGTAGGCACTTTCTAGCGCGCTTAAATAATTGTAAACGGTATTTAAGTCCACCTTGCGCTGCTGATTTTTGAAATAATCAGCTACGTTTTTAGCGGAAAAGGTATTGCCGATGTTGTCAAAAACATATTTCACCATGCGCTCCAGCAGCTCGATGTTTCGTATATTATGCCTCTGTACGGTATCGCGGAGAATTGCCGAAGAATAGATGTCGTTCACAATGCGGTAGGCTACATCTTCCTCATAGTCCCCGATATGAACGGCAGGAAATCCGCCAAGGCAAATAAAGGTTTTGACTTCCTCCCGCACATTGGCCGGTTTCGTGCCTGTACGCACTTCCTTAAACAGCAGATATTCCCTAAAAGAAAGTGTACTGATTTTAATTTCAATATAGCGGCCTGCAATATAGGTAGCAAGCTCGGAGGATAACAGGCGTGAATTGGAGCCTGTAATATACAAATCGGCATTGGTACTGGAGAACAAAGAATTGACCGCTTTCTCCCAATACTTAACCTCCTGAATCTCGTCTAAAAGAATGTAATAGCGGCTTTCCTCCATCATGTGCGCCTTCACATACTTATGCAACTCTTCCGCCGTATCAAGATCGACAAAATCGAGGTTTTCAAAATTGATATACAGGATGTTTTGCGGCGCGATGCCGCTATTTTGCAGTTCATCTTTCACCATCATCAAAATGGAGGATTTCCCACAACGCCGAATGCCTGTAAGTACCTTGACAAACGGCTTTTCAATGAATGGCCTGATTTGCTGTAAGTATAATTCTCTTTGGATCATGATAATCACCGCCTTGCTACATAGTATACCATAAATAAAAAGAAAAATTCCATCACATTTATGGTTATAACCATAAACAAATGCTTTAATTAAACAAAAAGTGTTGTATATCCTAATTTGATTGTAATGTGGATAGTTAGCCTTATCTCAAAATATCCTAAAAACACTAAAAAAGACCTTCCCGTTTTAAGTCGTGAAGATCCTCAATTTATTCGTATGTAATGGCGGAGGAGGTGGGATTCGAACCCACGGACCCCTTACAGGGTCAAACGATTTCGAGTCGTTCTCGTTATAACCACTTCGATACTCCTCCGTATCTAACGTCGCCCCAAACTATAGTCCTTGACTATATAGAAAACTTGGCTGGCGCCAAGCCTTAGCGAAGACGGCCGCCTAGTTGCACTTAGGCTTAGAAAGTAGATAACGTAAGTTTACTTTCTACCTTGATAATAACCATCATTTTCATTCTCTGATGATGCCGCGTTAGCGGCATGGGGGTCTGCCCTGAAATAAGAATTCATTTCATTCATCAGTGGTGCCCCATAGCGGCATGGGGGTCTGATAGTATAAAATAACGCTGCAAATCAGCGCAATCTTCTAAAAAATAATTTCAAGATATCCTTGCATTCATCTTCCAGAACCCCAGCCACGACATCAACTCTATGGTTCCACAGCGTATAGTCCAGAACATTCACCACCGAACCTGTAGCTCCGCCTTTTAAATCCATCGCCCCATAGACAAGTTGCTTGATACGAGACTGCATAATAGCACCGGCACACATCGGACAAGGCTCTAATGTGACATACAGGATGGCATCCGTCAGCCGCCAACTTCCTAATACTTTGGCTGCTCGCTGGATTGCTAAGATCTCAGCATGGGCTGTAGGATCATTGTTCTGTTCTCTTTCATTATATGCTAAAGCGATCGCTTGACCGTCATGAACAATAACAGCCCCTATCGGAACTTCTCCTTGCTCAAAGGCCATCTGAGCTTGTCTGAGCGCAATCTGCATCCAATCTTGGTGAAGCATAGTTACCTCGATTATTTGGTGACCCCGGGAGGAGTCGAACCTCCGCAAGACAGGGTTTAGGAAACCCCCGCTCTATCCGCCTGAGCTACGAGGCCTTAGTTCTGATTAATTGGTGCGCCCGGAGGGATTCGAACCCCCGACATTCAGATTCGAAGTCTGACGCTCTATCCAGCTGAACTACAGGCGCATATATGGTAATTTGACTCGAAAAACCTAACTAAGCTCAGAAGAAAACTTTAACTCCGGCCTCTGACTTCTGACCTCTAAATTATGGCGGAGGGGGTGGGATTCGAACCCACGGACCCCTTACGAAGTCACCGGTTTTCAAGACCGGGTCCTTAAACCACTCGAACACCCCTCCAAGTAAAACAACCGATATATAACATATCATATATTCTATATAAAAACAACTAATTTGTGTTGTTATTTCATGGTTTTTATACAATACGATACATAGCAAATCAAAAGATCATAACCCAACCTATTATCCGATATACTCGACACCCATATAGGGCTGCAGCGCTTTAGGAACACGCACCCTGCCATCAGCATCCTGGCAATTCTCTAAGATAGCAGCTACCGTACGCCCAATTGCCAATCCGCTGCCATTTAAGGTATGAACATACTCCGGTTTTTCCTTAAGCCCTCTTCGAAAACGGATGTTGGCCCGACGAGCCTGGAAATCTTCAAAGTTACTGCACGATGAGATTTCCCTATAGGTATTAAAGCTGGGCAGCCATACTTCCAGATCATAGGTTTTAGCGGAAGTAAACCCAAGATCGCCTGTAGATAAGGCCATAACGCGATAAGGAAGTTCTAATTCCTGAAGAATGCTTTCAGCGTCTCTAGTCAACAATTCAAGTTCTCCATAAGAATTCTCAGGTAAGGTAAATTTGACAAGCTCCACTTTGTTAAATTGATGTTGGCGAATTAACCCCCGAGTGTCCCGTCCCGCTGAACCCGCTTCAGAACGAAAACAGGAACTATAGGCACAGTGATGAATCGGCAATTGACTGCCATCCAAAATTTCTTCACGATACAGGTTTGTTACAGGCACTTCAGCCGTAGGAATTAAGAAATAATCCGTTCCGACAACTTTAAAGGCATCTTCTTCAAATTTTGGCAGTTGACCTGTCCCGATCATTGAACTGCGATTGACCATGTAAGGCGGAAGTATTTCCGTATATCCTTTTGAGGTGTGTCGATCAAGCATAAACGATATGAGAGAACGTTCCAGCTTAGCACCTAATCCTTTATAAAAGGTAAAACGCGCACCTGTAACTTTAGCAGCTCTGACAAAATCCAGGATATCCAATTTCTCGCCGATCTCATAATGCGCTTTTGGCTCAAAGTCGAAAACGCGAGGAGTTCCCCAGGCACGCACCTGAACATTGGCACTTTCGTTTGCACCGACCGGCACGGAAGCATGAGGGATATTAGGAATTTCGTAGAGAACTTTCTCCATTTCTTGGACAATATCCGTAGATTTTTGTTCCAAGTCCTTAATAGTTTGACCGACTTCACGCATTTCTAAAACGAGACTTTCGGCATCTTCTCCGATTTTTTTAAGACGCCCTACTTCTTCAGAAACTGTATTTCGGCGGGCCTTTAAATTTTCAACTTCAAACAGTAATTTTCGTCTTTCCTCTTCTTGTTTTAAGAAGTGATCCAGACTAATCGAAACGTGACGTTTTTCCAACGCTTCCTTAACTACTTCGGGGTTATTACGTACAAACTTGAGTTCCAACATGCTAAAAAACCCTCCAATGCCCTAGAACACGTTCTTACTTAACCCAATGCTCCTCAATCATGTCCAAAAAGTATTTATGAACCCGTTGGTCCGAGGTAAGTTCCGGATGAAATGCACTGGCCAATAAATTTCCTTGCCGGGCAAACACAATCTTGCCCTCATACTCAGCCAGAATACCTACATTCGGAGCTACTTCCTGCAGGTAAGGTGCTCGAATAAATATCGCACGTAAAGAATTAGAACCCAAGGCTGGCACCATCAGATCCGTTTCGAAACTTGCCACTTGTCTTCCGAAGGCATTTCGTTCTACGACTGTATCCATCAGGTTTAGTGAATATTGATCACTGTCGAAGATAGTTTTACTGAGTAGGATCATGCCGGCGCATGTTCCGAAAATAGGTAAATCTTTAGTGCCAAGCTCTTTGATTTTTTCACCTAAGCCATCAATGCTCAAAAGCTTACCGATAGTTGTACTTTCCCCACCTGGAATAATCAGGCCATGGATTCCTTCAAGATCACTTATTTTGCGCACTTCGATAACATCACAACCCAATTGTTCCAAAACCTGCCGGTGCTCGCGGAAAGCACCTTGCAGTGCCAAAACGCCAACACGCTTTTTCATTTTTACCAACCCCGATCTTGCATGCGCTGAGAATCAGTCAATGTTGAAATTTCAATTCCGGACATCGGTTGTCCCAGATCTTTGGAAATTTCCGCAAGCAGTTTTGCGTCCTTATAGTGGGTTGTTGCCAAAACAATCGCTTTGGCACGTGCTTTGGGATTACCGGATTTAAAGATTCCGGACCCGACAAAAATACCATCCACACCGAGTTGCATCATTAATGCTGCGTCAGCCGGCGTAGCTATCCCACCTGCTGCAAAGTTAACAACCGGCAACTTTCCATGCTCAGCGACATAGAGAACCAAATCGTAGGGAGCCCCCATATTTTTGGCGGCTGTCATGAGCTCTTCTTGAGGCATTAAAGTCAAAGCACGAATCTCGCTCATTACAGTACGCATATGCCGAACAGCTTCAACGACGTTGCCCGTTCCAGGTTCTCCTTTAGTACGAATCATTGCCGCTCCTTCTCCAATTCGGCGCAACGCTTCCCCTAGATTTCGACACCCACAAACAAAGGGTACCTTAAAGTCATGTTTATTAATATGATAAGAATCATCAGCAGGTGTTAATACTTCAGATTCATCGATATAATCGGCACCCAATGCTTCTAAGATTCTAGCTTCCACAAAATGTCCTATGCGTGCTTTGGCCATAACAGGGATTGATACTACAGCCATGATGCTCTGAATAATTGTAGGATCTGCCATCCGAGCGACCCCACCTTCTGCCCGTATATCCGACGGGACTCGCTCTAAAGCCATTACGGCACATGCTCCAGCCTCTTCGGCGATCTTAGCTTGTTCAGGAGTCGTCACATCCATGATGACGCCACCTTTTAGCATTTCTGCAAGCCCGGTCTTAACTTTTAACGAAGCAATATCAGTCATATTGATTTCCTCCTAAATTTATGTAACTTTCCTAAAACATCCAACGAACTTTCAATATTTAGCTTTAGCTGAACACGTCCATTTAGTCAACTTTACCGTCCTACAAAACAAAAGTTTACATTCGATAAAGTTTCAATTCTTATCTGAAGTTTTAGCCACATGTTTTACCTGCAAAATACCAGTTATCTGACATTCGGCCTCTGATCACTGACTTCTGTTAAAGTACCACCTAGCGCGAAGTTTGTCAATTCAATCCTCATCTTCCGAGTCTTCTGGGTCTTCCGAATCCTCAGACTCTTCCATTCCTTCTTCATCCTTCATCAAAACCTTAGCCATCGCTACGACAGTACTCGCACCGGTCCGCATGGTCATAACCCCTTGCGCAGAACGACCTTGATTAGAAATACTGGAGACTTGAATCCGAAGCATGATGCCATTATTTGTGATGACCATCAGTTGATCTTCTATTTGAACAACCTTGATTCCTACCAATCTGCCGGTCTTGTCATTTAATTTCATAACTATGATCCCTTTACCACCACGTCCCTGAACACGGAATTCCTTAAGATCAGTGCGCTTGGCAAAACCGTTTTCACTCATAGTTAAGAGTTCGCCCTCATCGCCGATCACATCCATCCCGACAACCTCATCGTTTTCTTCCAGCCTTATTCCTTTCACTCCACGTGCCGTACGTCCCATATACCTCACGTCGGCTTCCGCAAAGCGAATTGCAATTCCATTTTTTGTGGCAAGAAGAATATCATCTAAGCCTTGAGTTAACTTGACACCGATGAGCTCATCTCCCTCATCAAGAGTTAAAGCGATTAAGCCATCACGTCGTGACGAATCATATTCTTGCAAAGCTGTCTTTTTCATGATGCCTCTTTTGGTAGCCGTGATCAAAAAGAAATCAGGACTATAATCCTTGATTGCCATAACCGCCGTAATCATTTCATCCTGGCTTAAATTCAAGAGATTTATAACAGCTGTTCCCTTACCTGTCCGACTGGCCTCTGGAATCTCGTGGGCTTTCAAACGATACACTTTTCCTTGGGACGTGAAGAAAAGAATGTAGTGATGCGTCGTCGTGGTAAAAAGATGTTCTACGAAATCCTGTTCTTTGGTGGCCATCCCATGAACCCCCTTGCCGCCGCGGTTCTGGCTCTTATAAGTGCTCAAAGGCAAGCGCTTAATATACCCATAATGGGTTACAGTCACAACTACGTCTTCCACGGCAATGAGATCTTCAATATCCATCTTGCTGACATCAATTGTTATACGGGTCCGACGGGCATCTCCAAACTTTTGATTAATCTCGGCCAATTCAGTTTTAATAATTCCAATTACCATACTTTCTGAAGCAAGAATCGACTTTAGATAAGCGATGGTATTCATCAGTTCTTGATATTGGTTTTCCAATTTATCGCGTTCTAATCCTGTCAGGCGCTTTAACCTCATATCGACAATGGCTTGGGCCTGTTTTTCGCTTAATCCAAAGCGAATCGTTAAGTTTTCTTTCGCAGTTGCTTCATCTGCAGAGGAACGAATAGTTTCTATAACCTCATCAATATGGTCGAGGGCAATGCGCAGTCCCTCGATAATATGCGCTTCTGCCTCTGCTTTATTGAGTTCAAACCGTGTTCTCCGAACAATAACATCCTTTTGATGTTCAATAAAATAATGAATCATATCCTTAAGGGTGAGAGTTCTCGGCTGACCATTCACTAAAGCTAACAAGTTCACACCAAATGTTTCTTCCATCTGCGTATGTTTATAAAGCTGATTCAAGATGACTTGCGGGTTGACGTCACGCCTAAGCTCAACGACAATACGCATTCCTGATCGATCCGATTCATCTCGCAGATCTGTAATACCATCAAGTTTCTTATCACGTACAAGTTCGGCTATTTTCTCAACCATTCTGGCTTTATTGACCATAAACGGAATTTCTGTAACAACAATCCGATTTTTACCTGTTTTTTCCATAGGTTCAATGTACGCTTTGGCCCGCGTTTTAATCGAACCTCTTCCTGTTGTATAGGCAGACCTAATCCCTTCATAACCCATAATTGTTCCACCGGTAGGAAAGTCGGGACCTTTGACATAATTCATCAATTCATCAATCGATAACTCTGGGTTATCAAGGAGGGCAATGGTCGCTTCGATAACTTCCTTCAAATTATGAGGAGGAATATTTGTGGCCATGCCTACGGCGATCCCTGATGAACCATTAACCAGCAAATTTGGAAATTTGGCAGGCAATACTGTGGGTTCATCCTGTTTCTCATCATAATTAGGGGTAAAATCAACGGTATCTTTATCAATATCAGCCAACATGTAGGAAGTAATTTTAGCCATGCGCAGCTCAGTATAACGCATAGCTGCCGCAGAGTCTCCATCAATAGAACCGAAATTTCCATGTCCGTCAATGAGCGGATAACGACTGGCCCAGTCCTGCTCCATTCGTACCACAGCATCATAAATTGAACTATCCCCATGAGGGTGAAATTGACCCATACAATCCCCAACAAGACGTGCTGACTTACTATAAGGTTTGTTAGGGGTCAGACCCATCTCATGAAGGGTATACAAGATTCTGCGATGCACCGGTTTGAGCCCGTCTCGAACATCGGGCAAAGCACGGCTGACGATAACGCTCATCGAATATTCAATAAACGAATTTTTCATTTCATCTGCAATTTCAACGGGAAGAACCTTTCCTCCCAGTATTTCATCCGACATGAATGAGCACTCCTTTAAGCGTCTATATTACGTGCATCTTTAGCATGAAGATTAATAAAGTCACGGCGCGGTTCGACTTTATCTCCCATCAAGACCGTAAACATTTCTTCAGACCTAATGGCGTCTTCGATCGTCACTTGCAAAATTGTTCGCTTGGCAGGATCCATCGTTGTTTCCCACAATTGTTCCGGATTCATTTCCCCCAAACCTTTATAGCGCTGAAGCTCAACTTTATCTCTGCCGATTCTCTCCAGCATTTTGGTGAGCTCGCCATCCGTGTAAGCATATTGAATCTCTTTGCCCTTCTTAACCTTAAAGAGAGGAGGTTGGGCGATATAAACAAAATGATTCTCGATTAAAGGCCTCATATAGCGATAAAAGAAAGTCAATAAGAGGGTTCGAATATGGGCACCATCGACATCAGCATCCGTCATAATAATCAGCTTATGATAACGCGCTTTTCCTATATCAAAATCATCTGAAATACCGGTCCCCATGGCCGTAATCATTGCTCGAATTTCTACATTTTCCAAGATTTTGTCGAGTCTGGCCTTTTCCACATTAATGATTTTACCCCGCAGCGGTAAGATGGCCTGGAATCGTCGATCCCGTCCTTGTTTAGCGGAACCGCCGGCACTGTCTCCTTCAACAAGGTACATCTCACACAGATCCGGTTCTTTCCAAGTACAATCTGCCAGTTTACCCGGCAAGGAGGTTCCCTCCAACGCACTCTTCCGGCGGGTCAATTCACGCGCTTTACGAGCTGCATCACGTGCCCGGGCTGCTTGAACGGACTTATCGATAAATTTTCTGGCGATTGCCGGATTCTCTTCCAGAAAAGTACTTAATCCTTCTCCCGTTACCGAGTCCACAATCCCCCGTATTTCGCTGTTACCCAATTTTGTCTTCGTTTGCCCTTCAAACTGAGGGTCAGGTACTTTAACAGAAATTACGGCGGTTAACCCTTCCCGAATGTCATCTCCGGTCAGATTGGAATCAGTGGCTTTAATAATATTACTTTTACGGGCGTAATCATTAATCACCCGTGTTAAAGCGGATTTAAAACCCGCCTCATGGGTTCCACCTTCTTGGGTATTGATATTATTGGCATAGGAAAATAGATTTTCGGCATAGCCGTCATTATATTGCATACAGACTTCCACTTGAACATTATCTTTAAGAGTCTCAATAAAGATTGGCTGCGGATGTAAACAATCTTTGTTTTTATTAAGATAAAGAACAAAATCCTGAATGCCACCCGTATGTAAAAACGTTTCTTTTACGTTAGTCCGCTCATCCGTTAAATTAATTGTTACACTTTTATTTAAAAAAGACAGTTCCCTCAGGCGATGCGCCAGAATATCAAAATCATAAACTGTCTCTTCAAAAATATTCGGATCAGGGATAAAAGATATTTTCGTTCCACTAGTTTCTATTATTCCGATATTGACTAATTCTGAGGTCGGTTTCCCAATGGCGAATTCCTGATGATAGACATGTCCCCCTTTAGACACCTCAACAATTAACCATTTAGACAAGGCATTTACAACACTTAACCCTACACCGTGGAGACCGCCTGAAACTTTGTAGGCACTCTCACTTCCACCAAATTTTCCACCGGCATGTAAGACTGTCAAGGCGAGCTCAACACCGGTTTTACCTGTTTTTGGATGTATATCAACAGGAATCCCTCGACCATTATCTATGACGGTAATGCTATTATCCACATGAATAAAAACATCAATCATGTCACAAACACCGGCCAAAGCTTCGTCAATGCTGTTATCGACAATTTCATAGACAAGATGATGAAGGCCCCTGCTGCTCGTCGTACCAATATACATACCGGGACGTTTACGAACGGCTTCCAGTCCTTCAAGGACTTCAATTTGCCCTGCATTATAACTATCACTAGGATCCTGAGCTTGGATATCTTTGTTTTCTTGCAAAGCTGTTTCCTCCCAATAAATACCTTCAACCTTCTTATTGTACACTAAATTCCTACCTGTTTCAATTTACCCGCTAATTTATATCAAATTATATCAAAGTTAAAACCTCAGAGATCATATTTTCTCATTTCCAAACATCCGGGATTTAAAACGTATTTTGAGAACCCTCTCCAAACTTACACGCCAACTAAGAGATAGTGTGCACAATTCACACAATTCCTTCTTCCTCCATATTAAAAAAAGAACGCTTATATAAAGTTGTCGAAGAAATCGGTGACAAATAATACTCTTGAGTGGTAACAATTAGCGTTTTTTCCTTTCCAGGTTCAGAAACATAATTAATTATCTTGTCTCTCTTAATATTATCCAAAAACTTCTCGTTATTTTTGCCTTCTGTAGCAGTTTCTAAGTCAATGATCGCTACTACTTTATCCTTTTTAATTAAAAAATCACCGCCAAGATGTAAATACATTTTTACTTCCTCCTTATATGCCCTTGTTCAACATTGTAAAGTGTGCCTGACTCAAGGCGAGTTTCAGCATTTGTCATAGTTATCAAAGTTTGGATACTTGATGATTCAATAAACTTTATTAAGTAGTCTCTCCTGAAACAATCTAATTCAGACAATACATCATCAAGTAAGAGGAGAGGGTATTCTCCCTTTTCCTGACGTATTAGCTCTAATTCGGCAAGTTTTAAACTTAATACCAGAGATCGCTGTTGTCCTTGTGAGGCATAATGACGCGCCGGTTTTTCATTTAATAAAATCTGGACATCATCACGATGCGGACCAACGAGCACCATCTGGCGTTCTATTTCTTGTTCCAGCTTTTCATTAAGCAATTGCGGAAATTCAGAAATAGCCTCAGCTGCATTTTTCTTACCTAAAGCGATGTAGATAACTTTAATCTTTTCTTTTTGAGAACTCAGGTTTGTATAGATTTGATCAGCCACATCCTGTAAGCGCAGTGTCAAATCAGATCGATGCCGAATAATTTTTTCTCCTAACTCAATAAGCTGTTCATTCCAGAGTTGCAATTGCGAATATTTGAGAGCTCTTTCCACAGATGATTTTAAGAGAGCACTTTTCTGCTGCACAACTTTATTATAGGCGTTAAGAATGCTGACATGTCCCGGAAGCATTTGCGCTATATGCAAATCTATGAATCTTCTTCTTTCCGAAGGCCCGCCTTTAATCATTACAAGGTCATCCGGAGAAAAGAAAATAACATTAACTGTACCAACAAAATCGGATAAACGTTGACAAGGAACCCGGTTTACCTTGACTACTTTCTTTTTATCACGATAATGGCTCTCTAAATAAACTTTATGGTGAGTCAATAGAAAATCACCATAAAGATGGAATTCACTTTGCTCCCAACGCAAAAGTTCTTGTTCACGCTGCACTCGATAGGATTTACCTGTTAAAAGATAATAGATTCCTTCGAGGACATTAGTTTTTCCCTGACCATTATTGCCAATTAATATATTAGTTTTAGGCATAAATTGCACTGTTTCATCTTGATAGTTACGAAAATTTTGTAATTGGAAGCTAGTAATCTTCATATTTTTATATTAAGACGTGCGAACTGGTAATACAAGATACAAATAATTAGGATTGTCTAACGGTCTCATCACTCCCGGACTAAAGGGACCGGAAAGTTCAAATATAATTTGATCGCTGTCAATAATTTTTAAAGCATCAATAAGAAATTTAGCGTTAAAAGCAATAATCACATCTTTTCCTTCCGTTTCAATGCCTATTTGTTCTGATATCTTACCTAGTTCAGACGTTAGGTCAATTTTCAAATCTGTTTTTTCTACATTTATCCTAATAATATTGGCTCCATTTTTATCATGGGAAAGTAACGAAGCCCGCTCGACAGCTTCCAGAAAGCTTTTTACAGATAAATTCACTTTTGTTTCACAGGTTTGAGGTATTACTTGTTTGTAGTTTGGAAATTGACCATCAATCAGGCGGGAAATTAAATAAATAGCGCCAAACTGAAATACTACTTGGGTGTTACTGGAACTGATCGTCAAGTCTTCATCTTCATCACGCAAGAGACGATATATTTCAGATAAAGTCCTAGCAGGGATAATACCGCTAAATTGCAATTCTTCGGGATTAGGTATTTCAGCAATACTATAGGCTAACCGATGTGTATCTGTTGCAACTAAACGGATATTTGATCCTTCAATTTGTAATAGAGTCCCTGTAAACACGGGACGATTTTCTTCTATTGAACAGGAAAATATAGTCTGTCTGATCATATCTTTAAAAATCGTGGTAGGTAGGGTAAATGATATGGGATCCATGAGATCCGGAAGTAAGGGGAACTCTTCCGGATCGTATCCATTTAAAATAATTTCGGATTGATAATAACAAATAATAATCGATTTATCTCTTTCTTCTAAAGTAATTGTTGTATCTGGTAATTTGCGAACAACTTCTGTGAAAAGTTTAGCGGGTACGACCATAGTACCTTCTTCTGAGACTTGCGCCGGTACTTCACAGCGAATCCCCATTTCAAGATCAGTCGCTGCAAATTGTAAAGACTGTTCCAGGGCTATTATTAAAATACCTTGAAGAACCGGCAAAGTGTTTTTACTAGATACAGCCCGTTGAACAGAATTTACACCGGATAGCAGTGCATCTTTTGAGCAGAAGATTTTCATATGAACGAGTCCTCCTAAATTTTTTATCTTTATAGTTCTAAAATAGTTTATTAATAATAAGATAATAAAATAGTAGTTATAGTAGTATTGCCTGTCAACATGTGGATAAGTAAATAAAGTGCGCCAAAAGCCTGATGAAAACGGTGTTGAAAAATTTGTGGACAAATGGATTTATGTTATCCACATGTCCACAAGTTGAAATTAAGGTTGATTTTATTAAGAAAAGCTTAACAGGTTATACACAAGGTTTAATTTAGAGCAATAAATTAATTAATCGGATTGAATACGTTGAATCATTTCATTCACTTTCTTTTCTAATAGTGGATCATTGGTTAAGGCTTGAGTAATTTTATCGTGAGCATGCATTACTGTAGTGTGATCTCTTCCGCCAAACTCATCTCCTATTTTTGGCAATGAAGAATCTGTGAGTTCACGGGATAAATACATGGCAATTTGACGTGGAAAAGCCACAGCACGGGTTCTTTTCTTAGCTTTAAACTCACTTGGAGATAGGTGGAAATAGCCTGCTACAGATTGCTGAATCATATCAATGGTTATTTGTTTGGTGTTATTAGCCGGCAAAATGTCTTTTAATGCTTCCACTGCGACTTCAGTATCTATGGGAATTGAACTGAGAGAAGCAAAAGCCATAACTCGGATAAGTGCTCCTTCGAGTTCACGGATGTTAGAGTGAATTTTGTCGGCAATATATACCATAACTTCGTTAGGTACCTGTAAGTTTTCCATCTTTGCTTTCTTTCTCAGGATAGCAATCCTGGTTTCCAAATCCGGAGCTTGAATATCTGTGATCAGCCCCCATTCAAAACGTGAACGTAAACGGTCTTCTAGAGTTGGAATTTCTTTAGGAGGACGGTCGGATGAAATAATAATTTGTTTATTTGCTTCATGGAGCGCATTAAATGTATGAAAGAACTCCTCTTGAGTCCGTTCTTTGCCTGCTAAAAATTGAATATCGTCAATTAGAAGGATGTCGACGTTACGGTAATGATTGCGAAATTCAATGGAGTTTTCGTCTCTGATCGAATCAATTAATTCATTGGTAAATTTTTCACTGGAAACGTAAAGCACCTTCGTATTCGGAGATCGCTGCAGGACGTGATGGCCAATGGCGTGCATCAGATGGGTCTTTCCCAAGCCAACTCCTCCATAAATGAATAGGGGATTATAGGATTTAGCCGGTGATTCCGCTACAGCCAAAGAAGCTGCATGAGCAAAACGATTGCTGTTTCCGATAACAAACGTATCAAAGGTATATTTAGTATTGAGAGAATTAGGGATTAGTTCGTCTTGAATCTGGATTATTGGTGAAACAGGCATAGATTGGTTCGAATCTTCTCGATAGGATCCTTCTGGAGAGGGGATGATAAAACGCAGGCTAACGGAATGCCCTAATACGGCTTGAACAGAAGATCGAATCAAAGATGCATAACGACTTTCTAACCAATCTTTTGCAAATTCATTGGGAACACTAATCACAAGCGTATCGCCATCAATATCAAGAAGCCGGGTGGAACTCATCCAAGTCTCAAAGCTCGGCTTAGAAAGTTCATTTTTCAGTTTTTCCAGCGTTTCCTGCCACAAAAATTGAGGTGAGATTGACTGTGGTGGCATGGACGGACCTCCCTTGTCTAAGTATGTAAGAATGATGACAATAAAAAAGTTATACACAAACTTATGCACATTTGTGGATAACTTAGCTAGATTTCGTACTGTGTATAAATAATAACTTGATATGCAGTTGTCGTAAGGCGGTGTAAACACATAATATCAAGTTTCAGGTAGGTTATCAACAGAAAGATTCGGAGTTTAGCAAATTATTCACAGTGGATAACTTTTGAGATGGTTATGTTATCCACAATTTCTCTAACACCTTTGCTTGACAGATCAAAAATTATTAGAGTATAATCTCTAAGTAAGTTTGATTGTTTTTGAATGTCTTTTCGTTAGAAATAAAGGAGGTGTCGTTAAATTGAAGAGAACATATCAACCGAAGAACCGTCGTCATAAGCGCGTTCACGGTTTTTTAAGTCGGATGAGTACGCCAACGGGGCGGAATGTAATAAAACGCCGTCGTTTAAAAGGTCGGAAGAAATTATCAGTTTAAGGCCGCAGTTATGTGGCCTTTTTTTAAATAAATTTTTTTAGCTCTTTGAACTATAATCGGAATAGGTTTAAACTTAGTCTCGGAGAGTTAGAATATTATTGGGTTTGAGGTATTTAAGCCTGGAGGAGTTATGTTAAAAAGAATATTTCGCTTGCGCAAAAAATCAAATTACCAAGCGGTATTTGCGGATGGGAAAAACTATTCTGTAAAACACGTTGCTATTTATGTCTTAAAAGGCCCTAAACGATTCGGTTTTATTGCCTCAAAAAAAGTTGGCAACTCAGTACAGAGAAATCGTGCCAGGAGACTGATGAGAGAAGTTATTCGGCTTCATTTAGCAGAAATAAAAGATGATATTCAAATAATTCTTATTGCTCGGGCAAGAATCAAAGGAGTTTCGTATATGGAAGTCGAAAAGTCTATAATGAGTATGTTTAAAAAGGCCAATGTCTTAATTATTACAAAGTGAGTAACAGTTGAATGAAACATTTTTTAGTTCTTTTAATAGGTCTCTATCAGAAATTCATTTCTCCTATAAAAGGGCAAACCTGTCGTTTCTACCCAACTTGTTCGGAATATTCCGTTCAAGCTTTGCAAAAATACGGCCTTGTCAAAGGAGTTAGGAAGTCAATCATAAGGATTTTGAAATGTCATCCGTTTCATCCCGGAGGGCATGACCCAGTTTAAGGAGGGCTTTTGTGAATATTATTGTTCAAGGGATGACCTATCTTTTAAATATACTCTTTAATTTATCTGCTGCAGTCGGTCTGCCCAATTATGGTATAGCGATTATCCTTTTGACTGTTTTAATTAAAACTATCATCTATCCGTTAACGTATAAGCAAATGGCCTCAATGCGTAAAACAGTCAGTTTACAGCCTAAGATCAAAGCAATTCAGGAAAAATATAAGAACGATAAGGAAAAAGCAAATACTGCGGTTATGGAGTTATATAAAGAACATAATGTGAATCCTATGGGCGGTTGTCTGCCAATCGTCATTCAGTTGCCGATTTTTTGGGCATTGTATAGCACGTTGCGTAATTTTAAATACGATCCTTCCAATGTTAGTGCCCATATGTTTCTGGGTTTTGATTTGACCCATATTTATGGATTTACTCTTACACCCCATTTAATCTTGCCAATCTTTGCTGCGGCGACGACTTATTTTCAAACCAAAGTAACCAATCCAAATGCTTCAACAGATCCGACCCAAAAGACAATGTTATATATGATGCCGTTATTTTTTGCCTATATTAGTGCTACAGTGCCGTCAGGCTTAGCGTTATACTGGGTAACGATGAACTGTGTGTCTATTTTACAACAGCTTTATATTAATAGTAGATTATCGAAGCAAAGTAAAAATGCGGTTTAGGTAGCGTGGAAGACGTGAGGAGGATCGTCCATGAGGGTTTCAGAGAAAACCGGAAAAACGGTTGAAGAAGCGATCACCGCTGGGATTCTTGAGTTGGCCGTTGATCGTGATCGTGTAAAAGTCGAGGTTCTGGAGGAGCCTGTTAAAAAAGGTTTATTCGGTCTTTTTGGAACACGGCTGGCGAAAGTTCGAGTTTCTTGTGAAGATAATCCGGGCGTTTTGGCTTCGGAATTTATCCATAAAGTATGCCTTGCTATGGGGGTTAATGCGGACACTCAAGTGAGTAATGATGGGGAACACTGGCGTGTTGATATAAATGGGCCGGAGCTTGGTATTCTTATTGGGCGTCGTGGTGATACTTTAGATGCACTTCAATATTTGACGAATCTTGCAGTTGCTAAAATATTGTCTGAAAGAGTTCGGATCGTTGTTGATGTAGAAGGATATAGACTGCGTCGTGAAGAGACTCTTGTACGGCTGGCAAAACGCTTATCTGAAAAAGTCAAGCGAACCGGTATGAGAATAGTATTAGAACCGATGAATCCCCATGAACGGCGGATTATTCATACATCTCTACAAGATGAAGCGAGAATTTCAACATTCAGTGAGGGTGATGATCCCAATCGTCGTGTTGTCATAGCTTTAAAAAGAGGATAAAGAAAACCTGACTTGTGCCGAGCCACGGGCGAAGGCAGAAGTCATTGGTTGCACTTATGCCACCCAAAACGAAAACATACAGACTTGGTATAAAGAAAACCTGACTTGTGCCGAGCCGCAGGCGAAGGCAGAAGTCAGGTTGCTATGTCACCTAAAGATAAACATTTCGACTTTTTTTCTTATTGGTTATGAGATATTTTAGTTTAGGGGGATAACCCCTCTTTTTTTATTAGAGCTATATTGGTATTTATATTTAGTGTTTGTAAATAAATCGTGGGCCTTTGACTTTTTTAAGGGAGTGAATTCTTTGGAAGATACAATAGTAGCTATGGCAACAACTATGGGTGAAGCAAGTATTCATATTTTAAGATTAAGTGGACCTGAGGCAGCTAAAATTATTGAGGATTGCTTTAAACCCCGGAACAAGATGCGTTGGTTACTTAGAGAGAATTTCACCCTTAATCTTGGTGTATTTATTGACGAAGATAGAGTCCTTGACGAGGTACTTGTTGGCAGAATGTTAGCCCCGACCTCTTATACGGGTGAGGATGTTTTCGAGATTAATTGTCACGGAGGCCCCTATGTTGCGCAGAGAATTTTGCTGGCCTGTATACGTCATGGCGCTTTTCTTGCTGGACCGGGAGAATTTTCTAAACGAGCTTTTTTAAATGGGAAACTTGACTTAGTTCAAGCAGAGGCAATCATAGATTTAATAAGTTCTCGGACTGAGACAGCTGCAAATTTGGCTCTAACTCAGCTCAGTGGCGGACTTTCGAATACAATAGTCAATTTGCGGCAAGAGGTTTTAGAAACTCTTGCATTTATCGAAGCAAGCATAGATTTTCCTGAAGATGATGTTGAAAGTTTAGATCGGGATACCCTGGAATTTCGAGTCAATGCGCTTCTCGGCGATTGTAGAAGTTTGTTAGTAGGCAGTAAAACGGGTAAAATATTGAGGAATGGTTTACTCACGGTTATTGTAGGTCGACCCAATGTTGGTAAATCAAGTTTGCTAAATGCTCTCTTACACGAGGAACGTGCTATAGTAACGGATATTCCGGGAACAACTCGTGACGAAATCAGAGAGTCCGTCAGTGTTGGCGGAATCCTTTTAAGATTGGTTGATACTGCTGGGATTTGTGAAAGTAATGATCTTGTCGAGAGGCTTGGAATTCAGCGAACGTGGAAGGCTCTGGAGACTGCAGAACTTATCTTGTTAGTTGTCCAGGCTGACTATCCTTTGACTAATGATGAGTATCATATTTTAGAGACTTATGCAGATAAAGTGATTATTATTATCAATAAGATTGATTTGTTGGATAATGAAACGATTGTTTCGATTAATGAAAAAGGATGTTGGATTCCCTTTTCTGTATTAGAGCATAGGGGTTTTGAGGAGCTTGAAGCGGAAATCCGGAGAAGAGTTTTTCAAGGAGAGGCTGTTATCGCAACAGATCCCCTTCTCTCCAACATTCGTCAGATTTCATCATTAAATAATTGTTATTCTGCTTTGAGTCAGGCATTAGACAGTATACGTTTGGGAATGCCCTGGGATATCCTCTCTATAGATATTCGTCAAGCGCTCCATTACGTATCAGAAATTACCGGACACAATGTCCAGGAATCTCTTCTTGAAGATATTTTTTCTCGATTTTGTATTGGAAAGTAGGATGAGTTTTGGAATATTTTGCAGGAAGATACGATGTTATTGTAGTTGGAGCAGGTCATGCAGGCTGTGAGGCTGCACTTGCTGCAGCTCGCTTGGGCTGTGAAACCTTGCTGCTCACTTTAAACCTTGATACCATTGCCCATATGCCGTGTAATCCATCGCTTGGTGGGCCGGCTAAGGGACATTTGGTTCGAGAAATTGATGCTTTAGGTGGGCAAATGGGAATTGTTGCCGATGTAACATCTTTACAAGTAAAAATGTTGAACACTGGAAAGGGACCGGCTGTTCAGGCATTGCGAATTCAATCAGATAAACAGGCTTACCAGAATCTGATGAGGAATCTTATATTAGATCAGCCAAAGTTGACGGTAACTCAAAGTCTTGTAGAGCGTCTTGTTGTTGGCGATAGTAGGCTGACTGGCGTTGTTACTCGAACTGGTGCTCGTTTTGAAGCAGACAGTATTGTTTTGACCAGTGGCACATATTTAAGAGGAAAGATCATTATTGGTTCTGCTATGTACGAGGGTGGTCCTAACGGACAGATGCCGGCGGTGACCTTGTCAGATTCGCTTAAAGAGATCGGGATTGAGTTGGGCAGGTTTAAAACAGGTACCCCACCGCGTATTCATCGCCAGTCTGTTGATTATACAAAATTTCGTATTCAACCTGGGGATGATACACCTTGGCGTTTTTCTTTTCTGCCTACTGAGAGTCAGTTTTGGCACAAAGACCCTTCGAGGCAGGTCCATTGTTGGTTAGGGTATACTGCAAAACAAACCCATGAAATAATTAGAGAAAATCTCTATCGAGCTCCTTTGTATTCCGGCAAAATTGAAGGAATTGGTCCTCGTTATTGTCCTTCGATTGAAGATAAAGTTGTGCGTTTTGCTGCAAGAGATGCACATCAAATTTTCTTGGAACCTGAAGGTTGGCAAAGTGATGAACTTTATGTGGCGGGTTTATCTACGAGTATGCCTGAGGAGGTTCAGGTTCAAATATTAAAAAGTATCCCCGGACTGGAGCAGGTTAGGATGTTGCGTCAGGGATATGCAATTGAATATGATTATGTCTTACCCCATCAACTTTCTCTCAGCTTGGAGGTACGTCAGTGCCCAGGATTATTTACGGCCGGTCAGTTAAACGGAACTTCAGGATATGAAGAAGCTGCTGCTCAAGGTTTAATAGCGGGGATTAATGCAGCTCATCGAGCCTTGGAAAAAGAGCCATTTGTGCTTCGACGTTCGGATGGTTATTTGGGTGTCTTAATCGATGATTTGGTTACAAAAGGCGTAAAGGAGCCCTACCGTCTTTTGACGTCGCGAGCAGAATACCGTCTTGTTCTTCGTCAGGATAATGCGGATTTAAGGCTTACAGAGAAGGGGAAAGTTGTTGGGTTAGTCAATGAGGAGCGCTGGCAGCGGTTTCAAAATAAAAAAGAAAACTTTAAACATATCAAAGAACTTTGGCAGTCTACGTTCTTTTCTCCATTAAGGGAAGACTTACAACAAGTAATGGCCGATGCTAAATCAACTCCAACTCGCGGAGGTATCAGTGCCCAAGACTTGATGCGCAGACCGGAAATTTCTCTTAGCCATTTAGTTAGACTTATACCAGAGTTATCTAATTACGATAATGAAGTATTGGAAGAAGCAGAAATCGAAACAAAATATGCCGGATATATTGAAAAACAATGGGCTGATATTGAAAAATTTTCTAAACTTGAGGACCGCTCTCTTCCAATCGAGCTTGATTACCGAGCAATCCGAGGTTTATCTACTGAAGGCAGGCAGCGTCTCATGGAAGTAAAGCCTTTAAATTTAGGTCAGGCTTCACGGATTACGGGTGTTAGCCCAGCTGATATTTCCGTCTTGCTTGTTTCCCTAGAGCAACGGCAGAGAGGAGGTAATTAGATAGTGTTTCAGGAATATGAGTCTTTTCTTCAAGATTCAACTTTCAAGTATGTTGGTTGTAAATTGTCTGATTTACAATTAACTCAATTCTCTCATTTTGGTGATCTTTTACTTGATTGGAACCAACGAGTCAACTTGACACGAATTACCGACCCTCATGAAGTTATACTAAAACATTTTATTGATTCAATGATTCTTTCAAAATTCATTTCAGGAGTGTCTTTTTTGGATTTAGGTACAGGTGCTGGGTTTCCGGGTGTTCCAATAAAAATTCTACGTCCTGAATTAGAGATTGTCTTAATGGATTCCTTAAAAAAGCGACTCAATTTCCTTGATCTTATTCTTAAGACCTTAAATTTGGAGGGTATTTATACATTTCATGCTCGAGCAGAGGATTTTGGCAGAAAAGCACAATACAGAGGTTATTTTGATACTGTAAGTTCTCGTGCTGTAGCACGACTTCCGGTTTTGTTAGAATACGCCCTGCCGGTTCTTAAGATCAATGGTCTATTCTTAGCATTAAAAGCTTCGCAGGTTGATAACGAATTAGCTGAATCTAAAAAAGCGCTTAATATTCTGGGCGGTGCTGTGGAAAGCGTAGAATATTTTAACTTTGGCGAAGGTGCTGAGCATCGTGCGGTTGTGGTGATTAGAAAGGTTGAGGAAACACCTTTACAATATCCGCGTCAAGCCGGAACTCCAATTAAAGATCCCCTTTGTTATTTCAAAGTCAATAAATGTTAGGATAAGTTAAGGGTCTTATTTATTTTATGGCTTTACTTAGGGAAGTAAGGCACTTTTTATTTAGGTGCGAATATAACTATTAATGTCTGGAAGAGGGTTGGTCTAGTCTATTCTTATAATACTAGTATTGAAAAGGAAATATCGGTAACACGTCGAATGGAACATAGTAGTGATGTTTGTTGGCTTAATTAGTTTTTGTTGAGGGGGTGCAGTTTGGAAGAGTCACAAAACCAAATTGTCGGACAAGGAATTAAGAATGTTGTTTTAACTGAGTTATACGAAGATAATCAAGATCCTATTAAAAAGCAGTGGGGCAATTTTAAACGTATTATGAAGAAAAAACCTTTTTATATTACATTTGGAATTTTTTTAATTATGCTGATTGTTGCGGGAGCCTCATTGTTGTTCTATACCTGGGATCGACATACAATTGTTGAAGGTGTTTCAATTTCAGGTATTAATGTCAGTAATTTAACACAGGATCAGGCAAAAACAGAAATCGATAAAGAGGTTCATCGTTTATTAAACCAAACTTTGAAATTGACTGTTGGTCAACAGTCTCCTGAATTCAAGTTGGAGGATTTAGGTCTTGTGGTAGGCGATGATTTAGCATTGCAGGAAGCTTACACGATTAGTAGAAATGGTTCGATTATTAATAAATTGAGAGGAAAAATAGCTGCAGCTAAAGGTATAAACTTCGAGTTGACCCAGAAGTGGGATGATCAGAAATTGAAGGATAGTCTTAATCGAGCTTTAGCAATGTTTAATAAGCCTGCGTCAGATGCTTCCTTTGAAATTACGAATCAAAATACGATGAATATTCATAATGAGCACGTTGGTGCAACCATAGATACCGATGCTTTAATCTTACAAATAAAGGGAATTAATATTTTTAAACCACTCCCCAGTTTTGAAGTTGCTTTAAAGGATCAGCTTCCTGTCATAACGGCTGCACAATTAGAAAATCAAAAAATTACTGGTTTATTGGCCAGCTACACCACACAATTCGATCCTTCACAGTCTGCGAGGACAGAAAATGTGCGCATTGCCGCTAAAGCTTTGGACATGGCAGTAATCAAGCCGGGTGATACTTTGTCTTTTAATCAGATCGTAGGTGAAAGAACTGTTGAAGGTGGATATCTGGATGCTTACATTATTGTTGATGGTAAGTTTGTTCCTGGATTGGCCGGAGGAATATGCCAAGTCTCCAGTACCTTGTATAACACGGGTTTATTGGCAGATTTGGCTGTGACTCAACGCAGTAACCATGATTTGGCTATTTCTTACGTTCCATTAGGACAAGATGCAACCGTTGCTTATCCGAATTTAGATCTTAAATTTGATAATAACACAGGAGGATACCTTCTTATTCGGACCAAGACTACTTCCGATAGCATTACAGTTGATATTTACGGCAAGGTAAAACCAGGTCAGGAAGTGTTTATTACGAATACCACTGAGTCTGTTATTCCCCCTGATGAACAGCGTTTAGTTGATGAAACACTCGCACATGGAGTTTCTGTATTAAAGCAGCAGGGACAGCAAGGGTATGTTGTCAAGTCTGTACGTACTGTCAAAGTGAACGGTAAAGTTGTAAGCAGTGAACCTCTCAAACAGAGTGTTTATAAAGCGTTACCAAGAATTTATGCTGTTGGATCATAAAATATTGAATAATTTAATGTAATTGTTGAAAAAAGCGTTATTAGCGCTTTTTTTATTGTGAGGGGTTTGATACTATCTAGAGTATAAGTTATTTAGTTTATTCTTAGTTGAGTTATGGAAGGAAGTGAGTGCTAGTTGATGACAAAGGTTGTCGCTATTGCCAATCAAAAAGGTGGTGTCGCAAAAACAACGACGGCAATTAATTTATCTGCTTGTTTAGCAGAATTAGGTAGACGAGTTCTTCTTTTGGATTTGGATCCTCAAGGAAATGCAACGAGTGGAATGGGGGTTACTAAACATAAGCTAACACGTTGTGTCTATGATGTATTGATTAATGATGTTTCTCTTGAACAAGTGATTATGAAAACTGATCAAAAAAATCTCAAGATTGTTCCTGCTCGAATTCAGCTGGCGGGTGCTGAAATTGAATTAGTATCCCAAATTTCTCGTGAAGCTAAATTGAAGATCGCAATCGATAATATCAAGGATAGCTACGATTTTATTTTTATTGATTGTCCTCCTTCATTAGGACTTCTTACTTTAAATGCTTTAACAGCTGCAACAGATGTTTTAATTCCTATCCAATGCGAGTACTACGCTCTGGAAGGGTTAACTCTTTTAATGAACACTTTAGAGAGAGTTCGCAAACATCTTAATCCAGACCTGAATATTTTGGGAGCTCTTTTGACCATGTTTGATGCCCGAACTAATTTGGCTATCCAAGTTGTTGATGAAGTTAAGAAATATTTCCCGCAGAAAGTATTTAAGACAATAATTTCCCGCAATGTTCGTCTGAGTGAAGCCCCTAGTCATGGTAAACCGATTAGTTCTTATGATACTCGTTCTAGGGGCGCTGAAGTATACCGCGAGTTAGCTAAGGAGGTTTTGGAACGTGTCTAAAAAAGTACTAGGCCGAGGACTTCAAGCGTTACTGTCGGATGAGTCTGATGATAACCTGAGTATTAAAGAAATACTTATTTCAGATATTGAGCCGAATCCGGATCAACCTCGCCGGGAGTTTGATCCTCAGACTTTGAATGATTTGGCTGATTCAATACGTGAGCATGGTCTACTTCAACCTATTTTGGTTAGACCTGTAGGAGATCGGTACTGTATAATTGCCGGGGAGAGACGGTTACGTGCTGCTAAATTAGCTGGCTTTTCAAAAATTGAAAGTATTGTGCAATTTTGCACTGATCAAGAAATGGCTGAGAGAGCCCTTGTTGAAAATATTCAACGCGCTGATTTATCTCCGCTTGAGGAAGGATTAGCTTATAATCGTCTCATTGAAGAATTTGGTTTAACTCAGGAATTAGTGGCGCAGCGTGTTGGTAAAGCTCGTGCTACTGTTGCGAATCTTCTTCGTATAATTTTGTTGCCTGAGGGAGTTCTTGAGTTACTAAACAATGGTTCTATTTCCCTTGGCCATGCCAAAGTATTACTTAGTATAAAAGATACATCCCTTCAATTGCTAACAGCACAAAAAGCTGCCAAAGATCAATTATCTGTTCGTGAAACTGAAAATCTTATAAATCGACTTACAGAGAAGGTTGGGCAAAGCAAGCCACCTCGCGAGCGACCTCAGCTTTTGGAGAATGTGGAGGAACGCTTGCAGACGAACTTTCAAACTAAAGTTTCTTTAAAAGGAAATTTTAATCGAGGTAAAATTGAAATTCAATATTTTTCTGAGGAAGAGTTGAATCGCTTATTGGACTTGTGGAATATTCGCATTGATTAATGACTTTAACTTCTATACTAATGTTCCACGTGGAACACTATCATATTTTTTTATTAGTCATTGGAGTTAATTCAATATCATTTGGCAAATTCAATATGTTCCTTGTGGAACATATTTGAAAGGAGGTATATCTAGTAGTAAGATAGGGGAATATGAAACGTAATTATTTTACGAATATGATCTATAGCTGTATGGAATAATTAACTAGAATAAACGTAACAAATATATTTTATGCTAATTGCTTATATAATTCTGCTGCAGAAACCTCGAATTGAGGGTCAAGCACTATTGCACGTTCGCTTACTTTGCATTTGCTGCTCACTTGACAAGAAAGCTACGATCCACTCGGCCTTAAGCCTAAATCTGATAGGTTGGCCTCGGGCGATAGTCACCACTGGGGACTATCGTGCCAAAACCCCTTGGTATTCCTGAATGTGAATCTTTGGCGTGCTTAACGCATTCTTGTCTGCACTCGCTTACGCAAATTCCACTAAAGTGCTCTCTATGCAACAGTTGCTTTTTGCACTGAAAACTTATATAAATTTGATTATTAACTAATTTAACGGAAGCGCTATCTAGAGTGTGGTGGGCCTAGTGGTAGACCTTACGCTTACTCCAGTAGTTAAATCCAGTAATCAAATTGCTGATGTTCATACTAGTACACCATTCCATAAATTCTTTCCAACAACTTATCTTGAGACTACCATAAAGTGAGATTATTTGTTGTTTTATTTGCTTTTAAAAGTTTTAGTGGCTTTTTTTCACTGGTTCCTTTAC
>Ga0326727_10003939_pt1 | contig 46026 bp, 47 predicted proteins | sample MB2enrmetagenome_FD_207643 | JGI IMG/M metagenome (GOLD analysis project Ga0326727, IMG submission 207643) | Lab enriched peat soil microbial communities from McLean, Ithaca, NY, United States - MB29MY | ecosystem: Environmental > Terrestrial > Soil > Wetlands > Peat | place: USA: New York... | reverse complement strand
CTGGCTACGGGGCCTCGGAGGTGACCACGGCGAGCAGGAATCCGTCGTGTCCCTTGACGCCCACGGTCTGAAGCGCCGTTGCGCTGACTCGAGGCTCTGAGGCCACCTGGTCCAGGAAGCGTCGCATGCCTCGACGTTCGGATCGTCGATCCCGGTTTCGGAGACCTGCCCGCTACGTACCACGTTGTCGACGATGATCAGACTCCCAACGTGCGACAGCTCCAGGGACCAGGCGAAATACTCTGCCGTAGACGGCTTGTCAGCGTCGATGAACACGAGGTCGAAGGGCGGCCGGTGCTGCGCCTTGAGCTTCGGGAGGGACTCGGCTGCTGGGCCGACCATGATCTCCACGACGTCCGACAGCTGGGCGCGCTCTATGTTCCTCCGTGCTACTTCGACGTGCCGCGGATCTGCTTCGAGGCTTACGAGATGCCCCGAAGCGGGCAGACCCCGAGCGAGCCAGATCGTGCTGTAGCCGCCCAACATCCCGATCTCGAGGACGGTTTGAGCGCCGCAGGCCAGCACCAGGAGGTGCAGCAGCTTGCCCTGATTGGGCGCCACGTTGACCGCGGGAAGGCCCGCGTCAGCACTGGCCTCCAGTGCCGCTTGGAGAGCGGCGTCCGAGGACACCAGGAGGTCGCTGAGGTAACGGTCGACAGCCGTCCATCGCTCTTCGGTCACACCACTTAATTACCATTCCGTTCGCGACTGACCGGCCCAGCTGCGGGTCCAGTTGACGGCCGAGGGAGACTGCGCGGGGCTGGACGAAAGGCCAGACAACCACGGCTGTGGTTGCGAAGTGGACGAAAAGAGGGCCTTCGGCCCTAACCAACGGTCGCCCGAATTGCCTATTGTGAAACGCATGGACCTTAGCGCTTCGTTTGTAGTGGACCGCGCCGGTCTTGACAGGTTGCTCGGAGCGCTCGCAGCGCGGGGCTACCGAACCATCGGCCCGGTCGTGCGCGATGGCGCGGTTGTGCAGCGGCAGGTTTCTAGCACCGGCGACCTTCCCCAGGGCTGGCATGACGAGCAGGCGCCGGGCCACTACCGGCTTCACCAAGACGATGACCCGTCGCTATTTGCCTGGGCCGTCGGACCGGCATCCCCGAAGTCGGAGTTCTATCCGGCTCGCTCCCTGGTCTGGCGCGCGACCTCGAACGGCGACGTCGTGACTCTGGAGCAACCCCGGGAGGACAGCACTCCAGTGGCACTCATCGGCGCGCGTCCCTGCGAGCTGGCCGGGATGCGCGTGCTCGACCGTGTTTTCGCGGGAGGAGAGGTGCCGGATCCTCTTTACCGCGATCGGAGAGCAACCTCGTTTGTCGTCGTCGCAGAGTGCGGGACGCCGGCGGGAACATGCTTTTGCACCTCGATGGGCACCGGGCCCGGGGTTGCTGACGGAGTCGAGGCCGGTTACGACCTGGCGCTGACCGAACTCACGTCGTCAGAGGGAGCGCAGTACCTCGTGAGGGTCGGATCTGAACGGGGAGCCGAGGTCGTCGAGGAGATGGGCGGGTCGCCTGCTCAGTCGGCCGACTTCGCCGCCCGGGTTGCTGTGCTCGAGGAGGCCGCCCGCCGAATCGACCGCAAGCTCGACGCCGGCAACGTCGCGCAACTCCTAGCGGGCAATTTGGGGCACCCCCGATGGGACGACGTCGCCCGTCGCTGTCTCGCCTGCGGTAACTGCACTCTGGTGTGCCCCACGTGCTTCTGCGGAGGCGTGTCCGACACGACCGCGGTCGACGGCACTGTCGAGCGCCACCGCCAGTGGAACAGCTGCTTCGACCTCGCACACTCGCTCGTGCACACGGGCCCGGTGCGGGCAACGACGTGGTCGCGCTATCGGCAGTGGCTCACGCACAAGCTTTCGACGTGGCACGACCAGTTCGGTACCTCCGGCTGCGTCGGCTGCGGTCGTTGCATCACGTGGTGTCCGGTGGGTATCGACATCACTGTCGAGGTTGCGGCGATAGCCGCGAGCGACGGGGCTGTTCCCGTTCGCATCGAGTCGGGAGGTGACCGGTCATGACCGAGAACATCGGTGAACTAGTGGCAGAGCACCCGCTGTTCAGCGGGTTGCCAGTTGACGTGGCCGAGCTGGTCGGAGGCTGTTCGCAGAACGTGGCGATCGCCACAGGCCAGCTCCTGCTGGAGGAGGGCGAACCGGCGCGGTCGCTGTTCTTGCTCCGGCGCGGCCACGTGGCGCTCGAGGTGCACGAGCCTGGACGTGTGCCGCTCGTCATCGACCGCATAGGCCCAGGACAAGCCGTCGGCTGGTCCTGGATGTTCCCCCCGTACCGGTGGCACTTCGACGCCCGTGCTCTCGAGCCCGTCGGCGCCATCTCGGTCGATGCAGAGTGCCTACGTTCAAAGGCGGAAGCGGATCCGGCTTTCGGCTACCTACTCATGAAGCGTCTTGCTGCTGTGATGCTCGACCGACTCCAAGCGACCCGGATCCGGTTGCTGGATGTGTACGGACGCGATGTTGCTCACTGAGGTGGAGCCGCGGTTGAACCCGCTCACTCCGGCGACCTACCGGATAGTGGCGAGACGCGTCGAGACCGGCGACGTCGTCACGCTGTCGCTCGAACCGACGTCCGGGCCGAGCCCGTTCTCCTTCCGGCCGGGTCAGTTCAACATGCTGACGTCCTTCGGGGTCGGGGAGGTCGCGATCTCGATCAGCAGTGCGCCGGGAGCACCAGGGCCCGTCGAGCACACCGTTCGAGACGTCGGCGCCGTCACCCACTCACTTTGCAGCGCTGAAATCGGGTCGATCGTTGGCGTACGCGGCCCGTTCGGCACCGACTGGGGCGTGGACGGGCTCGACGACAAGGACGTGGTCATCGTCGCCGGAGGCATCGGTCTTGCGCCGCTCCGAGGCGCCATCAGCTACCTCGTTGACAAGCCGGGACGGACGGGACGGGTGTACGTGCTTGTCGGGGCTCGGGAACCTGACCAGATCACCTTCCCCGACGACCTCAAGAGGTGGGAGCGTGACGGAGCTGTCGTCAAGGTCACCGTCGACGTCCCAGACGTCCGCTGGTGGGGCGCGATCGGTGTCGTGACGACTCTGTTGCACACGGTTGACTTCGACCCGGCTCGGACCGTTTCGCTCGTGTGCGGTCCCGAGATCATGATGAGGTTCACTGTTCGCGGACTGGTCGACCTCGGAGTCCCGTTACGGGCGATTCGTGTGTCGCTCGAACGGAACATGCAGTGCGGTATCGGCTGGTGTGGCCACTGCCAGCTCGGGCCGTTGTTGATATGCCGGGACGGTCCGGTCTTCGACTACAGCGAGGCACTGGAAAAACTGATTTCGGAGCGCGAACGATGAGCACGTCCACAGTCGTATCCCGACCAACGATTGCCGTCTGGAAGTTCTCCTCGTGCGACGGCTGCCAGTTGAGCCTGCTCGATTGCGAGGACGAGCTCTTGGGTGTTGTCGGCGCCGTGCAGATCTCGGAGTTCAAGGAGTTGACGCGCGCCGTGGTCGAGGGTCCCTACGACGTGTCCTTCGTTGAGGGATCGATCACCACTTCGGACGACGTGGAACGCATCCGGGCGATTCGCCAGGCGTCGTCACTGCTAGTGACCATCGGCGCTTGTGCAACCTCGGGCGGGATTCAAGCGTTGCGTAACTACGCCGATGTCGGTGAGTTCACGACGGCCGTCTACGCCCACCCCGAGTACATCAGCACGCTGGCGCAGTCGACGGGGATCGCCGACCACGTGCGGGTCGATTTCGAGCTTCGCGGATGCCCGATCGACCGCTACCAGCTTCTCGAAGTGATCACAGCCACGCTCAGCGGCCGCAAGCCGGTCATCCCTGGCCACACCGTCTGTCAGCAGTGCAAAGGGCGAGGCACAGTCTGCGTGATGGTCGCGCATGGCACGCCCTGCCTCGGCCCTGTGACCAAGGCTGGTTGTGGCGCACTGTGCCCCGCGGTCGATCGCGGCTGCTACGGGTGTTTCGGGCCATCCGACTCGGCTAACACTTCGTCGCTTGCCCGGCAGCTCAACGCGCTGGGCACGTCCCGGGCCGATGTATCACGGTTGTTCCGGACCTTCAACGCCGGTGCGCCGGCCTTTCGTGAGGAGAGCCTCAGAAATGACTCACCAGAGACCGGCGGATAGCCGCACCGTCCACGTCGAGGGCCTGGCCCGCGTCGAGGGAGAGGGCTCCCTACTCGTCGAGGTGCGTGACGGTACCGTCGAGACGGTGGAGCTCGAGATCTTCGAGCCGCCTCGTTTCTTCGAGGCCTTCCTGCGGGGCCGGCGTCACACCGAGCCACCGGACATCACGGCGAGGATTTGCGGGATTTGCCCGGTTGCGTACCAGACGAGCGCGTGCCTCGCGATCGAAGAGGCATGCGGAGTGTCCGTCACCGACGAGATCGCGGCGCTCCGTCGGCTGCTGTACTGCGGTGAATGGATCCAGAGCCACGCGCTCCACATTCATTTCCTGCACGCTCCGGACTTTTTCGGGTGTGAAGACGCGGTAGAGCTCGCAGGGCTGGACCTGCCGGCCGTGCAGCGTGGCCTCGAAATCAAGAAGGTCGGCAACCACCTCATGGAGGTTGTCGGAGGGCGCGCCATCCACCCCGTCAACGTGCGGGTCGGCGGCTTTTACAGAACACCGTCGCGTGAGGAGCTCGGGGCCCTCGTCGAACCGCTGCGCCGGGCTCGCGACGCGGCGTTGACCTCGGTGCAATGGGTCGCGGGCTTCGAATTCCCGGACATCGAGATCGACTACCGGTTCGTGGCGTTGCGCCACCCTGACTACTACGCGATCGAATCTGGCCGGATCGTGAGCTCCGAGGGACTCGACGTCGATGCCAAAGGCATCTCGGATCTCGTCGTGGAGGATCATGTCGCACGGTCGAACGCGCTCCATGCGCGTCTCGGTGGAAAGGACATGTACCTCACCGGACCGCTGTCGCGATACGCGTTGAACTACGGCCAGCTCTCTCCGCTCGCGCACGAGGCAGCGACTGCCGCGGGTCTGGGCACGGTTTGCAACAACCCGTTCAAGAGCATCACCGTGCGTGCGGTCGAGCTCGTGTACGCGTGTGAGGAGGCGTTGCGGCTCATCGAGGCCTACGAGCCGCCTGACCCGCCGGCAGTTGCCGTTCCGGCGCGGGCAGGAATCGGTTACGGCGCTTCCGAGGCGCCCCGTGGTTTGCTGTTCCACCGTTATGAGCTCGACAGCGAGGGTCTGATCCTCGCTGCACGCATCGTCCCGCCCACGTCACAGAACCTGCTGTGCATGGAGGATGACCTCCGCCGCGTGGCGCAGGCCAACCTCTCCCTGTCGGACGAGAGGCTCGGGTGGCTGTGCGAGCAGACGGTTCGCAACTACGATCCCTGCATCTCGTGTGCTACGCACTTCCTGGACGTGTCGGTTGAGCGCCGGTGAGGATGGAAGTGCTCGTCGCCGGGCTCGGTAACGAGTATCGCGGCGACGATGGCGCGGGGCCTGCCGTTGCTGCCTACGTGTCGAAGCGAATGTCGAGGGTGGTTTCGAGAGTCATCAGCGAGCCGCTCGACCTGATTGGTGCCTGGGATGACGCGGATCTCGCCGTGGTCGTAGATGCGACCCGCTCCGGATCGCCACCAGGCACCGTGCAGCTCGTGGACCTCGGTTCAGGTGAGGACGCTAGTTCCTCTGCCGGGCCTATGAGTTCACATGGCATGGACCTGCCCCGCGTGCTGCGGCTGGCGCGGGCGATGGGTCATCCCCCGCGCCGCGTTGTGGTCGTTGGGATCGAAGGTGAGAACTTCGCCGACGGTGTCGGCCTAAACTCCGCAGTTGAGCTCGCAGTGAAGGAAGCCGGCGAACTGGTCCTCCAGGTCATCGACGAGGCGAGCTCATGTGCATGAGCAGGCTCCACCGGGCAGTCACCGCTCCCGCCGACGGCTGGATCACCGTTGAGAACGCCGAGGGTCGGCTACACCGCGTGTCGCTCATCGCTTTGGAGGGCCCGGAGCCACAGGTCGGCGACTGGCTCGTCGTCCACAGCGGCTACGCGTTGCAGCGCGTGGACTCCGAGCAAGCCGCGGCGATCGTGAGCGAGCTCAGGGCCGGACAAGAAGCTCTGTCCTAGTCCCAGTGTCCGGTCGGCTGTTCGCACGCTACGCCTACCCTCCGAACGAGCTCGGTTACTGTGGGCCGCCCGATCCGAAGGCTCTCGTTGACGCGGGCGCGCCAGGCGCCAGAGCCGAAGACCTGGTCTCGGTCGCGAGGCGCTTCAGCGGCGCGTGGCCTTACCTCGAATTGATCGCATCCTCGAACGGCATCGCCGATCCACTGGACGTCCGGGTCGTGGAGGCTTATTGGGTCGGCAGTGATCTGCTGGAAGGGATTCCCGCGACGTCGTTGCTCGATGCCATCGGGAATCATCCCGATTCTGGCCTGGGCGGTGGATCACAGCTCCGGGAGGCGGCCATGGCCGGTGGGGTGGCGCACCACAGTTTTCACGTGTTCGCCGTCTACCCTTGGCTCGCCTTGTTGCGATCTGGCAAGCGCGAGCCCGCCATGACCGTCCTGGAGCGCTGCAGGATCCGTTGGGGTCGGGTCGAGGCGGTCGAGGGCGCGAACGTGAGTGTCCGGAGCCGTCCTCTCGGCTTCGACGGCCGCGACCTCATCCTGCTCGACGAGCGCTCAGAGCAGGCTTGCTGGAGCGTCGACGGCGTCGGCTTCGTCGAACGCCTCGTGCCCGGCGACTCGGTCTCGTTGCACTGGGGCTGGGTTTGTGACCGGCTCGAGCCGGACGCGCTGGCGCACCTCGAGCACTTCACGGCCCGGAGCCTGCACGCCGTGAACACGACCGCGGTCGCGAGCTAGCCGTTCGCGCCCGCCCACCCCTCGCGGGATGTGGAGATCGGCCTAGCTGCGGTCGCTGCTTTCTCTAGCGCCGGACTCGTGGGCGGCGACCTGGAATCAGATGAACGGGCCGCGCCCGGAGTTTTCGATCGACGTGCCAGGGTTGGCATGCTCGCGGATTATTGCCTCGACGGCGTCGGGATCGTCAGGGGTTATGAAGGGCCGCACGAAGCGCCCCAAATCGAGGATGAGCCCGACGCTCTTCCTCGGCCGCCGCGGGTCCAGGTTTGCCCAATAACGCGGGTTCGCCGTACCCCAAATCCTCCCTTTGCCACTGGAGGCACCCATCTCGACACGCCTGATCGAGCGGATGGCGCTGTAAGGGATGCGTTTGGTGCCCCAGGGGAAGTAGTACCCGCGGATCTGTATGCGGTCATCCAGGCACTCGATCCAACGGTCACGGTATCGACTGTCCACGATCCCACCTCCCGGCATCTGCTCCTTGGTCGGGCCCTGCCCGACCGAGACTACCGGGAGTCGCGTCAGACGGTAGGGTCGGTGACGCCGGCTCGACGGTCGGCCAGAGGCGCCTTGAGAGTTCCGATCCAGGGAGCAAGAACGAGACTGACTCCGGGTGTACCGTGCCGTCGATCATTTCCCGGGCGACGTCGGATAGCAGCGGCCGTTCCGGGCATGAGCCTGCAACATCGTGAGGGCCGCGCCATCACTCCTTGCGAACCTCGCGCGAATTGGGATCGAATCGAAGGCGTCGAGCGACGATGTCTTCGGCGACCGCGGCGATAGGACGGTCGTCGGCGAACGCGCGTGCACGGAGCCGGATCAGAGCCTCGGTGAGACTGATTCCGAGCTGGACCGCCACCATCCCGCAGGCTTGGTGGACCATCAACCGCAGGTTGGCACCGGTCGCGATCTCGGTGGCGATCTCGCTTGGCGATGCGTTTGTTTGCAGGGTGAGCACAGCACGGGTGGCGACATCGGCAACGACAAGTGCGTCCGCGTGCTCGTCGTCGGTAAGCGGTCCTGGCTTGTTCCGGTGAAGGCCCAGCGCGCCTAAGCGGACTGCACCAATGCGAAGCGGGAAGCCGAAGACTGCGCGAGCGCCGGATTGCAGGACGACGGGCGAAAAGGACGGCCACCGAGCCTTATCCGGTTCGACCAGGTCGGGTTCGACGACGGGACGCTCCAGGTTGTACGCATCGATGCACGGGCCCTCACCGAGCGTGTACTGAGCCTCCTCCATCAGGAGGGATACCTCGTCTGCGCTACACCACGACCCCAGTGGCGCCTCGGGGGAACCGAGCATGATCATTGCTCCACTCGTATGCGTAGCCGACGCGCACACCTGGCACAGCCGCGTGACTCCAGGATCGGTGTCCCCGCCTTCTACCAGCAGGGCTAAAACGCGGGCTAGCCGCTCAGCAGCCACCTAACGATCCTAGCTACAGAGCGGGATAAGGACAGCTGGAAGTTGTCAATGCTGATGTCAAGAGAGCCAGGCGTTTTGGGCGGACCTAGGGCTTCAATTCCTTGCCTACGCTCGCCACGCTCGAGAACCCCTCTCTGGTCTGGTGTCAAGACTCGTTCTAGAGGCTTGAGCGCGATCTGCAGCGCAATAGGTGTCTTTGGCTGTCGGAGGCGCTGCCAATCAACAAGTCCGCCTGCTCCGCCAGGTATATACCAGGCAGCCATTAGTGGTAGATCAATCCTAAATGTGACCCAGAGGAGCCGCCGGGCGATCAGTGTAAGAAAGATGGCTCAACAAGGGCTTAAGCTGGAGCAGTTTCATCACGATGGTGAGGATGCACCTCCATCTGAGAATCAGCCCGAGACCTGCGTAGATTCCTTCATCGTGTTGGCGATCGTGTGTCGGAAGGCCCTTTGCTTGCGACGGCTCCGAGCCGGATGCCCGCGCGCCCGCCCAGTGAGGGGCTTGACGCTGGATCGCGGCCCGGGTCCAGAGTCAGTCAGGTGGAGGCCGCCACGCGCTCGGCATGGCGTCGGTCGGAAGAACGCTGAGCACCCCCAACGGGATTCGAACCCGTGTTTCCGCCTTGAAAGGGCGATGTCCTCGGCCGCTGGACGATGGGGGCCCGGCCCGAAGGCGACGGCGACAGAGCGAAGAAGCAAAATATCAGGTGCCGGCCTCCACTCCGGCAATGCTTTCGCCCGCGAGTAGCCACTCACTGCCGTCGGGAGTATCGCGCACTTCGACCCCTGACTCGGCGAGACGTTCCCGCACGAAGTCGGCATCCGCGAACCGCCCGCCCTGTCTCGCCGCGTTCCGGAGCTCGAGAAGTGCCTCGACGAACGGCCCGACGACCTGCCGGGGGTCGCGTGTGCCAGTCTGGGCCAGCCGCCCGAGCTCCAAGATGAGCGAGCGGAGGCTTGCGTGGGCCCGGTCGAACTCGTCTCCGGCGGGGATGTCCGTCGACCATTCTGTGACATCGCGCTCGAGATCGAGCACGACGCGAGCCGCCGACACCACGTCGCGAGAGGCGACAGCAGCGGCAAAGTCGGCCTCGCGCTCCCTTACGAGATCTACAAGAGGCGATGTGCTCGGCGGCTGCGCAACACCTGATGACCCAGCGTCTTTCGTGTCGGCGACTTGGTCTGTGGTCTGTTCGCCCGCTTTTCGGTTCACGCCTCCGCGGGCAAGTGCCTCAGCGGTCTCGAGTATCCGAGTTATGGAGAAGACTTCACCGCTCGGAAGCGTCGCGGAACGGCCGGCGGCGCGCAGTGTCACAGTGCCTCGGCCCTCCACAGATGCAGTGGCGGCGTCGAGATCGAAAGTGCAGGCCGTGTGCTCGTCGACTCCGAGCACGAAGGCACCGTCGGGGAGCTCCCTCTCCATGAGCGCAAGGCGTCGTTCACCGAGGTAGCAGAAACGGGTGTCGTGCGTTCCACCCTCGCTGTTGTCGTAGTGGGGAATGATCGCCGCCCGTATCCCGACCGCGGAGGTGATGTCGAGGCCCTCGAGCCAGTGCGGGTCCTCCCCGCACTTGTAGATCTCGTACACGGGCACCGTCGCGATGCCGAGCGTCAGGGCTGCGGCGCTCGCGAACACGACGCAACCACCGTGTAGGAGCTTCTCGACGAGAAGGCGCGGTACCACGGTCCCCTGCCACTTTCTCAGCGCATAGCTCGGGCTCCCCGGTCCTGCGAAGACGTAACGCGAATCTCGAAGCGCGGTCATGAGTTGTTCGTCAGCGAACTCCGCGTGCTCGGCCGCGTCCGCGCCAGCGGTGACGGCGGCCATCCCGGTGACGGCAATGGTTGTCTGGAGGCTCTCGCGGAAGTAGGTGACCGCCCGTCCGGCGATTTCTCTGGCGTTCTCCTGAAAGCCGAACGGCGTGTCTAGCAGGACCGCCGGAACCGGCGGAGGCCCCAACAACTCGAGCAGTCGACGATGGACTCGCACCATCGTGGGTGCCGTCTCACCCGAGCCCATGATCGCGAGCAGACGGGGCAGCGCGGGACGCGCGTTCACGGATATCTCGGCTGTGGCGTGCCGTCCCAGCGCAGCCCGCCCGGCGGTTCGCCCCAATGATCCTCCGGGACGAGGTCGTCTGCGCCGGGCAACGGCTCTGGCAGGGTTGGCTCGAGGACGTCAATGAGCTCAGTTTGGAGGCCGCCCAGGTACAGGTATGCAATCCACTCGGCCTGATGTGCATCGCCGACCGGCGGCTCGGCCTGGTCCTCGGTGACCCCGATCATCGATCCGAGGGCGAGCCGGAGGTCGTTCAGCGCGGCGAGCCACGAGGCGATCTGATCATCGTCGAGCCAGGTCGCGTTGGCCGTGGTCGCCATCGTCTCGAGCGACCCACGGTGGTGTTCGACGAGATCCTGACGGGTCATCGACTCGTATGCACGCTCGGCGTCGGGGTCGTTCGTGTACGCGGGCGGAAGCAGTCGCCGCAGCGCGTCAGGTAGGTCACCCGGAGGGGTCTCGTCGACGCCTTCGAGCAACGAGATGAGGTGACCGGGCAGCGCCGTGAGCAAAGCGCGTTCCTCGTGGGCGAGGCGCAGTTCGTAACCTCCGCTCCTTGCCGGGCGGATCCGGCGTCGAAAGCTCATCCGGAATGCTCCATCGTTGCCCAGAGCCCGTGCTGGTGCAGCCGGGCGACATCCAGCTCTGCTCGTTCTTTCGGACCGCTCGAGACGACGGCGCGGCCCTTGTAGTGGACATCGAGCATCAGCTTGTGAGCTTTTGTCCGCGAGTAGCCGAACAGTTTTTGGAATACGTAGGTCACATAGCTCATGAGGTTGATCGGATCGTTCCACACGATCACTAACCACGGCAGTTCCGGTGCGGCCACGTTGTGTGTCTCGGGGCGCTCGACTTCCGTCGGAACCGTGGTCGAACCGATAGAGGTCGTGGTCATGGGCCGGTCAGGTGCCGAGAGCAGCAGCACCGGTAGGTCCGCTCGCGACGGCGCCGCTGTTCGCTTCCAGAGGGTGCCGGTACAACGACAGGTAGAAGCCGATCCCCGTGATCCAAAGCGTCGTCGCTCCTGCCAGGTGGAACTCTACGACCCACGCGGCGTCGTGCAGGAAGTACTGCAAGTAGCCGAGTGCCCCTTGGAGCGCCATCACCTCGATGAAGAGACGCCCGCGGCGCAGCACGACCTGGGGAGCGTTCGCGTGATGAAAGGCGAATTGGGACGCAAGCGTCAAGCCGATGAGGAAGAGCGCAACGGTGGAGTGCACCTCGGCGATGTCCCGGAACGCGATCGGGATGCGTTTGGCGCCAGGGCCACCTGCGTGAGGGCCCGCACCTGTGACCACGGTGCCGAGCACGGTGACCAGCGTGAGGGTGCTCAGCTGCAGACGTGCCAGACGCACCAGATCCCGTCCGACGACGGGCTCGGCACGGGTCGGGCGACTGCCGGACAGGTTGTAGAGCACGATGGCGTCGGCGAGGATCACGATCGTAAGCACAAAATGGAGGGCGACGAGATAGGGATTGAGCTTGAAGAGAACGACAAGGCCGCCGAGGACGATCTGAGCCGCGATGCCGGCAACCAGCCCCGCACCGAGCAGGGTCAGGTCCCGGCGTGGCGGCATGCGGAGAGCCGCCACGCCGAGGGCCGCGACAGAAACCAGCGTCACAGCTGCGCTCACAAGTCGGTTGGTGAACTCGACGATCGGATGGAATGAGGACACGGCCGTCAGGTGATGTTGAAAGCACGAGGGCCAGTCCGGACAACCGAGTCCCGAGCCTGTCAGCCTCACTGCGCCACCGCTCACCACCAGTAGCGCGTAGCAGATCACCGATACCAGGGCCACCTTGCGTACGGCAGCAGGTGAGAAACGGGGCAGGCGCACCGCCTTCGGATCGTATGCTTGCACGGCTCAAGCCACCATTCTGCATCGTCAGGCCACTGTGTCGCCGCGGCTTGACCGATTGCAGCCACTTCTATACTTGCGGGATGGCGCAGGTCACGACCGTTTTGATGCCGCGCCGATCAGTCAGTCTCAAGCTCAGAGCCTATGTGGCGCTCACAAAGCCGCGGATCATCGAGCTGCTGCTCGTCACGACACTCCCGACGATGGTCGTGGCGGCCAAGGGCATTCCCGGATGGTGGTTGATCGTCGCGACACTCGTCGGGGGTGCGCTTTCGGCCGGGGGCGCCAATGCCGCGAACATGTTCATCGACCGCGACATAGATGCCGTTATGCACCGTACGAGGCACCGGCCCCTCGTCACCGGCGCGGTCACTCCGACGGCTGCGGTGATCTTCTCGATCGTCCTCGAGGCCGGCGCATTCGTGCTGCTCTGGCGGGCGGTGAACCTCTTCTCGGCCTTGCTCGCCCTCGGCGCCGCGCTCTTCTACGTCTTCATCTACTCGGTCGGCCTGAAACGCCGTTCGACTCAGAACATCGTCATCGGCGGCGCGGCCGGCGCGGTCCCGGTGCTCGTCGGGTGGACCGCGGTTACCGACCACCTTGCCTGGCCTGCCATCGTGCTGTTCGCGATGATCGTGATCTGGACCCCGTCGCACTTCTGGGCTCTCGCGGTGCGATATCAGGACGACTACAAGACGGCGAATGTCCCGATGTTGCCCGTGGTGGTGCCCTTCGAGCAGGTGGCGCGCCAGATCATCTTGTACTCGGTCGCACTGGTCGCCACCTCGTTCGTGTTCGGCGTCGTGGCCCACTCGGGATGGATCTACTGGGTGGCCGCGGTACTGGCCGGCGGCCTTTACCTGGCAGACGCCCAGCGCCTTCGCCGCGAAAAAGGTACCCCGAAGAGCGCAATGCGCTTGTTCACGTACTCGATCACCTACGTCACAGTGATCTTCGTGGCGATGGCGCTCGACGTGGTCGTCCGCTACCGCTGAATGTCGTCGGCACCATCCGCTGCTCGTTCCTGGTCAGGAAGACGTCCTCACTCCCACTTGAAGCTGAGGGCCGCCACAACGGGCGCTGCGGTCGCCCACACTGCGAGCACGACCCAGCCCTCGGTCGCGCCAGAGCCGGATCCGAGCGTCGTGTGCAGCGCGTCCGACAGGGCTGCTGTCGGGAGCAGGCGAGCGAAGGAGGCCAGCCCCCCGAGATCGTGCAGGGGGAAGACGACGCCGCCAATGAGCAGCAGCATCACGTAGGTGCCGTTTGCGACTGCGAGCGTCACCTCGGCCCGGAGCGCGCCGGCCATGGCGAGCCCAATTCCGGCGAACCCGATCGTCCCCAGGAGCACGGCAACGATTGCCAGCCCGGCGGACGGGTGCGGTCGCCAACCGAGGGCGAGCGCCACGCTGACGAGGAGCACGACCTGGACGATCTCGACCACGATGACCGAGACGATCTTGGCCGTCAACAGCGCAGGCCTGCCGAGGGGTGTCGCGCCGAGCCGCTTCAAGACGCCGTAGCTGCGTTCGAAGGCGGTCGCGATCCCGAGGCTGACCATCGCCGTGGACATGACGGCGAGGGCAAGGATGCCGGGGGCCAGGAAGTCGACACGATGGCGGGTGCCCGTCGGCAGGACCGGCACCAGCGTGAAGAAGACGAGGAGCAGGACGGGAATCCCCAAGGTGACGAGCAGGGTCTCCCCGCGTTCGAGTGTCATCCGTGTCTCTGCCGCGACCTGAGCCTGAAGCGCGCGAAGGTTCATGCCCGCGCCCTGCCCCTGCGGGTCGACCTCCTGGAGGCCGGTGTCACGCTTTGGCCGCCTGCGCTTGCGGACTCCGTGGCGCCCGGGCCGGTCAGCCGGAGGAAGACGTCCTCAAGCCTTTGACGGCCAGCCCGGAGGTCGCCCAGTTGAAGATCGTGCTCGGCGAGCCACGCGGCAAGCTCGGCCACCAGCGCCGGAGCAGGCGGCGCCGGGACCAGGTACTCACCGGGTGGTCCTTCGGTGACGGGAGCGCCGAGCCGGACGGAGAGCTCGTCGACAACGAGCCCCGGTTCCGCAGCGAAGCGAAGCTCCTCCGACCCGCCTTGGAGCTCTCCTTGGCGGCCTGCGGCGACGACCCTCCCGTGGTCGACGATGACCACCCGGTCGGCTAAGCGCTCCACCTCGTCGAGCTCATGGCTCGTCAGGATCACGCAGACGCCTTCGGACCGCAAGCCGGCGACGACATCGCGCAACGTGATGCGACCCGCGGGGTCGACACCGGCCGTTGGCTCGTCCAAGAAGGCGACGCGGGGCCTGCCGACGAGTGCCAGAGCCAGCGCGAGTCGCTGCTGCTCGCCGCCCGACAGGCGCTTGTACGGTGTGCGCGCAACCGGGCGGAGCCCGACGATATCGATGAGCTCGTCGGGATCCAGGGGGTCCTCGTAGTAAGCGGCGAAGAGCCGAACCGCCCGCTCTGTGCTCATGATCGGGTAGATGCCACCGCGCTGGAGAAGAACACCGACTCGAGCCGTGAGCTGGGAGTGGTCGGACCAGGGGTCGAGGCCGAGGACCCGTGCGGTGCCGTCGTCGGCTCGCCGGAAGCCCCCCAGCGTCTCGACGGTCGTCGTCTTGCCAGCCCCGTTGGGGCCGAGCAGAGCCACGACCTCACCGAAATCCGCGTCGAAGCTGACGCCATCTACGGCGACGAGGCTTCCGTAGCGAACCACCAGGTGATCGACCTCGACTGCAGGCACCGTCGAGAGGCTACCTGGGGTCGGGGCGGATCTCGCAGCTCGGGCGCGGATGTCGCGCAGTCGGCGAGCAGAGCAGTATCAGCGCCGCGGCGACTCGAATCGGTAGCCGAGCCCGCGGATCGTGGTGATGAGAACCGGCCTGGAGGGATCCTGCTCGATGCGCGATCTCAGCCGCTTTATGTGCACGTCGAGCGTCTTGGTGTCCCCCACATAGTCCATCCCCCAGACCCGGTCGATCAAGGTGTCGCGCGTTACCACACGTCCGGGGTTGCTGAGCAACATCTCGAGCAGCTCGAATTCCTTCAACGGGAGCTTGATCTCCTCTCCACGCACTAGGCACTCGTGGCGCCCGAGGTCCAGGACGACATTGCCGACTTGAAGGATCTCGTCCGGTCGGACAGAGGCGGCGGAAGACATCCGCTCACCGTCCCGTTCCGTCACCTCGCCGCCCCAGTGCTTCAGGGCCAAGGGCTGCTCGACGCCGTCGGTCGTGCCCCTCTCGGGTCCCCCGTGGTACGGACCGGTATCAGTGGCCCGAGCAGCCGGAGGCTTCCCTGCGCGCCCACTCGGGGCCCGACGGAGAACGGCGCGCATGCGCGACACGAGCTCATGGACACGGTACGGCTTCGCGACGTAGTCGTCGGCACCGACTTCGAGGCCGACGACCGTGTCGAGCTCGGTCGACTTGGCGGTCACCATGATGATGGGAACATTCGAATTGGCACGGATCGACCGACAAACATCGATGCCCGACAACCGCGGGAGCATCACGTCAAGCAACACGAGATCTGGCTGGTCGACCGCGAAGCGCTCGAGTGCCTCCACGCCGTCGCGCGCGACCGTGACGGAGAAGCCTTCCCTCTCGAGGTTCACCGTCAGCGCGTCCACGAAGGACTCTTCGTCCTCCACGACCAGAACCCGGGCAGGGGGAACGCCGCGATCGTCGTCTCCGGGAGCGCCCACGTCGGCCGAATGGCTCTCCGGAAGGCGGATCGGAGACTTGTTGGCAGGACGTGAGACGTCTCGTGCAGACCATTCAATCTCGAGGCGCTCCCGTTCAGTGGAGAGCCATGAGGTCCGGCGGCGCTGTCGCGTGGTCACAGGTCAGTCCTTGGTTGACGGGGGAGCCGCAGTGTAAAGGTCGACCCTTCTCCCTCTCGGGACTCGACCTGGACGCTTCCTCGATGGTTGGCGGCCACGTGCCAAACGATAGCCAGACCCAGGCCAGTTCCGCCTGTCGAACGGCTGCGGCCAGCGTCGACGCGGTAGAAGCGTTCGAAAATACGCTCGAGGTCGCGTGACGGAATGCCTATGCCGTGGTCTTCTACGACCACCACCACATCCTCGCCTTCTGCCCGGCCGGTACAGGTGACGTCGCTGTTGTGCGGTGAGAACTTCACGGCGTTCTCGAGCAGGTTGTAGACGGCCGAGGTCAGCTGGCGCCGGTCCCCCAGCACGACCAGGGGTGGGTCCGGCTCTTCGAGCGTGACCTTGATCTGCAGCTGGTTCGCCGCCTCTCGGACGCGTTCGGCGGCTTCGGCCATGACGAGATTGATAAGCACGGGCTCGCGCGGGGGCGATTCTTCGTTCTCGATCCGCGAGAGGTCGAGAAGGTCGTCGATGACTCTGCTGATGCGGAACGCCTCGTTGTAGATCCGGTGTGCGAGGCGCTGGGCCACTTGCGGCTCGTTCTCGGAGAGCAGGGTTTCGGCCAGGAGCCCGACAGCTCCCATTGGCGTCTTCAGCTCGTGGCTGACATTGGCCACGAAGTCGCGCCGCACATCTTCGAGGCGGCGCCTCTCGGACACGTCTTCGATGACCGCTATCACCCCGAGAGCGCGTTGGCCGTTGTCGATGCTCTCCGCGCGAACCACGAGGGTGCGCCTGGGCGGCCCGTACAGCTCCAGCACGCGTTCCTCGTGAGCGCCGGGCGCTGTTTGTGCGAGGAGCTCCTCGACGGCCTGGGCGGCGAGCGCGTCGCCATGGCGGCTCCCGATGAGCGCGACGGCTTTGCTGTTGCGGAACACCGTCTCGCCGCGCTCGTCAGTGACGAGCACCGCCTGAGGAAGGGTATCCAGCGCTCGGCGGAGCCTGATGGCCTCGGAGCTTGCTTCTGCGACGGCTTCGGCTGCACGATCAGTCGCGCGCTCCAAGAGAACGAGCACTTCCTCGAAGTCTTTCGCGTCTTTTTGAGGCGCGTCCGAGCCGAGTCGGGAAGCAAGCGCCTGCAGCCGTTGTCTCAAGCCTGTGCGGCCCCGGCGAGCTGCGATCAGCGTCGTCGCGGTGATGAGAACGATCACCACGACGACGGTGATGACGAGCTCGAGAACCGTCACGTGAAGGACTCTGCTCACTTCCCCCAGCATTGCAGGCTGGGGAACCGAAAGCCCAACCGTTCTTTCGTCCAGTTGCTTGTTCAAGTCCGGCCCGGTAGGTCACGCGGGAGTAGGTGCGGCCAGCCTCATGCAGCCGCGTGGCCGAGGCCGACGCCTGCAGCTCGCCGATAGCTCGGCCACAAAGTCCGCCGTCCGGAAAGGTAGGCCGATGACCGTTTCTCCACCCGCTCTCCTGCTTGCCGGCATTGTCTCGATGAACCCGAGCTCCTCGGCCCTGCCGGGCCAGTCCACGATCCAGCAGCTCACCAACGGCCTTGGCTGGTGGGCGCTCGCCGCGTCACTCGTCGGGCTCGTGCTCGGTGCTGCAGCCTGGGCGCTCGGTAGCCACACGAACAACTATCAATACGCGAACACCGGCCGAAAGGCGGTGCTCGCTTCCGGCGTCGCCGCCCTTTTGATCGGGGCTGCACCGACCCTCGTGAACTTCTTGTTCCAGACCGGTCATGGGATCCACTGACCCGTCTCACCACCTGGCACTGTTGGGTCTCGCCCGCGGCCTGGCGGCCGTGCCGCCGAGCGCACAAGTCGCGAGCGGCACGAACGGTGGCGTCGCCGGGATCCTCCGAACGATCGAGGGTTCGGTCGGGGACCTTTCGCACACGATCGGAGGTGTCTTCGCCGGTGTCGGAGGAGCCGGGCTTGTGGGCTCGCTTACCAAGGCTCTCCTTGGTGGATTCTTCCACGACCTCCTCGTCTGGGTCGCCAACGGAGCCGCCTCACTTGTCGGCGTCCTGGGAAAGGTGCTGTCGACCAGCACCGAACCCGTGTTGAGCGGAAGTGCTTTTCGCTCGGAGTTCGACGTCATGGCTGTCCTCAGCGCGGGTGTCGTTCTGCCTCTGTTGGCCGTAGCGGCCATTCAGGCGATCGTCCGCCAGGAGCCGGGAGGACTCCTCCGGAGTGCTCTCGTGCGGCTCCCGCTCGCCTTGCTGTTCACAGGCGTGAGCGTCCAGTTGGTCGCTCTCGGGTTGGCGGCGACCGATCAGGCGAGTGCGGTCGTGCTCAGCGCAGCCGGCGATCCTACGCACCGGTTGCTGGCGGGCTTGGTCGCGGGACTCGAGCAGACCGGAGGACCCGGGCTGGCGGCTTTCGGTGCGTTCCTCGTCGTGCTCACCGCTGCAATCGTCGCTTTCGTTCTCTGGCTCGAGCTGGCCGTGCGCTCGGCCGCAATCGCGGCCGCTTCGCTGTTCCTGCCCCTGGCACTGGTGGGCCTGGCATGGCCGGCGACTTCACACTGGGCGCGCAGGCTCGGCGAGACCCTTGCCGCCCTTGTGCTTTCCAAGCTCGTCATAGCGTCCGTGCTGGCGCTTGCGGCGGGCCTGTTGGGGAGCTCCAGCGGTGTTGCGGGGGTCGTCGAAGGGGTGGCCCTGCTAGCTGTCGCGGCCTTTGCCCCGTTCGCCCTGCTGAAGCTCGTCCCAGCCGTGGAGGCGGGCGCGGTTGCCCATCTCGAGGGACTCAGTCGGCGACCGGTTCGCGCCGGCCAGCAACTGGGTACGGAGATCGCCGGCCTGGAGATCGGCGGGAGCCTCGGGGGCCTTGCGACACTCGCCTCCAAGAGCTCGGGCGACCCGGGTGGCGGCTCGAACCTGCGTACCGTCGACCACCTCGGCGCGGGGCCGTTCACCGCGGACCGGCCAGTGGTGAGAGGTGGGTTCTCCGCCGGTTCGGGCCAAACTGGTCCTGGTCCCGCCGGTCCTGGCCCTGCCGATTCCCCGAACCCGGTGGGATCAGTCGGCTCGGCTGTCAACCCCACCGACCCCGGCGCTCACGCCGGTCGCTTGGCGCCCACCGATCCCACACCTCCCGAACAGGCGGCGGCCGACATCGCCGGGGGGCCGGAAGTCGCCCGCTGGACCTTGCTGCTCTCTCAAGGAGACCCGCAGCATGACTGAGGAGAGCACCCGCTACCAACTCGGGCCGCGAAGTCGTCGTGGGCTCGTGGCAGGGTGGCGGGGTGGCCAACTGGCGGCTGTCGGAGCCGGTCTCGTGGCCGGAGTGCTGTTGCTGCGCTCGCTCGGCGGCGCAGCCGGTGCCGTGTCCGCCTTCGTCCTGGTCGCCGTGTCGGTGGCGTTCGCCACTTGGCCGCTTGCCGGCAGGAGTGCCGAGCAGTGGACGCCGGTCGTGGCGTCGCACCTCGCGCGCCAGGCGGGCGTCTCGCGCCGGAGGCACACCGCTTTGTCCACTCTCGAGCTCGATGAGATCCCCATCGGCGTTGCGGGCAGGAGGATCGGCGTTGTCGTCGACCACGCGGCGGGCACGTACACCGCGGCGGTACGGATCGGGGCGTCAGGGTTCGCACTTGGTGATGAACAAGAGCGCGACCGCCGCATCGCGGCCTGGTCCGGCGTGCTGGCCGGGTCGGCGCGCGATGGCGGAGCGCTTCATCGACTGCAGTGGATCGCGCGTTGTGTGCCCGGTGGCTTCGACGAGAGCGCGGCACCTAAGGAGGCGTGTGATCGCGGGGTCGCCTCCGGCAGCTACCGGTCGTTGCTCGAGCAAGCCGCGCCGCTGCTCTGGAGGCACGAGGTGCTCGTTTCCCTGTCGGTGCGCGCTGGCGGCGGATCTGCGCGTCGACGGAGCCAAGACACCGCCGACCGGATTGTCGACGAGTTGGAGGCGCTCGAACGGCGGTGCCTCTCAGCGGGCCTCGAGGTCGACGGCGTCCTGTCGCCCTCGGCGCTTGCTGACAGCATCCGAAGTTCGTTCGCGGTCGGCGGCGCACCAAGAGGCGTCGCCGACGGCTGGCCTTGGCCGCTCGGAGTCGAGGAGGGTTGGTCCAGCGTTCGCACCGACGCAACGTGTCACGCCATCTACTGGATCGCCGAGTGGCCGCGCAGCGGCGTTGGGAGTGGTTTCCTGTTGCCGCTCATGCTCGAGGGTGGCCTGAGACGGACGATCGCCGTAACTATGGCGCCTGTGGCACCGCTTCGCGCGGTCCGGCGAGCCGAACACGATCGCACCTCGGGCGCGGCTGACGCCGAGCTTCGGCGGCGCCACGGATTTGCCGTCACTGCCCGCACACGCCATGAGCACGAAGCGACCACGCGCCGGGAGGTCGAGCTTGCAGAGGGTCACGCCGCCTTCCGCTTCACCGGCTATCTGGCGGTGACAGCCGACGATGAGGGGACGCTCGCCACCGCGTGCAGTCGCCTCGAGCAGGCCGGTCTGCAGGCCCAGCTCGAGCTGCACCGCATGTACGGCGCCCAGGAGGAGGGTTACACCTGCATCCTGCCGACAGGGCGGGGGTGCGCATGAGGCTGCCCTCTCATGAGTCGACGACGGCCCAGCTCGGCGCCGCATATCCGTTCGTCGCTTCCCCTCGTCTCCCCACGAGCCGGGTGCTCATCGGCCAGGACCTGGTGGGCGGACCATTCGCCCATGACCCGTTCGAGCTGTACGCGTCCGGCGCTGTGACGAATCCGAATGTCACGGTGCTCGGCCAGATCGGGCGCGGCAAGAGCGCGCTCGTGAAGACGTATCTGCTGCGGCAGGCGGCATTCGGACGACAGGTTGCCGTGCTCGATCCGAAGGGCGAGTACGGGGCGCTCGCCCGGGCACTCGGCTCGCGCCCGCTCACTCTGGCACCCGGTGGCCCGATCCGGGTGAACCCGCTGGAGGGCCCCTCGGCGCCACCCGGCACGGCAGTGGCAAGGCACCACCTTGTCCTGCTCGGGACGCTCGCCACCGCATGCCTGCGGCGTCCGCTTTCCCCTCGCGAGCATGCCGCGCTCGAGCTCGCGCTCAGTGCCACGACCCGGGCTCACCTGGAGCGGGGCGGGGGTCCGCCCACATTGCCGGACATCGTCCGGTCACTTCTCAGGCCCCTGGCCGAATCGGCACGGGTGGTGGGCACGACGAAGGCAGGGCTCGAGCTGGACGGGAGAGACGTGGGTCTCGAGCTGCGTCGGCTCGTCGAGGGGGACCTAGCCGGCATGTTCGACGGCCCGACTACAGCCGGCATCGACCCCGGGTCAGGCGTGCTCGTCATCGATCTCTCCGCCGTCTACCACTCCGAAGCCATCGGCGCGCTAATGGTGTGCGCCGCTGCATGGCTGCAGGCCATGACTGCACGGAGCGAAGCCCAAACGATCCTGGTGGTCGACGAGGCTTGGGCGATCCTGACCGAGCTCGCCGTGGCCCGCTATCTCAGGTCATCTTGGAAGCTGGCGCGCTCGAAGGGGCTCGCGAACGTTGCCGTCTGCCATAGGGCGTCGGACCTGAAGGCGAGCGGCCCGGCCGGCAGTGAGCAGAGTCGCCTCGCCGAGGGCCTGCTCGCCGACTCCGAGACCGTCGTGTGCTACGCGCAGCCGGCCTCCGAGCTGCCGGCACTGGCAGACCTGCTCGGCTGCTCCCACAAGGAGCTTGAGGTCCTTCCTCGCTTGCGCCGGGGCGTGGCGCTGTGGATGGTGGGAAGGCGCCGGTACCTCGTCGAACATCTCCTCGGTCCTGACGAGCGAGCCATCGTGGACACAGACGCAAGGTTGATCGAGCGGGGCGAGTCGTGACGCCAGCGTTGCCCACCGCGGGCGGCTAGGCCCGAAGGTGGGCCGGCCGCTTCCCGCTCGCCGTGACCATGGTGGCCTTCGGCACCCGGCCGCGGCAGCCCGCTCGTCGCCCGAGACCCACGACCGGGATCGGGTGGCTCTCGTCGCCGGCGCTTGCTGCCTGGGCTTGTCGTGGCTGATCTGGCTCCTCGGAGGTCTCCTGGCGTTCGTGACCACAGGTAGATGGCAAGAGGTTCCCGCGATCCAGGCGCCCATGCTCCTCGTGAGGCTGATCGCGCATCCGAGCATGCCCGTCGAAGCCTGGCCGCCCCTTGTCCGCAGGAGCCTCCCCGGATCCGGTGCGGTCGACGCTTGGCTTGCCGTTCTTGCAGTGCTCATCGGCTCCGCCGTCTCCTTCTTGGCTTGGCACCGATCCGCTGGCCTGGGCCGTCGAGGCTCGGTAGCCGGGCCGGGCCCGGGGGGCAAGTCTCCGCGATCAGCCCGAGCGCGCCGATTCCGCTTGTTCGAGGCTCTGGGCGTTGCGACGGCGTCGAGCTCGCTGTCAAGGTCTCGGGGCTGGGCGCAGCCTCGCGACCTGCGACCCTTGCGCGTCGCCAAGGCGACAGGCGATCGAATCGTGCTCGGGACCCACTCCGGCCACCTGCTGGCGGCTGAGCCACGGCACTCGGTCATGGTCGTGGGCCCGACGCAGTCGGGCAAGACGTCCGGGCTCGCGATCCCGGCCATCCTCGAATGGTCCGGCCCGCTGGTGGCCACGAGTGTCAAGGCAGACCTGTTGCTCGCGACACTCGAGTGGCGCAGGTCGCTCGGCGAGGTCCGGTACTACGACCCGACAGGCTCGGTGGCCCTCGTGGACGACTGGTCGCGGGCATCTGGATGGTCTCCCCTCGCAAAGGCCTTCACTTGGCCGGGCGCGAGGCGAATCGCTTCGGCGCTGTGCTCGGTTGCCAGAGCGGGGGAAGGGGGGATGGACGACGCCGGTTTCTGGTATGCGAACGCTGAGAAGCTTCTGGCCCCCTTGCTCTTCGCTGCCGCGACCGCCGGCGCCTCCATGGCCGACGTGGTTCGGTGGCTGGATGACGAGGAGACGACCGAGGTTCTCCTCGCGCTGGAGCTCGCCGGTGTACCCGAGGCGTTGCGGGCGGCCCGCGCCAGCCTCGGGCGCGAGGAACGCCAGCGGGCCTCGGTCTACGCGACGGCCGAAACGGTTGTCGCCGGCTTTGCTGATCCTGCAGTCGCGGCATCGGCCGAGAGATGTGAGATCGACCCTGCTGCCCTCGTAAGCGGCGGCGCCGGCTCGCTGTTCTGCTGCGCGCCCGCAAGAGAGCAGGAGCGTTTTGCCCCTGTCTTCACGGCCATCGTGCGAGAGGTCCTCGACGCGGCGTTCGAGCGGGCGGCGGCGACGGGCAGGCCGCTTGATCCACCGCTCCTGGTCGTGCTCGACGAGGCGGCAAGCGTGGCTCCTCTCGCCGACTTGGACCGTGTGGTCGCGACGGCCGCTGGCCACGGGGTCCAGTTGGTCACGGTCTGGCAGGACCTGGCGCAGGTCGAGTCGCGCTACGGCGGTCGCTGGGCGACTGTCGTGAACAATCACCGCGCCAAGATCGTGTGCCCGGGGATCGCTGATCCGCTGACCCTCCAGCACGTGAGTGGCTTGCTCGGAGACGAGGAGCGGGCCGAGCATTCGTGGACCGTCGGCGATGACGGCCGGCACAGCCGCACTGAGGCCTTGACCGTGCGACCGCTCGCGCCGCCGGGCTGGCTGCGTCAGCTACCTGCCGGCGAGGCCGTGCTCGTCTACGGGAGCTTCCCGCCCGCGCGTATCGCCCTGCGGCCGTTCTTCAACGACCGCGAGCTCACGGGTCGAGCCACGGGCGGCTCAGCTCAGTGATGCGGTGTCAGTTGGGGCGCTTGGTCCTCAGACGCCGTGGGCGCGTCCTCGACGGGCCGCACCCTGGTCGGGACACGCCGCGCCAAGTTGACCGCGTGGTCACCCAAGCGCTCGTAGAAGCGACCCACCAAGGCGAGTTCGATCGCCACCACGACGGGCGTCTCCGATGCGACGAGCTCCGCGATGAACGACACATGGAGGTCGTCCATCTCGTCGTCCAGGGAAACGAGGCGTTCGGTTGTGCTCCGCGCATCACCCCCGTAACCATCCGCGGCGATACGCCACATCGCGCAAGCGACTTCACCCATGCGCTGGACGTAGCCCCGCAGCCGCGCGGGCATCTCAGCAGGAAGATTGCGCGTGGCGCGCCTTGCGACGTGCTCGGCCAGATCACCGCTGCGTTCCAGCTCCGGGAGCATCCCGAGCACCGCCAACAGGTATTGCGTCTCTGTGGGGTCCGAGGGGCGGTCGAGCAGCCGCGCCTGGACGGAGGCCTCGAGCTCCTGATAGAGGGCGTCAATGTCCGCGTCCGCGGCGACGAGGATGCGAGCGGCCTCGTGGTCAGCGCTGACCATCGCGTGTGTCGCCCCCGCGACGGCGTTCTCGACGAGCGCGAAGAGCTGGATCACGTGACGGTCGATGAGCGCGAGGTCGATCGGGGTGTGAGCCTCGCGTCGGACAGCGCTCAGGATCCGGTCGGAACCCTCGGGATGTTCACCCCGGAAACGGCCGGGCGATGGGCCGTCTTCTGTCGCCGGAGCTTGGCCGGGATCGTTCTGCCGCTCTGCATCGCGCGCCGTGTGGTCATCAGGAAGCGCGAATTGAGCCATATGGGCCACGGTACCCCTCGCGAGTACCCGTAGGAGGCTCTAATTCTTGCCGATGCCCAGATCTTGCGAAGCTTTCATGCCCACGCGGTCTTTTGGACACTTGGAATTTGCCGTTGGTTAACCCTGTTCGCGTACGGTCGGAGCAGTGGAGAAGCGAGACGCGATGACAGGTCTCAGCGGCCGTCGCCTGACTCTCGTGTACTCCGCTCGTACCGGCCCTGGCCCGGGGTCGTGCGTCCTCACCCCCCTCGCCCCCGCAGCCACCCCCGACGCGCATCACCCCCTAGCTGTGCGTCTCGGCTCAAACCCGTGCGGTGCCGCCCGGATTGCCGGCCGGGCGGGCGACCGCGGCGAGGCGCCCAAGGACGCACCTCCACGGGACGCGGCTTGACGGTGCCGGTGGCCGCACGGACGGACTCCGAGGGATCAGCCCTCCTCTTCTCTTGGGACGTCCGTCGGCCGCCGCAAGCCCACAGGTGAGCTCAATAGGCGAGCAGCGCTCGGGCGGCGGCCACTATGCCCTCGGTTTGCGGGAGGATCGCACGTTCCAGTGTGGGCTCGTAGGCGACGAACGTGTCGGTCGCGCCGATCCTCGAGATCGGCGCGTCCAACTCACGGAAGCACGCTTCCCCTACCCAAGCCGCCACTTCCGCTCCGAAGCCGCTTGTCAGCATGTCCTCGTGCACCACGAGTAGGCGAGAGGTCCGCTCGACTGACGACGAGACAGCCTCTTTGTCCCAGGGGATCAGGGAGCGAAGGTCGATGACCTCGACGCTCACGGCCTCATCGGCGAGTTGTTCCGCGGCCTCCAGTGACTTGTGCACCATGGCGCCCCACGTCACGATCGTCAGGTCGGCACCCTGACGGACCGTCGCGGCCTTGCCGATGGGGATCAGGTAATCGGACGGCGTGAGAGCGTCCCTGGCGTACTTCTGGCGGAGCAGGTGCTTGTGCTCGAGGAACATCACGGGGTCCTGGCATCGGAACGCGGTCCGGAGCAGGCCGGCAGCGTCACTCGAACGGGACGGCATGACGATGATGAGACCCGGGATGTGAGTGAATATCGATTCACCACACTGCGAGTGCCAGATGGCCCCGCCGGTCAGGTAGCCGCCGATCGCGACCCGGATCACCAACGGGACGGAGAAGCGCCCCTCGGAGCGCCACCTCATCGTCGCCGCCTCGGCTTGGATCTGTTGCATGGCGGGCCAGATGTAATCGAAGAACTGGATCTCGGCACATGGACGGAGCCCACGCAACGCCTGGCCGACACCGCGCCCGATGATGTTGGCTTCGGCAAGTGGCGCGTTGTAGCACCGTTCGATCCCGAACTCGCGTTGAAGCCCGTGAGTGGTGCCGAAGACTCCGCCCTTGCCCTCCACGAGGTCGATGATGTCCTCGCTGGCGTCGGCGACGTCCTGCCCGAACACCCTTATTCGCTCGTCCGACCTCATCTGCTCGAACAGCACCAGTCGTATGGCTTCGCCCATGCCGACGAGCTTGGGGTCGTCCTCCCTCCCGCTTGCCTTCGGCGAGCCCGCGTCCGGTCCCCGCGGCGGCTCCGGGGTCACCGGCAGCGCGAGCACGTGATCGGTCACCGTCGCCGGGTCCGGCCTGCGGGAGCGGAGAACCTCTTGCGCCGTGGCCGCGACCAGTGCACGGACGCTCTCCCGGATCTCGGCCGTTTCAGCGGCGGTGAGCACGCCTGCTTCGGTGAGCTCCCGTTCGAGGCGGAGGATCGGGTCGCGCGCCGCCTCTTCCTCGAGGTCCTCCGGGGATCGGTACTTCGATTGCGTGTCCTGCGACGAGTGCGAGTATGGCCGTGTCACCGCCGCATGGATCAGGCAGGGGCCCTCACCAGCCCGCACCCGGGCCGTCGCCGCCGCGGCGAGCGACCTGGATGCGAAGTAGTCGGTGCCGTCGACCTTGTGCACAGCCAGGCCCCGGAAGCCCTGGACCAGCTCGGAGATCGGGGCTGGGGCCTGGTCGGACGCCGGCACCGAGATGGCCCACCCGTTGTCCTCGACGACGTACACGACCGGGAGGTGCAGTTGGCAAGCGGTGTTGAGGCTCTCCCAGAACTCGCCCTCGGAGGTCGCTCCTTCACCCAGTGACACGTAGGTCACCTCGTCGCCGCGGGCGTCGCAGCCGGGAAGATTCCGCGACACGATGTAGCGGGAAGCCTCGGCGCACCCGACGGCGGGAAGACACTGGCTGCCCGTGCAACTCGACTGCGAGACGATGTTGAGTTCCTTGTTCCCCCAGTGAGACGGCATCTGGCGGCCGCCCGAGCTCGTGTCCTCCCACGAGCCAACCGCCTGGAGCAGGACGTCTCTGGGTGTTACTCCGAGGCCCAGGACGAGCGCCTGATCCCTGTAGTACGGGAACAGCCAGTCATGGCCGGGACGGAGGGACCGGGCCATGGCAAGCCCCAGCGCCTCGTGACCGGCTCCGGCTATCTCGAAGTAGACACGGCTCTGGCGTTGAAGGGTGATCGCCCGGTCGTCGAGAGCCCGCGACATGCACGCGAGTCGGAAGTCCTCGATGAGCTCGGAGTGGTCGATGCCGCGGTACTGGATCGGCGGCAACCTCGGCTGGCCGGTGGCTGCCGGCACCATTTTCCTGTGGGCTAGGCCCGAGAGCGCCACGGTCGGCGTCGTGGGAGCAGAAGAAGGGGCAGTCGTGCGCGTCGACTTCGTCAAATTTGACTCACCCCCCTTGCCTAGGTGCCACCACCATAAGGTGAACCGACGCGTGCGCGTCGTATTGGTCGAGCGAGGGGGCCGCCGTGCGACCCCGCTGGCCCCGGGCAGAACCGCTGCCGATCGGTTGCTGGTAGCGAGCCGGCGACGCAAGTCCTAATTCTTGGGTGCTCTCCCGCCTGTAGCCTTCGTGGCCTGTGGACTTGCGGACGCGACCGGTACGAGCGCCGCGCAGGGAGCAACGGCGGCTGCGGCGAGCCATCCTGGCGGTGATCTGCGTTTCGGCCCTGGTGGTCAACGTGGACAACACCATCTTGAACGTGGCTCTTCCGACCCTAGTACGAAAACTTCACGCGACCTCCAGCGGGCTGCAGTGGATCGTCGACTCCTACGCGATGGTCTTTGCTGGGTTGCTGCTGGTCGGCGGTAGCCTGGCGGACCGATTCGGCCGCAGGCGATTCTTCTTCATAGGTCTGACCCTTTTCGGCGGAGCATCGACTGGCGCTGGGTTCTCGGGCTCGGTGAGCCTGTTGATCGGTTGGCGAGCCGTCATGGGGATAGGTGCGGCGTTGACGATCCCCGCGTCGTTGTCGATCATCAACGACGTCTTCCGTGACCCGATGGAGCGCGCCCGAGCCATCGGTGCCTGGGCCGGGACCATCGGGCTCGGCATCGCAATCGGACCGATCGCCGGGGGCTTGCTGCTTGCGCGGTTCTGGTGGGGCTCGGTATTCCTCGTGAACGTTCCGATCGTTGCGGCCGGGTTCGCGGGAGCCCTGATGTTCGTGCCCGATTCCAAGAACCCGACGGCCGACCAGCCCGACCCCGCGGGCGGTTTGCTGTCCATCGTCGGCTTGGGCCTGCTGCTCTGGGCGATCATTGAGGCTCCGACCGAGGGCTGGGCTTCGGGGGAGGTGATCGGCGTCGGGCTTGCCAGCTTTGCCGTTCTCGTCACCTTCGTCCTGTGGGAGGCGCACAGCCGCCACCCGATGTTGAGGCTGGGGCTCTTTTCTGATCGCCGGTTCTCCGTGGCGGCAGGATGCGAAAGTTTCGGGACGTTCGGGCTGTTGGGGGCGTTGTTCGTGCAAACTCAGTTCCTGCAGTTCGACCTCGGCTACTCACCGCTGCAGGCCGGGCTTCGGATCCTGCCGATTGCGATGGTGCTACTCGTGAGCGCGCCCCTGTCCCCGGTCCTGGCTCGCCTTGTAGGGATCAAGTGCACGGCGGCTGCAGGTCTGGCGGCGATCGCGGGCGGTCTGTGGCAGGTGTCAACTGTGTCCAGTATCGCCACGACCTATGGGGAGGTGGTACCCGGCATGCTGCTGATCGGGCTCGGCGCCGGCCTGCTGTTGCCCACAGCGACGAACTCGGTGGTGGGTTCGGTGCCCCAGGGAGACTCCGGGATCGGATCAGCCTCCAACGCCGTGGCTCTCCAGGTTGGCGGGGCCCTCGGTGTTGCAGTGTTCGGGAGCGTGCTGTCAACCCGGTACCAGGACCGTATGACAGAGGCGCTCGCCGGCCGGCGTGTGCCGGCCGCCGCCTTGCACGCAATCCTCGGGTCTCTCGGCGGCGCACTCGGCGTCGCAGACCGAGTTGGCGGCGCGACGGGCGCCCTCTTGGTCGGTGCTGCGCGTGGCGCGTTCATGAGCGGCAGCAAGGTGTCACTCGCTGTGGGCGCGGCCGTCGCCCTGGCTGGTGCTCTTTTCGTGCTGGCCGGACTGCCGTCGCGACCGGCGCGGTCAGCACCTGATCACGGCCTGGTCAAGGGGCCGCGCGGCGTCCGAACCGACGACCGGTGATCTGTGTTCCCGACCAGGTACGTAGACGAGCGGGTGGCCCGGCTGCACGGAGCCGCCCTGATGCGTCTAACCTGATGACAGTCCTCGGAAAGGAAGGCAGGTGATCACCGGGATGCTTGCCGATCTCATTGGTCCCGACAGCTTGATCGTGATTGCAGTCGTCGTGGTTGTGCTCCTCTTCGGAGGGTCACGGCTTCCCAAGCTCGCTCGTGGGCTCGGCAGCGCGTCCCACGAGTTCAAGAAGGGCATGGAGGAGGGCGACCCGGACAAGGGTGACTCGTCCAGCTCCAAGGGCGACGACAAGACGGTTCAATCAAACTGAGCCACTCCTCGACTCATCCGTAAGCGATGGCGTAGACCGTGTCGTCGCGCCGGCAGGTCCCATTCGGTGGACACCAACTTGCCGAGTATGCCCTTGCCGCTGCTCTCGTCGTCGTGGGCGTGCACATGGGCGGTCGCCCGGCATTGGTCCTGGTGGTCGCCGGTGCGGTGGTCGGCGCGTTCGCTTTTGTGACCAAGGGGCCGCTCGCGGCCCTGCGGATCATCCCTAAGCGGCTGCACGTCTACCTCGACCTGGTTCTCGCAGCTGCCTTTGCCGCCTCGCCGTTGCTGTACCTGCACGACTTCCAGATAATCGCCGTCGTCCTCAGCGAGGCTGTGGCGGTTCTGCTCGTCCGTATGTCGCTCACGACCGAGATCGTCCCCCGCCCGCGCCCCAACCGCCGAGGGGTGGTGCATGCTGCCAACGCCTCGGGCCCCTCCGGCGGTTCCGACGCCGTCTCGACGGTCGCCGCGACGGCAGGCCGCGTCGTGGGAACCGCGATGGCCAAGGTTCGCGACTCGGACGCTCCTCTGGTCGCGGCTCGGGGTCTAGGTCGGGCGACGGGTCACGCGCGGCGCCTCGGGCGCGCAGCCCGCGCGGCGAAGGCGACGCCGGATCCGTCGCAGCCTGTGCAAGTGCCGCCCGGGTCCTCCCCGCCGTCCGGCTGATACCGGCCGTCAGCCTCCGGGCAGCTGCCCTTCTGGCGTCGCATGCTCGCCCGGACTGTCTGCAGGGGGGAGCGCGCGTCCGATGCGGAGCCCGAGGTCTGCCGGGCTCAGGCGGTAGCTACGCCAAGCTCTGACAGCACAGCTGCCGCGTCCCGGCGGTTGCTTGACGGGCGCGAGAATTATTTGGCTAGAGTCTTCGGCCAGTGGGGATTCCGGGGGTCGCCAAACTGAGACGGATCGCGCGCTTTCTGCTGCTCAGCACACTCGCGCTCGGCCTTGGTGGCTGCACCCTGCCCACATTTGGAGCTTTCCGCGGTGCCACGAGCCAGGGCCAGGCGGAGTTCAAGCTTTGGTCTTGGATGACGATCGCCGGTCTAGTGGTCGCGGTCATCGTCTGGGGTCTGATCCTGTGGGCTGTTATCGCCTACCGCCGCCGTGACCCGAACAGGATTCCCAGGCAGTTCCACGACAACTTGCCGGTCGAGATCATCTACACGGCCATACCGCTCATCATCGTCGGCGTCATCTTCTTCTACACGGTGAAGACCGAGAACAAGATCGACGCCCTCGCCCCGCATCCGGCAGTCACTATCAAGGTCACCGGATTCCAATGGGGGTGGAGCTTCAGTTATCTCAACTCGGCGGGCAAGCAGGTCGCGTTGGTGGAGACCGCACAGACGAGGCCCCCTGTGCTTGCAGGTAACCCGACCTCGCCTGAGTACCCGCAGTTCGTCATGCCTCTCGGCGAGACCACGCAGGTCGAGCTCGTGTCGGCTGACGTGGTGCACGGCTTCTACATTCCGGCGTTCAACTTCAGCCGCTACGCGCTGCCCGGAGTAACGAACGACTTCGACTTCACGCCGGTCCGCACCGGCGTCTTCGCCGGCCATTGCGCGCAATACTGCGGTCTTTACCACGCCGAGATGCTCTTCAGCGTACGCGTCGTCGAGCCGGGTGCCTTCGCGACCTGGTTGAACACCCAGTCCGCCGCGGCGGTGGCAGCATGACCCTCCTCGCCGAGCGGCCGGCAGTCTTCGACGAGGGCCCTGCGCACGAACACGAGGCCGGTCCCTCGGGCTTTTTGAAGTGGGTCACCTCGACCGATCACAAGGTGATCGGCAAGAACTACACGGTCACTGCACTCATCTTCTTCCTCATGGCCGGTGCCATGGCCCTCTTGATCCGAGCACAGCTCGCGAACCCGGACAGCACGTTGTTGTCGCAGCACACATACAACGAGATGTTCACCATGCACGGCAGCTTGATGATCTACCTGTTCGTCGGGCCCGTGTCTTTCGGCGGGCTCGCGAACTACATAGTCCCGTTGCAGATCGGCGCGCCGGACATGGCCTTCCCGCGGCTCAACGCCCTTTCCTACTGGTTGTACCTGGGCGGCGGCTCGCTCATGATGATGGGCTTTCTCACGACCGGGTCGGCGGCCGACTTCGGCTGGGTGGCCTACGCGCCGCTCTCCAACTCGATCAACACTCCCGGCGCGGGACCGGACCTGTGGATCGTTGCCCTCATCCTCACCGGGTTCTCGGCGATCTTCACCGGGGTCAACCTTGTCACCACGATCTACTACCTGCGGGCGCCCGGCATGACCATGTTCAGGATGCCGATCTTCACCTGGAACATGCTCGTGACCGGCATCCTCATCCTCATCGCATTCCCTGTGTTCACGAGCGCCCTCGTGCTGCTCTGGTGCGACCGGCATCTCGGCGCTCACATCTTCGAGGTCTCGGGTGGCGGCGTGCCCGTCCTATGGCAGGACCTCTTCTGGTTCTTCGGCCATCCGGAGGTCTACATCCTTGCCCTGCCGTTCTTCGGGATCGTGACCGACGTGATCGCGGTGTTCTCCCGCAAGCCGATCTTCGGCTACCGCGGCATGGTGTTCGCTACGATCTCCATCGCAGCGCTGTCGACCAGCGTCTGGGCACACCACATGTTCACGACCGGTGTGGTCCTGTTGCCCTTCTTCAGCTTGATGTCCTACCTGATCGCCGTGCCGACCGGGATCAAGTTCTTCAACTGGATCGGCACGATGTGGCGCGGCTCGGTGAAGTTCGACACTCCAATGCTGTTCTGCGTCGGCTTCCTCGCGACCTTCCTGATCGGTGGGGTGAGCGGGATCTTGTTGGCGTCGCCACCGGTCGACTTCGCGACGCACGACACGTACTTCGTGGTCGCTCACTTCCACAGCGTCGTCATGGCTCTGGTCATGGGGGCCTTCGCCGGGTTTTTCTACTGGTACCCGAAGATGACGGGCCGAATGCTCCGTGAAGGACTCGGCAAGGTGTCGTTCTGGCTGATGTTCATCGGTACGAACGTCACCTTCGATCCGCAGTATCTGCTGGGGCTCAAAGGGATGCCGAGACGCATCGCCGAGTACGCGGCGAGCGACGGGTTCACGACCCTCAACCGGATCTCGAGCGCGGGCGCCGTGCTGCTGTTCTTGGCCGTACTGGTCTTCCTTGTCAACGCCTTCGTGTCGTGGTGGAAGCCGATCCCGGCGGGCGACAACCCCTGGGACGCGTCCTCCCTGGAATGGGCGACGTCATCTCCTCCGCCCCACCACAACTTCTTGTGGATCCCGCCCGTCAGGTCCCAGCGGCCGGTCTGGGACTACAACCACCCTGAGGACCGGATACTCGAGCACGCCAAGCCGCGGAGAGGTGGTCTGGTTGGCGCGGCAGGCGGAGGCACGGTGCTGCTCCAGGACGTCCGACTAGACGGAGCGGACACCCTCGATTCGGGAGACGCCGACCGATGAAGGTCGAGTCCTATGTCCTTCTGTTCGTCGGCATCTTCTTCGGACTTGTCGGTCTCGCCTATTGGCTCATGAGCCACGAGGACGCTGGCGCCATCATGCTCCTCGGGACGTTTCTGCTGGGCAGCGTGCCCGGCGGTTACTACCTCTGGTGGTCGCGGAGGATGTCGCCGAGGCCATCGGACAATCCCAAGGCCTCCATCGAGGACGGGGCAGGCGTTGTGGGAGCCTTTCCCGGAAGCAGCATCTGGCCCTTCGTCCTCGGTCTCGGCGCCACATTCGTGGGCTTGGCGCTTGTGTTCGGCGCATGGACGCTGGCGGTCGGCTTGTTCCTGGCCGTCGCTGCCCTCGTCGGGGTCGTCTACGAGAGCCGCCGCGGCGGCTTGGTCTAACCCGGTCCCTGGCCCTGCCCGGTATCAACACCGGTTTCCTGGTTGGGACCGCTGGCGGGCGGACGCCGCCTGCCCACCCGGATCGCGAAGCGAAGCACGAACACGACCAGGCCGGCCATGAGCACAAGGAAGATCCCGAAGCCGAACGCGAAGGCCACGGTCACGTGCTGCCTCGTGAGGGCTCCCTCGGCGACGGGTCCTCTGATCTCACCCGGACCAGGCCCTCTTGTACGAGGCTGACGACAAGGCGACCCTCCTCGTCGAAGATGAGGCCTCTTGCCAGCCCCCGTGCCCCGTAAGCGTTGGGGGAATCCTGGTCCAAGAGGAGCCAGTGGTCGGCACGGAACGGACGGTGGAACCACATGCAGTGGTCGAGGCTGACGACCATGGTCGTCCCGTTCTTCCACCGGACCTCGTGCGGCTTGAGGACCGAGTCGATGATCGACATATCTGAGGCATAGGCGATCACGGCGGCGTGGAGCAGGGGATCGTTGGCGAGCTCTCCGTCCGCGCGCACCCACAACCGCTGGCGGGTCTCACGACTCGTCGACGGCAACCACGGGAGGTCGCCTATATAACGCTGATCTATTGGCCGTGGCCGGTCCAACACGAACCATTCCGGCAACTGGTCCAGATAGGGCGCGAGGCGCTCTCGAAGTGTCGGCAGTTCGTCGGCCCGGGGCACCTGCGGCATCTCCGCCTGGTGGACGAAGCCCGGGCCCTCGTCGATATGGAACGAACACTGGAGATTGAATATGGCCCTCCCGTGCTGGATCGCGACCACGCGCCGGGTGGTGAACGACCGGCCGTCGCGGATGCGGTCGACCTCGTAGAGGATCGGCGCCGTCGGATCTCCGGGGCGCAGGAAGTACGAATGGAGGGAGTGGACCCGACCCTGGTCGACCGTCCGCCCGGCGGCGACGAGCGACTGCGCTGCGACCTGGCCCCCGAAGACACGCAGACGCTTCTCGTCGAGGTTCTTGCCCCGGAAGATGTTCACCTCGATGGCCTCGAGGTCAAGCAGCTCGACGAGCTGGCGCAGGGCCTCTGTCACGGATCAGACGATAGACTTCCCGCATGGCCTCGCTAGTGAGACGGGTTTACGCGTTCCGGCGGACCGAGCACTTCAGGCGCCTTTGGAAGTACGCCTCGGTCTCGATCGTCTCGACGATCGTGTCCCAGACCGTGCTTTTTTCGACTTACCACATCTGGAGGGTCGGATCGGCGATGGAGTGCAACGTCATCGCCACGGCCGTCGCCTCGCTCCCGGCCTACTACCTCAACCGCACCTGGACCTGGGGCAAGACGGGCCGCTCGAGGGTCTGGCGGGAGGTCGTGCCGTTCTGGACCATCTCTTTTACCGCGATGGTGATCTCGACTGCTGCAGTCGGGGTTGCGGCGCACAACGCGGACCGGATCGCGAGCGGATCCCTCGCTCGTGCCTTGATCGTCAACAGCGCCAACTTGCTCACTTACGCTTGTATTTGGTCCGCCCGGTACTTCATTTTCAACCGCTACCTGTTCGGAGCAAGGACCCAGATTCGCGATCAAGCGCGGCACGGTGACTTGACTCCTGAGATCTCCGTCCCGACCAACGGCAATGCCGGCACGCTCGCGCCGGAGCTTCCCACGTTGGCAGCCACCGAGACCGTCGACCCGGTCGCTGACGTTCTCTGACCCGATCCCCGCTTCGGCGGGAGGTGAGGCCTCCTTGCCTCACCGGGCGGGGTCATCAGCCTTGCCGCCGCTCTCGGCGACGCGCCATGAGGGCGACCACCCAGCCTGCCAACACCGCGAGAAGCGCCAGCGAGACTGTCGGCATATCGCCGAAGCGGGTGTACAAGGTGACCCCGTCGCGAAGCGGGACATTGGCGTGCAGCACCGCCGGAGCCGACAGGGGCGTCTGTTCGAGCACGTCGCCGTCGTTGTCGATGACGGCCGAGTAGCCGGTCGGAGCCGCCTGCAGAAGGTCGCGGCCCTCCTCGATCGCCTGTAGGCGGGAGGCCGCGATCTCCTGGGCGGGAGCCTGCTCGCTCGAGTACGAGGACGTGTTGGTCGGCACGAGGATGAGCTGCCCACCAGCTCTCACGCCCGAGCGCCCGCGGTCGGGGAAGAACACCTCGTAGGACACGAGCACCGCGACACGTCCCACCGGTGTTCGCATCATTCCGCTCCCGTGCCCCGGGATTGCGTCACGCGGGATTGCCTGCAGGCTCACGAGGTGAGAGAAGAACGGCCGCCACGGGACGTACTCGCCGAAGGGGACCCGGTGAACTTTCTCGAACACCGCGACCAGAGCGCCCGAGGGGGCATAGGCGACGATCTCGTTTCGGAACCGGGTTGTGCCCACGGGCTCGGTGATGCCGGCGACGAGCGTCGTGTGAAGGTCGCGGGCGATTTCGGACAGCTGGGCGGCTTCCGGCGAGCCTTTGAGCGGCTGCCCGAGCGCCACGACGTCCTCGGGCCACAACACCAGATCTACCGGCGGCCTGACCATCGTCGTCGCCCGTAGAGCAGCGGCGTAGACCACTGACGCCGGGACCTGAAGATCGGACAGGCCGCGCTTTCCGCCACCTTGCACGATGGCCACGCGAAGCGTCCCGACCGGCAGTCCGCCATCAGCTGCGAAGGCGCCCCAGACGGCGAGCGCGACCACGACGGCCAGGCTCACAAGGCACCCGATCAGCTCGTGGCCGTGCGCGGGGCGTTGCGCCCGACGCCGTCGGAACCAGGTGACGGCGAGGTCGCCGAGTGCGGCGCCAGTGAGGTAGGTCACGCCCACCAAGAGCACCGTGCCACCGATGCGCGCGGTCCCGACCAGGGGGCCGTTCACCTGCCCGAGCGCGATCCCACCCGGTGGCACGCCGCCGAAGGGCCAACGCTCGCGCACCCACTCCGCGAGCGTCAGCAGCGCCGCCAGGGCCGGCACGCGGGCCGGACCGGTCGAGAGCAGGACACACGCGACGGCGAACATCCCCGAATGGACGATGATGAGCCCGGCATAACCGAGAAACGTGAACTTGTCGGCCCATGCGAGACCGATCGCGAACTGCCCCGCACCCGCGAGGAGGCCTGCCACGGCCCGTCTACCGGCGGTCCTGTCTCTCACGGCCCAGGCGAGAAGGGCCACTCCGACAAACGCCAGGGGCCACAGCTCAAACGGCGGCAGCGAAAACGCCACGAAAACGCCACCGACGAGAGGGGCGAGCCATTTCAAGGGCCGGCCCGTGCCTCTCATCGGCTCAGGCGATCGCGAACCTCCACTGCAGCCCGCTCGCCGGTTGTCAGACATGCCGGGATCCCGATCCCGCCCAGCGACGGGCCCGCGATCTCGAGCGTGCCCAGCTCCGCTAATGACGATCTTGCTCGCTCTATCTTCGCCAGGTGCCCGGGCAGATACTGCGGGAAGGCCCGCGGCCACCGCTGGACCAAGGCGCCAAGGGGTCGGGTCGAGGTACCGATCAGTTCTCGCATGTCTTTGAGCACTGCTTGGACGAGTTCGTCGTCGGACATAGCCGAGGGTCGTTCGTCGCCGTAGCGGCCGGTCGAGGCACGGACGACGACTTCGCCAGGCGACGCGGTATAGGGCCATTTGGCCGACAGGAAGGTACAGCCGGTAACGATCCGGCCCTCGCAGCGTGGTGAGAGGAAACCGCTTCCCTGGGGCAGCCTGGACATCGCGTCACAGGGCCAGGCGAGCGTGACCAGAGCGACGCTGGAGTGCGGGATCGAACCGAGTTCGGCCGCCGCCGCCGGAGCGATGTCCACGAGCAAGCGAGCGGCCACGTACCCGGGTGTTGCCAGCACCACGCCGTCTGCAGCGACCGTCCCGTCCGCCGTCTCGAGCTCGTAGCGGTCCCGGACCTTGCGGAGGGCCGTGACGACCGCGCCTGTTCGGAGTTGCACGCCGCGACCTTGCAGATCCGCGACGAGCGCGTCGACGATCCGGCCTAGCCCGCCCCGTATTCCGAGGAAGAACGGCCTGGTCTTTGAGCCAGCACTCGCTGGCGGCCTCGGCGCGTTCCGGGACATCAGCCTCAGCGCGCGGGTCACGCTGCGATGGCCGACCAGCGCCTGCGCCACCTGAGGCGCCACGACGACGAGCGAGAGCTGGTCGAGGCCCCCGGCGTTGATGCCGCCGAGCAGGGGATCTACGAGGCGCTCGACGAGCTCCCGGCCGAGCCGGGTCTCGAGGATCGAGGCAGCGGTCCATTCGGGGCCGCCCCGGTCTCCTGTGGCGGCGCCGTTAGGGCGCAGGCCGAGGCTCGAGGCCGAGATGGGTGGGCCTAGGGCCAGGAGGTCGAGCGCTGCCCTGGCGAGGCCGCGGCCACTCACGATCCGTGAGCGGGCGAGGGCCACGAGGTCGGGAGGCAAGCCGAGGATGAGGCCTGCCGGCAAAGGGCGCAGCCGTCCCCGCGCCACCACCGATGCCGAGCTTGTCGCCGGCGCGACGAGATCTTCACCGATCCCGAGTTGGTTGCAGAGATCCGCGGCACTCGCGTTCCGGGTCAGGAAATTGTCGGGGCCGAAATCGAGCGAACACCCGCGGAACTCCCCGGAGAGGATCTTGCCCCCGAAACGGTCGTCGGATTCCAGCAGGATGACCTCGGTGTCGGGCTTGACGTCCTCGTGATCCGAGCCGCCCTCAAGCTCGCGACTGACGGGGGGCGCGCCGGCGAGGACGCGGGCTGCGGCGAGCCCGCTGATACCACCGCCCACGACGGCGACGACGCGGCTCACCGCCTAGAGCTCCTGCGCACGGTCGATCACAAGATCGGCAAGCGCGGCGCACATCCTCGGATCGGCGTTCAAGGACGCGGTCCGGGCGAAGGTGACACCAACTTCGGCGGCTACGCGGCTGGCCTCGATGTCGAGGTCGTAGAGGACCTCGAGATGATCCGATGTGAAGCCGGCCGGGCAGATCACCACGGCGTCCACTCCTTGGCTCGGCAGCGCCCGCAATCTCTCGAGGATGTCCGGGCCCAGCCAAGGCTCTGGCGTTCTGCCGGCGCTCTGCCAGCCGATGTCGAAGCGCCTGAGGCCGGCGGCCGACGCCACCAGCTCAGCGCTGCGCCGGAGCTGGTCGGCGTACGGGTCGCCGTCGGCGACGACGCGTAGCGGGAGGCTGTGAGCGGTGACCAGGAGAAGCAGCCTCCCGTTGTGCCTGGCGTCGATCCCGTGGGGCCCGAGCGTCTCGAGCGCGTTCGCCACGCGCTCGGCGAGGAGCTCGATGAGCACGGGGTCCTCGTGCCAGTGCTCGACGAACGTGGCGGACATGGCGAGACCGGTCGCCTGTTCGGTCGCACGGGAGACGTACTCCCCGACGCTGCCCCGCGAGTAGTGGGGCGCAAGCACGAGTCCCACCAAGCCGCGCACCCCTTGAGTGTGGAGGTACTCGACTGCGCTCTCGATCCGGGGCTCGGAATGCTTGTTCCCGAGGACGCACAGGTAGCTGCCGGGGGAACGGAGCTCCAGTTGGTGCTGGATCCCAGCGACCTGTTCGGCGGTGTGGCGCGCGAGGGGAGATACTCCTCCGATCGCTTCGTAACGTCTTGTGAGCTTGGCGAGCTGCTCGGCGCTCGGTGGACGTCCGCGGCGCACGTCGGTGTAGAACGCCTCGATCTGTTCGGGCGAGGGAGGAGTTCCGTATGCCATGACGAGGGCCCCGATTCGTCTCGACGAGGGTGTCATCAGTCGATCGCCTCACCTGAGGAGGTGCCCGGCCGCCAGTCGTGGACCGTCTCGACCACCCGGGCGAGGACGCCCGGATCGGTCTCGGGCAAGACACCGTGCCCGAGGTTGAAGATGTGACCCGGCTTACCGGCGGCCTCCTCGAGGACCCTGTTCGCTTCCTGGACCACTACTGAGACCGGAGCAAGGCACACAGCGGGGTCCAGGTTGCCCTGGACAGCCTTTCCGGCTCCGATGCGACCACGGGCCACCGAAAGCGCCACACGCCAGTCGACACCCACCACGTCAGCTCCCGCCGCGGACATGAGGCCGAGCAGCTCGCCGGTACCCACGCCGAAATGGATCCTGGGCACGCCGAGATCTTCGGCGCCCTCGAGCACCTTTCGCGACGCCGGCAGGACGAAGTTCGCGTAGTCGGCGGCGGAGAGTGCTCCCGCCCAGCTGTCGAAGAGCTGGATTGCCGAGGCGCCGGCCTCGACCTGGGCTCTCAGCGTCGTCAGTGCGATGTCGGCGAGACGGTCGACGATCTGATGCCACAGCTCGGGCTCGCCGTGCATGAGGGCCTTGGTGCGGCCGAACGTCCTGGAGGGACCGCCTTCGATGAGGTAGGTAGCGAGCGTGAAAGGGGCACCGGCGAAGCCGATCAACGGGACGTCCAACTCGCGGACGACGATTCGGACGGTCTCGAGCACGTGCGCGAGATCGATTTCGGGCTCGAGAGGCCGAAGACGCCCGAGGTCCTCGCGGTCGCGAAAAGGCCTGTCGATCACCGGCCCGCGCCCCGCCACGATCTTGACGCCGACCCCGACGGCGGCAAGCGGCACGACGATGTCGGAGAACAGGATGGCGGCGTCGACTCCGTAGCGGCGCACCGGTTGAAGTGTCAGCTCGGCCGCAAGTTCGGGCTTGGCGATCGCGTCGAGAATGTCACCGTCTCCGCGCAAGCGGCGGTACTCGGGGAGGGATCTCCCCGCCTGGCGCATGAACCAGACCGGTGTCCGCTCGACTGGCGCGCATCGGCACGCCCGGAGGAAGGCAGAATCGAGCGCCCGCACGGCATGACAGTATCCGCGCCTTCGCACCGGCCATATTCGCCGCATCGGCGGCTAGATTCGGGCGCGTGTTTGGGCTAGAAAGTACGCCGTGAGCGACGCAGTAGTACTGCCGCGCCCGCACAGCCGACAGCAGCCGGGGGGGCCCCAGTTGCTCGCCGTTGGCGTCGTCGTCTGGCTTGGCTCGGAATTCATGTTCTTCAGCGGCCTGTTCGCCGCCTTCTTCACGATCCGCGCCCACAACATGCCGCTGTGGCCGCCGGCGGGGACGTTTCCCCCTGGAACGCACCTCGACACGATCCAGGCGTTGATCTTCACCTTCGTACTTCTGGCCTCTAGCCCCACGTTCCAGCTCGGAGTGTGGGCGCAAGAGCGCGGGGAGTACAAGAAGGCGCGCAACTGGATCATCACGAGCTTTGTCCTCGGCGCCGCTTTTCTCGCAAACCAGGCCTACGAGTGGAAGACCCTTCCCTTCCGGGCGCACACCAACGCCTATGGTTCGCTCTTCTACATCATGAGTGGTCTCCACGGGCTTCACGTCCTTCTCGGGCTCGTGGCGATGATCGCCTTACTCGGCCGCCTCGCGGGCTCGATGAAGGGCGGTGACCCGGGTGAGACAGCCGTATTCCAGGCGGTCAGCTACTACTGGCACTTCGTCGACTTCGTCTGGATCGGGCTGTTCAGCGCCCTGTTCCTGCTCTCGTGACCGCTTCCCACGTCTTTTGGAGGCGCGCCCTTTTGAGCTTCGCGCTGCTCGTGTCGGCGAGTTTCGTCGGCGTTTTCCTTCTCGGCGCGGGACGCGGCGATGTCTCCGCGGGAGGAGTCTCGAGCGGGGTCAACGCCGCCAGCCTCACCAGCCAGGACGATCCGACAGCCGCAAGTCAGCTTGCCGCCGGTCGCACCCTGTTCGTGCAGAACTGTTCCAGCTGCCATGGGATCGACGCCTCGGGAAGCGACCGTGCGCCACCTCTTCTCGGCGTGGGCGGCGCGACGGTGGACTTGTGGCTTTCCAGCGGGTGGATGCCGCTCGCCGAGCCGACGGCGGAGCCCGAGCGCAAGCCAGCGAAGTTCGACCGTGCCGAGGTCCTCGACATCGTGCGATACGTGACCTCTTTGGCACCGTCGTTCGGCAATCCTGGAGTCCCCTTCGGCCTTGACATATCGCGCGCGGACGTGGCGGAAGGCTTCAGCCTGTTCGCGCTCAACTGCGCGCCCTGCCACACCATCACAGGCGCCGGAGACGCGCTCGCAGGTGGCATCCAAGCGCCTCCGCTCCACGGTGTGACCAAGACGATGGTCTGGGAAGCGGTCCGTACCGGACCCGGCAACATGCCGCGCTTTGGGCCCGGGACGCTCTCGCCTGCACAAGTCACCGACATCGTCGGCTATGTCGTCAAGAACATCCAGCATCCCGTGAGTCCCGGCGGGCTTTCTCTCGGAGGTGTCGGCCCGGTCGCTGAGGGCTTCGTCGGGCTGTTCGTCGGTGTGGGCGCCTGCTTGCTCGCCGCTCTCTGGGTTGGCGACCGCACCGAGACCGAGGAGGACGACGAGCAGGAAGACCGCGACGGTCACGATGACGGCCCTGGCGGCAACGACAAGCGCGAGCTCGCACATGCCTGACGAACCTGAGGCCCCCGCGGGATCTTCGGGGCAGGACGACCCTGCGCGCCGGGTGAGGATCCCTGTCACCTCCATCCGCGCCGACGCGCCGCAGTTCCAGATAGCAGCGAAGAACCCGCGCCGAGCCGAGCTCGTGGCGAGCTCGGGCTTCCTGTTGGCAGCCGCGGGCTTTGCGGGCTTCGGTGCCGCCTATTGGCAGAATTACTCCAACTTCTGGCTTGCGCTGACGTTTTCCGTGGGTTTCGCCGGGCTCGGGTACGGGATGGTGGTGTGGGGCAGGTACCTGATGCCAAGAGGTCCGTTCTCGGAGTCCCGGCACAGCCTCGTGCCCACGACCGCTCAGCGTGAGGCGTTCGTCCAGGACTTCGCGAGTCGCGGGAAGGTGGCAGTCGAACGCCGGGGCTTCCTCGTCAAGACCCTCGGATTCGCGTCGGGGATCCTCGGTGTCGTGCTTGCGTTCCCGCTGCTGCGCTCGCTCGGTCCGCTCCCGGGCAAGACTCTCCGCCAGACCGCCTGGCGACGCGGCTCCTATCTCGTCGACATCACCGGTCGCAAGATCAAGACAGGCGACCTTGAGGTGGGGGGCTTCATCACGGTGTTCCCGGAGACCGACATCGGTGGTGCGTACTCCCAGACCATGCTCATCCGGGTCGATCCCCCGCCCGCGAGCGGCTACCTCACACCTCCGCCGCAGTTCGCCAAGCAGCGGAAGACCTGGGCGCCTCAGGGCTATATCGCCTTCTCGAAGGTGTGCACCCACGCAGGGTGCCCGGTGGGCTTGTACGAAGAGCTGACGAAGCAGATGCTGTGCCCCTGCCACCAGTCCCTGTTCGACGTCACCGATGCCGCCATTCCCATCTTCGGACCGGCTCCGCGACCGTTGCCCCAGCTTCCGCTCTACATCGACGACGAGGGTTATTTCCGCGCCCAGGACGGCTACGACGAGCCTGTGGGACCGGGGTACTGGGAGCGCGGCAATGATTGACGCGCTTTTCAACTGGTTCGACGAACGGCTCGGGATCTCGGGCTCGGGCCGCAAGATGCTCAACAAGATCTTCCCGGATCACTGGTCGTTCCTGATAGGCGAGATCGCCCTCTACTCGTTCATCGTCCTCCTCGGGACGGGGGTCTTCCTCACCCTCTACTTCGTCCCGTCGAGCAAGGACGTCATCTACGAGGGCTCGTACGCGCCCCTTCGCGGACAGCCCGTCTCCGAGGCGTTCGCCTCGACGCTGAACCTGAGTTTTGCCGTGCGCGGCGGCCTGCTCATGCGCCAGATGCACCACTGGGCGGCGAACATTTTCGTGGGGTCCATAGTCGTACACATGCTGCGCATCTTCTTCACCGGGGCGTTCCGCAAGCCCCGGGAGCTGAACTGGATCGTGGGCTCGACTCTCCTTATCCTTGCGATCTTCAACGGCTTCCTCGGCTATTCGCTCCCCGACGACCTGGTGTCGGGTACCGGCATCCGGATCTCCTTCTCGATCGTGGAGTCGATCCCGCTGATCGGCAGCTACGCGGCGTTCTTCCTATTCGGCGGCAACTTTCCAGGCAACTCGATCATCCCGAGGTTCTTCATCCTCCACGTGCTGATCCTGCCCGCGGTGATCGTCGGGCTCCTCGGTGCTCACCTCGGGATGCTCGTCCGCCAGAAGCACACGCAGTTCCCAGGACGGGGCAACACGCCCCGTAACGTGGTCGGCGCGCCTTTGTGGCCCACCTTTGCCGCCAAGACGACCGGTTTCATGTGCCTGACGGTCGCGGTCACGGGCGTTCTCAGCGCCTTGTTCCAGATCAATCCCGTTTGGCTCTACGGCCCGTACGTGCCGTACAAGGTGAGCTACGCGGTGCAACCCGACTGGTACATGGGCTGGCTCGACGGGGCGCTTCGTATCATGCCGAGCTGGGAGATCGTGGGCTTCGGCCACATGATCCCCAATGTGTTCTTTCCTGCGATCCTCCTCCCGGGCATCACCTTCGGTGTCCTGCAGGCGTGGCCGTTCATCGAGGCAAGGATCACCCATGACCACGCGGAGCACCAGATCCTGGACCGTCCCCGGGACCGGCCGAAACGCACCGCCTTCGGCGCTGCCGTGTTCTCGTTCTACTTCGTTCTGTTCGGGGCAAGCGCTACCGACGTCCTGGCGAATTACCTGTCGATCTCGCTGAACGTCGTGCTGACGTCCTTCCGATTCCTGGCGATCGCGGTGCCCTTGATCGTGTTTCCCGTCACGTACCGGATCTGCAAGGAGATGCAGCGTGTACCGACGGCAGGCAAGCGCAAGCGTGCCAACGTCGTCCTGAGGTCGACGGAGGGCGGCTACACGACTGTCCGTGCTGAGGAGCGCCCGGGCGACGCCATCCCAAGAGTCGACCCATTGCCCCTCGACGAGGAGATCGAGTTCGTCCCGGTGATGGCAGGCGTGCTTGTCGCAGGCGACGGTTCTGGGGAGGAGCCCGAACCGGGATCGCCGGCCGAGAGCCAGACCAGCCGCCCCCGGGGCGGGATCTTCAGGATTCCCCGCGTCTACCGCTGAGCCCTGTTGTCGTATCCGAGGAATCTCATTGAGCCCGGCGGTCGTGTGACAATAGCCGGGCTGCCCGTAGTCAGCCCGATACGGCCATCTCGTGCCACAACCCGCCATTCAGGTCGATGTTGTTGCCGGCTGCCTGACCGGGAGCGCCATCGCCTATGTACGTGTAGAGAGGATGGCGGTCATAGGTGACCTGCACCGCGCCGTCGGAACGTCTGATGGTGCCCAACTTGCCTGTCACGTCCCGACCCGCGACCGGGGTGCCGATCACCGGCGGCCAGTACGCGGCGCAGGTCCCGTAGCACTTGGACTTGAGAGGCGTGTCGGGGCCAAACCAGTAGAGCGTGAAGCCTCGGGCATTGGCCAGGACCGACACCCCGCCGACCTTCGCGATCCTCAAGAGCGCCACGGGCGCGCCTGTGCCTGTTGATGTCGGACCCTTGGAAGCAAGGGAGATGCCCAACAACACGACGGCCAGCACCGACATGGCGGCAACCGCCCATCGGGCGCTCGGGATGCCCGCTTGCAGCCGCGCGACCAGTTCGCTGGTACGCGGGGTCACGGCGGTGAGCCGTAGCCGTCCCCTTGCATCAAGAACGAACGCGGCTAGTCCCGCGAACGCGGCTACCTCGACCACCCCGGCCACGATCCCCGCGGTGGTGCGTACCTCCCTGAACCCGAACAGTCCGATCCGCAGCGACAGCAGGTAACCACCCAATGTCGAGAGAGCGAGCAGGGCACCGCTGAGCGCCGCAAGCCGGCTACCGGAGACCAGAACCACCAGGCCTAGGCCGCATGCCGATATCGCTTGAAGTAGGAAGAGCCAGCCGATCTCCGGGAGCGAGCTGTAGCCGGTCAAATACAGGTCGAGGTGGATCGCACCGGTCGAGATCAGCAGCCCCGCCCCGATTACCCGCAGCACGGGCCGCGGCCAATCCGTACGCGACCACTGCAGCCGTTCCAAGACGCTTCCTAGCCCGAGGTGCCGAATCGGGTATGTGGGCCGGGGGTTTGACCGAGGGAGGGTCGCAACACCTCCCGGTACGGCCCCAAGGTCTTTCGTCGCGACGAGGAACTTGAACGACGGCAGATTTGCTGATGTGACTTCACGGGCTCGCCTCCTCTGCTTCGCGACAAACGGGGCAGCGCCCATTCGTCACAGAGACATACGTCCCAGCCATCCCGGAGGATTCACTCGATGCGAAGACTCCGGAAGGCCTTGATACTTCAACCGGTGGTCGCTTTCTCTCAGGACCCGGTCGGCAAAGGAGGAATAGCCGGGAAACGGCAGCCGTTCAGATAGGTGTGACAACCACTGTGGTCGCTACTGGATTCGGTGGGCCGGAGGTTCTGTCCGTCATCGACGAGCCCGTAGGGGATCCGAAACCGGGACAAGTCTTGGTCGAGGTACGGGCGGCGGGCACCAACCCCGTCGACTACAAGATGTACAGCGGCGCCTACGGCAAAGACGCATCCCAATTGCCGATTCATCTGGGCTACGAGGCGGCCGGCGTCGTGAGCGCAGTAAGTGGCGATACCGAGGGGCCAGCGGGTCCTGTCCACATCGGCGACGAGGTCATCGCGTACCCAATCCACGGTGCCTATGCCGCCCAGGTCATCGTGCCTGCCTCGAGTGTCGTACACAAGCCATCGACGTTCTCCTTCGAGGAGGCCGGCGGGTTCCTTCTGACTGGGACAACTGCCGCGCACGCGCTCCACGTCACCGGCGTCGGCCCCGGCGACACCGTGGTTGTACACGGAGCGGCGGGCGGCGTCGGTCTCATGGCGGTCCAGCTCGCCACCAACGCCGGCGCGCGTGTCATCGGCACGGCGAGCGCGCCGGGCCACGCCTACCTTCGTGGACTCGGCGCCGAGCCGGTGGCTTACGGTGACGGACTGCTGGAGCGGATCCGTGACATTGCCCCTGG
>Ga0326727_10003938_pt1 | contig 46029 bp, 44 predicted proteins | sample MB2enrmetagenome_FD_207643 | JGI IMG/M metagenome (GOLD analysis project Ga0326727, IMG submission 207643) | Lab enriched peat soil microbial communities from McLean, Ithaca, NY, United States - MB29MY | ecosystem: Environmental > Terrestrial > Soil > Wetlands > Peat | place: USA: New York... | reverse complement strand
TCGCGGCCAGGGCTGGCGACGGGAGCGGTGACGACGCGGAAGTTCTTGCCGGTGTCGTTGGTGCGGATGTAGAAGAGGCCGTCCCGATGGGCGGGGTAGTACTCCTGGTCGTCGAGGCGCGGGGCGAGCACCTGGAAGTCGCCGGTGGGGTGGTCGGCGGGGAGGAAGCGGAATTCGTTGGTGGTGTGGCTGGCTGCCTCGATGAGGAGGTAGAGGCCGTCGCGGGTACGGCCGACTCCGACGTTGAAGCGTTCATCTTCTTCGAAGAGGACCAGCTGGTCCGCTTCAGTTGCGGCGCCGAGGGCGTGGCGGAAGACGTGGTCCTGGCGTTTGGTGGTCTCGTCCTCGGTGGAGTAGAAGAGGGTGCGCGAGTCGGCTGCCCAGGCGATGCTGCCGACGCGAAGCGCCGCATCGGCCAGGTCGGTTCCGGTACGCAGGTCGCGCAGGTGAAGAGTGTACTGGCGGTAGCCGGTGGAGTCGGTGGTATACGCGAGCAGGTTGCCATCGGGGCTGATGGACATGGCGCCGACGTCCATGAAGGGCTTGCCCTCGGCGAGGGCGTTGACGTCGAGGACGACCTGCTCAGGCTGGGCGGGATCGGGAGGCGCGTCGAGGTCGGGGCTGGTGGCGGCGCGGCGGCAATGGATGGGGTATTGGCGGCCTTCGACGGTGCGGGAGAAGTAGAACCAGTTGCCCAGGCGGTAGGGTACGGATTCGTCGGTTTCCTTGATGTGGGAGAGCATTTCGGCGTAGAGCTTGGCCTGAAGCTCTGCCGTGGACGCCATCAAGGCGGCGGTGTAGGTGTTCTCGGCCTGCAGATAGGCGAGCAGCTCGGGCGAGTTCTTGTCGCGCATCCAGCGGTAATCGTCGTGCAGTGTGACGTCGTGAAGGGTGTTGGCGGTAGGATCGCGGCGGGCTGCGGGCGGCTGGGCGAAAAAAATAGATGCGGGGGGATCGCTGGACTGGGACATTCCGGGGTGGAACTCCTGATTCGGGTGAGATGAGCTGTATGGGCCGGAGGTGCGCCCCGGAAGGGAGATGTTGCCACATCTGAGCTTATAGGGATAGGATAACGCTCCAGTACGGGATTGTGGGTGGCGAGTTGGGGATCGGGCGACTTGCCACAGTTTTTCCCGCGCACGAAGACGATGTGGCGTGGGTCATTTGGGATTAGATGAAGAGCGGAGTGAGGTATTCCATGATGAACAGGAATCGCATATGTACCGCAGTGCTGGGAGCGGCGGCTTTGCTGCTGGCTCCGGCGCTGCTGGCCCAGGTTGATCCGAACGCCGGTGCGGGTGGTGGAATGGGCACAGGGCCAGCGGCCGGGACGCCGGGAGCGACTGGGTCGACCAACGCGCAGACCGCGCAGAGCGGGTCGATGCGGGACTCGATGGGCGCGCCGGGAGAGGTAGGCCAGCAGCTGCTGGATAAGCAGTTTGTGCGCACGGCGGCTGAGGATGGCCTGGCGGATGTGAAGCTGGGGACGCTGGCGACCCAGAAGGGCGGCCCGGAGGTGAAGACCCTGGCGCAGACCCTGGTCGACGACCATACGGCAATGAACAAAGATATGGCTGCGGTAGCTGACTCGCTGGGAGTGATGCTGCCGAAGAAGCTGAACAAGGACGAACAGGCGGAGTACGACAAGCTGAACGGCTTGTCGGGCAAGGACTTCGACACTGAGTACCTGACCTATATCGTCAAGGCGCACTGGACGAAGCTGCACGCTTTCTACATGGAGGCATCGGTGGCGGCCGACCCGGGCCTTCAGTCGGAGGTGGTGAAGTCGATGATGACCATGCACCAGCATCTGGGGCTGATTGCGAAGACAGCTACGGCAGAGGGCATTACCCTGCCGCCGCGTCCGCCACGCCCGACAGCTCCGCCGACGACGGCGGCGAAGAAGTAAAAGGCAGCGAGCCAGTAATAAGCAAAGGAGGGCCTTCGGGCCCTCTTTTTATTGGCTGCCAGGTCAGGCGCGTAGAATGAGGGGGACATGCAACGGTCCCTGCGCGCGCTGACGATTGTTCTCTGGCTGTTGGGTTGTGCGTGGGCGATGCGTGGCGAGACGGTTGCTTCGCTGCCTGCGCCCACCGGCTATGTGAATGATTTTGCCGGCGTGCTGAGCCCGGAGACGCGGCAGAGCCTGGAAGACCTGTGCACCCAGGTCGACCACCAGGCGCACGCGCAGATCGCGGTGGTGACGGTGAAGTCGATGGATCCGGACAAGTCCGGGGCAACGCCGACGATTGAGGAATTTGCGACCGCGTTGGAAGACAAGTGGAAGGTGGGAGCGAAGGGGACGGACAAGGGCGTTCTGCTGATCGTTTCGCTGAACCCAAGGAAGTATCGGATCGAGGTGGGGTACGGGCTGGAGGGGATCCTGCCGGACGGGAAGGTCGGGGACATCGGCCGCGACATGCAGCCGTATCTGCATACGGGGGACTACGACCAGGCGATTACGCTCGGCGTGCACGAGATTGCACAGGTGATTGCAGCCGACGCCGGGATTACGCTGAGCCCGGACGCGAATGGGCCGCCGGTGCCGGTGGCCCCGGGTGAGCCGCAGCGGCAAAGTAGTGTTCCGCTGTTGGTATTCGGCGGGATTGTGCTGGCGGTGATTGTGGTGCTGATCCTGACCGGGCACATGGGGCTGCTGTTCTTCCTGCTGTTCAATCTGCTGGGCGGCGGGGGTGGTGGCCGTGGTGGAGGTGACGGCGGCTTCGGCGGAGGCGGATTCGGGGAGGGCGGAGGAGGCGGGTTCGGCGGATTTGGCGGAGGAGGCTCCGGCGGCGGCGGGGCGAGCGGGAGTTTCTGAGAAGATAGGGAATAGGGACGGGGAACAGGAAGATGGGCAGCGGCGTATATAGAACAGAGGAAAGGTTGCGAAAATGAAGGGTTTGTGGATTGGGTTGGGTGTGCTGGGGTTGATCGTGGTGCTGGCGCTGATGGTTGGCGGCAGCTATGTGAGCACGAGGAATACGCTGGTGCAGATGAATGAGGACGTAGACCAGGCCTATGCGCAGGTGGATGTGGTGCAGCAGCGACGGCTGGACCTGATTCCGAACCTGGTGGCAAGCGTGAAAGGGTACGTGGGCGAAGAGTCCACGGTGCTGACGAACATCGCGAATGCGCGCGCAGGAGTGCTGGCGGCGGCGGGCAACCGGCCAGGAAGCATCGAGGCCAATACGCAGCTGAGCGCAGCGATTGTGCCACTGTTCCGGCTGCAGGAGGCGTATCCGGACCTAAAGGGCAACCAGCAGTTCTTGCGCCTGGAGGATGAGCTGTCGGGAACGGAGAACCGGATTGCGGTGGAGCGGCAGCGGTACAACAAAACGCTGGAGGCCTATAACGTGTACGTGAAGCAGTTCCCGAACAGCATCTGGGCGGGGATGGCGGGATATCACTACCGGGATGAGTACTTCAAGGGCAATCCGGCGAACTCGGTCGCGCCGGTGGTGGACTTCTCAAAGTAAGGTTTGTTGACCGCTGGGGTTGACGGCTGGAGATTCATCGCCTGGCTGCCGGAAGGAGCCGCAGCCTTGCAGTGGCCCTGCCTGCTGCAAGCAGAAGGATCACGGCCACCAAGAAGAGGCCGATGAGTTGCCACTTGAGCTGGGCGACAAATTGGCGCGCGGCGAGCGCGAGGTCGAAAGAGGTCCATTCCTCGCGGATCTTCCCTGCGACGATGCGCCACACAGTAATGCCTCGCAGTTGAAGCGTCACCCCGGTTGCAGGCAGCGGGCTGGCGGCGGCGGTGTTGGTCCCGCGCAACGTCCACACCACGGTCACCAGGTCTCCTTCGGCCAACATCCGATCAACGGTCATCTTCAGGTCAGGAAAGGCCTGTTTCTCCCAGTGGACCGCAGCCTGGTCTTGCTGTAGGCCGACATCTCGGCGCAATCCGTGATTGACGAAATCCGGAGCGTAAATCTCGTCTGCCACCTGGAACTTTCCCTGGTTGAATATCTCTTCAAAGACGCGCCGCGCGACCGCCTTGTTCATTTCCAGTTGAGAGATCGTAGCTGGAAATGGGGGCGCCGGAGTGGAGGCGGTTGCCGCGAATGCCGGCGCGCAGATGGCTAGCGCGAGGGCCGTGACTCGTTTCATGGACATACTCCCATGAAGGCATTACGCAGGACGACCGCCGGAGGTTCCGGCGGCCGCTGTGGAAGCCACTCAACCACTCAACTACATTCCTCCGCCTTGGGCCAACGCTGATCCCGCTATAAGCGGTGATGGCGCTATTTGAAGGCGCTGAGAGCGGAGGCTTCGGCGTCCCAGATATCGAAGACGGTATAGAGCTTGGTGATTTGGAGCAGGTCGTGAACCTTCTTGGTGAGGTTGAGCAGCTTGAGCTCGCCGCCTGCGTTCTTGACCGAGGTATAGCCGCTGACCAGCTCGCCGATGCCGGAGCTGTCTATGTAGCTGACGTCTCCCAGGTTGAGCAGGATGTTCCTGGAACCTTTTGCGAGCGCGTCCCGGACGGCATCGCGCAACGTGACACTGCCCTCCCCCAGGGTGATGCGGCCACTGAGATCGAGGACGGTGATTCCGTCTACCTGGCGAGTGGTGACTTTCATGCTCATTCTGTCTGTCTCCTTAAGAAACTTAAGTTGCCGGTTGGGCGGGTGCTCGGTGTTTGATGAGAGTGAGTTCGCTGCCCGGATGCAACTGGCGAAAGTGTACCTCATCCATGAAAGCGCGGATGAGAAAGATGCCGCGGCCGGAGCCGCGCAGGATGTTTTCCGGGGCGAGCGGGTCGGGTACGCGAGTGGGGTCGAAGCCCGGACCCTGGTCGGCGATACGGACGACCAGAGAGTCGGAGTTGGTCTCGAAGGACGCGGTGATCTGCTTGGCGGGGTCGTAGGCGTTGCCGTGAAGGACTGCGTTGACGGCGGCCTCGCGCACGGCCATGACAATGTTGGGAATGGTGTCGGCGTCGAATCCGGCGCGTTGGGCGAAGTCCTCGGCGGTCCGCTCAACCGTGTCAACGCTCTCGATTGTGGAACCGAGCGTGAGCGAGACACGGCTTGTGGTGGAATCGGGCAATCTGGTCTCTTTAGCTTATAACGCCGGGTCGGGGGGAGGCCAGCGATGAAGGCAGTTTGCTTGTGGATTGCGCGAATGTCAAGGCGGTGGCGCAGCGCGCTGGGGTAGGATGCGGGAGAGAGGTTTTGCGCAGGGGAGATGTGCGGCTATGATGTTCGCGGCCGGCAGAGGAACGAATCGAGGGGGCAGCTCTATCCAGGGTTGAACGATGACGAATAAGCGATGACCAAACATAGCAGCCACATGACGAGCGTCTCCGCCCTGATGGGCATGCGCGTAGCGGACGCGAGCGGGCGGACGCTGGGCCATGTGCGCGAGTTTGCTGTGTGCCCGCCGGTAGATGCGAACCATGTGTATGGGCTGGTGCTGCGACCGGTGGGCGCCAGCCGCGGGGCGCGCATGTCGATGGCCGCGGTGGCCGATCTGGAGTTGACGCCGGCTGGGGAAGTGCGGATGCATGGGCAGGCGACGCCGACGCCGATGCCGGAGGAGGACAGCTATCTGCTGCTGGAGCGCGACCTGCTGGACCAGCAGATCATCGACGTCCATGGACACAAGGTGGTGCGGGTGAACGATGTGGACCTGGTATGGCAGCGAGTGGCCGATGCCGGTGCAGAGGCAATGCCGGGCGGGGCCGAGGGGCCGCTGGCGGGGCACGGCCTGTCGTTACGGATTGCGGAGGTGGAGGTGGGGACGCGGGGCGCGGTGCGGCGGCTGCTGAAGGGGCTGCCCGCGGCGACCGTGGAACGGGTCTCGGGACGGTTCAAGACGAGCGTGATTCCGTGGGAGTTTGTCGACCTGATCGATCGCGATCCGGCGCGCCGGGTGCGGCTGAAGATCGAACAGGATCGGCTGGCGAAGATGCATCCATCGGACCTGGCAGACATTCTGGAAGACCTTGCTCCGGCGGAGCGGCAGGCGCTGTTTACCTCGCTGGATGAGGAGGTGGCGGCGGAGACGCTGGAAGAGATTGAGCCGAAGATGCAGAAGGCGCTGACCGAGTCGCTGGATTCGGAGCACGTGGCCGGCATTGTGGAGGAGATGGACCCGGCGGCCGCGGCGGACTTCCTGTCAGAGCTGCCGGACGAGCGGTCGGAGGCGATTCTGGAGGAGATGGACCCCGAGGAGCGCCAAGATGTGGAGGAGCTGCTGGAGTTCTCGGACAACACGGCTGCGGGAGAGATGACCACGGACTACATCTCGCTGGGCCAGGGGGCGACGGTGGAGGAAGCGGTGACCGCGCTGCGCGACTTCGAGGGCGATCTGGAGACGCTGACGCATGTGTTTCTGGTGGATGAGCAGGAGGTGCTGCACGGAGTGGTGCCGCTGGTGAAGGTGCTGCTGGCACCGAGGGAGATGGCGCTGGCGGGGCTGGCGGACGACCACATCGTCTCCTGCGACGTCCGTGCAAACGGAAAGAAGGTCGCGGAGCTGTTCGACAAATACAACCTGCGGGCGCTGCCGGTGGTGGACGCGGAAAAGAAGCTAGCGGGAGTGATCTACGCCGAGCAGGTGATTGCCCAGTTGCGGACGATGAATTGAGAGACAGTGTTTAGAATTGGCAGCCAGCTTGCCGCTTTTTGGGTGGGTTATGGAGGCAAGAGGGAATTGTTGCGGGCGATGAAGATGAGCGATCTGGACGAGATGATGGGCGCGGCTTACGGGTGGGTGACTGGATGAAGTTCTGGCGCGTATGGCGGGTCCGCATCATCCTGTTTCTGGCGGTGCTGGGGCCGGGCTTCATCACGGCGAACGTGGACAACGATTCGGGCGGCATCCTGACGTATTCGCAGGCGGGGGCGCAGTTCGGCTACACGCTGCTATGGACGATCATCCCGATCACGCTGGCGCTGATCGTGGTGCAGGAGATGTGCGCGCGCATGGGGGTGGTGACGGGCAAGGGACTGAGCGACCTGATCCGCGAAGAGTTCGGCCTGCGCATGACTTTCTTGATGATGATTGTGCTGGTGGTGGTGAACTACGGCAACGTGGTGGCGGAGTTCTCCGGCATTGCGGGTTCGATGCAGTTGTTCCATCTGAGCAAGTTTATTAGCGTGCCGGCCTGCGCGGTTATTGTGTGGCTGCTGGTGGTGAAGGGCGACTACAAGAGCGTGGAGAAGGTGTTTCTGGTGGCCAGCGTCTTTTATGTGGCCTACATTGTGGCCGGGGTGTTGAGCCGGCCGGACTGGCATGAGGCGTTGCGCGCGACGGTGGTGCTGCCCGAGCGTGGCGTGTGGAGCGACAAGAACTATATCTATATGGTGATTGGCGTGATCGGGACGACCATTGCGCCGTGGATGCAGTTTTATCTGCAGTCGTCGGTGGTGGAGAAAGGGATCAGCATACGGCAGTACAAGGCATCGCGGCTGGACGTGATTGTAGGCTGCTTCTTCACGGATATTGTGGCGTGGTTCATCATCGTGGCGTGTGCGGCGACGTTGTATGTGCATGGGATGCGCAATATCGCGGTGCCGGCGGACGCGGCCGGAGCGATGAAGCCGCTGGCTGGCGACTTTGCGTTCATTCTATTTGCAGCAGGGCTGTTCAACGCGTCGCTGTTCGCGGCGTCGATCCTGCCGCTGTCGACGGCGTATACGGTGTGCGAGGGGCTGGGCTTCGAGAGCGGGGTGGACAAGAGCTTCAAGGAAGCTCCGTTCTTCTACTGGTTCTATACGCTGCTGATCGCGTTGGGCGCGGGGGTGGTGCTGATTCCCAACTTCCCACTGGTGAAGGTGGTGATCCTGTCGCAGGTGCTGAACGGGGTACTGCTGCCGGTGATCATGATCTTCATGCTGAAGCTGATCAACAAGCACGAGTTGATGGGCGAGCACACCAACTCACGCTGGTTCGACTGGGTGGCGTGGGCGACGGCGGTGATTGTGATCGGGCTGTCGCTGGTGATGATGTGGAACCAGGTGAACGGGGGGTAGGATGATCCGTGTGTGATCTAAAGCGACTGAGGTCCTTGGCATTTGGCGCCCCTGGAAGTTCCGTTGTTATCTTCAATCTCACAACTCGCCCAAGCTTTGCTTTGGGCAGATTTATCGAACGCGGAAAGAAGAAAAAGCATGAAGAATCTTGCTGTTCTGACGAGTGGAGGGGATGCTCCGGGGATGAATGCCGCGATCCGGGCGGTGGTGAGGACCGGGCTTGCCCGCGGGGTCAATGTATGGGGCGTTTATCAAGGGTATGCGGGATTGATTGAAGGAGATTTCAGGCGATTAGGAGCGCGCGATGTGGGCGGCATCCTGCAGCGCGGAGGGACGGTGTTGGGCAGTGCGCGATGTGCGGAATTCCAGACTGAAGAGGGCCGCGAGTTGGCCATTCGCCGACTGCGTGGCGCGGGGATTGAAGGGTTGATCGTGATCGGAGGCAATGGTTCTCAGACGGGAGCCAATGCCTTACAGAAGATGGGATTTCCCGTCATCGGCGTCGCATCGACGATCGACAACGATCTTTTTGGGTCCGATATCACGATTGGAGTCGATACTGCACTGAATGTGGCGCTCGATGCAATCGACAAGCTTAAGGTGACGGCGTCGTCTCACCGCAGGGCATTGCTGGTCGAGGTGATGGGGAGGAAGTGTGGCTACCTCGCCCTGATGGCGGGGATTGCGGGCGGGGCAGAAGCAATTGTATTGCCGGAGGTTGAAGTTACACCGGAGCAACTCGCGCAACGCATTCAGGATGGGTATGAGCGGGGGAAGCCCCATGCGATTGTCGTGGTAGCGGAGGGGGCGAGTTACAACGCAGAAGGTCTGTGCCGGTACTTTGTCGAGCATGGCTTACTGCTGGGCTATGAATTCCGTTCTACGGTACTGGGCTATGTGTTGCGCGGCGCGGTGCCAACCTGCGCGGACAGGCTGTTGGGAACAAGGCTGGGATCGGAAGCGGTAGAACACATGGTCGGGGGCGATCCCGGTGTGCTGATGGGCATCTGCCGGGGCGAGTTGACGGCGACTCCGTTGGAGGTGGTTGTCCAAGGCAACAAACCACTCGATCCGTGGTACCTAAAAGCGGCGGACGTGTTGGCCCGTTGAGTCGCTTCGAGGATCGCTAGAGGAGCTTGCCCTCGGAGAGGTCGCGGATGAGACCGAAGTCGGCGGCGAGGAAGTCGAGGGTGGGCAGGTCGCGCAGGGGGGACCAGCGAATTTCGTTGAAGATGCGGTTGTCGAGTTCGCCGGTGAAGTCGCGGACCGCGAAGAACTGCAGGTCGATGGAGCCGCCGTTGCGATAGCGATGGCGGACCTGCGCGACGCGGGGGCCGATGACGGCGGTGATGCCCAGCTCCTCGTCCAGCTCGCGGGAGAGGGCCTGTTCAGCGGTCTCGCCAGCTTCGATCTTGCCGCCGGGGAACTCCCACTTGAGGCTCATGGGCTGGTCGGCGCGGCGCTGGCAGACCAGGACTTCGGTGTTGTCGGAGGCGCCGTCGCCGGACTTGCGCAGGATAAGCGCGGCGACCACCAGGCGAACCGGCTTGCCGCCTGTGTTGCCGTGTCCGTCGAGTTTGCGAATGCGTTCTTTCACTCGGTCGCCTGATCCTGATGCTCTGCGTATGCGAATCCAACGCAACAACAACCCAATCCAGCTTAGACGAGTCGGGGGCGAATTGGAGTTTCCGCTATTCGGGGCGCTTGGCGGTGAGGGGGACGCCCATGCCGTTGAGGCGGCTGCGGGCCAGAGCGGCTTCGGGGGAGTTGGGGAAGCGCTGGATGAGCGCGCGAAACTCGTCGATGCCTTGTTCGCGCATCTTCATCGCGACCAGGGCCTGCCCTTTGTGGAGGTGCGAGATCGGGATTCGGGAGTTGCCGGGGAACTGGTCGATGACGTGGTCGTAGTCTTTGATCGCGGCTGAGTACTTGCCTCGGATGTACTCGATCTCGCCAAGGTAGTAGAAGGCGCTGCCGGCGAGCGGGTCGTTGGGGTAGGCGTGGACGAGTTCGCCAAACTCCGAGTAGGAGAGCATGTACTTGGCGGCCATGTAGTCGCTGAGCGCGGTTTTGTAGAGATCGGTCGAGGGCGGGGCGGAAGGCGCGGCGGGGGCGACCGGCGCGGATGGGCTATTGGCGTAGGGGCCTTGGGTGGCCGGGAAGGGAACGTCAGCGGAGGGTTTAGCGGCTTCGTTCCCCGAGGAGGGTTGCGTGCCAGGCTGAGCGGTTGCGGAGGGAGAGCCTGGCTGGCTGGCGTCCGGGGTTGCCCCCGGAGCGGGATTCTGCTGCTGTTGGAGGTTTTGCAGGGTGGCGTTGATGGATTGTTGCTGGTTCTGGACGCCCTGGAGGGCTTTCTCCAGACTGTTGAGGCGGGCCTTGACCTCGTCCAGCGAGTCATTGAGCGACTGCACCTGGCCGGAGACCTGGTCCAGCTTGCCGCCGTTGGCCTCCTGCTGGCTGCTCAGGCTCTTTTGCAGCGCGTCCACCGTGAGAGACATTTTATTGACTGAGTCAGCATTCTGCTGGACAAGGTCCCTGAGCACGCCCATGCGCTCGTCGTTGGACTGCTGTAGTTTGGCGACCGCATTCTGGAGATCCTGGACCTGGGTTTCAAGCTGCACCATGTCCTTGTTGACGGCGAAGGCAGGGGGCGCGGCGAAGGAGATGGCGAGCAGGCAGGCAAGTCGGGCGTGGTGTCGGATCATAAGGCTATTACCTCAGGGAAGTTGGCCCGGTAGACGACTGCGGTTCTCCGCCCAAGTCCCAGGGATCGGATTAGCGGTCGAGAGAGAACTGGGCGCGCCGGTTTTGCTGCCAGCAAGCCTCGGTCTCATCCGTGCAGAACTGTTTCTCTTTGCCGTAACTGACCACGCGGATTCGGGCGGGCGCGACTCCGGCGTTGACCAGCGCGGTCTTGGCTGCATTGGCGCGGTTCTCACCCAGCGCGAGGTTATATTCGGCGGAGCCGCGGTCGTCGCAGTAGCCGCCGATGACAATACGGATGTCGGGATGGGCGACGAGGTAGGACGCTGCTTTGGTGGCCGAGGATTCGCCTTCGGGCCGAAGCGCATAGCTGTCGTAGTCGAAGAAGATGTCGGCGACATTCTGGTGGAAGGCTTCTTCGGAGCCCATTTCGGTGGTTGCAGCAGCAGCGGCGGTCTCGGCGGGCACGACCGGCACGACCGGAACCCGGACGGTGACGCGGACATTGGCCTCGGTCGCGCCTCCGTCACCCTTGGCGACGAGATGGAAGTTGGTGGAGGCGGAGGGCGAGACGGTCTGGGTGCCGTTGACGTTGACTGGGCCGATGCCGTCGATGGCGACCGAGGTGGCGTCGGTAGTGCGCCAATTAAGCACGACCGACTGGCCAAGATCGATGGCGAGCGGGTCCGCGGTGAGAGTCGCGGTGGGCGCGGGAGTGGGCGGCGGCGGGGTGGGGCCCAGGCTTGCCGGATTGACGGGAGCGGCGTTCTTGTGGCATCCGCTGAGGGCGGACAGCGAGAACGCCAGCAAAAGGGCGGCGCGAACCGGCATGGTCGAGAATGACTGCGGCTGTGAAGTGTTTCTATCGGTCATCGATTGCTCCTGCGTTGCCAAGGCTCGAATCCATCTTATGTTACTGAAAAGCTAGCTTGCCGACTCGGGGTTCCCTGCGAGGTACCCCATGGGGTGGTTTGGGGGTTGCTATTTCCAACTCCAGTTGGGCATGTCGGCGCCGGGGCCGGTCAGCGGACGACGCTGTCTACCGTCGGCCAGCATGGTCCAAATCCGCATATGGTCGGCTCGTCCGTCGGCGGAGTTGGCATAGACGATGTGTTTGCCATCCGGCGACCAGGAGGGGAAGTCGCAGCGGCCTCCGTCGTAGGTGAGCTGGATGATGGGATACTCTCCCTTGGCGTTGGGCGTGGTCTGGATGACGTAGATGTCCTGGCCGCCGGGAGCGCCGGGGCCGTACTTGCGGTCCCAGGCAAAGGTGATGAACTGGCCGTCGGGCGACCATGAGGGCGAGGTGGCATAGCCCATGTCGGTGAGCCGCTGGGGACCGGAGCCATCACTGTTCATAATGTAGAGCTGCGGCAGGCCGGTGCGGCCACTGATCCAGGCGATCTGCGCGCCGGTCTTGGGATTGTAGGTGGGCGCGACGTCGGGCCCGCGGAAGTTGGTGATGCGGCGGGCGAGATTGCCGCCGGCGTCGGAGATCCATATCTCCGGGTCGCCGGTGCGCGACGAGGAGAAGGCGATCTCGCGGCCATCGGGGGACCATGCGGGGGTGATGTTGTAGTCGCCAACTTCAGGGAAGTTGATCAGGCGGCCAAGAATCATCGAGTAAATCTTGATCTGGAAGCCGTTCTTGCCGAGGGACTCGAAGGCTAGGCGGGAGTTATCGGGCGAGATGCGCGGCGAGATGGAGATGGTGCCCAGGTGGGTGATCTGGCGCTGGTTGGCACCATCGTAGTCCATCGCCCAGATCTCTTTGTTGCCGCCGCCCGAGAGCTTGACGAAGTAGATGGTGGACTCGGCGATGCCGGGCGTGCCTCCGCCAAGACGCAGGATAATCTCGTCGGCGAAGCGGTGAGCGATTGTGCGGGCGGACTGTTCGCTGGGATCTTCGCTGTACTGCTTGGCGAGCACCTGGGGGTACTGGGTGTTCTTGGCATCGAAGAGGAAGCCGTTGACGATCAGCTTGCTGCCAACCACAGCGATGGAGCCAAAGGAGACAAAGGCCGCGTTGGCGGGAGCGTCCGAGTAGCTCTGAAGCTTGACCTCGGAGGGCGCGCCGGGAGATGCGGGCGGCAACAGGCTCTTGGAGACGATGTCGAAGATGCCGGCGTTGGCGAGGTCGGCATAGAAGGTGGCGTCGAAGGTCTGCTTGAGCGCGGAGGTCTGCGCGTCGGCGGCGAGCGGTTTGAAGTCGGCGACGGCGATGCGGATGACGCTGACACCGCTATTGATGCCGCCGGAGATCTGGTCCTGCCCACCCGCGGGCACAGTAAAGGCGAGTGCCGAGATCAGCACAAATAGGGGAAAGATTGCGGACTGGAGACGAGATGGATGGGAGGGCTGCCGTAGCTTTGGGGACGCGCTGTCCATCTCTCTATGGTAGATGCTGGCGATGAATGTTTGGTTGCGATCGGCGATCAAGGGCGTGGGGGAGGATCAAAGTAGTATGTGACGTCGACGTAGCTGCCCTGGTAGGCATCCGGCAGGGGGCCGAAGGTGTCGACGTGGCGGACGGCGTTTAGAGAAGTTTGATCGAGGGTGGCGTCGCCGCTGGGTTGGGCGATCCGGATATTGGTTGGCGCGCCGTCGCGCCCCACCCTGAAGGTGATGTAGACGCGATGGCCCTGCGCCTGTGGGTCGAGCAGGGCGGCGTACCATTCGGATTCGAGTTTGCGCTTGATTTGCTCGTTGTAATAGCCAAAGCGAGTACCGAAAGTGGCATCGGTTTCGCCCACTGAGAACGTGCCGGCATGGGTTTGAGTACTGCTCATGGCGATGCGGACCCCGGGTGCCTCGCCGGTCTGGACTTGATTTGGAGCAACCTTCGTGGGCTGGGGATGGAGTGGGGGCGGAGGGGTGGTCTTGTCGGCGATCCTGGCCGGCTTGGAGGGCTTGGCGGGAATCGGAATGGCGTCGGCCCTGGGGGTCTCAACGGTTTGGGGTGCAGGAATTACGGGCGCGGGCGTGGGGGTCTCGGTCGCGAGGATGTTGTTTTCGTCGGCGGGCTGCCTGGGCGGCAGCGGAATGGCGTTGACCATGGTGGCCGGGATGGCCCCGGCATTGGCGTTCGCGTCGCCCCAGTTCTGGCCGGGATGCGCGAGATAGACCCAGCCCACGAGCACGGCCACGGCCGCCGCGTGCAGCAGGAAGGAGCCGGTGAGGCCCCCGCCGAACTGGTCGTTGGGACCGGCGATGCTGGAGCTGCGGGTTAGGATCTCGGTGGCCATAAGAATCAGCTGCTGGCTATTAGCTTAAGACTCGCAAGGGGCTGACGCAGGTCGATCATTGGGGCAGGTCGACGGGCTTGGATTCGAGCGGCTGGGTGACGATGCTGATGTTGGTGATGCCTGCCTGTTTGACGGCGTCCATGACCGAAGCAAAAGCTTCGAAGGGGACGCGCCCATCCGCGCGCAGATAGATGATGCGCTTGGTGGGGTCGCCCTTGCCGGCGCTGCGTAGTTGCGCGGTGAGGTCGGTTAGGTTGACGGGGATGTCGGGCCCATTGGTCTGGAGATAGACCTTCTGGTCCTTGTCGATGGTGACCACGGTGCGCTGCTCGGTGAGTTGGTTGACCGAGCGGGTGTGCGGCACGGCGACTTCGATTCCCGACTGCAGCACCGGCGCGGTGAGCATGAAGATGACCAGAAGCACCAGCACCACATCGACCAGCGGGGTGATGTTGATCTCCGCCAGCGCGGTCTGGGTGCGGGTCTGTCCGCCGATGCGGGTGGAGAAGGCCATAACTTAGAAGGTCCTCCGGCGGGGTGTGGCTTCTTCTGGCGGCGCGGCGACCGGCGTCGAGAGCATGGCGGCGTTCTCGATGGCGTTGAGCAGCTCGCGGCCGAAATCGTCCATGCGGGCGGCGAACTCGCGCAGCTGGCTGGTCAGCTGGTTGTAGCCGATCAGCGCGGGGATGGCCACAGCCAGTCCGGCAGCGGTGGTGATCAGGGCCTCGGAGATGCCGGGGGCGACCGTGCGCAGGGTTGCGGCGCCGGCGGTCCCTAGGCCGTGGAAGGCGTCGATGATGCCCATGACGGTGCCGAAGAGGCCGACAAAGGTGGCCCCGTTGGCGATGCTGGCGAGCCATGTCATGCGCGATTCCATCGAGGTCAGGGTCTCCGACGAGGCAGTCTGGGCGGCGCGTTCGAGCGCGGCGGGATTGCGCGGCATGCCGCGGCCACCGGACTGACGCTGATACTCGTCGTTAATCTCGGTGAAGACGGAGACCAGCGGGCTGGGCTGGAACTGGTCGGCGACGGCGGCGATTTCGGAGAGACGGCCAGACTTGCGGAAGGCGCGCAGGAAGCCCTGGCTCTGCTTGCGGGCGCGGGCGAAACGCCGCCACTTGGAGAGCATGATTGCCCAGGAGAAGATGCTGGCGACCAGTAGCACGATCAGCACGCCGAGCGCGACGGGACCGGAGTTGCGCACCATCTCGACCAGCGCGGTGCCGGGTGAGCCGACCGGAACAGAGGGCGCGGCGGAGTCATCCTGAAATACCAGGATGGCGAGGGCAAGTGGGGAGGCAAGGCCAAGCGGAATCATTACGCACCATTGTAAGGCGTTGCGCGGCGTGGGGCGGTTGAGGGAAGCGAGGGTGGTACGGGGAAGCAGCGAGATCGGCGAGTTAGCGTGACCCTGTTCGCGCAAGGAATTTGCTTGATCCCCATGCAAGGTGCGGCCTAGATTGGTGGGGATCGCGCATTGCGCACGGAGGCGACGTGAATCTACCAAAGAAGAGAGACGAGGGCAATCGGATGGCTGGCAAAGGTTGGCTGGGAGTTGGGTTAGGGCTGGTGATGTTGACCGTGCTGGCGGGTACATCCTGGGCGCAGGGGCGGGGGCAGGGAGGGGGAGGGATGCAAGGCGGGCCGCGAGGGCCACAGCCAGGAATGCCCGGGGCGCAGCCAGGAGGGCAGGCGGGGCCAATGGTGATCCCACCGCCGACAGGAGGGACTGCCACCAATCCTTCCGGGCTGCCGCACGCGATTGAGGATGAAACGCTCACCCAGGCTTTGCAGCGGATTCTGATTGCAACCATGGCAACCAATGCAAGGAATGAAGCATTGACTCCGCTGCATCTGCGCTATGAGTTGACGATTACGGACTACAAGAATAAGCAGCATTCAGGCACCTACGAGACGTGGATCAGCAAAGACGGCACCCATACGGTGGTCCATACCGACAGCTACGACGATAGCGATCTGACGAAGGCGGATGCGGTGTGGGCGAACGAAAAGGGGCTGCGGCCTCTGCGGATCATGGAATTCGCGGAGGTCCACGCGATGGATCGCGCAGCGGTAGTCACCGCCATGCGCGGGGACCAAAAGATGAAGCCGCGCACGGTGGATGGGGTGGCGATGGCATGCGGCGGGGACGATGCGCGAGCTTCTGTCTGCTTCGACCCGGCGACTGGATACGTCTCGCTGGTGATCAAGGACACGGAGAAGGTTGCATACGAGGGTTGGAAGCAGGTTGGCCCCTTGCATTTGGCGACCACGATCCGCAGGACCTATGGGAAGCATGAACTCTTTGAAGCGAAGTTGGTGGACGCGTCGGCAGAGGTGTCGCCGGAGGCGCTGGCGGTTCCCCCTGGGGCCATCCAGGAGCCCGCGGGTACCCGGATCGATGAGCAGCGCGGACTGGTGTTCAGCAAAGAGGCGCACCCGCAGCTGCCGATGAATATGAGGAAACCAGGAGCACCGCAGCCCCTTCCCGCCGTCGCCGGCCAGGCCCAACTGAGAGTCTGGGTGGATGAAAAGGGAATGGTGTCGAAGGCCGTGGTGGAGGACGCCGACGACAAGGAAGCCGCGGACGCGGGCTACTCCCGAGCGACGCTGCTGGAGTTTATTCCGTATGTGGAGGACGGTAAGCCGGCCAAGTTTGAGACCAGCTATTTTATGCGCGGGAGTGCCGGCGGCGGTGGAATGGGTATGGGCAGGGGCGGTGGAGGAATGGGCGGCGGCGGCATGGGCGGAGGTGAGGGTGGCGGAGGTGACATGCCGGGAGGGGCCGGCGGGCCTGGGCCGGGAGGGATGTAAGTATGGAGACACTGTTTGTATTGCTGTACTGGCCGGTGATGGGATTGCTGATTCTGTTTGCGTCCCGAGCGCTGCTTCGCAAGGGCGTTGGGCCGTGGTGGAACTTTCTAGCGATTTGTCTGCCGCTCTGGACTTTGTCTATCGGCGTTTTCTTTTCCGTGAAAGGTCTTCTGCATCTGCATGGCCGTCTTCAGCAGATTGTAGGATTAGCCTCCGGTCCATATTTTGTGAACGGTTTTTACGCAGCCCTTTACCAGTTCTGGATGGCAAATTGCTTCTATTGGTCAACTGAGCCTGCCTTTCGAGTGATCCGGAAGAACGCTGAAGAGAGGCGAAAGAAGAAGAAGGCGGCCAATGCGGCGCTGGTTGGCGGGGAATGACGAATGAGCGCATCGTGCTCGAACAGGTTGGGCTGACGTGCTAGGCTTTCGGCAACGGGAGTGAGGCGCGAGCGACGATGCTGCTGGAGTTGCGGGCGGAGAACTATGCAGTGATCGACCAGGCGGTGGCCAGCTTTGGGCCGGGGTTGAACCTGCTGACGGGCGAGACGGGGGCGGGCAAGTCGATCCTGATCGATGCGCTGGCGCTGCTGCTGGGCGGGAAGGCTTCGAGCGATGTGGTCCGGCATGGCGCGGAGAAGGCGGTGCTGGGGTGCGTCTTTGAAGCTACGCCCGGAGCCGTAGCGATTCTGGACGCAAATGGGATCGATGCGGGCGCGTTCTCCGACGACATTTTGCTGCGGCGGGAGATTGCGGCGAATGGCAAGGGCAGGGTCTTCGTCAACAACCAGCCGGCGACCGTGGCGGTGCTGAAGGAGCTGGCGCCGGAGCTGGGGCTGATCCATACCCAGGGGGAGACGCTGGGCTCGTTCGACCAGGCGCAACAGAGGACGCTGCTCGACCGGTTTGGCGGGATTTCGACGGACGATGTGGCTGTTGCCTTCGCCGCATGGCGAGGGACTACCGAGCGGCTGGAGGAACTGCAGGCCTCTGAGCAGGATCGGCTGCGGATGGCGGACCTGTGGCGCTTTCAGTCAAAAGAGATTGCCGACGCGCAGCTTGCGGCCGAGGACGAAGACGCGCAGTTGGAGGCGGAGAAGCGGGTGCTGGCGAACGCCGAGAAGCTGTATACCGCGGCGATGAGCGCGTATGAGCTGCTGTATGAGCAGGAGGGCGCGGCGCAGACCACCCTGACGGCGGCGCTGAAGCAGGTGGAGGAGTTGGCGCGGTACGATCCGCGATTTGCCGAGGCGGCACAGCAGCTTGCGGCAGCCAAGGTGGCGGTGGAGGACGTGAGCGCGGTGGTGAGGGATTTTGCGGAGAAGACCCAGGCGTCGCCGGAGCGGCTGGCGGAGATTGAAGACCGGCTGGCGGCGCTGGACCGGCTGAAGCGGAAGTATGGGGCGAGTTTGGGAGAGGTGATTCGGTTCGGCGAAGAGGCGGCGCGCAGGCTGGCCGAGGTGGAGAACCGCGATGCGCTGCTGACGGAGCTGAGAGCGCAGGAGGCAAAGGATGCGGCGGCGTACCGGGCGGCGGCTTCGGAGTTGACGGTTGCGCGGAGGGCGGCGGCGGCACGGCTTGAGAAGCTGGCGACGATGGAGATCAACGACCTGGCGATGCAGGTGCGGTTCAAGGTGGAGGTGACGGCCGAGGAGAATGTGACCAATTGGACTGCGCATGGCTGGGACAAAATCGACTGCCTGATTGCGACCAATGCGGGTGAGCCGCTGAAGCCTCTGGAGGAGATTGCATCGGGCGGGGAGATGTCGCGGGTGCTGCTGGCGCTGAAGGTGACGGTGGAGGAGAGCTTTGCGGCCGGGGCGGCCAAGGGCAGGAAAAGGGCGCAGCTACCAACTCCGCGGATGCTGGTGTTTGACGAGATCGACATTGGGATTGGCGGACGGGCGGCGGAGGCGGTGGGACGCAAGCTGAAGACGCTCTCCAAGCGGCAGCAGGTGGTGTGCATTACACACCTGCCGCAGATTGCGGCATTTGCCGATCAGCATTTTGTGATTGAGAAGGCAGACAAGGATGGGCGCACGCGAACCAGCATCCGGCGGATGGACGAGGCGGAGCGGGAGCGGGAGGTGGCACGGATGCTGAGCGGCGCCAAGCTGACCGAGACCAGCCTGGAGCACGCGCGCAGCCTGCTGGAGTCGAGCCGGTAGAAGAAGAGTGGTAAGTGATGGGTGGTAAGCGGTCAGGAACTACTGCTTCCACCAGACGTAGGTGACGTAGGCGAGGCAGACGGCGGCAATGGCCAGCAGGACGGGAAGGATGCCGGCAAAGACGTGCGGCCAGTAGGCCCCTATGGCGACGCCGAGGGCGAGGAGGCCGAGCTTGAAGAAGCCGGCCTGCAACCAGGTCAAGGAAAACGTCTTGAATACATTCATGCGAAGGCCCCTCTTTGCGGGCGCGCGTCCATTATGCGCCTATCGTTCCGCGGGCGGATTTGGCGTCGCGGACTGGCGGATATTCCAGTGGATTCTTGGGGTTGCGAGGGCCGCAGGATTTGCGTGTCAAATGAATCCGGGTGCGAGTACAATTCTGGCACTTCGGGAGGACCGGAGCGGAACTTTTGAGGAGGCCCTATGTCGAATACAGCACCGACAAAATGCGCGCACATGGCTTGTACGTGCATGGCACCTGCCGGCAAGAAATTCTGTTCCACACACTGCGAAGATGCGAGGAGCATGATGACGCTGGCCTGCCATTGCGGTCATTCCGGCTGCGATGAGAAGGTCAAAGCATAATCCGGCAACGAGTCGACGGCGGCGGGTCCGGTGGCATGGGTTGGTTTCGCCACGCCGCCGATTGAGGCCCTCCGCCGTCTCCCTGCCCGTTGCCTGGAGCGCTGGATGAGGGCCGGTTGTGGGCTGGATGACGGATGTACGGCAACGGCCCTGAGCGGGCGGTTGGAGGGTATTGCCGAAGGGTCGGAGGCTGTATACTAAAACCCGTGACTACAATCACCCTGGACTCCCCGAACCTCGCTCAGGACGAAGCGCCGAAGGCCACCAAGCGGGTCCTACTTTTGAAGCCGCGGGGGTTCTGCGCGGGCGTGGTTCGGGCCATTGATATTGTGCAGATTGCGCTGGAGACATTTGGCGCACCGATCTATGTGCGCAAGGAGATCGTCCACAACAGCTATGTGGTGACCGATTTGGCGAAGAAGGGCGCGATCTTCGTGAATGAGCTCGATGAGGTACCGGAGGGGGCGCGAGTGATCTACTCGGCCCATGGGGTATCTCCGGCGGTGCGCGAGCATGCCAAGGAGCGCAAGCTGAAGGTGATCGACGCGACTTGCCCGCTGGTGACCAAGGTCCATGTGGAGGCGATCAAGTTCGCCAAACAGGGCTATTCGCTGGTGCTGGTTGGACATCGCGACCATGAAGAGGTAGAGGGCACACAAGGCGAGGCGCCCGGGGTGACCCAGGTGGTGTCGACGGTGGAAGAGGTGAACGCGCTGGTGGTCCCCGACCCGGACAAGGTGGCCTATTTGACCCAGACGACCCTTTCGCTGGATGAAGCCGGGACCATGATCGAGGCGTTGAAGCGGAAGTTCCCGAATATCGCGGGGCCGCATGCGCAAGACATCTGCTATGCGACGGAGAATCGCCAGGTTGCGGTGAAGAATGTGGCCCACGGCGCCGACCTGGTGCTGGTGGTAGGGTCGAAAAATAGCTCGAATTCGAACCGGTTGGTGGAGGTCTCGAAAAACCTGCATACCAACTCGTATTTGATCGATTCCGCGGACGCGATCCAGCCGGAGTGGTTGGAGGGCGTGAATACGGTGGCGGTGACGGCCGGCGCGTCGGCGCCGGAGGTGCTGGTGCAGCATGTGGTCGATTACCTGCAGGAGATGGGGTACGGATCGGTTGACGAGGTGGAGGTGATGCCGGAGAATGTACGTTTCGGGCTGCCTCCGGAGATTGTGCAGGCGATTGCGTCAGCGCCGCCACGGCAGTAGAACTCAATCCTGCGCAGGGCTGCATCCATTAATGCGGATCTGCGAGTTTCAATTCCAGATGGCCAGGCAGAGTTGGAGCAGAGTCTGGAGATTTCAGAGAGTTTGAATTAATGAGCACATTTCCACGGAATCCGAAGGCGGCGCCCGCGATGCCCGCGCAGCCTCGCTATGGCCGCATGGATATCGGCCTGACTGAGGTCTCCGAGGGGATCGCACGAGCCACCGACTGGATGCTTGGCTTACAGCATCCGGATGGCTACTGGTGCGGCGAACTGGAAGCCGACTCGATGCTGGAGTCGGACTACATCTTCATGCATACGCTGCTGGGCACTGGTGATCGCGGCAAGATGGAGCGCGCGGTGAATGAGATCCTGCGTCACCAGAACGAGGATGGGGGTTGGAGCATCTATCCCGGCGGCCCGTCGAACATTTCCCTTGGGGTAAAGGCGTACTTTGCCTTGAAGTTGATGGGATGGCCGGCGGATCATCCGGTGCTGGTGAAGGCGCGGAAGTGGATTCTGGCCAACGGCGGCGTGACCGCGGTTAATACTTTTACCAAGATCTATCTGTGCACACTGGGCCAGTATGAGTACGACGCTGTGCCCGCAGTGCCGCCCGAGCTGATCCTGTTCCCGAAGTGGTGGTATTTCAATATTTACGAGATTTCGGCGTGGTCACGCGCGATTGTGGTGCCGCTGTCGATTTGCTATGCGAAGAAGCCATTCAAGAAGGTCCCGCCAGAGCACGGAATAGACGAGCTTTTTGTGGGCGGACGCAAGAATGCCGATCTGCATCTGAAGTGGGACCGGAAGCGCCTGCTGGGCTGGCGGAATGTCTTTCTGGCGGCGGACCGCCTCTTCCACTGGGCGGAGCGGGTGCATATCCGACCGCTGCGCAAGATGGCGCTGAAGCGGGCGGAGAAATGGCTGCTGGAGCGGTTCGAGATGTCCGACGGCCTGGGCGCGATCTATCCCGCGATGCTGAATGCCATCATTGCGCTGGCCTGCCTGGGGTATACCCAGGACGATCCGCAGTTTATCCGGGCGATGGACGAGTTCGAGAAGCTAGGCATCGATAATCCTGAGGGTGAGCCGAACTATCCGATTCCGACCTTCCGGATGCAGCCGTGCATGTCGCCAGTATGGGACACGGCGCAGGCGGTATTTGCGCTAGGCGAGGCAGGCGTGCCGAAGAACGATCCGCGGCTGCTGAAGGCGGCAGACTGGCTGCTGTCAAAGGAAGTTCGCCACAAGGGCGACTGGGCGGAGAGCGTGAAGGACGTGGCTCCGGGCGGCTGGTACTTCGAGTTCAATAATGAGTTTTACCCAGATGTTGATGATTCTGCGCAGGTTTTGCTTGCGCTAAACCAGGTACGGAATCCGCGTGAGCGGTATCAGCATGAGGTGTCGCAGCGCGCGCTGGACTGGATCTTCGCGATGCAGTGCAGGAACGGCGGATGGGCGAGCTTTGACCGCGACAATACCAAGATGATCTTCCAGTACATTCCGTTCGCCGACCACAACGCAATGCTGGATCCGCCGACGGTGGACATTACGGGGCGCATCCTCGAGATGCTGGCGAACTACGGCTACACCCGGCGGGATAAGCGAGTGGAACGCGCGGTGCAGTTTGTGCTAAGCGAGCAGGAGCCCGACGGAAGCTGGTTTGGGCGCTGGGGCGTCAATTACCTTTACGGGACGTTCCTGGTGCTGCGCGGGCTGGAGGCGATGGGGGTCTGGAGCCATGAGCCGCCGATTGTGAACGCCGCGGAGTGGATTCGGATGGTGCAGAACGCGGATGGAGGATGGGGCGAGACCTGCGGCAGTTACGACGATCCCACGCAGCGCGGGATTGGGCCGAGCACGCCATCGCAAACGGCGTGGGCGGTGCTGGGGCTGCTGGCGGCGGGAGATACGCGGTCGGACTCGGTGGCCAAGGGCATTCGGTGGCTGATTTCGAAGCAAACGCCGAGCGGGACCTGGGCTGAATCGGCGGAGGGCCGCAACGGCGAGGCAGTTTATACCGGGACCGGATTTCCGCGGGTGTTTTACCTGGCGTACCACCTGTATCGCGATTACTTCCCGCTGCTGGCGTTGACGACCTACAAGCGCGCGATGGAGCGGGAGCAGATATAGAGGCAGTGATAAGTGACCAGTGGCAAGTGAATAAGTAAGTGCTTCGGCGGGGTGAGCGCCGAGGACTGAAGAGGAGATTCAATCTATGGCAGTGCCTGTGTCACAAGCATGGACGGTGGCAACCTACGTGCTGAAGCAGAAGCTGATGGGGCGCAACAAGTATCCATTGGTGCTGATGCTGGAGCCGTTGTTCCGCTGTAATCTGGCGTGCGCCGGATGCGGCAAGATCCAGTATCCCGCGCACATTTTGAAGGCGGAGCTGACACCGGAGGAGTGCTTCCGCGCGGCTGAGGAGTGCGGCGCGCCCATGGTGTCGATTCCCGGCGGCGAGCCGCTGCTGCATCCGCGCATGCCGGAGATCGTGGCCGGGCTGGTGGCGCGCAAGAAGTACGTCTACATGTGCACCAATGCGCTGCTGCTGAAGGAGAAGCTGCATTTGTTTACGCCGTCGAAGTATCTGTCGTTCAGCGTGCACGTGGACGGGCAGCGCGAGCACCACGACTTCAGCGTGTGCCGCGAGGGCGGCTACGACATTGCGATGGAGGGTGTTCGCGCGGCGGTCGCGGCGGGCTTCCGGGTGACGACCAATACGACATTATTCGATGGGGCCGACCCGAACAGCGTGCGCGCCCACTTCGACGAGCTGATGGAGGCTGGTGTCGAAAGCATGATGGTGTCGCCGGGATATACCTACGAGAAGGCGCCGGACCAGAAGCACTTCCTGGGTAAGGCACGGTCGCGCAGATTGTTCCGGGCGATCCTGTCGAACCGCAAGAAGAGCTGGGAGTTCAACACGCATCCTCTGTTTTCGGAGTATTTGATGGGCAAGCGGAACTTTGAATGCACGCCGTGGGGCATGCCAACGTTCTCGATCTTCGGCTGGCAGAAGCCTTGCTACCTGCTGCAGGATGGCTACGCGGATACTTTTCAGGAGTTGCTGGACTCGGTGGAGTGGGAGAAGTACGGCGCCAAGAGCGGGAACCCGAAGTGCGCGAACTGCATGGTGCACTCGGGTCACGAGGCTTCGGCGGTGGACTATAACTTCAGCTCGCTGAGGGGATTCGCGGTGACGGCGATGAAGTACATCTTCCCGCCGCTGTATGAGGACCAGGATGCGATGAAGTTGCTGAACGAGTGGAAGCCCGCGCACGCGGAGCCACTGGTGCAGATTGCGGCGACTCCTGCGACCGCCACGAGCGCGGAGCTGCAAGGGGTTTCAGGAGACTGAACATGGCGACGCACACACAGGAGGCCAGCGGGGTGAGTCAACCGACGCAGGTGAGTCCCGATGAGACAGAAGTTGCGCTGGGACGCGAGCGCGAGCAACTGGAGGGATGGGTTCCGGAGTTGGCGAGCGACGACGATGTGCGTCAGGCGCTGGAGAAGGCCTTCGACTATCGCGGCGACATTACGATTACGCGCAAGGACGGCAGCCAGGTGCAGGGCTACCTGTTCGACCGGCGGACAGGGAAGACGCTCGCGGATTCAATGGTGCGGGTGATGCCGAGCGATGGGTCAGGCCGGGTGAGTATTGCCTACGCAGACATCGCGGCGCTGGCGTTTAGTGGGCGTGATACAGCGGCGGGCAAGAGCTTTGATGCGTGGGTGAAGAAGTATTGGGAGAAGAAGGCAGCGGGCGAAAAGAACATCCAGATTGAGCCGGAGAAGCTAGACTAGCACTTCGTGCCGTTCTCGACGTGCTCGCGCACGTGAAGACGGAAGCATTCCGTGATGTTCTGCTTCGCGTGAAAGCCCCGAGCCAATGAAAGTATTCCTTACCGGTGCGACGGGGTTTGTGGGGAGCCATGTGGCGCGATCATATGTCGCGGCGGGGGCGGACCTGCGGCTGTTGACGCGCGCGACCAGCAAATTGGCAGCGATTGAGGGGCTGGCGGCAGAGGTTGTCGTCGGCGACCTGCGACAGCCGGAGGGGTTACGCTCGGCGCTGCGCGGATGCGATGCGCTGGTGCATGTGGCTGCAGATTACAGGCTGTGGGTGCGCGATCCGCAGGAGATGTATGAGGCCAATGTGGATGGCACACGCGAGCTGCTGCGCATTGCGCGCGAAGAGGGCGTGGGGAAGGTCGTCTACACCTCGAGCGTGGCGACGATGGGCTTCAAGGGCGATGGCACGATTGTGGATGAGACGACGCCGGTGGAGCTGGCGGACATGATCGGGCCGTACAAGCGGTCGAAGTTCATGGCGGAGCAGGAGGCGATTGCGGCGGCGCGTGCAGGGCAGCATGTGATTATCCTGAATCCGACAACGCCGATTGGCCCGGGAGATGCGAAGCCAACGCCGACGGGGAGAATCATTGTCGACTTTCTGAACAAGAAGTTTCCGGCATATGTGGATACCGGGCTAAACCTGGTGGATGTGGCCGAGGTGGCGCGCATGCATGTGGTGGCCTTGGTGCGCGGGATGCCGGGGGAGCGGTACATTCTGGGCGGGGAGAACCTAACGCTGAAGCAGATTCTGGATCGGATGTCGGCGATCACGGGACTGCCGTCGCCGACGATGAAGGTGCCGCACGCGGTAGCGATGGCATTCGCGTTCTTCGATGAGACGATTACCGGCAAGCTGGGAGGCAGGGAGCCGCGGGCGACGGTGGAGGAGGTGCGGATGTCACGCAAGCATATGTTTGCGTCGTCGGCGAAGGCTGAGCGAGAGCTTGGATTCAAAGTGCTGCCGGTTTACAACGCGCTGCGTGCTGCGATTGAGTGGTTCGTCGCGCATGGCTATGCGCCGCCGTATCCGAGACAGACACAGAGCGTGGCGCGATGAAGGTGGGGGTCATCGCCGCGCTGCCGCGCGAGGTGAGCACGCTGGTGAAGGGCTGGGAGGCGCGAGAGCTTGCCGTCAACATTCATGTCTGGACCAGCGGCGATGCGGTGGTTGCGTGCGGGGGCATGGGGGCTGCGAGGGCGGAGCTTGCGGTGCGAGTGGCGATGGAGGCGATGCCTGTGAAGGCGTTGCTGTCGGTGGGGTTGGCGGGGGCGTGCGATCCAAAGCTGAAGGTGGGAGAGATTGTGCGCGCAGGGGTGGTTGTCGATGCGCGCAGCGGGGAACGGTTTGAGGGTTCGGCGTCGGGACAGGTGCTGGTGACGGGCGACGCGATTGCGAGTGTGGAGGAGAAGGCGCGGCTGCGAGAGCGCTATCAGGCTGATGCCGTGGATATGGAGGCGGCTACGGTTGCGCGGCTCGCGCGGGCGCACGGGCTGGATTTTCGCGCGATCAAGGCGATCTCGGATGAAGCGGACTTCGAGGTAGAAGGGCTATCGCGATTTGCGACCGCGGACGGGCAGTTCCGCGCCGGAGCGTTTGCGCTGCACGCGGCCACGCGCCCGGCAATGTGGGGCAAGGTGATTGCGCTGGGCGGCAACAGCAACAAGGCCCTGCGCGCGCTGACCGAGGCGCTGCGCGGAGAGCTAGACTGGTACAGAAACAGGGAGTCTGTTTTGAAGCATGGCGAGCGACCAGATTGAAACGCGAGCTGCGCCCTCAGCGCAGGCAGGGCTCATCCGCACCGCGCCCATCAGCGCGGCGAAGATCAGCGCGGAGAAGATTGGCTGCGACAAGATCGGCACGGCACGGATCAGTACCGAGCCGATTGCGACGGAGAAGATGAGCGTGGCGAAGATCAGCGCGAAGCCGATCGTGACGCTGCCGACGATTCCGCATACGATGCGGGCGGCGGTGTATCGCGGGACCGACGATGTGCGGGTGCAGACGGTGCCGGTGCCGCTGAATGCCGATGGGACGCTGGGCGCGGGCGAGGTGCTGGTGCGCATCGATACCTGCGGGATCTGCGGGACCGACCTGAAGAAGATCCACACGGGCTCGCACGCTGCGCCGCGCATCTTTGGGCATGAGATGGCGGGGACGATTGCGATGGTGGGCGACGGGGTGCAGAGGTTCGCGATTGGCGACCGGGTGATGGCGTACCACCACATTCCGTGCGGCCATTGCTACTACTGCCGCAAACAGACCTTTGCGCAGTGCGAGACCTACAAGAAGGTGGGCTGCACGGCCGGATTTGCGCCGGCGGGTGGAGGATTCGCCGAGTATATCCGGGTGATGGACTGGGTTGTGGGCAGCGAGGGAAAAGCGGGCGGGCTGGTGAAGATTCCCGACGACATCCCGTTTGAGCAGGCGTCGTTTATTGAGCCGGTAAATACCTGCTACAAGGCGGTGCGGCTGCTGGGGTTGGAGCCGGATGAGACGGTGCTGGTGATTGGCCAGGGTCCGATTGGGATTCTGCTGGCGGCGCTGGCGCGGCGCACAGGAGCGACGGTGCTGACCAGCGATCTGTACCCGGAGCGGCACGCGATTGCGGCGACGTTTGGGCTGGACCATCCCCTGGATGCGCGGGGCGATGTCGTTGCGGCAGCCAAGGCCGCGACGGAGGGACGAGGCGCGGATGTGGCGCTGGTGGCGGTAGGTGTGGATGCCTTGGTCAAGACGGCGATGGATGCAGTGCGGCCAGGCGGACGGGTGCTGCTGTTTGCGTCGACCCAGCACGGCGAGGCGCCATTCGACCCGGCAGCGGTGTGCATGGATGAGAAAACGCTGATGGGGTCGTACTCGGCGGCGGTGACGATCAACGACGAGGTGGCGCGGCTGGTGTTCCAGGGCTATCGCGACGGGAGCTTCGATCTGACGCGGCTGATCTCGCACCGGTTTTCGCTGGAGGATGCGGTGAAGGCGATCGATCTGGCGTCGCATCCGCAGGCGGACTCGATGAAGATCGTGATTAAGCCGTAGGGGAGTAACTACGATCTGCTCAGGAAGGATTATTCTGGCGGCATGAGTGCAGTTGGTTTGCCGGCCCGGATCGGGTATGCCGTGGTGGCGCTTCCGGTGGGAGGCGCAACGGGTTTCTACTCCGTGGCATGGCTGCTTCCCAAGATGTCGTGGCTGTTGCAAATTCCCGCGATTGTGCCGGAGAACTATGCGACCTTTGTGACCGCGCTTTACGCCGGCGCGGCGGTTGCGTTCACGGCCTCGCTGATGGCGCTGACTCTGCCCTGGAAGCGTCGGCGGAAGCGCCGCGGAAGGAATTGGCGGATTGGGTTGTCGGGCGCGTTTGTGGTGCTTGCGTCCTCCGCCTTTGCGGACTTGGGCCATCCGCTGCTTGTCGATCTCGCATTCGCCGGGTGGCTTGCCTACACGATAACCTTTACCTTTGTACGCTATGGCGTGCTGGACCAGGCGAAACGGAAGTCGAGTTCGTCGCGGGCTTTTTCGCCGCGCGATCCGGAGGGGTGACCTGCAGGCGAACCGTTATTTGACCTTCGTTAGGCAGGCCATTAGACTTCTGAGTCGGCGCAGAGTCCGAGTGGAGCCGTGTTGAAGTCGCGGATTTAGAGCACTTGCGAAGTTAACCTCATACCAATTCAGAGATTTCCTCGAGGAGTAAGGGACCCCATGCTGGATGAAAAGCGGCTTTTTCCTGCCGAAAGCACCGCCCGCGCCGTTGCCATGAAGCTGTACGAGACGGTCCGCGATCTGCCCATTATCTCGCCACACGGGCACACCGATCCGCGCTGGTTTGCGGAGAACAAGCCATTTCCCGATCCGGCGGCGCTGTTTATCCAGCCTGACCATTACATCTTCCGGATGCTGTACTCGCAGGGGATTTCACTGGAGTCGCTGGGAGTTCCGCAGGTGGATGGCAAGGAGAGCGCCGACCCGCGTGAGGTGTGGCGGATCTTCGCCCGGCATTACTATCTGTTTCGCGGCACGCCCACGCGGCTGTGGCTGGACTATGCGTTCGGCCAGTTGTTTGGGCTGACCGACCGGCTGTCGGCGGAGAATGCGGATGCGTACTACGAGGTGATTGCGAAGAAGCTGCAGACTCCGGAGTTCCTGCCGCGCGCGCTGTTCGATCGCTTCAACATCGAGGTGCTGGCGACCACGGATGCGGCGGTCGACTCGCTGGAGTATCACCAGGCGATCAAGGCCTCGGGATGGAAGGGGCGGGTGCTGCCGACATTTCGTCCGGACGCGGTGGTGGACGCGGAGTATGCGGGCTTCCAGGACAACCTGAAGAAGCTGGGTGAGGTTTCCGGCGAGGACATCTCGAACTGGAAGGGATATCTGAAGGCGCTGCGGGTGCGGCGGGCGTTCTTCAAGAAGAATGGGGCCACGGCGACCGACCACGGCCACCTGACGGCGCAGACCGCCGACCTGCCGCTGCACGAAGCAGAGCGGCTGTATCACCGCATCTTTACCGGGCGGATGCAGCCGGGCGATGTGGAGCTGTTCCAGGCGCAGATGCTGACCGAGCTGGCGGGCATGAGCGTGGAGGATGGGCTGACCATGCAGCTGCATCCGGGGTCGGTGCGGAACTACAACAAGGTGGTCTACGACAAGTTTGGGCGGGACAAGGGCGCGGACATTCCGGCGCCGACGGAGTACGTGCGCGGGCTGCGGCCGCTGCTGTCGAAGTACGGCAACGAGCCCAACTTTACCTTGATCCTGTTTACGCTGGACGAGACGACGTTCTCGCGCGAGCTGGCGCCGCTGGCCGGGCATTTCCCGGCGGTGAAGCTGGGACCGCCGTGGTGGTTTCTGGACTCGCCGGAGGGGATGATGCGGTTTCGTGAGACGGCGACGGAGACGGCAGGCTTCTACAACACGGTGGGCTTCAACGATGACACGCGGGCGTTCCTGTCGATACCCGCGCGGCACGACGTTGCTCGGCGGGTAGACTGCGCGTTCCTGGCGCGGCTCGTGGCGGAGCATCGGCTGGATGAGGCTGAAGCGTTTGAAGTGGTGCAGGACCTGGCGGTGAACCTGGTGCGCAAGGCGTACAAGCTGTAGGCGGCTGGACGCGAAAACCACGATCTCGCTGTGATAGGATGCCGCTTCCGCGGCATACGGGGTTCTCTGCCCCGCGAAGATCCATTGCGCGGTGAGAACCGTCACGTGCGAGTGAGGAAACATTCCTGTAACATGCGGTGGTTGTTGGGGAGAACGATTAGGAGTTGGCTATGAAAAGTTATCTCGGACGGGATGTCCGGAACGTGGCGGTGGTGGGTCATGCGCACAGCGGCAAGACGACCTTAATTGCGGCGCTGCTGCAGGCGGCGAAGATGACGGCGACGCGGGGACGGGTGGAAGACGGCTCGGCGGTGACGGCGTACGACGAGGAAGAGGTGGCGCGGCGCACCACGATGGCGAATGCGGCGGCGTATGTGGAGTGGAGCGGGGTGAAGATCAACCTGCTGGATACGCCGGGCTTCCACATGTTCCTGTACGAAACGCGCGCGGCGATGCTGCCGGTGGAGGCCGCGCTGGTGGTGGTGAACGCGGCGGCCGGCCTGGAGGCGGTGACCGACCGGGTATGGAAGTATGCGGCCGAGGTGAACCTTCCGCGGGTGATTCTGGTGAACCAGGTGGACCATCCGAAGGCGGACAGCCGGGTGGGACGGCAGCACATGATCGAGCAGTTGCAGGAGCGATGGGGGCGGCAAGTGGTGCCGGTGCAGTTGCCGATCGTGGACCAGCACGGCTTCCATGGCGTGGTCGACCTGGTAACGATGAAGGCCTTTCTGTACCAGCCGGATGGCGATGGGCGTGGAGAGGTGGCCAAGATTCCCGATGCGGTGGCGAACGATGCGAAGGCAGCGCACGAGGCGCTGGTGGAGCTGGTGGCCGAAGGCAAGGACGAACTGATGGAGGAGTTTTTCCGCGAAGGAACGATCCCCGAGGAGCACCTGATTACTGCGCTGCATGAGGCGATCCGCGACGACCGGCTCTTTCCGGTGCTGTATGCGAGCGGGCTGAGGAATGTGGGCACGGACCATCTGCTGGACTTTTTGAAGGTGTATGCGCCGGCCCCAACGGAGCGCGATCCGGTGGCGGCTCGCGGGAAGGCGCAGGCGGTTGCGCCCAACGGCAGCGGCAATGGCGCGCAGGCGCAGGACGAGATTGTGATGCGACCGGTGGACGACAAGGAGCCGCTAGCGCTGTACGTCTACAAGACGATGACAGACCCGTTCACCGGCAGAGTGACGTTCTTCAAGGTGGTGAGCGGCAAGCTGAAGAGCGACGCCACGGTGCAGAACTACACTCGGCAAGAGTCCGAGAGCCTGACCCACCTGTACATCATGCAGGGGCGCAAGCCGGTGGAGGTGCAGGAGCTGCACGCGGGCGACCTAGGGGCGGCGGTGAAGCTGCGAGCGACGCTGACCGGAGACACGCTGGGAGAGAAGGGACGCGACATCTTCCTGGAGCCGGTGACCATGCCCGAGGCGGCGATGACGTATGCCATCGAGCCGAAGACAAGGGCCGACGAGGACAAGCTGGCGCCGGCGCTGCACAAGCTGATGGAAGACGATCCGATGGTGAAGTTCTTCCGCGATGTGCAGACGAATGAGTTTCTGGTGGCCGGTGCGGGCCAGCCGCACATCGAGGCGCTGGTCAGCAAGCTGAGCCGGCGCTACCACACCAACGTGATTCTGAAGGCGCCCAAGGTGCCTTACCGGGAGACGGTGCGCGGACGCGCGGAGGCGCAGGGACGGCACAAAAAGCAGTCCGGAGGCCACGGGCAGTACGGCGACTGCAAGCTGCGGATCGAGCCACAGCCGCGCGGGACGGGGGTCGTCTTCGGCAACGAGATCTTCGGCGGTGCGATTCCGCGACAATATGTTCCGGCGGTAGAGAAGGGCGTGCGCGAGTCGGCGGCGCGTGGGTTTCTAGCGGGCTACCCGGTGGTGGACATCAAGGTGACGGTGTTCGACGGAAGCTACCACGATGTGGACTCAAGCGAGATGGCCTTCAAGATAGCCGCGCGGCTCGGCTTCCGCAAGTGCATGGAGCAGGCCAAGCCTTCGCTGCTGGAGCCCATTATGAAGATCGAGATTGAGGCGCCGGACGACTTTGCGGGGGCGCTGATGGGCGATCTGACCGGACGCCGAGGGCGAGTGCAGGGGATGGAGAGCACGAGCGCGGGGACCATCATCCGGGCAGAGGTGCCGATGGCGGAGATCCTGACCTATGGCACGGCGCTCACCTCGATCACGCAGGGGCGAGGGACGTTCCGCATGGAAATGAGCCACTACGATCTGGTGCCGCAGGCGATTGCGGAGAAGATACTGGCGGCGGTGAAGCAGCCGGTGGCGGAAGAAGAGGAGTAAATGAAGCTGTCTATTCGGATCGCTATTGCGCTGCTGGTTGTGTGCCCGGCTGTGGGCCAGTCGCAGTCGACCACTCAGGGCCAGTCCATTCCTCACCTGGAGCGCAACGGGGACCGCTTTGCGTTGGTGGTCGACGGGCACCCATTCTTCATTCTGGGCGGGCAGATCCACAACTCAAGCTCGTGGCCATCGGCGATTGATGGAGCGTTGGCTGGCGCAGAGGCCCTGCATGTCAATACGGTGGAGGCCCCCGTCTACTGGGAGCAGATCGAACCGACGCGGGGAAGCTTCGATTTCTCCAACGTGGACATGCTGGTCGATCAGGCCCGCGCGGCCAAGCTGCACCTGGTCCTGCTATGGTTCGGCACCTGGAAGAACGGCCAGAATCACTATGTTCCGGAGTGGATCAAGTCCGACCCCAAGACTTACCCGCGCGAAGAGAATGCCTACGGCAAGTTGCTGGACGTGATGTCACCCAACTCTACCGCCAATCTCGACGCCGACAAAGCGGCCTTCAGCGCGCTGATGCGCCATTTGAAGTCGATTGACGGCAGCCAGCATACGGTGCTGATGATGCAGGTGGAGAACGAGTCCGGCTCGGTTGGATCGGTGCGTGACTTCTCCCCCGCGGCGCAGAGGTTGTTCGACGGTGTGGTGCCGGCCGAACTGAGCAAGGCGCTGCATCTGCCTTCGGGAGGCACGTGGACGAAGACGTTCGGCCCGGACGCGGACGAGTCCTTCGCTGCGTACTCTACGGCTAAGTACATCGGGGAGGTTGCGGCTGCGGGCAAGGCGGAGTACTCCATTCCCATGTACTGCAATGTGTGGTTCGCTTATCCGGTGCATGCGCTGGAGAACCGCGACCGGCCCAGCGCCGGGCAGGAGTATCCCTCCGGCGGTCCGCAGCAAGCCAACATTCCCATCTGGAAGGCTGCGGCACCAGCCATCGACATCCTGGCACCGGACTTCTACTCCGACGACCGGTCGCTGTTCCGGACCATCGTCGCCACCTATAGCCGCCCAGATAACCCGCTGTTCGTTCCGGAGACCCAGGCCGGCCGGGACTTTGGCCCGAACCTGTTCTACGCGCTGGGGCATGGGGCCATTGGGTTCTCGCCGTTTGGCGTGGACCGCTTGGCGCGGCCTAACGCTTCGGCGCAGGCAGTGCCTGCGGGAAACGCAGCCAACCAGGTCGCGCGTCCGCAGCCGGCAGAGAACTATGAGTTGCTGCGCCCGATCGTGCAGCAGATCGCGGAGCTCAACTTGGCGGGGAAGCTCCAGACCGCGGTGGAGGACAAGGGAGCGGCGCGCCAGACCCTCCATTTTCCGAACGCGGATGCGGAGGTTTCGTTCGGGTTCCCGCAATCGGACGGAACGTTTCCTCCGGGCACGGCGGAGCTGCAGGGCCGCGTGCTGATTGCACAGCTTGGGCCACTCGACTTTCTGGTCGCGGGCTTTGAGAGCAGTGTGACCTTTCGCGCAACATCCGCCGATGCGGCCCACAATCAGCAGCTGGAGATCCTACGCGCCGAAGAAGGCCAGTATGTGGATGGAGTGTGGCAGCGCACGCGCATCCTGAACGGCGACGAGACCGACCGCGGGCTGAACTTTCATGGTATTTCGCCGCTGGTGCGGATTCATCTTCATAGCCTGCCGCTGTACGATGAGGAGAACCATCACACTACTCCATAGAGCAGACTCATGACCGGGCAGTACAGCAAGGCAACCGCTGCCGCCGACCACATCCGGCTTATTGCGCCCTCACTGACTCCGGCCGTCGGGATCATCCTCGGCTCCGGGCTGGGCGGGTTCGCCGCGCAGGTGGAGGACGCGGTGACGATCCCTTACGGGGAGATTCCCCACTTCCCGCAGTCAACCGTGGTGGGCCATGCGGGGAAGCTGGTATTGGGAACGATTGGTGGCGTGGCCGTTGCTGTGATGCAGGGCCGGGTGCATGCGTACGAAGGTTACGCGATGGAGCATGTAGTGTTTCCGATGCGGGTGCTGGGCCTGCTGGGATGCCGCAGTCTGATCGTGACCAACGCTGCGGGTGGCATTCGCGCGGACATTCCGCAGGGCTCGCTGGTGGCGATTTCGGACCACATCAACCTGACTGGGATGAATGCGGCGCGGGGGCCAAATGAGCCGCGGTTTGCGCGCGCTCCCGGAGCAGGGGAACGTTTCTTCGATATGACGACGGCCTACTCGCCCAGGCTGCGCAAGCTAGCATTGGAAGAGGCAGAGCGGCAGGGCATCGGGCTGAGCGAGGGCGTTTACCTGGCGGTGCTAGGGCCGAGCTTTGAGACGCCGGCCGAGATTCGCGCCTTCCGCGCGCTGGGCGCGGACTTGGTGGGCATGTCCACGGTGCATGAGGTGATCGTTGCCCGGCACATGGGGATCGAGGTGCTAGGCATTTCACTGGTGACGAATATGGCGGCAGGGGTAACCGGCGGCACCATCCATCACGAGGACGTGATGGAGATTGGGCGACGGGTGGAGCGGCAGTTTACGGGATTGCTGGTGGCGCTGGTGCCGCAGATTGCGGCCGCGGCTGGGCAAGCTTAGAGAGATGAAGGCTGTCTGCGGGTGGTTGAGGATGGAGGGTTGGATTCGCTGATCTGCCGCGCTGCGCAGGCGGGGCAGCATTGCGTACAGCCGGCACTCTCGCCGAAGGATTCGTCACCTGACGCTGCGGGCCAGCCGACGATGACCAGGAAGAGATCGAGCACGAAGAGCCCGATGGCGATGTCGTTGAAGACAGTCGCCTGCGGGAGGTCCGGCCAGAACTGGTTGGCGGACCAGAAGAGAAAGGCTACGGCCAGGGTGATCGCTTTGACGTCTTCGGCGGGCGAGGGACGGCGCGCGGCCTGATAGAGCAGGTAGGCAAGCGCGATCATGGCGAGCGGGAATGCCCCGAGAATGGCGTGGGCACCGGCGGGGAAGAGGGAGGGTCGAGCATCCCATGCGAACAGCGCTGCGACGCCTGCGAGGGTGACGACTCCGAGGGCCACCGGGACCGCTCTTTGGGCTCGGGCGAGACGACTGGCCATGGGGTAAGCTTACCGATGGAGACATGAAGATTTCATAGTTCCCGACGATGAAGGAAGACTTGAGTGTGGCTGCCGAACGATCACGCCCGCTGATGATTGGCATCGCGGGCTGCTCCGGCTCGGGCAAGACGACGCTGGCGGTCGAGCTTGCGAGGAAACTGGAGGCGACGCTATTTCCGCTGGATCTCTACTATCGCGACCTGTCGCAGTTTCCGCTGGACTCGCGGGACAAACGTAACTTCGACCATCCAGACTCGCTGGAGTCGGAGCTGATTGTGGAGCACGTGCGAGGGTTGGCCAAGGGTGGGACGATCCAGCGGCCGGTGTACAACTTCAAACGGCACGAACGGGTTGCGGGAGCCTATGAGCTGGTTGTGCCGGCCAAGGTGGTGGTGGTCGAAGGCATTCTTGCGCTGCACTACGTGGAGCTGCTGACGCTGTATGGGCTCTCCATTTACGTGAATGCGCCGGACGAGATCTGCCTGGCCCGGCGGATCGACCGGGACGGCCGTGAGCGTGGGCGTACGGAGGCGTCGGTGCGCGCGCAGTGGGAGGCGACGACGCGGCCCATGGCGGATCTGTATGTGGTGCCATCGGCGGCGAGGGCGAGCCTGGTGGTGGACGGGACTGAGTCGCTGGATTGGTCGGTGGAGCGCGTCCTACATAGCCTGCATGATGCCGGGCTGATGGCGTAGCGCGTCCGGTTCAGGCACAACGGCGACGCCGGCTGGGACCCGTGAGTTGACAGAGAGGCCGTCGTATATGGCCGATACCGTGGCGCGCGCGTTCTCCGATAAGACAAAGCGGTCGGCGCCTTCCACGACATCGCCAAAACGCACCGCGGCGCGAACATCGCGCAGGCCCATGAAGCGGAAGAGGTGAGGAAGGAAGGTGGCGTCGCCCCACCAGCAGATCTCGTTGGCGACGGTGGCGCTGGGTTCATCGGCAGGAAGTGCGTACTTGAGTGCGGCGGTGCGGACCCGGACCGAGTCGCGCAGGACGGAGTGGAACAGGCCGCGGCGGAAGGGAAGAATCTCGGTGCCGTCGGTGGTGGTGCCTTCGGGGAAGAAGAGGACGGGCAGACCGCTGCGATAGGCGCGGGCCATGGCTGCGTTGACTGCGGGATAGGTCTCCGGCTTGCCGCCGCGCTCGACGTAGACGGTCCCGGCCTGGGCGGTGAGCCAGCCGAGCAGAGGCCAGCCGCGAACCTCGGTCTTGGCCACCATGACGAAGGGGCGCGCCGCGCTCATCAGCAGAATATCCAGGTAGCTCATGTGGTTGCAGACGACGGCTTCGAAGCCCTGGCCGGAGGTGGCGAGATGACCAGGAAGTTCGCCATCCACGGTGCAGCCGATGCCCAGGCAGCGCACGATGCGGCGGCACCAGCGATGGATCCAGACGGCGCCCTCAGGGCCGACGTGGAGCAGACCAAGCGCATGGCGAAGGCGACCGTCTACAGTGGCGACCAGGAGCAGGCCGACCAGGTATAGGGTGCGGACTACGGAACGGGCAGTTCGATAAACCCGGTCCCAAAGAGCGCGTAGTTCAGCTTCAGCGGACATCGAGGAACCGCGCCGCGACCCGGGGGTGCAGGGTCTGCAGATCGAGCAGGGTGAGGAAGTCGATGGTGCGGAACTCGCGGTCGATCGCCGGGGGGCCGCAGATCTTTGCGCCGACGGTGAGGTAGGCGCGCAGCAGCTTGGGGGCCTGCACCGGAACCAGCTCGCCTTTGCGCCGGGGCATTGCGTAGGCAGCGGTGGGAGTAGTCTGCAGCTCCGACGGCACCATGTAATTTTTCAGCGAGGCGTAGACGGCGTGGCCTTCGGCGGGGTCCTGGGAGTTCAGCGAGCAGCACCCCATCATGTAGCGACCGCCCTGCACCAGGACGTAGCGGGCGAGGCCGCGCCAGAGCAGGTTGAGCACCTCGGTGGAGCGATGGTCGCGGTGGATGCAGGCCCGTCCCAGCTCGGCGATCTGGCTGCGCATGCTCTCGTAGGGAGCGAAGTCGAACTCCTGCTCGCTATAGTAGCCGTAGTTGCTCTCGGCCACATTGCCCATCTGAATGCGGTAGGTGCCGACGATCTCGCCGGTGGCTTTGCTCTCGACGATCAGGTGGTCGCAGACCTCATCGTAGCGGTCGGTGTCGTAGCCGGTGACGTAGGCCGACTCGAGTCCTTCCTGCAGCTCCAGATTGAAGATCACGAAGCGGAGGCGGAAGGCGGCCGCGCGGTCGACGTTGGACAGCGCAAGTCGGGCCACGTAGCCGTCGGCCTCGATGCGGATGTCCTTCTTGGAGGGTAACTGGGGGGCTAAAGCTCTGGCAGGAAGCAGTAGGAGTTCAGGCGACTCGCTGACCGTGGGCATCGACTCTCCTCAGTCACTAAGAATCAGTGGCTATTAGGATTAATTGTGCCGGTTGTTCATCGAATAGAACGTCTCAGTCATGTGAACATCAGATGAATCTTGCTGGCGTGAGCCTATAGGAACCAACAACCTAACGGCAGGGGGTGTCGCAAAGTTGGTGCGGTCCATTTTGGGGTCGGATGGACGCCGCCGCGACCTAGTCGGCGGTGCCGGCATTGCGGACGCCGCCCAGCCCGATCACCGCGGCGCGCGCCTGCTCCGCTGCCAGCTTGCGGTCGTCCGGCGTGGAGAATTCGATGGACGCTCCGGCGATGCGTAGTTCAACCTCGATGCCACGCACCGCGAGCAGGCGGAAGATGTGCTGGAAGAGTGGGGTGTCGTCCCAGTAGCTGACTTGGCTGGGGATGGTGACTCCGGGGCCATTCGGCCGGGTGAGACGATAGCTCACATGGGCTGCGGTAACGGGCTGGCCGGCCGCGATGGCCTGGGCCAGCAGACCGCTGTGGAACGGGAGCACGGTGGTGCCGTCGGTGCTGGTGCCTTCGGGGAAGAAGACGACGGGAACTCCGGCGTCCGCTGCGGCCTGCATGCCTTGTTTTGCGCGCTGGGCGGAGCCGCCGCTCCCCCGCTCGACGTATACGGTGCCAGCCATGGTGGTCATCCAACCCAGCACAGGCAGATTGGCAAGTTCGGCCTTGGAGACGAAGGCGCAGGGATGGGCCGCGGCGAAGGCGATGATGTCGAGGTAGCCCATGTGGTTCGAAACGACCACTCCGCGCTCAGGGAACCGGCCTTTGACGCGGGCTGCAATGCCCATGCCGCGCAGCATGCGTATGCAGAACCAGTGCAGCCACTGCGCCCTTTGCGCGGGAGTTGAGGGCCGCCTCACGATGAGCTCAAGGATGCCGAAAGCGAAGATCGCCGCCAGCTTCAGACTTCTGCCAACCGATCGCCAGAATCGAACCAAATGCCAGCCTTTCCCAGACGCGAGGCGCCAGGATTCTATGGGTTCAGTCTATCCTGTTGGCTATGCCCCATTCCGCGTCGCCGACCCATCATAGCTGGCTTTACCGCCGCAGCGTTCTACCGATCCTGGCCCTGCTGCGCATGGGAGCAAGTCCGCGCTCGCTGGCCTGGAGCATTGCGCTGGGTCTGATGATCGGCATCAATCCGCTGCTCGGCACAACCACGATCATTAGTCTGGCGGTCGCGCTTGCCTTCCGGTTGAACGTGGTGGCGTCGCAGGTGGCCAACCACACCGCGTGGGTTGCGGAGATCGTACTCGTGGTTCCGTTCATCCAGCTTGGAGCACGGGTGTTTCACACCGCGCCGATGCCGATGTCGCCGCAAGCGTTTCTGCATGCTGCGCGCACCTCGCCGCTGGCGGTGATTCGTCAGCTTTGGCTATGGGAGTGGCATGCGCTGGTGGTATGGGGCGCGATTGCGGTGGTGGCGACGCCGCTGATCGCGCTGGCGTTGACGCCGGTGCTGCAACGGCTGCACACGCGCATCCAGCGGCATGAGTATCCGGTAGTTCCGGTGGGGAAGTGAGCGAATCTAACTGGGGCGGTAGGGGGGCACGGGCTCGGCGGATTTGATCCAGGCGGTGTAGATCATGTTGCGCAGCTCAATGGCTCCAGCGGCGAGTTGCTGGTCGACAAAGGCCCTGCCTTCAGGGGTCCCGGCGCCGGTGAATGCGCCGGCTTTCTCCAGTTGGTAGGTCTGCTCGACCAAGGTGTTGGAGTGGCGCAGATAGGCCAGGTAGTCGTCGAAGACATCGTGCAGGACGGCGGGTTTGGAGGCCTCGACCAGCGGCGCGAAGTCGGTGGGCTTGACGTTGGCGTGGACAAAGTCGGTCTCGAAGAGGGCGTGGATGTGGTGCTCGGTGGTGTAGCCGTGGGGGTTGGGGCCGACCCAGCCGTTGTACTGGATGGAGGTGTGCAGCGGCATGGAGCCGTCGGCGACGTAGTGGCCGAGCCAGCCGGCAAGGAAGACGATCTCGGCCTCGGAGGGTTTGGAGTCCTGTTTGGCGGCGACCAGGGCGCGGTAGTCGCGGAAAGCGCTCTCGAGCCGCTCGTAGACCTCGGTGGTGACGTAGGGCTGGAGGCCGACTTTCTCCGGGGTGAGCTGGAGGTCGGGGTGTTTGGGCTGGGCGGCGGCGAGGGCGCGGATGTAGTCGTAGCGGCGGCGGGGCAGCGGGCCGGCGAGGTCGGCGTATTCGAGGTCGATGAAGTGCTCGGGCGCCTGCGCGGCGTTGAGCTCGGGTTCGGCGGTGGAGCGCCAGCGGTCGGGCTCGGGGCCGTAGTAGGCGAGGGCGTCGAGGGCTGCGGGTGCGCGCAGAAAGGCGGGGACGTCCGCGGGGAGGGTTGCGCCGGCGATGCGGTTGATCATGATGTGGCCGTCCATGCCCCAGGCGAAGGCGGGTTGCACGGAAAGCAGAGGCAACAATACGAAGGCGGCGGCGAGGCGCAGACGAACGATGAAACGCATGGGGACAAGTATAGCGACAGGGGTGGAGGGGCTGCGCTGAGGCGGTGTGGCTGTTGGCTTAGTGATAACTCTCCCTCCCCCTATCTGCAGAGCGGAGACGCCCGGCCTATCCGATAAAGGCAAAGCCGGATTGGCACACGTAAACGTGCCCTTCCGGCTGTTGACCTGGTTGGGCGGTTGAGGTCGTGCCGGCTTCCGATCCCACACCTCAAAGGCGAGATGTGGGGCACCCGGCGAAGAGAAGAAGCAGATTCCCTGCGGGAATGACAAGCAAAGGAACAAGCAACGACGAAGGCAAATACGGGGGTCCCTCCACTGCGCTGCGCTTCGCTCGGGATGACGGCGGGGGGCGCACTACGTCCCACCCTTCGCAGATTGCGCGAAGGATGGGGCACCCGAGCATAAAGGGCGGTGCAGTCCCGGCTGAAGCTCTAAACGAGGGGTTCGGTGGGGTCGACGGCGGGGGTGTTGAAGACGCGGCGGTAGCGGGCGATTTCGTCTGCGGGGCCGGTGGATTTGCGGGGGTTGTCGCTGAGCTTGATGGCGGGGCGGCCCTCGACGGTCATGAGCTTGCAGACCAGGCTGATTGGTTCGAGGTCGGATTCGTTGCGGGGATGGCAGTGGCGGAAATCGTTGGTGAGCAGGGTGCCCCAGCCGGCGGAGAAGCGGATGCGGCCGTGGAAGTAGGCGTGCAGCCTGAGGATGTCGTCGACGTCGAGGCCGTCGGAGGCGATGAGGCGCTTGCGGCGGGGGTCGCGGGAGCGGGAGAGCAGCCAGCGGATGTACTCGTCGCCGGCGACGAAAGGGTCCTTGGAGTCGACGCGCTGACCGGTCCAGTCGGCGACCCAGTCGGGCGCTCCCCGGAGGAACTGGGTGGTGCCGAAGGTGTCGGGGAGCAGGATGAGGAGCTCGCCGCCGTAGCTCTGCTGCCAGAGTTCGAGCACGCGGTACTGGGAGGCGTGCAGGGCGGTGTCATCGTCACCCGCGAGCGCGGCCAGGGCCATGGGAAGCTCGTGGGCGTTGGTGCCCATCGCCTCCATATCGTGCTTGTAGGCGAGGAAGGCGTTGGAGGAGCCGGAGAGGCTGTCGCCGAGGGTGGCGCGCATGGCCTGGACGACGTACTCCTGCCAGAGGAAGCTGTGGCGGCGGCGGGTGCCGAACTCGGAGATGCGGACCTCGGGGACGGCGCGCAGGCGCTCGATCTTGTCCCAGAGGCGGGTCTTGGCGCGGGCGTAGAGGACGTCCAGTTCCATCTCGTTGAGGCGAGCGAGCGCGGCGCGGGTGCGCATCTCGCTGACCAGGGCAAGGGCGTAGACCTCCCACATGGTGACCTCGGTCCAAAGGCCGGCGAAGCGCAGGGTGAGCTGGCCATCGTGCTGGGTGACTTCGTAGCCGGAGAGGCGGAAGCCGGACTCCAGCCAGGCGAGGAAGTCGGGCTGGAAGATGTGGCGGGTGCCATAGAAGGTGTTGCCGGCGAGCCAGATGAGTTCCGACCGGCGGAAGCGGATGCCGCGCAGATGTTCCATCTGAGCGATCAGGCCGGCGGCGTCGACCTCGTCGGCGAGGCGCACCCGGGTGGTGCGGTTGGCGACCTCGCTGGTGACGTGGACGGTGGGGAAGTTCTTCCAGATGAACTGGAGCATGAGCAGCTTGTAGAAGTCGGTGTCGAGCAGCGAGCGGACGATGGGGTCGAGCTTCCAGTTGTGGTTGTGGGCGCGCTCGGCGAAGTTGACGTTCATGCAAATAGCCTAACCGTGCGGGTGGAGGTGCGGGGGCAAAAAAGACGACGGGTGGGACCACTTATGCGGTATGCTTGCGGCCTGCGAGGAATCCTATGAAACGCGTACTCGTAAGCACTCTCAGCCTAGTCATTCTTCCGTTTTCACTTGCTGCGCAGACTGCCGCGCCGGCACCGGCGCCGGTGTCCAACTCGCCTGCGAATTTGCCGGGGAACGGCCTGGCGCAGCACCCGTTCCTCTATTGCGGCGAGTGGTACCACACCCAGCCACAGCAGACGATGTGGCTAATCCGCGATGGCAAGGCGGTTTGGTCGTACTCGATCCCGTTCCACGTGATGTTTAACAACAAGCCGGACATTGCGGAGTTGGGTGACTGCACGCAGCTCTCGAACGGGAACATTGTGTTTTCGACACGACTGGGCGCGGCAGAGGTGACCCCGGACAAGCAGATCGTCTGGCAGATCTTCAATCCGCCGGGCACGGAGACGCACTCGATCCAGCCGATTGGGCTGGACCATGTAGTGATCGCGCAAAATGGCAATCCGGCGAAGATTTTGCTGATCAACACGACTACCAATGCGATTGAGAAAGAGATCGATATTCCGGTACGCAACCCGGGTAGCCCTCACGGCCAGCTTCGCCGGGTGCGGATGACCCCTGCGGGGACTTATCTGGTGGCGCACACGGATCTGAGCCGCGTGTCGGAGTACGACGCGGACGGCAAAGAGATCTGGAACTACCCGACGCCGGGGCCATGGGATGCGGTGCGGCTGGCGAACGGAGACACGCTGATCACGGGAGATTCGCACGCGTACATCGTTGAGGTGACTCCGGCAGGGAAAGTAGTTTGGGAGCTGACGCGGGCGGACCTGCCGGGATACACGATTGGCAATATCCAGGACGTGCAGCGGCTGGCCAACGGCAATACGGTGTTCTCCAACTGGGTGCCGAATAAGTTGACTAAACCCGAGGACTGGCCGAGCAGCGTGCAGCTGTTTGAGGTGACCCCGGATAAGAAGGTGGTGTGGGCGCTGCGCGAGTGGAGCAATCCGGCGCTGGGGCCGGCGTCGGGGTTGCAGATGCTGGATCAGCCGGGGGTTCCGGAGAAGAACGAGCAGCAGCGGTAGGGCGAGGGATTGGGACGGGTCAGTGCAGGAATGAGGGGTGGTGCGCCCGAGAAGATTCGAACTTCTGACCTACAGCTTCGGAGGCTGCCGCTCTATCCAGCTGAGCTACGGGCGCTTGAGTTCAAGCCTAGCATGGGAGGCGGCGGGCGCGCACGGGGCCGCTTGACAGGGCAGGCGGGATGGTCGAGCATCGACTCGACCCAGGAAACAGGTCTGGGGCAAGCGTTGAAACCCGATTGAAAACTAAACCGGCTGTCTATCCTGTGCCGATGGCGATGAGAAGGAAAACCCATGAAGCTGACTTTGTTGAATCTCCGCTGTAGACCGACCCGTTCGCTGTGCGCGCTGCTTGCGGTTGCGCTGCTTGCCGTTGCATGTGTGCCGCTGAAGGCGCAGATTTCCGGTGGCGTGAACACGCCTCCTCCGGCGCAAGCGCCGCAAGCGATGCCGAGTCCTCCGGCGACTGCCAGTGTGACCGTGGCGGGCGGGACCATCGACGTGCACTACAACACGCCGCATATGCGCGGACGCAAGATTATGGGCGAGCTGGTTCCGTATGGCAAGGTGTGGCGGACGGGCGCGAATCCGGCGACGACGCTGATTACCTCGGTGCCGCTGACGTTTGGCACGCTGCTGGTCCCGGCGGGGACGCACACGATCTATACGCTGCCCAGCGCGGACACCTGGCTACTGATTATCAACAACCAGACCGGCCAGTGGGGGCTGACCTACGACCAGGCGCAGGACCTGGGACGGACTCCGATGATGGCCAAGCCGATGACGACTCCGCAGGAGGTGATGAGCATCTCGTTTGAGAACACGACGAAGATCTCGACCGAGATGCACATTCGCTGGGAGACGACGGACCGGTACGTGGTGATTCGCGCCGCGCAGGTCGATCCGCAGATGACAAAAACGATTGAAAAGAAATGATGGAGAAGGTTGCGTGATGGAAAGGATTTCACGAAGGGAATTTATTGGCGCGGCGGCTATGGCAGGGGCTGCGCTGACAGGCGGTATGAACGCGCTGGCTGTGGCGCAGACTCCCGCATCCGCTAAGGATTGGGATGAGAAGAATGGGCCGGCTCCGGCAGACCCTGCAGCCCCGCAGGCCCGCCCACTCGGGCCGGGCTCCATCCCCATCATCGACGCGCACATTCATCTGTTCGACCAGACGCGTCCCGTCTTCAGCGGCTACACGGGTGGGCTGTTCTACCGGCAGGTGAATAAGCCTTCGACGCCGGCGATGTATGCGGCGCTGGCGCGGCCCACCGGGATTGTGGGCGCGATTGTGGTCGAGTCGGCTGCGCAGTATATCGACGACAACCTCTATTACCTCGAGGCCGCGCGCGACAATCCGATCATGGTCGGGGTTTCGGGAAACATCGATCCGGGATCGAATGAATTTACTAAATATCTGACCCACTTTCACCGCGACCCGCTGTTTCGCGCGATCCGCTCCAGCCGTTTCTACACGTCGGATGGCGGCAAGGTTGCGCTGAATCCGGCGCAGGTGGCCAACCTGAAGCTGCTGGCGCAGGCCGATCTGGCGCTGGATACGGCCAACCCCTCCATGCCGCTGATGCAGGCCAATGTGCTGCTGGCGGACGCGATTCCCGACCTGCGCATCATCATGGACCACCTGCCCAGCTTCGATCCCACGGCGGACGGCCAGGCGGCCTACGAAGCAGTGATCAAGGATATGGCGGCGCGGCCGAACATCTTCGTCAAGCTGACTGAGGTCTACCATCCCAAGCCGGGAGACGGCGGCATCATCGTGAAGAACTATGAGTTCTTGCGGGCGCGGCTGGAGTATCTGTTCGACGCGTTCGGTGAGGACCGCGTGATGTTCGGGACGGACTATCCGAATAGCTACGGCGTGGCGACCATCTCCGAAGAGGTCGGGCTGATGCAGCAGTTTTTTGCCACCAAGACGCGGGCCCAGCAGGAGAAGTATTTCTGGCAGAACTCGTCGAAGATCTATAAGTGGGTGAAGCGGGCGGATGATCAACCGACGCCGCTGGCGCAGGGAAAGGCTGCTCCGCCGGCGCCTGCCCGCGGAGGTGGAGGGCCGGGTGGGCCGGGTGGGATGCGACCGCCAGGCTAATGCGATGACGTTCGGCGCGCGCAACTTGAGGTTAGGCGAAAGGCTTGTAGTGCTTGCAGCTTGCCTGCTGGCCTCTGCTGTTGTTGTGACGGCGCAAACCGCCGCAGTGCCTGCTGCTCCCGCGTATGTACCTGCGCTCACCTTCGATGTCGCTTCGATTCGTCAGAGCCCGAACGAGGCCGCGTTCATCGTTGGCGGCACCAATGATCCTCACACCAGTCTCTTCACGGCAAGCCATCGCCGGCCGCTGAGCCTGATTGAGATGGCGTACGGGCTGGACGATACCCAGGTTTCCGGCGGCCCGGACTGGGTTAGCGACGATACCTACCAGGTGAATATTCGGGCAAACGCCGACGGCTCCGTCGACCAACGCCTAGCAACGTTGAGTGACGACCAGGCGAAGCTGGAGAAGCAGCATATGCTTCAGGCGCTGCTGGCGGACCGATTTCAGTTGAAGGTCCACTGGGAGACGAAGCAGCTTCCGGTGGTTGCGCTGCAGGTTGGCAAGCGCGGGGCGAAGCTTCAGCAGGCGAAACCTGCTGCCAAAGACGCTGAAGGGAAAGACGCGGTCGCTCCGGGTTCCATTCAATTTCACGTTGGGCCGATGGGGCGGGAGGTGGTCTGCATCGGTCTTTCGATGAGCGACCTGGCCTCGTTTTTGACCGGTGAGATGCGTACGCGTGTGGTGGACCAGACTGGGCTCGGCGGCATTTATGACTTTACCTTGCAGTTCAACACTCTTCTGTCGGGCGATGAAGGGGACGATCCGGCGAAGTGGCCTGCGCTGCCGGTTGCGATTCAGGACCAGCTGGGGCTGAGGCTGCAATCGACGAAGGGGCCAATCCAGACTCTGGTTATCGACCACATTGAAAGGCCCTCGGAGAATTAGCGGAATGCACTTGGGATCTTCGACAATCTGCCATCCCCGACGCGCAGAGGTTTGATTCGCGCCAGCGCCTGGATTGTGTATATTGGCCTCGACTCAAGAGGACTCTTATGAAAGTTTTTGGAACTGCGGCGGCGATGTTGGTGGTGTTGTGCGGCCCGGCGTGGGCGCAGCCGATGGTGGTGACGCGCGGCGCGGCCACGGTGATGGTGGAGCCGTATGCGGACAATGTGGTGCGGGTGAGCATCAGCCTGCTGAAGGCGAATGCGACGGC